>Ga0181560_10003563_pt1 | contig 14323 bp, 14 predicted proteins | sample 011ome_20_FD_133751 | JGI IMG/M metagenome (GOLD analysis project Ga0181560, IMG submission 133751) | Coastal salt marsh microbial communities from the Groves Creek Marsh, Skidaway Island, Georgia - 011509CT metaG (megahit assembly) | ecosystem: Environmental > Aquatic > Marine > Intertidal...
CGTGAGGGCTTCTAGCAACTCTCTTCCCGTCTGAAGATAACACACCAATACAAAACGGCCCCGGATTTCTCCGGGGCCGTTTGCGTTTCTGTGTCCTTGTCCGGCCGGGCCTAGTGGCCGCCGCCCTTCAGCGCCTTGACGATGTTCTCGCACATCTTCTTGGCGTCATCGAACAGCATCATCGTGTTGTCCTTGTAAAACAGCGGATTGTCGATGCCGGCATAACCAGAGGCCAGCGAGCGCTTGATGAAGAGCACCGTACCGGATTCATCCAGATTGAAGACCGGCATCCCGTAGATCGGGCTCGACTTGTCGGTCTTGGCCGCCGGGTTGGTGACGTCATTGGCGCCGATCACGAAGGTGACATCCGTCGAGGAGAAGTCCGAGTTGATCTCATCGAGCTCGAGCACATCGTCATAGGGCACATTGGCTTCCGCCAGCAGAACGTTCATGTGTCCCGGCATGCGGCCGGCCACCGGATGGATCGCGTAACGAACCTTGACGCCCTTTTCCTCGAGGACGCTGACCATTTCGGCCAGCGCGTGCTGGGCCTGCGCCACCGCCATGCCGTAACCCGGCACAATGATGACGGAGTTGGCCTGCTCCATGATGAAGGCCGCATCTTCGGCCGAGCCCTGACGGACCGTCCGGTCGCCGAGGTCTTCCATGCCCGGTGCTGCGGTCTCACCGCCGAAGCCACCGAGGATGACGCTGAAGAAGGACCGGTTCATGCCCTTGCACATGATGTAGCTGAGGATCGCGCCGGACGAGCCGACAAGTGCGCCGACGACGATCAGCGCCGGATTGGCCAGCGTGAAACCGATACCGGCTGCCGCCCAACCCGAATAGGAGTTGAGCATCGAGACCACAACGGGCATGTCCGCGCCGCCGATCGGCAGGATCAGAGTGACACCGATGATCAGAGACAGGATGATCACGATCCAGAACGCTGTGGGAGCTTCCGTGATCGACAGCCAGGCCACGACGAGTACCAGTGCGATACCAAGCCCGAGATTGACCATATGCTGGCCCTTGAAGACCAGCGGCTTGCCCGTCACCAAGCCCTGCAGCTTGCCGAAGGCGATGATCGAACCGGTAAAAGTAATCGCACCGATCGCCGTCCCGATCGACATCTCGATCAGGCTGGCGGTCTTGATATTCCCCACGGTCCCGATGCCATAGGCTTCCGGCGAGAAGAAAGCCGCGCCGGCCACGAGGACGGCTGCGAGGCCGACGAGAGAGTGAAACCCGGCCACGAGCTGCGGCAGCGCCGTCATGGCGATCTTCAGGGCAATCACCGCGCCGATGGCGCCGCCGATGGCAATCCCGATGACGATCGCACCGAACGACGTGACGCTCGGCAACATGACCGTTGTCAGGATGGCGATCACCATGCCGGTGATCCCGTAGATGTTGCCCATGCGGGCAGTTTTGGGCGAACTGAGTCCGCGCAACGCCATGATGAAACAGACGCTGGCGATCAGATACGCAAAAGCCGTCAAAGATGCTGGCATATCGAGCGCCCCGTTATTTCTTTGCGCGGTACATCGCGAGCATTCTCTGCGTCACGATGAACCCGCCAAAAATATTCACCGACGCCAGAATGACGGCGATAAATCCGAAAATTTTCGAGATGTTCCAGTCGCCCGGACCCGCGGCGATCAACGCGCCGACAATGATCACCGACGAAATCGCGTTGGTGACCGCCATCAGCGGCGAGTGCAGCGCCGGCGTGACGCTCCAGACCACGTAGTAGCCGATGAAGGAGGCAAGCACGAAAACCGTGAACAGGAAGACGAAGGGGTCACCCGCACCGGCGTTTTGCGTCAGTGCAACCTGAGTGGCGTCCTGCGCAAGACCGGCAGCCCGTTCGGCCAGGGCCGCAGCGTCGTTTGCCAGCTGCGCGGCATTGTCAGAAAGTTTCGAAGGATCCATGGATCAGTCTCCCTTCTCGGGTGAATCTGAATCGGATGCACCGTTTTCCGCGGCTGCATCTTCGCTCGTGGCCGGTTCGGCCGCCTTTCCGTCTTCGGGCAAGAGGGCGGGATGAACGACCTTGCCGTCTTTGGTCAGGCAGGTGCCGACGATGATCTCGTCTTCCCAGTCGATCTCGATCTTCTTGTCCTCGGCGTTGACCAGCAATTCGACGAAATTCATCAGGTTCCGCGAATAGAGTGCGGAGGAATCCGTCGCCAGTCGTGAAGGCAGATTGAACTCGGCAAGAATTTTGACACCATTTTCGGTGACATGAATTTCGCCGGGTTTGGTCTGGGTGACATTCCCGCCCTGCTCGGCCGCGATATCGACGATCACCGCACCGGGTTTCATCGACGCGATCATGTCGTCATTGACCAGGGTGGGCGCCGGGCGGCCCGGGATCAACGCCGTGGTAATGACGATATCCTGATCCTTGATATGGTCCGCGATCAGTTCCGCCTGGCGACGCTTGTAGTCCTCGGACATTTCTTTCGCATAGCCGCCCGCCGTCTGGCCGGTTTCCCCTTCATCGGTTTCGACCATGATGAACGAGGCGCCAAGGCTTTCGACCTCCTGCTTGGAAGCCGCGCGCACATCTGTTGCCGAGACAATCGCGCCCAGACGCCGTGCCGTGGCGATGGCCTGAAGCCCGGCCACACCTGCGCCCATGACGAAGACCTTGGCCGGGTTGATCCGGCCGGCGGCCGTCATCAGCATCGGCATGGCCTTGCCGTAATTGGCGGCCCCGTCGATCACCGCCTTGTACCCGGTCAGGTTCGACTGGGAGCTCAGCACATCCATCGACTGGGCGCGGCTGATCCGCGGCAGCATCTCCATCGAGAAGGCGATGATATTGCTTTTTGCCAGATCATCGACACCCTCCCGGTCCCCATATGGGTTGAGAAGCGCAATCAGATAGGCGCCCTCAGGGATATCGGACAGGTCGTCCTCTCCCGCGCTCGCGGTCAGCGGACGCTGGACCTTGAGAACGATATCGGCATTGGCAAACACTTCGGCGCGGGACCCGGAGACGCTTGCCCCGGCATCGCGATAGGCTTCGTCGGAAATCGAGGCAGCCTCGCCTGCCCCGGCTTCTACGGCCACATCAAAGCCCCATTGCAGGTACTTCTTGATCGTGTCCGGCGTCGCCGCCACGCGCCGTTCATGCGGGCGCCGCTCTTTGGCAATCGCTATCTTCATAACGTCAGAAACCTCGGTTCGGTCGAACTGATTGGGACCCGGCCTGTGCCCCCGAAAGTGGCCGGACAATACGCACAGGAAACTTTGCGCGCGGGAACGTATGGACGCGAATATGCCGCGCATACCACAACGGAGCAACCCGAACCCGGTCCGGTCTGTTTTGTCGGAGTGGAACAAGAGACGGGCAATATGCTCTGATCTATTCCCGACTGACCACGTAAAGAGGTATAAACCCGGGGCTTATTCATGCGATCAACACCACTTGGTTTTCTGACAGCCGTCATTCTTGTCATCACGTTTGCGGGCGCCGCATCGGAATCCGCCTTCGGGCAGGATTACGAGCGTGGATTGTCGGCCTACAACCGCGCCGACTATGCCACCGCCCTCGCCGAGTGGGATGCGCTGGCACAATATGGCAATCCCCGGGCGCAGTTCGGCCTCGGATTGATGCACACGTTCGGGCAAGGCGTTCCCGAAGATGACGTCCGGGCGATGGATTGGTATCGCCGGGCCGCGGAGCGCGGCCATCCCGGTGCCCAGCTGTTTCTGGGACACGGCCTGGAAAACGGCAACGGTGCCGAACGGAATCCCGAAAAAGCCTTCTTCTGGTACATGCGCGCCGCCGAACAGGGAGAAAACCGGGCGCAAAACAATCTTGGGCGCCTGTATGAACTGGGGCGTGGCGTGGAGCAGGATCTCGATATCGCGCTCTACTGGTATGAGGAAAGCGCACGCAACGGCAATTCCAACGCGCGCAAGAACCTGGCCCGCCTGCACGGCAATGCCCCGACCTTGGAATAGTCCGGGTTGGCCACAGAGCCTGGGGGCCGCGTTCATGGCGTGTTCTGTCGTTCTCTCCCCGATGCTCCTACCAGTTGCGGCAGCGGATACAAGCACAGGCAAAATCATGGAAAGCTATGTCCGGAACAAGCGGCCGATTCTGGTTATCGCACCCGACCCTGAAAGCCCGACCGTCCGGGCGCAACGCGCCGCACTTGCCGATGCAGTGACCGGGTTTCGCGCCCGCGACATGGTGCTCATTGAAGTTCTGGACCAGGCGGTCTGGATTGACGGCGTGAAATCGGAGCGCGACGACGCCGCCGCGCTTCGCAAACGGTATGACGTCGCAGAGGCCGAAACGGCCGTGCTCCTGGTCGGAAAGGATGGTGGCGTCAAGCAGCGCCGCAGCGGCGTGCTCGAACCACGTGATCTCTTCGGCCTGATCGACACCATGCCCATGCGCCAACGCGAAATGCGCACCGACAGCGCTTCGCAATAGTGCGAGAGTCTGGCCGGTCAGGACCGCAGACATGATAGACTGACGACATCACCAGCTTTCGTCGCGACCAACCGGACTTCCAGAATCCTGCGCAAACCACCCAGAATACCGTTGCTGACGGCCCTGATTTCCGGCAGCGCGATTGCCTACAACCTGTTCCTGCCTTCGATGCCGGATATCGGTTTGGCCTTTGGCGTCCCGATCTTCACGGTTCAGACCACGCTGATCGCCTTTCTGGTCGCCTATGCCGGTGCACAGTTCCTGTATGGCGGCGTGTCGGACCGGTTCGGACGACGGCCGACATTGCTCTGGGGCCTGGCCATCTATGTGATCGCCAGCCTCCTGTGCGCCCTCTCGACCACCATGACCATGCTGCTGCTTGCCCGCATCCTGCAGGGGATCGGGGCCGCCGGTTCGATCGTGATGGTGCGTTCGATTGTACGGGACCTTTATGACCGGAACGACTCTGCGCGTGCCCTGGCCGTCATTTCGACGGTGATGGTCTTTGCCCCCGCGACCGGACCGGCTATCGGTGGATTCCTTCACACCCGGTTCGGCTGGCAGGCCTCGTTTTTTGCGCTAGCGATCCTCGGGAGTGTCCTCTTTATCTATTGCGCCCTGCGCATGGCCGAAACCAACCGGCCCGAGCGGACGGATCTGATCTCCAACATCCGGGCGATGATGCATGGCTACCGGGTCCTGGTCGGGGAACGGGCCTTCGTCGCCTACAATCTGAACATCGGATTCATCGGCGGCGCGATTTTCGCATGGTTCGCCGGTGTGCCCATCGTGCTGATCGACAGCTATGGTGTCGCCCCCGATACGTTCGGTTATCTGATGCTGACGGCAACTTCGGGCGCATTCTGCGGCTATGGCAGCGCGATCTGGCTGACCGGCAAACTCGGCGTCAATCGGATGATATTGCTGGGGACCAGCATCGGGATGGCCGGCGCTTGCCTTTATCTGGCGCTGCCGCTTTTCGGGGTTTTCACCCCGATCGCCGCGATATCCCCAATCTTCATTTTCAATGTCGGCCTCGCCATGACCTTCCCCAATGTCATGGCCGCAGCTGTCAGCGTACGTCCCGAATATGCCGGTACAGCAGCCGCCATGAACGGACTGATGCAATACGGCATGGCCGCGATCACGACCCTGATTGTCGGGACCTTGTCCCACACAACGCACCTGCCGCTTGCCTGGGTGATTTTTCTGTCCCAGGGCGCCGCTCTGATCGCCAGCCTTGTCGGTTGGCGCGCCCGGCCCCATGAAAACTGATCCACAACTCAAAGTTGTCATTTCGGAATGGAGCCACAATATTAGGTGGTGTAAGACGGAATCGTTGAAGCACCAACAACACCGTCGATAGTCACGATCCGGGACAGTCAGGATGCCGGTCGAACATCTGCTCGAGAATAATGCCCGGTTGCTGGCGTTTCGCTTTCACGGCTCGGTCCGCCAGGAAGAGGTCGAAGCAGCGATTTTGAGCCTTGCGCGAAGCACCGACCTGCACACCGAATATCGCAGTTTCCTGCTTTTCCACGGTTCCACCGACCTCTCGGAAATCGGCCCGGAAGAACTCAAGACCATCAAATCGCGCATGAACGCGGCCTATGACAAGGCATCCGTTCAGAGGTCTCTGGGTGCCATCGTGGTCGATGGCTCACTCGACGCCAAGATAATCATGCCACTCTGGAAAGCCATGTGCGATGCAGACCAGGATACCGATATGCGCTATCGCTTTTTCATCGAAGTCGCACCGGCCCTCGCCTGGCTGGATATCGTCGAAACACCGTCTCTGAAGGAATTTCTTGCATCCGGCGAATAGCCTACGGACAGGCGCTGCTCAGCCGCCGTAGAAAACGCTTTCGCCAAGGTCACTGATATGGAGTCCCGCCTTGTCGGGGCGGCCGTCAATGGCGCTGTTGGCATGCACAGCGGTGACCTCGCCCACGACGATGTGATGATCGCCCCGCCTGACGATGTCCACCGTCCTGAACTCAGCGGCAGCCGGAGCCGACTCGAGGATCGGCGCACCATTGTCACCCTCTCGGAAAGCTTCGCCGCTGATCGTTCCGTCACCGACTTCGACCGGCTTGAAGAACGCAAAGGCGGCCCCCTGCTGATCCTTGCCAAGGAAATTGAGGGTAAACTGACCGCTTTCGGATAAGGCCTGATAAGCGGCGGAGTCCGCCTTTACGCCCAGCGCGACCAATGGCGGATCAAACGATGTCTGGGTCGCCCAGTTGACCGTCGCCGCTGCAATGTCGCCATTCGAAAACTTCGCGGTCAGCACATAGATTCCGTAGGGAATCATGCGCAACACCGTCTTCTTTACATCGGAATCCATAATTGCTGATCCTGACTGTCATCCAAGAAACAGTGCTTACGGTGATCGATTCACCCCCGCGCTGACGTGACCTAGATCAATTTTCAGGACCCCAAATTTATCTAGTCTTGCGGTCGCACAGCCAGACAGGAGACACCGCAATGTCACTCAGCACGCTTGACCACTGTTCCATCCGAACGACCAGGCTCGCCGAAACCCGGGATTTCTACGTCGATGTGCTGGGTATGGAGGACGGGGATCGCCCGGATTTCGATTTCCCGGGGAACTGGCTCTATGTCGGCGAAAAGCCGGTTGTACATTTGATCGGCATCGATCCCGACAAGCCGGAAGGGCTGGAAGAATATCTCGGCGGCAACGTTGATCCCCAGTCACACAACTCCGGGTCCAGCGCATTCGACCATGTGGCCTTCCGCGCCGAGGACCCTTCCATTCTGATCACGCGTCTGAATGATCAGGGCTACGACTACCGCGAACGCAAGGTGCCTGATCTGGACCTCTATCAGATCTTCGTGGAAGACCCCAACGGCATCACGGTCGAGTTGAACTACTTTGCCGACGCGCAGAAGGCCGCCTGATCAGCATCCCCCAATGCGAATCCCAAGTCCGCAAGGACAGTGATGGAGATTGCTTGTATCGCATCCGAACTGAAGTCTCCCGCGGCACGCAGGAAGCCGGTGCATCGGCTGCCGAAGTCATGACCTCGTCGGAACAGATCGAGAAGCAGTCCGAAGACCTTCAGGCCGCGGTCGCCGAGTTCCTGCAACGCGTCAGGGCCGCCTGACGCGATACCGACCGTAAACGGATATTCATGAGAGCGAACCCGGGCCTAGCCCGGGTTTGTTTTTTAAGCCTCCGCGACAGCTTCAGCCGCGCTCAGATCCGGCTTGACACCCGCGGCGTCCGCTTCAGCGGCGGCGAAATTCAGTTCGATCCGTATGCCATTCGGCGCGTCGATAAAAAGCTGAAAGAGATCGCCGTCATTGGCCTGACGCTTGAGATAATTTGCCCCTTCCGAATCCAGGCGCGAAATCATCTCGGGCAGCCCGGTACAATGAAAAGCCACATGATCGATGACACCCGAGCCGTAGGTCACATCCGTGCGCCGGCCACCAAGATACTTGTCCTGAAAGCGCTGGGTCTCACCTTCTTCGGGGAACGGTGCGATGTGAATGGCATGAACGTCCCCGACATAAAGCCACACCAGCGGCACCTTGAAGTCCGGGTTGCCGCCACGCCGCAGCCCGAGGCATTTCTCGAACCACTGGGCGGTCCCCTCGACATCGTCGGTGTGGATCAGAACGTGCTGCATATGATCGACGGGCATGGTGTCTCTCCTTTTCAGACAGGAGAAACACTAGCGATGAGCCGGACAACCCGAATTGATCCAACGCAACCCGCTTAAACTCAGACAGACGGCTCCAGGCCCTGTTCCATCAGGGCCGCTGACTGGCGCGCGGCCAGACCATCGGTATCGAACTCGTCGATCAGTTCGTGGAAAATCCGGTGCCAGTTCAGCTCCGCACGCAAACGCAGAAACACCGACCCCAGACCGATCGCGGCCCGGTCCATCAGGACGAACTCCCGCGGCGGCGTCACGCCACCGATCTCGCGCAGCTGCGCGTGGACCTTGCTGGCGATGGTCGCCCCGTAGGTGCCGGATTCGGATTCCTGGATGCGCTGCACCTTGTCTTCCATCAGCGGCTTGTACAAAAAACCCGCCCAGATATTCAGGGTTTCGAGCAACTCATTGGAGATATTCTCAAAGCCCCAGCACTCATAGGCATGGGCTGCCCGGTCCCGGTCTTCGGTGCGCAGCGCGTGATAGAGCTCGATCACGCCCTCAACGAAGCGTGGTGGAAACGCACGTATACATCCGAAATCATAGAGATTGATCGAGGCATCAGCGTTCACCGAATAGTTGCCCAGATGCGGATCGCCGTGGATCACGCCGTAGCCGTAGAAAGGGACATACCAGGCGCGGAACATATTGAACGCTGCCGCCTCGCGCGCTGCCATATCGGCTCCAGCGGCAAATTCCGCCATCGGCTGGCCATCGAGCCAGGTCGTGGTCAGCAATCGGGCCGATGACAGTTCATCGACCACCTCGGGCACATGCACGTTCGGTTCGTCGCGCAGCATGGCGCCGTAGAGCTTGGTGTTCCTGGCCTCACGCGCGTAGTCGAGCTCTTCGGTCAGACGTTCGGCCAGTTCGGCATGAATCTGGGTCGGGTCGATCCCGGAATCGTAGCGCCGGTAAACGGCGAAGGCGAGCTTGAGCTGGTTGAGGTCTGCCGAAACAACCGAGGCCATGTCCGGATACTGCAACTTGCTCGCCACCTTGCGTCCGGACAGATCCGTCGCTGCATGGACTTGCCCCAGCGATGCCGCCCGGGACGCTTCGCGCGGAAATTCCGCATAGCGCGATTGCCAGTCCGGACCCAGTTCGGCCGCCATCCGGCGACGCACAAAGGCCCAGCCCATGGCAGGGGCGTTGGACTGGAGTTCGGCAAGTTCACGCGCATAATCCTCCGGCAAGGCATCGGGAATGGTTGCGAGAATCTGCGCGGCCTTCATCAACGGCCCCTTCAATCCGCCCAGAGCCGCCTTCAGGTCTGCGGCATTGCGTTCATGATCCGCCTCACGGCCCAGATAGCGGCTTCCCGCCATGCGCATGGCCGCACCGCCAACCGCCGCGCCGACCCGGCCATACCGGCCGACCCGCCCACGAACCGTGGAGCGGTTGTCATCGGCCATCTAGGACTCCAGCGCCTCGAGTTCGTCGATCAGTCCCGAAATCACACCCAGCCCTTTGTTCCAGAATTCCGGATCGGACGCATCCAGTCCAAACGGCGCCAGCAACTCCCTGTGGCGCAGGGTTCCACCCGCGCGCAGCATGTCCAGGTAACGCTCGGCAAAGCCGTCCGAAGCGTTCTCGTAAACGGCATAGAGCGAGTTCACCAGACAGTCGCCGAAGGCATAGGCATAGACGTAGAATGGCGAGTGAATGAAGTGGGGGATGTAGGTCCAGAAGTATTTGTACTCCTCCTCAAATCGAATGGCCGGTCCAAGACTTTCCTTTTGTACGTCCATCCAGATGTCGCAGATTTCATCGGCCAGCAATTCGCCCTCGCGCCGCTTTTCGTGAACCCGCCGTTCGAACTCAAAAAACGCGATCTGGCGCACAACCGTATTCAGCATGTCCTCGACCTTGCCGGCGATCATGGTCTTGCGCAGCTTCGGGTCGTCGGCTTCGGCGAGCAGCTTCCGGAAGGTCAGCATCTCACCAAAGACAGAGGCTGTTTCGGCCAGTGTGAGTGGCGTATCGGACATCAGATGTCCCTGTTTGGCCGCCAGGACCTGATGTACGCCGTGGCCGAGCTCATGCGCCAGGGTCATCACGTCCCGGGTCTTGCCCTGATAGTTCAGGAGCAGATAGGGATGGGCGCTCGGCACCGTCGGATGGGCAAAGGCACCCGGCGACTTGCCCGGACGCACCGGCGTGTCGACCCAGTCGTTGTCAAAAAAGTCTTGCGCCACCGCCACCAGCTTCGGCGAAAACCGGCCATAAGCGTCGAGCACCTTGTCCACGGCATCGTCCCAGCGGATCACGCTGTTGTCCTCGTTGGGCAGCGGGGCGTTGCGGTCCCAGTAGTCGAGCTTGCGGACCCCGAACCACTTGGCCTTCAGCTTGTAATAGCGGTGGGAGAGGTCCGGATAGGCCGCGCGCACGGATTGTGAGAGCGCATCCACGACTTCGTCTTCCACGTAGTTGGACAGGTTCCGCGCCGAGACCGGACGTTCAAATCCACGCCACTTGTCCTCGATCTCCTTGTCCTTGGCCAGCGTGTTGGTAATCAGGGAAAAGGTCCGGACATTTTCCCCCAGCACCTTGCCCAGGGACTTTGCCGCGGCCTTGCGAACGGCGCCGTCGCCATCGGAGAGCAGGTTGAGCGCTTCGGCGCTGCTCATGGTTTTCGTGCCCTTCGGCAACTCCACCTCGAAGGTCAGCTCGGCCATGGTCTCGTCGAACAACCGGTTCCAGGCGCCGCGGCCGGCGACGGCCTTTTCATGCAGCAGCTTCTCGATCTGATCGTCGAGCTGATGCGGCCGGTAGGCGCGGGAATCCCGCAGCCAGGGTTCGAAATGCTGCAACTTCGCCGAGGCCTTGAGTTTCTGCCTGAGCTTCCGGTCCGGGATCCGGTTGATCTCCAGCGTGAAAAACAGGAGATGCGAGGAAATACCGACAACCGTTTCCTGCATCGACTGATAGAAACGACCATTTTCCGGATCGCTCATATCGCCAGCATAACGGAGCGAAGCGTAGCTCATTACCCGGGAGAGCACCTCATCGATTTTTTCGTATTCGCGGATGGCCCTGGCAAGGGTATCGCCATCCAGATCGGTCAGCTTTCCCAGATACCGCTTGGCAAAACGCGCAGCGCTCTTGCGCGCCTTCTCGATATCACCGGTGATCTCCGGCCCGTCGGGAGACGGATAGAGGTCGGAAAGGTCCCATTCGGGCAAAGGCCCCAGCTTGTCACGGGCGGGGCTTCCCTTGGGTTTACGGGCGGTGGCAGATTTCGGCATCAGAAGGGCTCCTTGAATCACGCCTTGAGATAAGGTCCATTGGACGGGACAACAAGCACCGCTGCGGGAAATCACGCCGAATCGCAACTCGGCGGCCCATGGCGGACAGTATCGGGACTGGATGCACACCCATGGATTACGCTGCGCGCTACGACAACTGGCAAAACCTGCCGCAGATTTTCTTCGACAAGGCCACCGAGCGGGGCGATGCACCGCTATTCTGGGCCAAACGATACGATTCCTGGCAGTCCACAAGCTGGGCCGAGGCACGCGACGAGGTCAGCGCCCTGGCGCGCGGCCTGCGGGATGCCGGGGTCGTTGCCGGGGATCGGGTGTTGCTCGTCTCGGAGAACCGGCCCGAATGGGGAATCGCGGATCTGGCAATCATGTCGGTCGGCGCCATCACCGTCCCGGCCTATACCACCAACACCGTTGATGACCACATCCACCTGATCACCGACTGCCAGCCGCGGGTGTCGATCGTTTCCTCCGCCCAGCTGGCCGAACGGCTTCTGCCTGCAATCCGCAACACCGGGACCGTGGATACTGTCGTCACCATGGAAGGTGTCGGCGGCCAGAGCGACAACGTCTCCATCGTCAACTGGCGCGACATGATTCGTCGTGGCGAGGCCCTGCCCGATGACATCGAGACCGGACTGGTAAGTATCGCCCGGACCGACACCAGTTGCCTGATCTACACCTCGGGCACCGGCGGCGCCCCCAAGGGTGTGATGCTCAGCCATGGTGCAATCATCTGCAACTGCATGGGCGCCTATCATCTCTTCGAGGATGCGGGGATGCTTGAGATCGATGGCGAAGCCTTCCTCTCCTTCCTGCCGCTCAGCCATTCCTACGAACACACCGCCGGTCTGCATTTTCCGCTGACCATCGGCGCAGAAATCTACTACGCGGAAGGCGTGGACAAGCTGGCCGCCAACATGGCCGAGATCCATCCCACCATCATGACGGCGGTGCCGCGGCTGTATGAGTCCATGCACCAGCGCATTGTGGCAGGTGTGGAACGCAAGGGCGGATTGTCCGAAAAGCTGTTCAAGAAGGCCGTCGAACTGGGAACCAAACGCTATGAGCAGAGCGCTGACGGCCTGTCCCTATGCGAGAAAATTCAGGACCGGGCGCTCGAGACACTGGTTCGCAAGAAGGTCGCGGGCCGCTTCGGCGGCAGGCTCAAGGCATTCGTCTCGGGCGGTGCCCCGCTGAATTACGATATCGGTGTCTTCTTTCTCTCCCTCGGGGTCCGGCTGCTCCAGGGCTATGGTCAGACGGAAACCGCCCCGGTGGTCAGCGCCAATCCGCCCCGCAAGATCAAGATCGACACGGTCGGCCCCGTCTTTCCCGGCGTGGAGTTGAAGATCGCCGAGGACGGCGAAATTCTGATCCGCGGCGAACTCACCATGGACGGCTACTGGAATGCGCCGGACCTGACCGCCGAAGCCCTGCGTGACGGCTGGGTCCATACCGGCGATATCGGCGAGCTGGACGAAGACGGCTACATCAAGATCACCGATCGCAAGAAGGACATCATCGTCAATTCGGGTGGCGACAATGTCTCGCCCCAACGCGTCGAGGGGGTGCTGGTCTTCGAACCGGAACTCAGCCAGGCCATGGTCTATGGCGACAAGCGCCCGCATCTGGTCGCCGTGCTGGTGCCCGACGACGCCTTCATCGCGCAATGGGCGCGCGAGAATGACCGCAAGCCCGATCTGGGCGCGTTGTCCGATTCCGAAAAATTCCACGAACGCCTGCGCGAAACCATGGAACGTGCCAATGCCAGGCTGTCGCCCATCGAACAGGTACGGCGATTCATTGTGGCGGAAGAGGCCTTCACCACGGAAAACGGGTTGATGACCCCGTCATTGAAGATTCGCCGTCACGAGATTCGCAGAATCTATGGTGAGCGCCTCGAAGCGCTTTATGGACGTAAGCGCAGCTAGCCCTCAGGCGTGGAACTCCCGGTACCACGCCACAAAACGCGGGATGCCTTCATCGATGGGCACGCGCGGCTCGAAGTCCAGATCGCGCTGGCTGGCTTCAATGTCGGCATAGGTCGCAGGCACATCACCCGGCTGCATGGGCTGGAAGTCGATCTCGGCCTTCTCGCCCAGAGCCTCTTCAATCAGGCTGATAAAGCGCATCAGCGGCTCGGACTTGTTGTTGCCGAGATTGTAAACCCGGTGGGGCACGCCATCGCCCTCGAGCGGCGGCGGATTGTCGAGCGCAGCCAACACGCCGGCAACAATATCATCGATATAGGTGAAGTCGCGCTGCATCTCGCCGTGGTTGAAGACCGGGATCGGATCCCCGGCGAGAATCTTGCGCGTGAAGATGTACAGTGACATGTCCGGACGCCCCCAGGGGCCATAGACCGTGAAGAAACGCAGACCGGTCTGTGGGATGCCGTAGGTTGAAGAGTAGGAATGGCTCATCAACTCGTCGGACTTTTTCGTCGCCGCATAGAGGGAAACCGGATTGTCGACCTGATCCTCGACCGAGAAGGGCAGTTTCGTGTTGCCGCCATAGACGGAAGATGAGCTGGCATAGACCAGATGCTTCAGGTCATCGCCCTTGGCGCGGGCCAGTTCGATGACATTCATATGCCCGACGATATTGGCCTGGATATACGCGCCCGGATTCTCGAGGCTGTAGCGCACCCCGGCCTGGGCCGCGAGATGCACGATCCGGTCCGCATCCTGCCCGGCTTCGGCGAGAGCCTGGGCATCGCAGATATCCGCGCGCACGAAGCTGAACTGATCGTTCGCCATCAAACGCGCAAGCCGGGCCTCCTTGAGGCTGACATCGTAGTAGTCGTTCACATTGTCGATCCCGACGACGGTTTCACCCCGTGCCATCAGGGCAAGGCTGACATTCATGCCGATGAAGCCTGCGGCTCCGGTCACCAGTACGGTCATGGTTTA
>Ga0181560_10003567_pt1 | contig 14312 bp, 12 predicted proteins | sample 011ome_20_FD_133751 | JGI IMG/M metagenome (GOLD analysis project Ga0181560, IMG submission 133751) | Coastal salt marsh microbial communities from the Groves Creek Marsh, Skidaway Island, Georgia - 011509CT metaG (megahit assembly) | ecosystem: Environmental > Aquatic > Marine > Intertidal...
CTACCCCACCGCAGCGTGTGCCAATGGGGCCATGCATGCACCCAGCGACGGCAGAACTGGAAAAAAAAAAAAAAAATCCTAGAGAAAAACACCCACCCCCCCCCCCCCCGCCGCCGCGCTCACGCCGCGCGCACGAACGGAAGCTTCAAGATCCGCTCCTCCAGATCCGTCTTCAACAGCGCCTCGAACTCGCGCGCGACGGCGGCGTCCTTCGCGCAGATCCCGTCCATGTCGTACATAAGCTTATCCACCTCGTACTTAACTTCGTAACTCTCCTCGTCGCTCTCGTAGTACTCTTCCTCTTCGATAGCCCGCGCCTTGTCCTTCGCCTTCTCCTCCACGAGCGCGGCGAACGCCCCCGCCTCCTTGAGCTTCTCAACGAACGCGCCCTCCCTGGCGTCGCGCGCCTTCTTCATCTCTCTGTTCGCCGCGGACCACGCCCCGGGGTTCGGCGTCAGCCCGGTCCTTCCCTCGTACGTCGCCGCGGCTTTCACGGCGTCCACGACTACGGCGAAGACGCCCGACGTTTGCATCGCGTCGTACGCCGCGACGGCGCTCGCGTCTCTCACGAAGAGCTCCGCGAGCGCGCGGTCGTTCGCTCGCACGTCGTACGCGTCCTCGAACGCGAGGCCGTGGTCAGCGAAGAACTTCGCCGTCGCGCGCCCGCGCAAGAAGAACAGCCGCGCGTCGATCTGCGTCATCTCGTCTTCGAGGTCTTCATCGTAGTAGTCTCTTAAGTTGTCGTAGTACTCGTCGATTTCGGTCTCTTCGCCGTCCGAGTTCGTCTCCTTCTTCATCGCGATCTCCCCGAGCTCCAGCTTCGTCTTGTGCCTGGTGCTCGCGAGATTCACGTTGCGTTTCACCGCGCGCTGAAACTTCCCGCGCGCGTCGCGCTCCTTCGCGCGCGCCGCGTTGCGCGCGGCTTCGAGCGCGTGCCGCCGTACCGAGACGGCTTTCTCGAAGGCGTCCTCGGGGTACTCCGCGTCCGAGAGACCGCGCGCGTCGTCTTTCGGCTTCGTGAGCCGCGCGCGCATCTTCTCCGCGCGCTTCGCGGCGATCGCAGCCTTCTTCTTCTTCGTCTCCTCGTCCTCGTCGTCGTCGTCGAAGGACATCGCCACGCCGCCGAGCTTGACGGCTTCGCCGATGCGTCGCGCCTCTTCCGCGTCCGCGAGCCCGACGTATCCCCCGGACCTCTCCGCTTCGATCCTCGCGCGCTCCGCCGCGCCCTTGAGCTGATGCTCGCGGTCGCTCTCGACCGTGTTGACGTCGACGTTGTCGAACGCCATGATGCCTCGGACCGCGGGTTCGAATTCGCCGCGTTGGATCACGCCGTCGCCGTCGGCGTCGATCTTTTTCACGAGCGCCGCGATCATCGCGTCGTATTCGTCGTTGAATTCCGACGGCTCGATCCCGGCGTTGGCGCACAGCGTGTTCATCAGGCGCGGCTGCACGCGGAGCCCGACGCCGAGCTCAGCGGGGGTGAGGCGTCCGCTGTTGTCCACGTCCATGATGGCGTACAGACGGAACAGGTTCTCCACGCTCTCGCGATCGCGATCCTGCTCCACCTTTCTCAGCTCCGCCTTGTGCGATTCCACGATCTTTTGGATCTGCTCGCTCTCGGGCTTGGGCTCGGTTCCGAAGCAGCCCATGTCGCGAGGGTGGTGGGTGGGATGGGGGGTGTGCGGTGGCGGATGGACGAGGGCGGTGCGCGCGCGAGTGACGCGCGGGGCGATCGCGCGATCGATCTAAAATTTGTTCGACGTTGTTCGGACAGGAAAGAAAAAATCTCACTGCTGCTGAGGTGCGTTCTATACAAAAGTTTTTCACCCATCGCCCGGTTTCAACATTTGATCGCGTCTCCGTTCAACTGACCGATGAACTATTTTTGTATGGAATGGCCCTCTGATTTCAAGTCCGTATCGGCGCCACTTGTCGCCGTCGCCGCCCTCCCTCTCCCCCCACGCGCGCTACCGCTCCGGCGCGGTCGTGTTCGCCGCGGACGCCTCCCTCCCGATCTCGCCGTTGTTCCCCGAGATGGGACACGGCACCCCCAACATCGCGCACCCGACGTATATCGCCATCTTCACTCGATCCGCCACCGCCCCGACCGAATCCGCCGCCGGCCGCACGACGAGGTCGAACTGCCCGGGCGTCCCCGCCTTGTCCTCGTGAAAGTAGTAGTCGATCACGTACCGCACCTGTTGACCGCACCGGTCGACGTACCAGTCGTGCCGGTCGAACGGCTTCCCGCCCCCGGTCAAGTACCGCGCCCACGCGAGCGGCGAGAGGTCGTCGGGCCTCCCCAGAAATCGCAGCAACATCGGGTCGCGGCACTCGTGGACGTGCAACCGCTCCCACGCCACCACGCGCCGCCACGTGTCCTCGTTCATCGCGTTGTGCACGCTCACGACCGACTCCATGTCGTCCTCGGTGCAGTCGTTCGCCTTGCCCTTGCGCACGAGCGAGTTGTAGAACATCTGCGGCGAGGGGTACGTCCACGTGGACGCCTCCGCGGACGACACGCCGGACTTTGGGATGGTCGATCGCTGGCGTTCGGTGGAGATCTTTCGACGCTGGCCCGGCGCCATCGACTGCGACGCGGCGACGGGCATGTTGTTCCGCGGGTCGATCTTCTGGTTGTAGACGTTGAAGACGCCGTGCACGCCGCGGTACTCCTCCGGGACGGGGCAGGAGGCGTCCGCCATCGGGTTCGCGCCCGCCGCGCCCGCGGCGGCGGCGGCGCGGCCGCCCGCGCACGGGATCTCCGACGTCGCCCCGGGCGGCGGGGCCGTCGGCGCGGACGCCGGCGACGACGACGACGACGCGGGCTTTCCTTGCGCGGCGCCCATCGCGTCTGTCTCGCTCGCGCGGGAGTGGGAAGGAAGGCGCGCGGAGCGCGGCGGCGGCGCGAGCGGCACTGACGAGGGCGTGACGTCGGCACTCCGCCGTGACGTCGGCCTGGCTGGACGGGAGCGGGACCCGCGCTACACCGTTTGCCCATACGCGTACTGTATCGTACTACGCGGGCCACGCCCCCGTGAGCCGTCGCGTCAAAACGATTTCCTCGATATGTCCGACAAAGCACGCCGCGCGCCATTCGCCGCCGCGATGGGGTGCACGCAGTCGAGCGAGAGCGCGAGGAACGTCCCGGTGACGAGCTCCACGGGGGGGACGCATTACCCGAACTTCGAGATCCCGAGGCCGTTCGACATGAACCCGCCGCCGACGACGTGCGCGCGTTCGCGCTCGGATCCCTCTCGAATCTCGATCGCCCCCGCTCTCGTCCTCGCGTCCACGCCCCGCCCCCACCCCACCTTCTCTTCCCTTCCTCTCTTCGACGTCGCAGCGAAGCGCTCGAGCGGATGCGGCTCGAGTTCTGGGACGTCCAGCCGTCCTACGGCGGCGACGCGTCGATGTGGACCGCGCTGCGCGCGGCGGTGGAGGCGATGCGCGAGGACGGAGGTGCGTTCATCGATGTCGCATTTACACTGGTCCCCGTACGACCGCATCGGCGTTGTGAACGCCGATCCTTAAGGACTTTCTCTCCCGGCGGTCGCATCTCTCCGCCCAGGGTCCCTCGCTCTCGATCCCAACACACCTCGACGCCTCACAACTCCGCTTCTGACGCCTTTCAACTCCGCCCCGACGTTCGCTCGTATGGACAATCACCCTCGTGGAGATCTCGACACCGCGCGGCTGCTGGTGGACAGCGCGGGGATCATCGTCGCGGCGCCGAACATGACGACGTGCTGGGACACGATGGGGCACAAGTACGTGCTCCCGAAGTGGGTGTTCCGGGACCCGAGGAACGCGATCGGCGGCGGCGGCGGCGGCGGGACGAAGACGAGGCGGGGGTCGTATGGGCAAACACCCTCGAGCGACCGGCAGCGGTCGAAGGACAACGGCGCGCCGCTCGAACGCTTCGAGGACGGGTCCGTCTTCGAGGGGGGCGACGGCGACGGCGGCGGCGGGGGCGAGTGATCGCGGTCGGTCGGTCGGTCGGTCGATTTGACGCGCGCCGCGCCGCGCCGCGCGGTTGTGGGTAGACGGACGAGGGAATGCGTGTGATTTCATCGCGCGGGCGGTCGCGGTGGCGGTCGCTCGTCCCCCAGTCCCCCGCGTCGTCGTCGTCGTCGTCGTCGTCGCTTCGCGCGAGTCTCTCATCGGAATCAGAATCAGAATCAGATGTAGCACGCCTTGTACACGAGGAGGTAGCCCATGTGGTGATCCCCGCCGCCCTTCAGCGCGAGGATCTGATCCGTCGTCTTCGCGTTCGGCGTGTGGTCGTCGAACTCGGTCCACGACCCATCTTTCTGTTTCACCCACGCGACGTAGTGCCCGCTGTCCGCGCTCCGGCCTTTGTGCGTGAGCACGGATTCGAGCTCGTAGAACCCCGTCATGCGCGTTCCAGCCGCGGGTTCCCACGGCGCCGGGTCCTTCGCGGCGGGCGCGGGAGGCGCAGCGGGAGGAGCGGGTTCTTCCTCCGCGTCCGTCATCTCCGCGTCCTTCTTCTCTTCCTCCGCGCCGCCCTCCGCGGCGGCGGCGTCTTCGTCCTTCTTTTCATCCGCGTCTGGGCGTCCAGCCGTCAATCGCTCCGCGGCTTCCTTCTCCTCCTTGTCGATCTTCGCCTTCCTCGCGGGGTCTAACCCCGCCTTGCACGCGTCGTCGCAGAACTCGTACACGTCCAACGTCGTCGGAAACGTCACCGCGCGCATGATCTTCGCCTTGTTCCCGCCGCCGTCGGGCCCCGTGTTTTGTTTCCAAAAGAATCGCACCAGCTGCACGTTGAGCACCTTTGGCAGAGACGCCAACTTGCTCTCTCCCTTGTACAGCACGTCCCTCGCGAGCGCTTCCGAGCGCAGCTCTCGCTCCTCCGCGAGCGCGACCTTAAATCCGTCCGAGAGGTGGTTCACGTTGATCGTGATGTTGCACTTGAACGAATACTCCCTCGCGCGTTCCTCTCGCGTCTCCCCGGTTTCCTCGCAACGCAGGGACTTGGACAACTCAAACCCGAACAACGCGTCCACCGCCGGGACCTCGCGGCAGAGCGTCTGAAGCACCTGCGACCAGCACTCCTCCGCGTCTTGCTGCGAGTACACCCCGCCCTGGCCAACCTGCGCGAACTGCGGGAACAGCTGTCGCAGCAGCGCGAGGAATCGAAACGGGGTCACCGCGGTCTTAGCTCGCGTCATCTCCCCGAAGAGATCCCGCGTCGCGTCCACGAGCGCCCTTCCGCCGTTTAGAGCGCCACCCTCGCCGTTCCCGCCGCCGTCTCCGGAGCCTCCTCCTCGCGAGTGCGCCTCGAGCGCGTCGCGCAGCTCCGGGACCGCGTACAGGCACTGGATCGTGGAGTTCATGTAACACGTGTTGCCGAGGTTGGCGAGCCCCGGGGAAAAGTTCGCCGTCGTCGCCGCGTCGCGCTCATCCTCCGGGAGGTCCTCCACGAAGACGATCGCACCCCCCTCCGGGGCTTTCGGCGCCTCCGCGGTGCTGCCCATCATCATCAGCTTCTTGTTCTTCGCCGCGAGCTCCGCGAGCCCACACGTCGCGAGGTCCGCGTCGTCGCTCAGCGGTTTGCCGCCCTTGAGGCCCAGGAGCTTGATGCGATCGGGGGGCACGCCCGTCAGCGAGAAGAGCGACGTCTTCAGGTCCAGCCCTTTCATCGTGGAGGTGTCCACGTCGACGGAGTACGACTCCTTGCCCCACTTCACGCCGATCGTGACGGTGGAGGACATCGCGGCGTTGTGTGTTCGCTTGGGTATGGCGACGGACGGCGAGCGACGCGAGTAAGAACAACTTAGTGCCGAGCGCGCGAGATCTCCTCGCAGATCGGCGGCGAGATCTGATGATGCCCGCGGCGACGTCCGCGACTACTCGGGGTCGGGTCGGGTCGGCGGCGAACGACGCGGCGCGCGTGCGATGCGCTCTGCGCGGTGCGGTGATCGACCGGGTGACGACGGTCGGCGCGCGCGCGGAAGTGAGCGCGATCGACGCGACGGACGCCGCGACCCCTCGTCTTTCCCGTCGCGCGTCGAACAGCACACGGTGCAAACTTCAAACGGCGTTTTTTCCAGGTTTTTTCCTGGTTTTTTCATCAGTTCCGAACTGAAGGCGACGCGTCGCGACGCGGGGTGACATCGCCGCGCGCCGCGCGATGGCGGCGGCCGCGGAGGACGCCGCGTCATCGCGGCGCGCCCCGGACGCGTCGGCGCCTTCGCCTTCCAAACCGCCTTCCAAACCGCCGTGGCGATGGCACCGCGGGCGCCGCCGCGCGCACGAGAGCGACGTCGACGCGTCGTGGCGCGCGCGACGGAAGCACCTCTTCATCCTGAGCGACGCCGGGAAGCCGATCTACGCGCGGTACGGCGACGAGGCCAAGCTCGCGGGGTTCACCGCCGCGCTCGCCGCGCTCGTCGCCGCGGCGTCGAACGCCGCGGGCGGCGGCGGCGCCGCCGCCGCGAACGAACGCGGCGAACCCGAGGACGCGGACGTCCTGCGATCCATCACCGTGGGACCCGCGACCGCGCGCGTCGTGTTTCTCATCCGCGGACCGATCTACCTCGTCTGCGTCTCGTCCACGGGCGAGCCGACGCGATGCCTTCGACGCCAGCTCGAGCTCCTCCACGCGCAGTTCATCTGCGTGCTGACGCGCGCGGTCGAGCGCGCGCTGCGGAGATCGTCCAGGATGGACGTCCGGCATCTCTTGGGCGGCGTCGAGCCGACGTTCGGCGCGCTCGCCCATCAGGCGCGTTGGAGTACCACACCGGTCCCCGTACGACCGCGTCGGCGCGGTGAACGCCGATCCTTAAGGACTTTGCCCGGCGCATCTCTCCGCCTAGGGTCCCTCGCGTCCAATCCCCGCCCGCGACGCCTTTCGACTCCACGAAATGACGCCTTTGAACTCCGCCCTTCGCCCATCAGATGTCGCACGACCACGGCGCGCAGCTGGGCGCGTTCGCGCCGCTGCCGATGCCGGAGCGATCGCGCGAGCGCGTCGTCAGAGCGCTGTCGGACGCGCTGCGGGGGAAAGAGTGCGCCGCCGCGGGCGCGCTGTGCGGGTTGCTGCTTACGATGGACCACGTCGTCGCCGTCGTCGCGAACGGCGCGGTCGTCGCCACGGGGGGCGGCGGGCGCGGGAGCGGGCGCGGCGGGAATGGCGGCGGCGGCGGGATGTCGGCGCTTCGCGAGGGCGCGCGGCGCCTGAGCGTCCGCGCGGCGGGGAAGTCGACGACGCTGCACCCGGACGACGTCATCGCGTTGAGCACGTTCGTGCGGTCGTCGGAGTCGTTTCGAAGGAACACGCAGTCGTTCTCGCCGGTGTGTCTGCCGAAGTTCGACGCCGACGCGTTCGTCTACGCGTACGTCGCGGATCTCGAACCGTGCGCGGCGGGAATGGCGGCGCGCGGCGGCGACGGTACCGCCGACGGCGACGGCGACGGTACCGCCGACGGCGACGGCGACGGCGAGGGCGAGGGCGAGACGAGCGAGTGCCGGCTGTGTCTCGTGCTGGTGTCAACCGCAGACGACGCGTTCCACGCGCTCGCGGCGGCGAGGGTGAAAGCGGAGGCGCGGCTGCGAGAGGAGGGAGCGATCGCGGACGTGATGACGCGCGCGGAAGGGCCGGGGCCGGGGCCGGGGCTCGACGGCGGCGACGGCGACGGCGGCGGCGCCGGCGCCGGCTCGATCGCGATCTCGCGGCACCTCCCAAAAGGCGCCGGCGGCGGACTTCCCGGGGAGACCCCGCTGCTGCACTTCCTGTATCACCGGCCGCCGCTCGGGCAGTTCGTCGCGCCGACGTGGGAGGGCGTCTTCGCGGACGACGCGCGCGCGAGGAAAAAAGTGATTCGGCGGTTCGCGCGCGTCCGCGCGTCCGCGATCGCGGACGACGCGGACGCGTGGGAGTACGACGACGGCGGCGGGAGCGGCGGCGGCGGCGGCGGCGGCGGCGGCGGCGGCGGCTTGTTCGGCGGCTTGTTCGGCGGCGGCGGCGGCGGTGAGACCGCCGCGCCTCGCGTCGGCGGCGGCGTCCGGCGCAGGGTGCACTACGAACGCAGTGACGACGGCGTCGTCATCGCGTGCGTCGGGTCCGACTTCGAGCTCTTCGTGTTGCTTCGCGCGGACGCGAGCGAGGAGGCGGGTGTGAGCGTGTGCAACAGGCTGTGCGCGTGGTTGCGGAGAGAGGAGAAGGCGCTGTTCGCGCCGGCGGGATCGTGACGCGTTCGTCGGTCGGTTGAAAGGGTACAGACGCGATCGAATGTCGAAACGACGGGGTGGGCGAAACACTCTTTTAGAACGCAGTGTTCACTTACTTCGGTATCGAGTTAATGCGTGTTCACTTACTTCGGTATCGATCGTCGGGCTCGTTCGTTCGCTGCCCTCGTCGGCGCGTTTTCGGTACAGTTTCGTCAGCCGGCGGCGTGTTCGTCGCCGGCGGACTTGCGAGCTCCGCACGCCGGGCACGCGTTGGGGTTCCGGCTCGTCGTGCGTTGGTTCAGCGTCGCCAGCCACTCGTGGTCGCACTCCGCGCACTTCCACAGCGCCTTGTACGTCGACCCGTACGTCACCGCCGTCGGCGGCTTGTCCTTATCGACGTACTCGCGCGACAGCTTCTTCCCGAGCTCGCCGTTCTTCTCGCACCACACGAGGAAGTTGTTCGCCTTGCTCAGCGGCCCATGATTCGCGCACTTCGGGCACCCGCGGGGTTTGTCGCTCTTCGTGCGGTCGCTCACCTGCGCCCTCCACACGTGCTTGCACTCGACGTTGCTGCACTTCCACTTCGCCTTGTAGTGCGACGCTTTCGTCACCGCCGTCGGCGGCTTGTCCTTATCGACGTACTCGCGCGACAGCTTCTTCCCGAGCTCGCCGTTCTTCTCGCACCACACGAGGAAGTTGTGCGTCTTGCTCAGCGGTATGCGATTCGCGCACTTCGGACACCCGGTGTGTCTGTGGCTCTTCGTGCGGCTGCACACCATCGCCCGCCACACGTGCTTGCACTTGACGTTGCTGCACTTCCACTTCGCCTTGTAGTTCGACGCATATGTCAGCTCCGTCGGCAGCTCCTCGCGGAACTCGTTGGCGAGCCTCTCGCCGCGCTTCCCGTTCTCCGCGCACCACTCGATGAACGGCTTGCCCGTGTGCTGGTTCGCTCCTCGCTTCTTCACCATGATCTTCGTGCGAGACGCGGCGTGGCGGCGCGCAGCGAGAGTGACGTCGAAAAGCTACGACGCCCGACAGGAAGAAAACACCACTACTGTATCAGAACCAGCCAGCCAGCTCAATTCGCTGGTATCGGCGCCAAATCCCCGGTACGACAAATCCCGAGCAGCTGGCTGGACAACGACACTTCGAAGGCGTTTATCTCGGAGACACATCCGAGGCCGCGGGTCTCCAAGGGCCCTCGTCGAGAGGCACCCACGCCCACGGGCATCCTCGGAACGCACCCACGCGCACGCCAAACAAATATCGGCGCTATGGGTTACTACTCCTCATCCGACTCCGACGACTACGCGACGACCGCGCACGTAGGGCTACTCTACACCGACTCATCCAACAACGACGCGTTCAGCGTCTACGACGTGCAGTGTGTCGCCCGCGACTACGGGTACACGCAATGCCAGCACGGGCGCGGCGAGGGCGTCCTCGACTTTCGCCGCGCGGACGCCAACGGCGACTCCGAGATCGTCCGCGTCTGGTACCGCACCGGCACCGTCGGCACGTACATCAAGCACCCCAGGGCGCAACAACGCACGCAGCTCTTCCGCCGAGACAACACCCAGATCTCGGAGCTTCACGACATCTTCAACAACCCGCGCGTGCACACCGGCTGCGGGTACCACAGGCGCGGCGACCAGAACACGCCGTACCAGCGGCGCGGCGACCGGAACACCCCGTGCCCTTCGTGCGGCAGAATGCACCGCGGTACGTTAGTTCCTCCGCGCGCATCACGACTGTCCCCGCGCGTCCGCCCGACACTTAACGTACAGTAAGCTCATCTCGCACCCGCGCTGACCCCCCGCGCGCGTCCACAACTCTCACTCGCTCAGGCATGCTCGGCGCGGTTCAGCACTTCGAGAGCGGGAGCTGCCCGAACTGCCCGAACCGCGAAGACGCGTGCCGCGCGGTGCACGGACTCGTCAACCAGGTCGGGTCGCACATGGTGGTTCAGCAGATCGGGTGGGACAGCGTGCACACAACGTCGTTCGATCCAAACGGGTTGAACTACCGGTGCCCGTGCTGCGGTAGGCAGACGCGGACGATGCAGGCGCTCATGCAGCACATGAACGCGAGGCCGGAGTGCAGGTCGGGGGCGTCCGGCATCGCGCCGAGCCTGGCGCAGCTCGCGTACTGAAGGTGGCGAGGCGTGTAAAACAGTGACGATAGACCGAGTTGTAGTGTACACCATGAAACGTAAGGCACGTTCCTACGAGTAGACGCCTCTCCGTTTCCCCCGACGAAGGATGTTGAAACCATGGATAACTTGGTTTGATGGCACCTGCAGGTGTCATGCAGGATTATGACGTATTCGGGCACGTGACTTTTTAGTCTGCAAATGGATCTCGTCCTGTCGCCGCTCACGTTATCTCGTCGTCGGCGGACTGCGGCGCAGTATCCTCGACGCGCCGCCGCGATGGCCGCGTCCGCCGCCGCCGCCGCCGCCGCCGCGTCGACGTCCATCCCGTCGTCGTCGCGAGGACGCCCATCCCTCGCGCGCGCGCGTCTCGCCGCGACGCGCGCTCGCCGCGCGCCGCGCCGCCGCGATGTCGTCGACGTCGCCGTCCGCGCGTCCTCCTCCTCCTCGCCGTCCATCACGTCCGCGCCCGAGGGATCGCGCGAGGCGGACGTCCTCGACGCGCTGCGCAACGTCATCGACCCCGACTTCGGCGAAGACGTCGTGAACTGCGGGTTCGTGAAGGACCTGCGCATCACCGACGACGGCGACGTGACGTTCACGCTCGAGCTCACGACGCCGGCGTGTCCGGTGAAGGAAGAGTTCGACCGTCTCTCGAAGCAGCACGTGAGCGCGGTCCCGTGGGTGAAATCGTGCAACGTCGCGATGACCGCGCAGGAGGTGACGAACGACGCGCCGGACACCGTGGAGGGCCTGCGCAACGTGCGGCACATCATCGCCGTGAGCTCGTGCAAGGGAGGCGTCGGGAAGAGCACGACGAGCGTGAATCTGGCGTACAAGCTGAAAGAGATGGGCGCCAGGCGCGTTCTCCTCACACTGGTTCCCATACGACCGCGTTGGCGTTGTGAACGCCGATCCTTAAGGACTTTTCCCGGCGCATCTCTCCGCCCATCCCTCGCTTTCGATCCCCGCCCTCGACGCCTTTCAACTCCGCTTCTGACGCCTTTCAACTCCAGGGTGGGCATCTTCGACGCGGACGTGTACGGCCCGTCGCTGCCGACGATGACGTCCCCGGAGATCGCGGTCCTGCAGATGAACAAGGAGACCGGAACGATCACGCCGACGGAGTACGAGGGCGTCGGCGTCGTCTCGTTCGGGTTCGCGGGGCAGGGCTCCGCGATCATGCGCGGCCCCATGGTGAGCGGGCTCATAAACCAGATGCTCACGACGACGGACTGGGGCGAGCTGGACTACTTGATCATCGACATGCCGCCCGGCACCGGCGACGTGCAGCTCACGATCTGCCAGGTGGTCCCGATCACCGCCGCGGTCGTGGTGACGACGCCGCAGAAGCTCGCGTTCATAGACGTCGAGAAGGGCGTGCGGATGTTTAGCAAGCTCCGAGTGCCGTGCGTCGCCGTCGTGGAAAACATGAGCTACTTCGAGGTCGACGGCGTGAGGCACAAGCCGTTCGGTGAGGGCAGCGGCCAGCGAATATGCGACGAGTACGGCGTCCCGAACTTGTTTCAGATGCCCATCGTCCCGGAGCTGAGCGCGTGCGGCGACAGCGGGAAGCCGCTCGTGTTGGCGGATCCCGCGGGGGAGGTTTCCGGCGCCTACGGCGCCGTCGCCGCGAAAGTCGTGCAGGAGGTGGCGAAGCTGAGGTGCGTTCTATACACTGGTTCCCACACGACCGCGTCGGCGTGGTGAACGCCGATCCTTAAGGACTTTTGCCGTCGTCTCTCTCCGCCCACACCTCGTTCACAATACCCGCCCTCGGCGCCTTTCAACTTCAACTGACGCCTTTCAACTCCACCCCGACGTTCGCTCGTACGGAACGACCCTCAGTGCGGGTCCCAAGGGCGGTCTCGCGATCGACGAGGACGACGTCGCGGGCGCGATGGAGACTCACGGCGTTAAAGCGCTGCGCGTGCAGCTCGCGGACGAGGGCGGCCTGCCGTTCTACGTCCGCGCGTCGGACGTGCGGAAGAGCGATAAGAGCGCCGCGGCGCCGGGGGAGGCGCGAAAGGCGGAGTTTCTCGCGGACGGGGTCACGCCGATTCCGGACGATATCGCGCCGTCGGAGACGAACGTGGTGGGGAACTACGCGGTGCAGATCTCGTGGCCGGACGGGTTCTCGCAGGTGGCGACGTTCGCGCAGATTGCGGCGCTGGAGCGGTTGGAGGTGAAGGGCGCCGGGAAGAGAGCGGAAGAGACCGCCGCCGCGGCGAGGAGTTGATGACCAGACTGCGATGAAATAAATGCGACAGAAGCACTACGAAGAAAGAAGAACCCGCGCGATCTCGTCACTCGGCCTCCGCGCCGCGGCACGCCGCCCGCCCGCGCGATGCGCCGCCTTTCCTCCTCCCCCCTCCTCGCCCCCCTCGTCGTCGTCCTCGCGCTCGTCCTCGCCGCCGCCCACCCCGCGCGCGCGATCCAGCACGAGTGCAGCGCGTGCAAAGCCGTCGCGCGCGAGCTCTACCATCGTCTGCTCGACGAGGGCGACGTCGACGGCAGGCCGGCGGTCGACCTTCGCCATAGGTTGGACCCGCGCGGGAACCGCGTGGGGAAGGTCGTGCCGTACGTCCAGAGCGAGCTGCGCGCGTACGACGTCCTCGACGGCCTGTGCGACGGGATGAAGGACTACGGCGTCGGCGTCCTCGCGAGCACGCGAGAGGAGGGGTGGGTGAAGCTGCAGGGCGATCGCAGGCAGACCGTGCACATTAATCTAGGCGGCGGCGGCGACGGCGGCGACTCGCTGTCGGACATGCTGGGCGGAAACTTCGCGCAGGCGAAGGTGGAGGCGGACGGGAAGAGGTTGACGGGGTACTGCGGGAGCGTCGTGGACGAGAGGGAGGAGGTCGTCGTGAGGGGGTTGATGGACGGCACGATGCGCGTCGGCACGACGAAGGCGGCGGCGGCGGCGGGAGACGACGCCGACGACGCCGACGACGACGCCGACGACGACGCCGACGCCGACGACGACCCGTCGTTCGTCGACATCGTGAGGACGCTGTGCGTGTGGGAGACGCGGAGGAAGAAGTCGCCGTGTCCGGTGGAGGAAGAACTCGGCGCGAAGGGAGAGGGAGAGCTGTGACAGAACGCGAGCTCGCGAGCGCGGCGTGACCCATAACCGATAACCGACCACGTAGTACGATTCGCGCGTACTTTCATACTGTTTGCGCAGTACGACGCTCGGACCAGGGGTACAACTCTCCCGTTCTCCCGTTTTTTCCGTCAGATTGATTCGACGCCGCGCGCCGCGGCGACCGCCACAGCTCACCGCGCGCCCACACCTCGCGCGCGCACGCGACGCGAACGACGCGAACGCGACCGAGCACGTCACATCCGCGCGGCGATTCGAAGCGCGTATCGAGCGCGTCGTCGTCTGCACGCGGCGCGGCATCGCAGATTCGTTCGCACGGAATAAACGGCACATCGTCGCGATGGACGCCGCGCAGCTCGACGAGTGCGTCGCGCGCATCGCGGAGCGACGGCCGGACCTGACGCGGTTCTCGAACGCGGAGGTGTGCGTGAAGTGGGACGAGTGCCTCGGCGAGGGCGGGTTCTGCACCGCGTATCGCGCGGAGTGGAACGGTGCGTCGTCGCCCCCATCCATCCTATCCCTCGTCCTTCCGCTCGCGATGGCTCGCGCCTCGCGAAATCGCTCCTCTTCGTCCCGTTCCCCCCGCCCCGCGCGGCGACGCTGACGGACCGCTCCCCATCCCCGTCCGCGCGCGCGCCGTCCACGACAGGTCGAGACGTCTGCGCGAGAGTCGTGGACACGGACAGGGTCTCCACCGCGGTGTCCGAGGTCGCGACCGTGGAGGGTGCGTCCTTCCCCCCGCGCTCGATGGCCCCCGATGTCATCAACGCGTTCGGCTGTCCGTCACGGAGCGGACGCGTCGAGATTGATCGAATGCATTTTCATCCGCCGCGCCGCGCGCCCGCCGCCGCGCCCCCC
>Ga0181560_10003568_pt1 | contig 14311 bp, 9 predicted proteins | sample 011ome_20_FD_133751 | JGI IMG/M metagenome (GOLD analysis project Ga0181560, IMG submission 133751) | Coastal salt marsh microbial communities from the Groves Creek Marsh, Skidaway Island, Georgia - 011509CT metaG (megahit assembly) | ecosystem: Environmental > Aquatic > Marine > Intertidal zone...
AGAAGGAGAGGCTGCGCTCGCTCAAGCGACGGCGCGCCATGACCCCCGAGCAGCGCAAGGCGGCGTCCGTCAAGCGCGTCGAGCGGAGGCAACACCAACGCGCCGCCGCCGCGTTCCCCTCGGCTCTGGACGTCGGGAGCACACCGCCGCAGTACGCGGACGCGCGCGGACCGGAGACGGATCCGCGACGAACGACGAACGCCGAAAGCGCATCCGCGGAGGGCGCTTCGTTCGCGGCGCCGCGCGACGCCGGCGAGCCACACACGCTGGACGCGCTTCCCGGCGCGGACCCGGACGCCGCCGCGGACCCCCTGGGCGTTTTGAACGCGCACCCCGTCGACGACGACGCGATTGGCGATCCCGCGGGATCCCGCGGCGCCGTAGCACGCGGTCTCGCGGCGAACGAAGCGGTCGCCGAGGCGCGGCGGGGGCGCCTGGAGGAGGAGCGGGAGCGCTCGGCGGCGCGGCGCGCGCGCATGAGCGCCGAGGAGAAGCAGCTCCAACACCAGGCGAGGCACGCGCGGCGCCAGCGCGCGAAGGCGGCGGGACTCGAGGATGTGCCGGTCGCGGACCCCGCGCGCGTGGAGGGCACGCTCGGGGGGGACATTATTGAAGAGATTCTCGACGAAGCGGCGCGCGTCGTGTAGGTACAACGTAGGGTAATAAAGGAAACAAAACACTCCTCCAAACACTCGGAAATTTCACCAGCTTGACCGAGCGCCCCGAGTTGAACTCCCGAAACCCTCCGAGCAAGTGCGCTCGTGGTTTGGGTGAAAACGTTTGGCGCTTCGCGGGCGATTTTTGATTTCTCGGCGAGGCGACGCGCCGCCGCGCTCGCGCCCAGACCTCGACGCGCGCACGCCGTCAGATCTCTCGGCTGCCGACGCCACAGGCGATCGCGACCGCACGCAGGTTCCGTGCGCTCTCCCGCGTCCCGAACCGCACCGCTCGCGAGCTCCGCGCGGCGAACGCTTAGCGGGTCCGTCCGTGTCCGTGGCGCGCGGTAGGAAGGCGCCATGTTTTGCTCCATCTCGGGGTCGACCCCCACGGAGCCCGTGATCTCCCCCGCGGGCCACCTGTTCGAGAAGTCGCTCGTGACCAAGGCACTCAAGGTACGCGGATCCGCCGACCGCACCTCCCCGCCGCCCGCGCGCGATCGAGGCCGATCGGTCGATTTTCGCGCCGCGTCGAGGGTTTCTTCCATCTCGGGCACTCTTCCCGTCCGGACGTTTTTCCCCCACCGCCAAATGCCTTTTCCGCGGCGCGCGCGCCTCGTCGCCTTTTGCCTTTTCGCTGACGAAGACGCACGACACGACGAAAAACAGGAGACCGGCCTGTGCCCGGTGACGAGCGCGCCTTTATCCGCGGACGACCTCATCCCCGTGCGGGTCGGGCCGAAGAGCGCCAAACCGCGGTCGACGGCGGCGACGAGCGTGCCCGGCATGCTCGCCGCGTTCCACGACGAGTGGGACGCGCTCGTGCTGGAGACGCACGAGCTGAGAAAGGACCTGCACGCGGCCAGGCAGGAGCTGAGCCACGCGCTCTACCAGCACGACGCCGCGTGCCGCGTCATCGCCCGCACGGTCAAGGAGCGCGACGAGGCGAGAGCCGCGCTGGCGAGCGCGCGCGGCGCCGCCGGCGGCGCCGCCGGCGGCGCGCCCGCGAAGCGCGGCGCGGAGGCGCCCGCGGAGACCGCGGACGACGCGGACGACGCGACCGACGCGAAGCGCGCGAAGGGCGGCGTCCCCGCCGACGCGGTGGAGGCGATGGCGGCGCGCGCTAAGGAGCTGCAGAAGGCGCGCAAGTCGCGCGCCGTCGCCGACTCGCTCGCCAAACCCGAGGACCTGGCGAAGATGGCGGCGAAGCCGTCGTCGGCGCCGTGCCACCCCACGAAGTGCAAGGGCATCCTGTGCGTCGCGCCCGACCCGTCGGACGCCAACGCGCTCGCGACGGCGGGCGCGGACGGCAGCGTCGCGGTCTTCGACGTGGCCAAGGGCAAGCGCGCGCGGCAAATCGCCGCGCACAAGAAGCGCGTCAAGTCGGCGGCGTGGTGCGGCGCGAACGTGCTGCTGACGGGCAGCGCCGACGGCTCGATGAAGGTTTGGCGCGCGGATTCCGGCGCGTGCGCGGCGACGGTGGACGGGACGCACACGGGCGAAATCGTCTCCGTCGCCGCGCACCCGACGCACGCGTACGCGGTCACCTTCGGCGCGGACGGCGCCTGGGCGTTCCACGACGTCGGCAAGGCGGAGACGCTCTCGGTCACGCGCGGGGACGGCGCGGGGTACGGCGTCGGCGGGTTCCACCCGGATGGGCTCATCGCGGCGGCGTGCGGCGTCGACGGGAAGACGCGCCTCTGGGACGTCAAGGCGCAGAAGCGCGCGGCGGAGCTGGAGGGGCACTCGGATGCCGTCACGTCGCTCTCGTTCTCCGAGAACGGGTACTACGTGGCGACGGCGGCGGCGGACGGCGCGCGCGTCTGGGACCTCCGGAAGCTCAAGGAGCTCCGGGCCTTCGCGAGCGCCGACGCGAAAAACCCCGTCTCCGTCGCGTTCGACCACTCGGGGCACTACCTCGCGCTCGGGAGCGGCTCGGAGCTGAGCGTGCGCGCGGTGAAGCAGGACTGGGAGGTGGTGAAGCAGTGGCAGGCGCCGAAAACCGTGCTCTCCGTGGCGTTCGGCGAGGACGCGCGCAGCGTCTTCGCGGGGTGCGCCGACCACAACCTCCGCGTGTACGCGTGAGGAGAAGCGCCGCTTCGTTCGCTTCGTTTGAGGAGAAGCGCGGGTGTTTAGGAAGCGAGTCATCAGAGACGATTCGTGCGCGAGACGACCGGACCTGCTCTCAGTCATCACTCACCTCACGCGTTTCTTCTCACGCGTTCGAACCGAGTCTCGTGTCGTCTTCAAACGAGCGCCGCGGGCGTCGCGCTTCTCTCGCGCCTCTCTCGTTCGCGTCACTCGGCGCCACCCTTTTCCGCTTTCGGGACGGGCACTTCCTTGGGGATCGCCGTGGGGGCGTCGCCCCAACCCTGGCGCGCGCGTCCGCGAGTGAGAGGGTTTCGAACGGCGGGTCAGCGGGCGGAACGCTCCGGGGCGCGACGAGGCTCGCCGTCGCCTCGGGGAGAGGGTTCGAGGAGAGGATTTCGGGACGGGAGACACGCACGAAGTACTGCTGCATCCCGTACGCCACGAGCGCCGAGCCACACAACGCGAGGGTGTACTTATCGTACGCCTTCACGAACTTCTTCGACGCCGCGTTGTTCCCGAGCTTATCGAGCATCGCGTCGTCGCGGGAACCGGACGCCGCGCGACACGGAGTGCGTCGAGGGACGGGAAACGGGAGAAAACGCGTTTCGCCATTCGCGCGCGCGCGATCAGTCGGTCAAAATACAACGACGCGCGTCACTCCGCGGCCCTCCCTCCCCTGATCCCGGGACTTCCCAGCGTCTCCATCGCTCGCGGTCTGTGCGCGAGCCGGGGCAGCGAGCCGGGCTCCGCGGGACGGGGCACGCCGTACCCCTTGTACGCGCTGTACGGCATGAGCAGCTCGGTCGGCATCTCCGCGAACGGCGTGATCAGGTTGGCGTAGCCCGGCGCCTGTTCCAGGTACGCGGCGATGTAGTCCCTCCCGGCGGGCATGGCGCCCGCGCCGCTCGCGACCGCGGACCGCTCCGCCGAGACCGCCTTCCACATGGGCGAGCTGTCGTCCCCGCCCACCACCTTGACGCGCGGCCGCGCGTACGGCGCCAGCATGTCCTCTCCGCGCTCGGGCTCGAGCGGCGCAAACAGGCGCGCGCGGCGCGCCGCGCCCTTGGCGATGGCGACGGCGGCGATGCTCACTCTTTCGCTCGACCGCGCCTCTCCCTCTCCGGGTGTTTCAGTCGTTTCGGTCGCCGAGGGGGTATCCCCGGTCCCGACCACGCCGCGCGCCCCCCCGACCCCGACGCTCTCGGGCATGGGAATCGGCGTGACGGTCCCGTCGTCGCCCTCGGGCGTCGCGGCGACGAACTTGCGCTTGAGCGCCGCCGCGTTCTCCTTCTCCTCGCGCCGCAGCGCCTCCTCCTCCTCGGGCAGGCCCGGGTCGGGCGTCGGCTCCAGCACGCCGCACCGGAGCTCGTTCAGGAACCACTCCGCCACGGAAGGCAACACGTGCGGAGGGCGTTTCGGAGGGCGTGCGGCGTCGCGTTCCGGACGAACGGAGCCGCCAGCCTCCTTTTCGGCTTTGGCGAAGGCGACCCACTCGTCGGCTCGCGTCGTCTCCGGGTGGTCGTGCCCGTAGCCCAGCGCGCACATACCCGCCGCGCGCTCGAAGCGCTCCAGCGCGAGCTCGGTGTGGCCCATGTCGAGCAGCGCCGCGCCCAGGTTGCGGTGCCGCGCGGCGTTCGCCGGGTCGAACTCGCCCACGGCGATGACGGCGAGCGAGATGGCGCGCAGGTAGCACCGGCGCGCGCTTTTCGGTTCGCCCAGGCTCTTGTACAGCAGCCCGAGATTGTTCAGGACGCTCGCGGCGGTGTTCAGGAACCCAGAGGGGCCCAGCATACTCTCCGTGTCGTCCACGCTGGTTGTGGGTCGCGCGTGCCCCGCTCCGGTTCCCGGGGCGTCACGCGCGTCGCGGTCGAACGCATCCGCCTCGCGTTCGAACGCCTCGCTCTCCTCGGCAGCCACCACGCGCTCGATCTCGTTGAGCGGGGGCATCGCCTTCCGCAGGTGGTCCAGCGCGCGGCAGTACGCGTCGTTCGCGCCGTCCACGTCGCCTTTCGAGCGGAACACGCCTCCAAGGTTGCTCAGGTACGACGCGAGCGCGGTCCGGCGGCCGGAGCCCTCGCTGGCCTCCTCCACCCTCGCAGCCTTGGCGAAGTACTCCAGCGCGGAGTCGTCATCCCCGTCCGCGCGGTACAGCGCGCCTATGCTGCAGTATCGCATGGCGATGTGCGGGTGGCTGGGGTTCGCGCGGTACAACGACTCGTCCGCGCGCAGGGCCGCGTCGTACTTATAAAGGGCCTCCTCCAGCAAACCCTCGGCGGCCAGCGCGTCGCCCTCCGCGGCGAGCGCCTCCCCATCCGTGCGAGCGCCCCCTGAACGACTGACCGAATTCATCACGGGTGCCGCAGCCTCGCCCGCGCGTCCACTCTCACGCACGCGCGCCTGTCGGGACGACTCTCCGCCTCGCCCCGCACACTCGCGCGTCTCGCTGTGCCGCGCGCGCGCGCGGGACGCCCACACACGCTCCAAGAGAACGGTCGAACCCGCGGAACTAGACAGAAACCAGAAGTACACCAAACCCGACCGAGTACCGCGCGCACGCGTTTCCCCACTTTTTTACAGAGCCGTTGGAACTTCCGAAACGGTCGCGAGATTTCGTTCGACGAAGCGCGCGTCGGGCCTGGCCGCGCATTGGCGCGACGCGCGCGCACGGGCGAGATGTCCTTCTCGTTCGAGCACCCCAACGCCGGGGGCGTGCTCCTCCCCGGCCAGACGTGCTGCCACACGGGCAAGCTCATCCGCCGAAAGATTCACGGCGACCCGCTCGCGGACCCCCTGCTGCCCGAGCTCTGCCCGAAGCTCTGCTCGCCCATCGGTGTGTTCCCCAAGGACCACGACAAGCCCAAGAAGAAGCCCTCGGGCGCCTCCGAGGACGCCAGCGACGAGGAGGACGAGGAGGACAAGGAGAACGGCGTCCCGAACCCCACGTCCGGCACCGCGTCGGACTCCGACGACGACGACGACCCGAGCGCGCGATCCGGTGCGCTCCCTCTGGAGTCCTCCCCGGCCAGGCTCGCGGGCTGCGCGCCGTGCGGCGCCGCCTTCAAGTGGTCCTGCTGCGGCGCGTGCTGCGGGCCGTGCACGCTGTGGTCCAAGGACGGCTTCCTGTCCTCGGAGGACGCCGCGCCCAACCCCACGGCGAGGGAGTTCGCCACCTGGGACGGGTGCACGGCCATCCCGGAGGATGCGGCGGCGCCCGACGTGGCGCCGCGGGACGCGCCTGGCGAGCGCCTGGCGAAGGTCGAGGTGGGCCGCGGCGCGCTGTCCACGCTCGGCGTGTCCCCCGACGGCGCCTGGCTCGTGGCCGCGGACAAGCTCGGCGCGTTCGCGCTGTTCGCCGCGGACCCGCTGCGGGACGACCTGGCGCTCGAACCCGCGGGCGTCGCGCTGCCCGGCGCGAGGCGCGCGCGCCGCGCGAAGCAGAAGTCGTTCCTGGACAGCGACGACGAGGACGACGGGCCCGCCGCCGCCGGCCTTCCGCCGTCCTTCGACGACGACGACGACGACGAGAGCGGCACGAAGCTCCCCACGACGCTCGAGGGGGGGCACGTGGACGAGATCACGGCCATGGCGTTCGCGCCCGACTGCGCGGCCGTGTACACGGGCTCGAGGGACGGAACCGTCAAGAAGTGGTCGGTCCCGGCGCTCGAGCTGCAGCGCACGTTCGACGCCTCGGAGCGCGCGGAGGCGGCGCGCGCCGAGCCGGCGGACGCCGACGCCGACGCCTCGCTGAAGGAGGCGGCGGACGTGCTGGCGCTGGCGCTCTCCGGGGACGGCGAGCGCCTCTACGCCGCGGGCGCGAGGACCTGCGTGGTGTCCTGGGACGCGAACACGGGCGAGCGGCTCGGGACGGCGTTCCAGGGGCGGATGGTGCGCAAGGCCATCCCCGGCGCCGCTGATGCCGAGAGCGACGACGAGGCGCCGCGAGCCCCCAAGCTTTCCGGCGAGACCAGCCGCGCCGCGAGGCTGGAGGAGGAGGCGAGGCTGGCCGAGGAGGCCGCCGCCGCGGAGGCGCTCCTGGTGTCGCGCCGCGCCAAGGGCACCCCGGAGAACGTGATCCGGTGCGTGGCGGCGGCGCCGGACGCGCCCGAGGGCGAGCTCCTGCTCACCGGCGCGCGCGACGGCGCGGCGCGGCGGTGGCTCGCCGAGCGGATGACGTGCGCGCGCGAGTTCGCGGCGCACCGGTCCCCGGTGTCGGCGCTCGCGGTGTCTTCGGACGGCGGCGAGCTGCTCACCGCCGGCGCGCGCGGCGACGGCGAGGTGCGGCACTACCGCTGGACGCCCGTGGCGGGCGTGGACCAGGAGTACGAAGAGGGCGAGCCGAAGCACCTCGGCGGCGCGTACGTGCGCGTGCGGACGCTCCGGGCCGAGCACCAGCCGGAGCGCCCCGCGCACCCGCGCGGCGCCGTCGCGGTGGTGCTCTCCGCGGACGAGCGGTTCGCGTACTCCGCGGGCGCGGACCCGGAGGAGCCCGTCGTGCAGTGGAGCCTGGCGGACGGCGCGCAGAAGACGCGCATCGACGCGCCGCACCGCGGCGGCGTCGCCGCCATGTGCATGCTCCCCGACGGCGTGGGCGGCAAGGCGGTGCCGGCGGCGCGCCCCGGCGGCAACGCGGCGGCGGCAGCGGTGGAGCGCGCGGCGGCGGCGGCGAAGGGCGGGCGGCTGATCACCGCCGGCGCGGACGGCACCCTGTGCGTCTGGGCGGTGGACGCCGTCGACCCGGTGGCGGGGGCGACGCTCGCCGCGCGCAACGCGCAGGCGCGCAACGCCGTCGCCGCGAAGGAGTTCCAGCGGGCGCAGGAGCGCGCGTCGCGGAGGGCGCCAGAGCTGTCGCGCACGGCGTGGGCGGTGAAGGCGCGCAAGGAGCTGCCGGCGATCGAGCGCGCGAAGTTCCCCGTGAACCCCGAGACGGACGAGCCGATGGACCTGGAGGACCTGAGCGTCGCCGAGCTCGAGCGCATGACGGCGGCGGAGCTCGTCACGTGCTGCATGGCGCACGGGCTTCTGGTGATCAACCCCAAGGCGCCGCCCGGGACGAAGCGGGAAATCGCGCGCCGCATGTTCGACTTTTTCGAGGAGGAGAGGGCCAAGGCGAAGGCGCGCATGCGCGCCGAGCGACTCGCCAGAAGATGACGCGATCCCAGGTGACGAAGGTAGTACGAGAAGGTAGTACGAGGACACGTTTAAAGGTTCATCGAACTGTGTTATCATATTTATCGTCGCGCGTTCGTCTCGCCGGTGTTGAAGGCGATGGAGACGCGCGGCGGTTCTTCCCGCTTCGGCGTTCCCGCGAACGACAGCACGCCGTGCAGCGTGCGCGACGGAAAAAGCACGAGTCGGCCGGGCTTGGGTGTCACGGACGTCCACACGCACCACCCGCTCTTCAGCGTCTCGGGGACCGAGGGTTCGGCGCCGCCGGAGCACGCGCGGAGCGCGAGGCGGCCCGCCAGACTTTTTTGTCGATGCTTCCCGGCCCGTTCCGGGGCATCCGGTTCGGAACCGGATGCGACGGGGAAATCAACCGCGACGGCTTCCGGCGCGGCGACGTAGTACACGCCGGACCACGACGCACCGGCGTGGTGATGCAGACCGTGCGTGTCCCCGGAGCGCGAGACGTTGACCCAGGACGAAGTCACGGTCGCGTGCGGCGGGGACGCTTTTTCGTTTCGGTCCGCCGGCGCCGGCGCGCCGCGCGTTCGCTTTCGCCCGCCGCCCCGGACGGACGGGACCCCGGGCTTACCCGTCTCCAGCGCGACCGCGCGGATGAGCTCCGAGAGGAACCGCGCCGCCGGGACGGGGACGGACAGATTTCGTTCGTTCTGCTCCGCCTCATCGGCCCCCCTCGACTCCGCCCCGTCGCCGATCCTTCTCAGAAAGTCGGGCGTCGAGTGGTACCCGCCGCGGTTGGACACCACGAGCCCTTTTCTCGTCGCCGCTTCGCGCAGGGCGGCGGGCAGGAGCTCGCGGTTGAGGCGGTCCGCGGCGGCCGGGGTGAGATCCCACGTGTGCACCACGGGCGCGCTCCCGAGCTCGTCAGCGTCCCAGCGGTTCACCTCAAACTCGAGGGAGGTGCGGGAGGCGAAGACGCGCTCGTCGCGACCGCCGACGCCGAAACGTACATTCACGCCTTCGGGTACTGTATCGCTCTGCTTCTGCACGCGGTGGTACGACGCGAAAGCCCCGAGGAGCGAGTGAAGCTCCTCATCCTCACCGCTTTCACTGGTGCTCGCGTCGTCCTGCTCCCCGGAGGACATCCCGCCCGCCGCCGCGCGCGGCGCGAGTGACGCGGAACCCTGGGCGTTCCAGAAATCTCTCGAGCCCAGAAAATGCTTTTCTCTTTTCGCGGATGCCGTCCAGCTGTCACGTACGGCGTCTCATGTGACTCACGCGCAGTTCGAAGGGCGCCGCGGCACCGCGTCGTGCCACCATGGCTCGACCCGACGCGTGGAAGTCCGACATCCTCGTGTCCGCGCTTCTCGCGCTGCTCGCGGCGTACCTCGAGTTCCAGCCCCCCTTCGAGCGCCACCTCGTGCCCGAGACGCTGCCTCGCGTGTCCTACCCCCACAGGGGCGAGCAGACGTTCCCCACCTGGACGCTCCCGTTCCTGGGCGTGATCATCCCCGTGAGCGTCATCCTCGCGGCGTCCCTGGTGCAGACGGACTCGGTCGCGCGGTCGCGCGCGGAAACGAAGCGCTTGATCGTGGGCCTGCTGCTCGCGGTCACGCTCGGGTTCGCGGTGACCAACGCGCTGAAGAATTCGGTGGGCGCGTTCCGTCCCGACTTTCACGCCCGATGCTGGCCAAACGGCGCGAAGACGGCGTGGGAGGCGCCGGGCATCCCCAAGTGCGCCCCGAACCACGACGCGCGCCTGGTGAGCGAGGGGCGCAAGTCGTTTCCCAGCGGCCACGCCTCCATGGCGTTCTCCGGCCTCTCCTTCGCGTCGGCCGCGGCGGCGGAGCGGCTGGCGGTGTTCGGCGGAGGCGCCGAATCCGCCGCGAAAGAAAAACGAAACCGCCACCAGGCGCCCGCGTGGCGCCTGGTGGCGGCGGCGGCGCCCGTCGCGCTCGCGCTCGCGGTCGCGGTGTCGCGCGTGACGGACTACATGCACCACGTGGAGGACGTCGTCGGGGGGGGGGGCATCGGCCTCGCGGCCGCCTGGGCCGCCTGGGCGGCGAAGCGGCCGTTCCGCCGCGGCGGCGACGGCGCCTCTCCGGCGGGCGACCGCGAAAAAAGCGCGAAAGAAAAAGCGCGCGGCGCGCGCGGCGCGCGGCGACGGAGGGGCGTGCCCGGGCGCGCGTTCGTGGACCACGCACCGCAGTAGGGAGCGTTTTTCTTTTTTGTGTTTTTTGGTTCGCGACGAGCGAGCGAGGTAACGAGAGGAACGAAGTGCGTGTGTCGTGACGTACTTAAAAGTACTTTCGTACGACGCGTGGATATGTACACTCGCGTCGCTCATCGCCCCCCCGCCGACGCCGTCGCGGCGTTTTCCTTCTCGACGCGACCGCGCTTGAGGATGTCCTCCAGCGCGTCCACCTCCTCCGGGGACAGGCCGGAGAGCGCCTCCGCCAGCATGGACTGTCCGGCGTCCGCGGCGTCGTCCGGCGAATCGTCGCCAGCCTGGCTGCCCGCGCGTCCCCGCGAGCTCGAGCCGGGCGCGCCCGCGCCGCGGCGCGGCGGCGCTCCGCCGATGGGCGGCGGCGTCGGGCGCCCGTGGAGACGCGCGCCGGCGCCGCCGCCAGCGCCAGCCCCGGCTCTCGCCTGTCTGTCGAAGGGCTCTCGCCTCTGCGCGCGCGTCGCCTGCACGTTGATTTCCCCGTCGCTGAACACGGAGACCTTGTTCATGGCGAGGCGGTCCACCTTGTACGCGCGCAGCGCCTGCGGGTTGCGCGCGGCGGCGCCCGTCTCGAGCAGGTCCTGCTTGAGCACGCGTTGGATGGTGTTGAAGGAGGAGCCTCCGCGCACCGTCATCTTGTTCCTCTGCACGAAGTTCCCGCTCACGAGGCGGTCCTTCAAGCCGCGCGCCTCCTGCGCCTGCATCATCGCGTCCTTGACGAAGCCCTCCTTCTCGGACTTGATGTTCTTGATCAGCTCCTCGAGCTGCCTCCGCTCGTCGCGCAACACGCGGCCGGCTTCCGTCAGCTCCTCGACCCGCCCGCGCCCCCACTCGCCCGAGTCCACCAGGCGCACGAAACGCTCGTTGTCGCGCCGTAAACGCGCGTTCTGGTCCTTCAACGCGCGCACGTGGTCCATGGAGCACCCCGTGGCGTCCTCCACGACCCAGCACCACTGCTTCCACGCGGTGCGCATACCGCGGCGCATCATGCGCGCGAGAATCGCGTCGCAGCGCGCCTTCTGCTCGCGCTTGAGGTCGGCGGCGGCGGCCCACCCGGCGAACGCCGCAACCTTGCCTCGCTCGGCCCAGCGCACGACGAGCCTCTGCACCTTGTGCCGCAGCGCGATGTTGGCGCGCCACTTCGCGAACGCGCGCGCCTGCGCGCCCTTGGCGATCTTCATCAGGCACCGTTTCTTGTGCCGCTCGGCGGCGTGCCACTGCTCGAAGCACCGCGCGAGCTTGCCCCGCGACATGCGCCCGACGGCTCTTTTGACGAGCGCGCGCCCCATGTGCGCCTTCTCCGTCTGCTCCGCCCAGCGCTGGAACGCGCGCGACTCGCACCCGCGCAGCGCGCGCGCCAGCGCCTGCCGCATCTTGTTCCGCCTTCCGCGGCGCGCGTCCGCGAACTGCTCGAACCCGGACCACGCCTTGCGCATGCGCTTGTGCACGAGCTGCCGCAGGCCAACCTCGACGAGGCGCTCGAGGAACTCCTCGCGCAGAGACGCGGTGTGGTTGGCCATGATGGTCTGCCGGCGCGCATCCGCGGTCTTCGCGCGCCACGCCTGAAACGTGCGGCGCTTCATGCCGTTGGTCACCACCGTGCGCGCGGCGGTGCCCATGGCGCCCACCTTCTTTGCGCGCGAGTGCGACTCCCACCAGGCGTAGAAGGCGCCGTACATCTTGCGCCGGCGCATCTTCGCCACCGCGCGCCGGAGCACGTTCTTCTTCTTCTGGAACCCGAGCTGCACCATCAGCCAGCCGCGCCAGGCCTTGTGCAGCACGCCGCGGTCCATGCGGTCCATGCGGCGCTGGAACAGGTTCTTGGACATGGTGATGGCGTCCTGCACCTTGGCGCTCATCCCCGCGAGCGACGAGAGGTGCTCGAACGCCATCTTGATGGGGAGGTCCTCCATCCGGTGCCGGTCGCCGTCCGCGCCCAGCGTCGTCTCCTTACCGTACGAAATCGCAGCCTTGCTCAGCTTCGAGAACTCCGTCTTGCCGTCGAACTGCGAGCGCGCCGTGTACCCGCCGTACTCGGAGTCCGTGTCCCCGCGGTCCAAGCCGTCGCTCAAGTCCTCGTCGTCGCTGCTTCGGTACCCGCGCGCGCTGCGCATCGCGCCCTTGTGCAGCGCGCGCATGGTCTCGCCGCGGCGCCGGCCGGGAGGCCGCTTGTCGGGGGAGGCCACGGGGGAGTCGTCGCCTTCGGAGGCTTCGCCTTCATCCTCGGAATCTTCACCCTTCTTCTTCTTCTTGGACTTCTTCTTCTCCCCGTCCTTCTTCTTCTTCTCCCCAGCCTTCTTCTTCTTCTTCTTCTTATCGAGGTCGAGCTTGGGGACGCCATCTGGACGGTCGGGGGACGTCGCCGGTCGGTCGCTGAACTTGTCCGAGCCCTCGACTTCGTCCTCCTCCTCCTCGTCTTTCTCCTCGTCCTCCTCGTCCTTCTCCTCGTCTTCGTCGTCCTTCTCCTCGTCCTCGACCTCCGTCTCGGGCTCGCGCTCGGCATCCTCGTCCCCGCCGGGGACGTCGTCCTCGGGATCGGACATCTCGCCGCTCTCGTCGCTCCCGGACTCGGACTCGGCGTCGCTGTCTTCGTCCCTGAGCGCGCGAGCCTCCGCCTTACGCTCCGCTGCGCGCTGCTTGGCGTACTCGCGGTGGTCGCCCTGCTTCACGTGTTCTAAGTGCCGCTCTTCGGAACTGCGTTCGCGCGGGGGAGGGGGATGTCAGCGGCCGAGGGGCGCAACGGGAAAGAGGGTTCGGCGCGGGGGCGGACGTCGGGCGACACGGACGCGCGACGCGCGAGGATCGACGCGACGACGACCGCACCGGGAGCGATACGCTCGTTCTGGCTCACGGAGAGAGCCGTCCGCGTGGACGCACCTGGATATGCTCAGCTCGCTTCTGTCGCTCTCGCTGTCGGACATCTATTGCATCCACGGAAAGCCCGACACGGCGCGTCGAGATGCGAGTCTCAGGTCCCGACGACGAGCGTCAGCGACTTCGCCGGGAGGATTCGGTCACCGCGCGGCTCGAGGCGGCTCGAGGCGTCCGGGAAACGCGCGCAACTGGCGCTCGTGCTGGCGCGGCTCGTGCGTGCGACGCGGCGGTCGCAGTGCCGCGCCTCGACCCCGCGCGGGGGGCTGAAAACGCAGGCGCCGCGAAACCGCTCGCGACGGAAAACGGCGACGAAACGGCGGTTCGTCAACGGTCACTTCACGCGAGCCGCGACAAGTCATCAGAAAAACCATGACTTTGGCGTCTCGGAAACCTCGCGACCCCGCCCGGCTGGGCACTTCCCGGGGCGCGCGAGCGCTCGAAGCACCCTCTCGAACGAGCGTCGACGGTCGACTGACCTTGTGACGGAACCATGAGCGGCGTTGAGCTCATGAAGCCTTTCAGCCTGACGTACGTGCGGTACCCCGGGGGTGACCCACTGGGTGCCGCCATGGCGCTGGCGTCGCTCGCGCCTTTCTGCGTCATCGTCGCCACGTTCGGCGCGTTCTTCGCGCGGCGCGAGCTCTGGGACGTGGGCACGCTGCTCGGTATACTGGCGAACGAGATCCTGGCGCAGACCCTCAAGCGCGTTTTCCAGCAGCCCAGGCCCGTGTCGTGCGCGCTGGTGGACTTCTGCGAGACGCGCGGCATGCCGTCCAGCCACGCGCAGCTGGCGTGGTTCGCCGCCGCCGTCGCGATCCTCGCGTACCGTCGGCGACGCGACGCGCACCCGGCGTCCGCGCGCGTGCTCGACGCGTTCGGCGCGCTGCTCGTCGCTGCGCACGTCCCGATGGCGCTCGCGGTCACCGCGAGCCGCGTGTACCTCGGGTACCACTCCGCGGAGCAAGTCGCCGCGGGCGCCGCGGTGGGCGCGGCGGCGGGCGCGGCGTGGCACTTCGCGGCGTTGGTCCCCGCGTCGCGCGCGTTCGCATCGGGGAAACCCGGGTCCTGGGCGGCGGTCGCCGGGAAGGTCGTGGGCATGCGCGACTCGTCGCTGGTGGCGAACCCGGAGGAGGTGGCGAGGAAGCACCTCGCCGCGCAGACGGTCGCGCCCGCGGGGACGCGCGGGAAAAGCCCGCGAAGCGTCCGCGGCGGATGATTCTCCTTATATTACGTAAGCTACGTAGTACGTGAAAGTAGATAGGCTATATGATATACGACCATCATTATCCTACACGCTACGTCTGTAATACATATACGGACGTATTGGCTTCATCACGTATCA
>Ga0181560_10003572_pt1 | contig 14306 bp, 7 predicted proteins | sample 011ome_20_FD_133751 | JGI IMG/M metagenome (GOLD analysis project Ga0181560, IMG submission 133751) | Coastal salt marsh microbial communities from the Groves Creek Marsh, Skidaway Island, Georgia - 011509CT metaG (megahit assembly) | ecosystem: Environmental > Aquatic > Marine > Intertidal zone...
CCGGGTATACCGCGGATCGTTGTTCCCCCCGCGCGGAGGCAGGTTCCCCAGCGCCGCGAAACTGTTCCCGCCGCCGCGAGGCGGCCCCGGCGGCCCCGGATACCCCGGATACTGCTGCCCGCGCGGCGGCGGACCCGGGAACCCTCCCATCTGCGGCGGCCCAGGGTACTGCTGCCCCTGATGCCCGTACATCATCGGCGGTCCCGGCGGCGGCGGCCCGGGGTACCCCTGCTGCGCCAGGGGCGGCCCGCCGCCGTAAGGCCCGCGGTGTCCCCCCAGCGGCATCCCTCCGGGTCCGGGTCCGGGGTGGTGACCGTACTGCATCACGCCGCTCGCGCCGCCGCCGCCGACGCCCGCGTGCACGCTCGCCTGTAACAGCCTGTGCGCGCCTTGCGACAACCCAGGCCCGGGACCGCCGCGGTTCCCGCCGTACATCGACCCCGGCGCGCCCTGAGAGACGCCGCGCGACGGGTGCGGGTATTCCACCGCGCCGCCCATCCGCGGCTGGTCCTCGTGCCACAGCTTCGGCAGCGGCGGCGCGTCGCGCTCGCTGACGATAGGATCCGGGACCTTCGCGCCGGGCATGAGCACGGGGGGTACGAACCGCTCGAGGGGTTTCGGGATCTTGTACCCGACGGCGAGGACTTGGTTGTTCTCGACGTCCGGCTTAGATTTCATCGGCGATTTCATTCGCGCCGGGCACGTCTCCCCCGGGACGAGCACCATCGTGCCGTTCATGGAACCGGACGCCGCGGGGGTCATCTGCTTCGTTTTCTTACACCGCGACGCCCCTCTCGCGTCCCCCGCGGAGTCCTCGAGCTCGTAAATCTCTCTCGACAGCGGGTGCGAGACGTGGCACAGCAACGTCTCGATGTTGATCGTGTTCCGTCTCTTCTCTTCGCCCGTTAGCGTCGCGTCGAGGCACCGCGTCTGCGCGAGCAACCTTTTCTCGTCGATCCACGGCAAGAGCGCGACGGCTTGCCACGTGAACCGCTTCCCGTTCATGTCCAGTTCGAACTTCTCCGGGTAGAAATCCACGATCGGGGAGTCCGGGTCTTTCATCAGCGGGTGAAACGCCGGCGGGAGCGCGTGCGAGGACGCCGCGGGTAACACCCCCATGAGCTGCTCGAACGGTCGGAACGGCTCGCCCTCTTCGAAGTCTTGGTTGATGTCCGCGAGGTTCACGAGGTCTGTCGCGAACGGCGCGTAGTGGTACGGGTAGTACCAGTTCCAGGACACGCAGCCTTCGTAGTAGTACCGACACACCCAGATCAGACCGCGGACGTACTCTTCAACCATCCCTCGAACGATCTTATCGTTCGTCTCCGGCGTCGCGTGCATCTTCGACGCGTAGTACCGCCCTTTCCACCCGTCCTGCCCGAGCTTCACCGGGTCGTTGTCCATCTCGTCGATCCGGTCGTTCTTATCCTTCAACGTGCTCTCGAGCTTCTTCTTGAACTCGTCCGCGGCCATCTCGGACAAAAACGCCTCCGCCTTTTTCCCATCCTCGGCGACGTCGTCCGCGGTCGGCACCGCCGCGAGCTCGTTCCAAAACGCGGTCGCGGCGTCGCCGGTCGGCTTCGCGTCGCCGACGTCGTTCGACCCATCGCCTTTCGCGCGCTTCTCCGCGTCGCCGCCTTCATCCTTCGCGGCGTCCGCCTCCGGGGCGGTTCTTTTTCCCTTCCCGAGCAGCGCCGCGCGTAAAGAATCCGCGGCGCTCTTGTTCGCCTCCCCCGTCGCCGCGAGCACCGCGGGGCCTTTCGAACTCGGCGGCGGCGGCGGCGGTGGCGGCGCGTTCCTCCCGAGCGCGCGCATGCCCCCTGGGAGCTGATCCGGCGCGGCCTGCGGCGCGCGATCGGACGCGTTGATCGACCCGCCTAGCCGTTTCTTTTCAATCGCCGCGTGCATAAACTTACACGACTCCCCTCGCGAGCAGTGCCCGCGCTGGAACTCGCGGCAGAACTGCTTCCCCATGTTCTTATCGCGCTCGCGTCGGGATTTCTGTCTCGCCTCCGTTCTCGCGCGCTTTTGGAAGATCGCTTCCTCGTGCACGCCGACCGCTGCGACAAACTTCTCGACTCTTCCCAAGTCGGGCTTGCCGTCGCAGCACAGGTACCCGCCCAAGTGCGCGAGATTCTGCCGGTATATCGTCATGATGAGGTCAATCGCGCCTTCGCGGATCTCCAGCGTCGGCGAGTGCGGCAAGAAATCGTTCCCGACAAAGAAGCACATGAAGATGAAGTCGTCGAACAGGCGTTCGACGTCAAACTTGAACGGCAGCTCCACGGCGCCGCCGTGGGACGAGATAGGCCTCAAGTCGAGCGCGAGGTATTCCCTCAAGACCGCGACGGACAGGAGCTGGTACGGCTTCCTCGCGATCGAGACTTTCGACTTTGGAACTTCGCCCATGATCTGATCCCGGGTCGACGGGACGTCCGGCGGCGGCGCGTTCTTCTGGAACACGACTTCGCGTAAGATGTGAAAATTCGGCTCGTGCGTCGCGAGCGCGAGCATGATGAGATCCGCGTCTAGGCCGTACACGACGTGCCGCGTGTTCGGATCGAACCCGTTCAAGCCTCGCTGTTGTCTGATGTAGTGCATCGCCTTGTGCTCGCCCTCGCCCGGGACGGACGCGTCGGACATGATGACCTTGACGCCCCTCCATCCCGGATCCGTGTTCAAGCGTTGATGGACGTAATACTGCAACGCCGCGGAAAGTCTCCCCATGAACGGCGTCCCGGGGGTGATGACGTTCGAGTCGAACGCCTCGCTCTTCACCTTATCCGGGACTTTGACCCCTTCCGCTCGTAGGGTCTCGCGAAGTTTCTCCTCCTCCTCTTCTTTCTCCTGCGCCTCTTGCGCGGCGCGGAATCGACGGCTGCGCTGCTGGTTCATCTTCGCCCTCGGCGCGACGCCGTCGATCGCCATGTACAGCAGCTTCCTCGGTCGAATCATCGCGAACAGGCGGTCGATGTAGTCGAAGATGCACTCGAAAACCTCCTCTTCCGTCGTCGGCGCCGGGCGGTCCTCCGGGTGGAAGCACGGGTGGATGATCCCGTTCATGTCGAGGTACAGGTTGTCGAACTCCTGCCCGTTCGGATTCGGCGCGCTGCAGTCCACGGGGCACGTGTTTCCGTCCATGTCCCATGGCTCGTCCTCGATCACGTCCTTGATGATGAGCGGGTATTTCTCGCTGAGCCATCGGTAGAAGGCGGGGACTCCCATCGCGAAGGAGGATCGATCGGACGATTCGGCGGCGGCGGAATCGGCACCTCTCCCGGGACGGACCTCCCTCGGCGCGCGCGCGCGCGGTCCTCAAGCGCGTGAAAGCGCGGCGGGCGTGTGGAGGACTGCGACCTCGTCTTCGGAAGTGCGTGCGTGCCCGTGCGCTTCGTGTGTCTCCCCGTGCGTGGCGCCGTGCGCCCGCGTCTGCGCGAGATCGCCCGCCGGATCGTAGTGTCGCTGTCGTCACGCCCGCCGCAGCGGTCGGTCTTTCCGACCTGTCTTTCCGCCCGTTCGCCGCGCGATCGATGCCATTTTTCCCTAAAAGGACGAGGAGACGGAGAGCCCGCGCGGCCACAACACGCGACGCGAGCGCGTAACGGCGCGATCGCGGCCGAGGACATCGAAGTTAGGACCTAGGATCGCGCGAAGGACGGCGATCATGGACGGCCAGGTCGTGAAGAAGGGGCTGTACGAAGAAGTCGTCGTCCACCCTCTGGTGCTCCTCTCCGTCGTGGACCACTTCCGACGCGTCGAGGAGGACGACACCGAGAGCAAGCGGGTCATCGGGGTTTTGCTGGGCGAGGCGAGGAAGGGGCGGTTGGACGTGACGAGCTCGTTCGCGGGTGCGTTCCGCGCTCGATTGCCCCGGCTCGATCCCCGCCGTGGCCCGTCGTCGTCGCTCGTCGTCTCAGATCTTGGCTCTCGAACCCCGTCGCTCTCATCGCGTCCTGCAACTGACGCGCGCCGCTTCCCAACCCCCTCGCCGCACACGCGCGCAGTGCCGTTCGAGGAGGACGAGAACGACCCGAGCATCTGGTTCCTCGATCACTCGTACCTGGAGAAGATGTGCGGGATGTTCCGCAGGATCAACGGTCCGCGCCCCCCCTCAGCGTCGATCCTCAGATCTGGCGAGCCGTCCTTTTCCTTTTCAAAACCGTCGACGCCGACGAGCGATCGGCGCGGCGACGCGACGCGATCCCCCCGCCCGCCCGCCCGCCCGCGCACCGCGCTGACCATCCCTCACCGCCCACCCTCTGCTCTGTCGTGCCCATCCTCTGTTGTTAACAGCCAAAGAAAAGATCGTCGGGTGGTACAGCACCGGCCCGAAGATCCGAACGAACGACCTCGACATCCAGGCGCTCATCTCGGACTACCACCCGAACCCGGTGTTTGTGATCGTCGACGTGCGGCCGGACATGGTCGGGATACCGACGTCCGCGTACGCCGCGGAGCAAGAGATCCGGGACGACGGGACGCAGAAGGAGGAGAAGACGTTCACGCACTTGCCGTCGTCGATAGAAGCGTTCGAGGCGGAGGAGATCGGCGTCGAGCACTTGCTGAGGGACGTGAAGGATAACACGGTGAGCACGCTCGCGACGCAAGTCAGCGAAAAGATTCACTCGCTGAACGGGTTAGAGACGCGGCTGAGGGAGATTAAGAAGTACATGGACCACGTCGTGGACGGGACGCTGCCGGTGAACCACGAAATTTTGGGGCACCTGCAGGACGCTTTCAACCTCCTCCCGAACCTGAACATGGAGTCGTACGTCAAGGCGTTCGCGGTGAAGACGAACGACATGATGCTCGTGACGTACCTCTCGTCGTTGATTCGATCGGTGATCGCGTTGCACGATCTGATCAACAACAAGCAGATCATGAAAGAGAAGGAGAAGGAGCTAGACGCCGCGGCTGCCGCAGCGGCGAACCCGAAGAAGGACGGGAAGGAAGGCCCGGAGAGCGCGAAGGAGGAGGAGGGCGGGGACGCCGCCGAGGCGAAGAAGGACGACGCGAAGTGAACGCGTCGCGCGGTAGCTCGCGCGACGACCTACGTGTACTACGGGAGACATATTCTCGGCGACGCTCGTGGAGCTCGATATTCACAGCCCGCGCGTCGCTCACGTGTACTCATCACGTGGTAGACTAATTTTGATGGCAGCGTCGACGCGCGGCTCGGCTCAGTTCCACGACTCAGTTCCACGGCTCAGTTCCACAACGTGCACGTAGCTATATGTGGACGCACGGTGTATCGGCTCAGTTCCACGGCTCAGTTCCACAACCGGAACGTCGCGTCGCTCCCGCACGACACGACAAACTTCCCGTGCGGATCGAACGCGACGGCTTGCACCGCGTCGTCGTGCCCCGCGAGCTCAGCCACCATCTCGCCGTGATCCGCGCCGAAACACTTCACCGTGCCGTCGTCGCTCGCGACCGCGACCGTCTCCCCGGCGCGGTCGAAGACCACCTTGTTCGCGGGGTGCGGCCCGCAGTCCACCGTCAGCAGCTCGGCGACCATGCGCACGTCCCAGAGCTTCACGACACCGTCCGCGTCGCACGACGCGAGCTTGTCCCCTTTCGTGTTGAACGACAGGTGGTTGCACGAGTTTAGATGGCCGTAGAAGGTCTGCGCGCAGCGGCCGTTCCGCGCGTCCCAAGTGCTCACGGTCTTGTCCGAAGAGCCGGTCGCGAGGCAGTTGGTGAAGGGCTGCCAGCACACCTCGTTCACCGAGTCCACGTGCCCGCGAAACGCCATCCTGCACCGGTTCGATTGAAGGTCCCACAGGCGCGCGCTGTGGTCGAGCGAACACGACGCGACGAAGTCGCCGCTGTCGTGGAAGCACGCGTTCCACACCGCCTGCCCGTGCTCCGCGAACGTCACCGTGCATCGCTTCTGTTTGAAGTCCCAAATCTTCACCGTGCAGTCTCCAGACGTCGAGACCAAATGCGTCCCCGCGGGGTTAAAGCCGACGCCGGAGACCCAGTCTTTGTGGCCGTCGCCGCTCATGATCAAATCCCCGCTCGGCAGGTCCCACATCTTCCACGTCGCGTCGTCCGACGCGGTCGCGACGATGGACTTCTTCGGGTGCAGCGCGAGGTTCGAGACGGACATCATGTGGCCCTTGAAGGTCTTCTCCAACGCGAAGTGCTCCACGGACACCGGGTCGAATTCGACGTTGGCGAACGGGTTCTCCCTCAACGTCGTCTTCATCACCGCGTCGCCGTTCTTCGCGGTCATCGTCATGCTCATGGACGCCCGCGCAGCCTTCTCCTCCGCGACCGCGGTGGCGGATCGCATCGCGTCCTTCTTGGCCTTCTCGGCGCGCGCTTCCTCGGCGAGACGCTTCTTCTCTTTCGACGCCGCGGCGCTCTCCTTCTTTTGCTCGGCGCTCTGAAACTCTCTGACTTTCGCCGACATCTTGTCGCTCTCGAGCTGCGTCAGCATCTTGCTCTTCATCGCGAGCTCGTACTTTCGCTTCAGTTCAACGATCGTGGGCTCGTACTGCGCGTAGTGCTTCCTAAGACGTTTGATGTCCGCGAGAAGTTTGTTCTTCTCCTGGACGATGCGCTTGTGATGTAAACGATGAAAGTCGCGCTCTTTGCGAAACTTATCCCACGTCCCGCTCGCGCGCTCCGCGACATCGCGCGCTTGCTCCAAGTCGTGCCGCATCCGCGCCAGGCGGTCGTTGAGGTCCTGGTTCGAGTTGTACAAGTCCGGCACGGGACCGAGGGCGTCTTTGTTCAGCTTCCCCGTCGCCTCCAGCTCGTACCACTCCGTTTCAAACTTTTCCAGCGTCGAGGTCATCCCGGCGCGGACGAGGAAGTTCCTCACGAAGTCGTCCATCACCTGTGATCGAGCGCGGGATGGGATGGGAGCGCGGGGGCGTCAGAACGACGACGCGAGCGCGGATCGACGAGGGCGTCGCCGGCGGGCAACGGAAAAAACAAAGAATCGCCTCGATTCGCCCTAAAAAAGGCAACCGCGCGCGTGACCGAGCGCGCGCACCTCCGGTCGCTTCGTGACCTCGCTCGCGGCCATCTCCGGCGAGGCAGTGTCTCTTCCGCCGACCATCGTCCCGTCCAGACCGGTGAGCCCTCTGAGCGATCGCATCGCGCTCTCGAGGTCGTCATCGTCCGCGAGAAGTTCGTCGTCGAGCTCGTCGAATTCCTCCACGTTCAGGTTCTCGTACGCGAAGTCGTCGTCGCTGTCGTCCAGGGCGTCGACTTCCTCGTACTCGGACGACTCGCCGTCCGACATCCTCGCCTATTGCCGTTCGCGATGCACCGTTCGCCGCGCGGGCGGGGGGGTGGGGGGGGGCGATCGACGCGCGCGCGCGAGATGAGCCGCGTCGCTTGACCGCGTCGCTTCAACGAATCATTTTTGTTGACCGAGCGGTGGTCGGTCGGTCATCGGCAGTCGGCACACGCAGTCGACTTTACGAAAGCCTGGGGAGATCACGACACGCCTCTCTCTTCAGTCGCCATGGCGCGGAAGCGACGTAAGCGCGCGGCCGGGGACGACGACGTCCCCACGTCGCCCAGGACCACCACGGACGCGCGCGTCGCCGCCGCGGACGGATTCGACGCGAAGGCGACCGTCGGGGCGACGATTCGCGCGCTCCTCTCGAGCGGCGAAAGATCCTCGGAATCGACGCTGTTCCTGCGATGCGCGACGGACGCCGACGACGCGTACGACGAGCGCGTGACGCACGGCGCGGTATGGTCGCACGCGGCGTCGATCGTGGACGCGCTGAAGCCGATCCTCGCGCGCGCGCGCGCGAGGACGCCCGCGCGACGCGACCGCGACGGCCGCGCGCTTCCTCCGCTCGTCGGCGTCTACGCCGATCCCTCCGCGGAGTACGTCGCCGCGCTGATCGCGATCCTCGCCTGCGAGGCCGCGTTCGTGCCGCTCGACCCGGGGTGGTCGACGCCGCGGCTTCGCGCCGTCGTCAAGAGCGCGCGCGTGGACGGCGTGATCGTCCTGCGCGCGCCGCGCGACGAGGCGTGCGACGTCTTCGCGCCGACGTCGATGCCGGCGGCGAACGTCGCGACGTTCACCACGCGGGCGCCGAAATCGGTGACGAAGGCGAAAGCGCGCGCCGCTGCGGCGACGCTCGCGTCCGCGGCGGAGGGCGATGACGTCGTGCTCTCGGACGTGTGCTACGTAATGTACACGTCCGGGTCCACCGGGACGCCGAAGGGCGTGCTCGGGACGCACCGCGGGGTGTTAGCGCGCGCTGCGTGGGAGCTGCCGCGCGCGCCGGACGAGGGGCGCGAACGCGGGTGTCTGAGCACCGCGGTGGGGTTCGTGGACTCCGTGAACGAGATATTCGCGCCGCTGCTGCGCGGTCGGGTCTCCGTCGTCGTGAACTGGGAGTACACGAGCTATGAAGCGGCGATGTGCAAGTTCCTGTGCGACGAGGACGTGGAAACCATGACTACGAGAGACGTGACTTTTAGATTCTTCACGCGCGGCGGCGGCGACGGCGACGCCAGGTTCAAGGCGACGACACTCGCGAAAGCGGTGGTAAACGGTCGAGTCACGCGCGTGACGGTGACAGCGTCGATGTGGACTATGCTGCTCCGCAATCTGCAAATGGTCTTACAAATGGGCGATTACCCTGTTGATCATTTGCAGCTGTGCACGGTCGTGTCGAGCGGCGAGCCGCTGCAGATCACCAAATTACAGTGGTGGAGTTTTTGGGAGGAGAATGAATTGTACGACGTCGCAGACGGAAAAGGGCCCACCGTGTACAACCTGTACGGCTCCACGGAGGTATCCGGCGACGCCCTCGGATGCGGGTTCTACTGCTCCAGAAGTAGTGACGTCCACAGTTTCGATAAATTCATGCAGTTCGGGCGCGACGACGACAACTTCGAAGCGGAAATGACCTCGTTTAACGGCGGGGAACTCCCCGAGGAAGCGCCGGTGGGGTACCCGATGCGAATGGGCGAATGCTCGATCGTCTTACTCATGAAGAAAGACGAGGAAACGAACGGGTGGTTCGTGGTCAAAGAGATGAACGAAACCGGCGAGGTCGTCGTCGCGGGCGACTGCGTCGCCGCTGGGTACCTTCCAGCGGATGGCGATGACAAAGACGACGAAGACGACGAGAGATTCACCACGCTCGGAGCCCTTTTTGGGGACGGCTTGCCCGATAAGAACGCTGCAGGCATTCGCGCGTTTCGCACGGGCGACCTCGGAATGTTCAAGCAGTCTTCTACAGGTCGCGGCGGCGCGTGTATCACCCTTCAGGGCCGGAGCGACGACATCGTGAAAGTGTTCGGCGAGCGCGTGAGTTTAAGAGAGGTAGAGGCCGCGGCGAGCAGCGTGGACGGGGTGGAGCGCGCTGTCGCGAAGTTTTTTCGCGCGATCGACGAAGGGGAATGGAACGACGAAGGGGATTGGGACGAGGGATGGGACATCGGGGGACTCGTCGCGCTGTACATCGTCGTGCGTGGACGAACGCGAGGAAATAGCGATGCGATGTCGCGACGCGTCATCGAGGCGTGTCGCGCTCGCGGCGTTCCGAGAATCGCGACGCCGACGATGAACGCGATCACGACGCTCGATTCGCTGCCGATGACCGCGTCCGGGAAGGTGGATCGCGCCGCGCTGCCGTTTCCGGATCTCGCGCGCGCTCTGAATTTTAAGATCGGTGAGGTGAACACCGCGGACGAGGTCTTGGAGATGATGCGTAAAATCCTGGGCGACGACAAATACGGAATGTTGGATGATTTTTTCGAATTCGGCGCCGCCTCCCCGGACGCCGCGGCTTTGGCGCACATGCTTCGTATCGACGCTTTGAAAGTGTACGATTTACGTCGAGCCGATGCGATCGCAGCATTTTTGAAGGCCGATTTAGCCATTGGAATGAGGGAGAAACCTGAGAAACCTTCCTGGGCCTCCGACAGCGACGAAGACGACGACGACGGGAGTGACGATTCCTCGTGGGAAGAGGTCGACGAGCCGCCGCCTCCCGGTGCCGCGCACACCACGATAGAAGACGCGAAGCCTTTACGTCACGTCTGGGACGCGAAGCTCGGCAGGTGCGTCGACGCGCGCCCGCTCGTGTTTCGCGTCGCGGGCGAATCCGGCGACGGCACGTGGAGGGTCGTCATCGGCTCGCACAGCGCGGAGGTCGTGTGCGCGCGCGCGTTCGACGGCGAGGTGTTGTGGCGGACGAACCTCCCGGGGCGCGTGGAAGCCGGCGCTTGCGTCGCGGATGCGAAGAACACCGTCGTCGCGGTGCCGTGTCTGGATGGACACGTGTACTTCATCGCCGTCGCCGACGGCGAAATTCTGTGGTCGTACGACACCGGCGGCGAGTGCAAGGGCGAGCTCACGGGGTATCGACGAAAACCGGAAGACATTCAGATCGTCGGCTCGAACGACCCAAACGACGAGAATCTCACGCGAGATTATCTCGTCTTTGGCATGTCTCACGGCGGCGCCGCGTTCGCGCTGAGTCACTCGAAACGTCGAGCGATATGGAGCCTGAGCGCGCTCGGCAAAGGCCTCGGCCCAGACGGAGAGGGCGAGTTTCACGTGAAGAACTTCGTCGGCGTCGCCGCGCCGTGCGTGTGCGTGCACGGCGAAGTCGACCGCGAAGGCTGGAGAAACACGTCGAACGACTGCGTCGTATTCGCGACGTTGGCGGGCGTGGTCGTCGCCGTCAGCCTCGACGTCGTCTTCAAGTGCGCCGCCCCCGAGTATTGGGAAAAGAAACCGAAGGACGCCGTGCGTTGGGCGGTGGGCGCGCACTGGTCCGACTTCGAGGATGGCGGGGACTTTGTGCCCGTGTTCTCGTCCCCGGTGTTTCTGAAACACACCGGCATCGTCGCCGTCGCGAACGTCGACGGCGTGATCGAGGGTTTCCCGACCGAACACGGTTTCGGAGGTCGTCCAGAAGATCCACACGCCGCGCACGCGTGGAAGATCGAAACGGGCGCGCCGATATACGCCCCGCTCGCCTCGATGGAGGAGTTTGGCAACGGTTTCAGCGTTCGCAATATGCTCATCGTCGCCACCGCGCACGGGTCGCTGATCGGTTACTTATGCGACGACGGCGAGGGCTCAGAGGACCACTACGGGTACGCGGACAATCCGTACGAGGACTACTCGGACGGGGGATACCACACCTTCGAGGACCCGGATGAAATCTGGCGCGTGCAACGCAAAGGCCGCATTCGCGCGGCGCCGGCGTTTCTCGCGCCCGGCTACGAGAATCATTTACTCATGGACATCGTGGCCGCGTGGGACACCGGCGAGGTCGGCGTCGTGACGTTCGATGAGGGCGGCGTCGCGAAGCTCCGAGCGATCGAGACGTTACCGGCGGCGGTGTTTTCATCCCCCGCGCCGATCGCGTTCCGCGGCGGCGACAGATTCGTCGAGCGGATTTACATCGGATGCCGGGACGATAAACTGCACGCGCTCGAGGTCCCGGACAGGAAGGAATGACGCTCGCGCTCTCGCTAACGCGAGCGAGCTTCGCATCGCGCGTAGTCATCATAACGTATGATACTGTAGTCTACCTCAACGAAACACCTCACCTCGCCATCTCCGACGCCCGCAAGACATACTCGGGTCCCTCCTTCAAAAACTCAGCCAACGCGTCCACCGCCTCCGGCGGCCACAGCCGACTCCGCGCCTCCTCCGGCGTGAATATCGCGCACGGCGCGCTCGACCCCGCGCTCCCCGGAATCCCCGCGTCGTTGCACGGCAGCGGCGTCCCCGACGTGAAGTCCTCGCACCGTTTATCCATCAACGCGCCGTACCCGTCGAATTGCATCTGCGCCGCTCTGTTCACCGCCGCCCGCACGCCGTTCGACGGCGTCGCCGGCGGGTTCGCCTTCACCGGTCGACAGAAGCTGACCCACTCCGCCTCCGCGGCCGGTTTCGCGTTCGACGCCCACAGTGCCGCGGTCAACGCCGCGCGCGCTTCCCAAAACTGCGGGTACCCCGCGTCCGGCTCCGGGCCCTTGTCGAGCCGCCGCAGCGCCGCCGCCGCCGCCGCGACGTCCCCGGCGCCCCACCGCGCCATCGCGGCGTTGAAGTCCAGCCGCTGCGCGACCGTGGGCGCGCCGCCTCGCAGCCCCGCGCACGGCGCCGTCGTCGGGACGTCCGCGGATGAAGATGCGACCCCGGCGAGCCCCGCGGCGGCGAGCGCGCGGCGGCTGGCGTCCGTCGCGCCGGTCCAGTCCCCGAGCGCGCCGAGCGCGAGCGACTCGCCGTCGTACGCCATCGCCGTCTTGAGGCCGTCCGCGCCTTTGCCTTTCGACAGCGCGGCGGCCGCGGACGCGTACGCGTCCGCGGCGTCGCGCCAGCGTCGCAACGACGCGAGGACGTCGCCGCGAGCGGCCGCCCACGCGCCGCCCGCGGGCGCGGACGCCTCCCCGGACGCCGCCGCGAGGTCCATCACGGCGTCCCATAGGTCTATCGCGACCTCTGGGTCGGGTTCGGAGGACGCCAGCCTCGCGAGTTCCGCGGCGTCGGAGAGCTTCTCCGCGGTCGCGCGACGCGCGTGGATCGCGAGCGAGGTGGTCATCGCGACGAGCGCGGCGCGGCGAGGGATCGCGGGGGCGGCGTCGTTCGTGTGGGGAGGTCGAGAGGACGTCGACGGTGCCGTCGACGACGACGACGATCTCGACGCGCGCGCGGACGCCGCGCGATGGACGCCGCTCGACACCGCGCGCGCCGCGGACATGACGGCGGCGGGTCGATGTCGTGGGACGACGACGACGCCGAGCGATTCGGTGCGATGTGCGGAGTTCACTCGAGCGCGCGCGTCGCTCGTATCGCGCGCTAACGAGTGAGCGCGATCGACGTGGAGAACTCGAGTCATATGATATCTTCAGGGTTAGGTCAATTTCACACTCATTTCGAGTCGCGCCACCCGGTTGCGCGATGCTCGGAGCGCGCGCGTCGTTCACGACGAGCGCGACCTCCGCCCGCATCCGCAGCGTAACCTCCTCCCGCGCGTTCGCGTCCCCGTCGAGAGCGCTTCTCGCCATGGGGAGATCGAAGAAAGAGCGAGGGAAACAGCGCGTCGCGACGAAATCCGCGACGCAAGCGAGCGCGAACCCGCACGACGACGACGCGCCGGAGCTCCCGGACTACGACATCGTGACCATGGGCCCTCTGGACGTCTCCGCGGTAGCCTTGAGCGTGAAAGGATGGACGGGCGGGAGCGACGACGCGAACGCGTACGTCGCCGCGATCGATCGCGGGTACCTGCTCATCGGCGCCGCGTCCCCCGAGGAGCTGCGCCTCGCGAAAGAGTACGAAGGGTACTGGTCCGTCTCCGAGGCCGCGGAGTTGCCCGGGGTGCGAGCGCCGATGACGTACGCGATCGTCGACGTCGACGACGCGAGCGGCGGCGGCGGGACGGTGAAGGACATCCTCCAAGCGCACACGATCGCCGCGGGCGGGTGCGAGCCGGACGTGTTTTGCCTCCGCGCCGACCCGGGGGAGGATGGAGAAAACGTCGCGCGACTCGCGGAGGGGATCGTCGCCGCGTGGGAGCTCGGCGCGTGCGGGAACGTCATCGCCGTGGACGGGTTCAACGGCGACGCGGTCGGTAAGCTCGTGGACGCGCTGAAGGACACCCCGGAGATCAAGGTGGCGTTCAATCGCGTCGCGTTCTCGCTCGCGGACCGATCGGCGTTGGAAAACGGCGACGTCGACGCGTGCAAATCGCGCGGCGTCGGTGTGCTCGCGGTCGATCCCCTGGGCGAGGGATCCAGGGTCACGAACGTGACGCACGCGGAGTGCGACCAGGCGCAGTGCCGCCTCCTCGCGTTCTTAGGTTCGATGGTGGGCGGCGGCGTGCAGAAATCGCCGACGCAAGTGGGCGTGAATTACGTCGTGAGCAAAGGGATCGTGCCGGAGATTGAGACGAGGTACGGATCCGTCGCGTGGGAATGCGGCGGCGCGATGCTGTGGCGGTTAGACGAGAACGCGTTAGGGATCTTAGACGAGCGCGCGGACGCGGTCGCCGCGGGAGAGAGCGGCGTGGACGCGGAGACCGCGGAGGCTGCGGAGGAGCTGAGGGGTGAAGTAGAAGGAGGGAAGCCCTGATGATCCGAGAGAAACTTTTCCAAACCCAACGCGACGTCTGGTCGATCATCGACGGCCTCGGCCTCTTCCGCCGCCTCGGCCGCCGCCGCCTCTTCCGCCGCCACCCCGACCCCCCCCGCCGCGCCCGCCTCTCCCGCCGCCGCGCCCGCCGCCCCTCCCGCCCCCTCCCCCGCCGCCGCGCCCGCCGCCGCCGCCCCAGCCGCCGCCGCCGCCGCCGCCTCCTCCC
>Ga0181560_10003576_pt1 | contig 14299 bp, 13 predicted proteins | sample 011ome_20_FD_133751 | JGI IMG/M metagenome (GOLD analysis project Ga0181560, IMG submission 133751) | Coastal salt marsh microbial communities from the Groves Creek Marsh, Skidaway Island, Georgia - 011509CT metaG (megahit assembly) | ecosystem: Environmental > Aquatic > Marine > Intertidal...
AGCTTGGGTTTGTCGGGATTGCCCACCTCGGGCAGCTCTTCGAAAAGCTCGCTCAAGAGCCACAGAAGGAAGGTCGCATAAAGCCGCGGCGATGCCATCAACTGATCGGCGGCAAGAATATTGATCCGGCCGCGTCCGTCTGCGTCGGTCTGCATCAGGTCGGCCAGTTCAAGCGCCGGCTCGCCAAAAAGCTGGGCGCCCCCTTGATTTTCCAGAACCAGAAGCTGCCGCTGGATCGCCCCGACCGAGGCGCTTGCGACATTGCCATAACGCAAGGAGAGGTCTTTCGCGTTTTGGCCGACCCAGACGAGAAGCGCCTGCAAATCCTCAAGATCGAGAAGCGGCCAACCCTGTTCGTCGGCAACCCGGAAAGCCACATTCAGAACGCCCTCCTGCACTTCCGTCAGCTCAAGAAGGCGGCTCAGGAGCAGCGGCCCCATCTCGGCCACGGTGGCGCGGATTGGGTGGCCCTGCGCGCCGAAAAGATCCCAGAATGTCACCGGAAAGGCCGAATAGCTCAGATCAAGCCCAATCGTTGCCGCGCGTTTCATGAAGGCTTCGTGCAGCTTGAAATCGCTGCGGCCCGTCACGCCTAGCCCCGAAAGGTCGCCCTTCACGTCCGCAAGAAAGACCGGCACGCCAGCGGTCGAAAGCCCTTCGGCAAGGATTTGCAGGGTCACGGTTTTGCCGGTGCCAGTCGCCCCCGCAATGAGCCCATGACGGTTTGCATAATTGAGAAGAAGGCTCTGCGGATCGCCATAACCTTCACCGCCGCCACCAACAAAAATCGAACCGCTCATTCAAACCTCTCTTCTCGGCGCCTGTGCATCGCGCGGGATCAAGATACATCCTTAACCTCTCGATGCTAGTCGGAAGAGGTCGGCCATGTCCTCTTTGCCGGCATCCTCCCTGTTGGACTGGCCGTGCACCCGTGCACGGCCATTTTTTGATCACCACGCCGCAAAAAATTGGGTTGACCACCTTTTTTCCATTTCGTAGCGTCGCGGCAATTAGTCGGCCAAGTCCGACAGGGAGAGTTGGGAAAAGGGATCGGTCTCGGTCCCTTTTTTCATTTTCCGGCAGGGAAATGCGAGACAACGGAGCGGCAAAACCATGCCGATCCACCATGCTTCCCCCCTGACTTCCCGGCCGAGACCGTGTAGACCCTAGTCAACGCAACCCCATTGGGAAGATTTCCATGAACAAGAGCCTTTCGCTGATCGCCACCCTCGCCCTTGCCGTCCTGACTGGGCCGGTTCACGCCCAAGAGGCCAGCAGCGCCGCGATCGGTCTCGACATGGGACAGGCCGATGGCGAAATGCCTGCCGGGGCGCCCTATATCAAGGAACAGTTCGGCGATTGGGCCCTGCGCTGTCTCAACAATCCCGAAGGCGATGATCCCTGCCAGCTCTACCAACTCCTGATGGATGGTGAGGGCAATTCCGTGGCCGAGATCTCGATGTTCCTTCTGCCTGAGGGCGGCCAAGCCGCCGCAGGCGCGACCATCATGACCCCCCTTGGCACGCTATTGACCGAAGGGCTGATGATCAGCGTCGATGGCGCCTCGCCACGGCGTTATGTCTATACCTTCTGCAACGTCAGCGGTTGCGCCGCCCGTGTCGGCTTTACCGCCGAGGAACTCAGCCAGTTCAAGAACGGCAGCAGCGCGGTCGTACGGATTGTCTCGGTTGCCAATCCGCAGCAACCGGTCATGCTCAGTATGTCGCTGAACGGCTTTACTGCAGGGATTTCGAGTCCGCTTCTGCAGGGTGCTGCAAACTGATCTAGTCCGCGAACCGCCTCAACGCGATCACCGCGTTGAGGCCTCCAAACGCGAAGGCGTTTGATAGCGCCACTTCGACCTTTGCCTCTCGCGCCACATTGGGCACGACATCCAGCGCACATTCGGGGTCCGGTTCTTCAAAGCCGATGGTTGGGGCAATCACCCCATCCCGCAGCGCCATGATACAGGCCAAAAGCTCGACCGCGCCGGTGCCACCGATCAAATGGCCGTGCATCGACTTCGTAGACGATATCATAAGCCGGCCTGCGTGCGGCCCGAACACATCCGCAACAGCTGCACATTCGGTCTTGTCATTGGCGGCCGTGCCTGTGCCGTGGGCGTTGATATATCCAACATCCTCGCGCGCCATCCCAGCGTCCTTCATCGCGCCTGAAATGGCGCGAGCTCCGCCTTGCATGGACGGCATAACGATGTCGGAGGCATCCGATGTCATGGCAAAGCCGATCACTTCGGCCAATATCTCCGCCCCGCGCGCCTTGGCGGCTTCGTAGTCCTCGAAGACAAAGACCCACGCCCCCTCGCCCTGCACCATGCCGTTGCGATTGGCGCTGAACGGACGACAGGCATCGCGAGACATGACGCGCAGGCCCTCCCACGCCTTGATCCCGCCGAAACAAAGCATCGCTTCCGACCCGCCGGTGAGCATTGCGTCGCAAACCCCCGACCGGATCATCTGAAACGCCAGACCCATCGCATGGTTCGAGGAAGCACAAGCCGTCGCGACCGTGAAGGACGGCCCCCGCAAATTCCATTCCATCGAAACGTGGCTCGCTGCCGCATTGTTCATCAGCTTTGGCACGATCAAGGGATGAACCCGGTTCTTCCCCTCCTCATAAACCGCGCGATAGTTCTCGTCCTGCGTGGTCAGCCCGCCGCCAGATGTTCCGAGGATTACGCCACAGCGATCGGCCAGTTCTCCGCGAAACTCGATCCCCGACTGCTCGATCGCCTGTCGCGCCGCGATCAGAGCAAACTGGGTGAAACGATCGTAAAGTGAAAGCTGCTGCTTGCTGAAATGGGCAGTCTCATCAAACCCGCGAACCTGCGCGCCTATCTGAACGGCAAGCCGGCCCAAGTCGCGGATATCCAGTTGCCCGATCCCGCAGCGTCCCTCGCGAAAGGCTTCAAACGTGCCCGCAACATCCTGGGCAAGCGCGTTGATCGTGCCTGCACCCGTGATAACCACACGCCTCATGCTGCGTCTCGCACCAAGCCCTCCACCGCCTTGATGATCGCGGCAACGGACGAGATGTCGAATTCGCTGGCGCTCGGCTCATTGGCATTGAAGGGCACGGAAATATCAAAGGTCTCTTCGATGGCGAAAATGCTTTCGACAAGGCCAAGGCTATCGATCCCCAGATCATCGAGAGAGTGATCAAGCTTCACATCAGAGGGGTCGATCACAGCTTGTTCGGCGATGATCTCGATGACCTTGGCTTTGACATCCATCGGCGATCTCCCAACTTTAACGGAGGACTCAGTCGCTCTTATCCGCCTTTTGAAACAATTTTGTACCGGCCGCAGCGTCCTTCAAGAACCGCGGCAAACGGCGCATTGCCTTGTATATCTCGATATGGGTCGCGATCGGCACTGCCGGATAGCCCATCATGATCCGCCGCGCCGGAACATTTGAAAGGGCTATGGTCGCGCCGGTCAGAACCACGTCGTCACCAACGGTGATATTGTCGGCCACGCCGGATTTGCCACCAAGCACCACGCGATCCCCCAAGACGGCCGAACCCGCGATCGCGGAATGGGCAGAGACGAGGCAATCGCGGCCAATGATCACGTTATGACCCACTTGGACCAGATTATCGATCTTCGTCCCCGAGCCGATCCGCGTGGGGCGGATCGTGCCGGCATCCACGGTGCTATTGGCGCCAATCTCGACATCGTCGCCAATTTCGACCCCGCCCAGCGAGTGAATTCGGTGCCACGTGGCGTCTTGAGGGGCGACTACTTCGGCCTCGCCAAGTTCGCGGCGGACGCGCTCAACATTGCTTTCCAACTCGGTCACGAACGAAAACCCGTCCGCGCCAATCACTACGTTTGGATGGAGGATGGCCCGCGCGCCGAGGCGAACCTTCCGGCGGAGGCGCACCCCGTCAAGGATCACAGAGCCGGCGCCTATCTCGACCCCCGGCGCAATTGAGACGTGGGCTCCGATCCGGCTGCCTTCGCCGATCTTGGCCCCTGCACCGATCACCACAAAGGGGCCGATGCCAACGTCGTCACCAATCACAGCATCTGGCGCCACAAGGGCGGTTGGATGGATGCCCGCGCCACCAAACTTTTGATCGTCGAGATAGCTCGTCAGGCGCGCCATCGCCAGCCGCGCCCGCGGCACGACAATTGCAGCCTCAAGCCCGAGCGCCTGCCAGTCAGCCCCAGACCAGACGACTGCAGCCTTTGCGGCGCCCCTTGCCAACGCCTCGCCATAGGCCGGGCTCATCGCAAGAGCCAGATCGCCGGGCTTGGCGCTTGCAGGTTCAGCGGCACCTTCGACAACGAGTGTCGTATCCCCGAAAGCTTCTGCCCCGAGTGCCTTGGCGATATCTGCAATTCTGTGGCCCATAGCGCCCCCTGCTTTATCAGGGATTTAGCCCCGAACAGCCCGCACCGCCACCCCTTCTTGCGCTAGCGCGGCCCAGATCATCGCGTCACGCCCATAGATATCACGGCGGAACTCGATCCCGCCTGCCGCCGTGGTGAAGGCGGTGCGATAATCGATATGAACAGGGACCGGCTCTGCCAGCATGATCTGCGTCTCGTCACCTAGCGCCCGCGCCGCAGCAAAGGTCGCTTGGGGATCCGAAGACTGCCGAGCCAGAAGCGCATAGGCGAAGTCCAGAGGATCGTCCAGCCGGATGCAGCCATGGCTGAACGCTCTGACTTCCTTGACGAACAGGCTCTGCGCGGGTGTGTCGTGCAGGTAGATATTATAGGGGTTCGGGAACATGAACTTGACCTGCCCAAGGGCATTTGCCTCACTCGGCGGCTCGCGCATCCCAAAGGGGAAAGTCTCTTCGTCGAAGGCTGTGAAATCGACCTCGAAGCGATTGACGACACCGCCCTCGTCATTGGTGATTTCCAGATTTGCCGCCGCCATCGGGTCTTCTTTAAGAAGCGGCAAATATTCATTCACAATGATCGACCGCGGCACATACCAGCCGGGATTAACCACCATGAACTCCATCCGGTCTGAGAATTCAGGGCTGCGCTGATCATCGACATTCGCGCCAACGACAGAGCGTGTCATGAAGGTGACTTCGCCGTGATCCACGATCTTGGCTGTGAAATCGGTCAGGTTGACCCAGATATGACGGTCGCCGAGAGGTTGGTTGTTCCAGCGCTCGCGCTCCATAGCAACGATCACGGTTCGCAGGCGTTTCGCAGCGCTGACATTAACCTCGCCGAGCGTGCCTTGCCCCGCGATCCCATCGGTATTCAGCCCGTGATCGAGCTGAAATCTCTGAACGGCCTCTTGCAGGGCCGCATCATAGACCCGCGATGAGCTTCGCCCCATATATCCCATACGGATCAAACGGTTACGAAGCGCAATTACTGCGTCCGAGCTATCACCGGGACGCAAAGTCACGTCTGAATAAACCGGCGCGCCCCAATCTTCGGCGGCAACGATCCGCTCGAGATCAAACTTGGCCTTGAGAAGTCGGGCATACTCTTCGCTCTGAGGCGGCAGGGTTCGGATAAAGGCAGTCGGCGTGGACTTCGAAAAGGCATCAAGGATGGAGCCACGATCACGGTGCGGCACGCGCCGTTTGATGTCTTCAACCACGTCTGACGGATTGAGAACGCCGGTCTGAATATCGCGTGCATAGTTCAGGAATACACGGCTCAGCTCGACATCAAGTCGCCCAAGATCGGCTTGCGTGCGGGCCTCGCGGATCTTGGATTCAAGCGTCTTGCTGTCATACCGTCCAGACGGCAGCCCGTGGTCGGCAGCTTCGTCGAAAGCCGCGAGCAACGCGGCGCGGCGGGCGCGTTCTTCCCGGCCCGACCCTATCCAGAGCCCTTCAAAACTACGAGCGTGGTAGAAATTGAGCAAAACACGATCGCCAGCGGCCGCTTCGGCAACTGCCTGCCGAAACGCGGTGCTTTCCTGCGCCATGACCGAGGTCGCACCTAACGAACACACAATGAAAACAGCGGTCAGAACCCGGCAGAACGCCATGTTCAAGACCTGCCCTAACTCGGAAAACACACTCAATCTAGCAGTCGTAAAACCCATAAGTCCCTCGGGAAAAGGCAGTCAAATCTATCGGGAACAAGACTCCCGTTCGCGCGCCCTATGTCTATTCACAATCCCGACAGCTTGCCACGACAGGATGATCTGTTGCCTTTCTGCTCTGGCATTTTCGTCACATAGGGCCCTGCCAAAACTCGGCCAAAAGCTGCCGATTCCGCCCCATTTGAGCAAAAACACCGAAAAATATGGTTGGTCTGCCGACTCAGTCGTGGCATAGTTCGCGCGCATCTTGGGGGATGTCGCCAAACGACCCGTGAAAAACGGGCGACAGGAAGATGGGACAAGGCTCTTATGACTGACACCTCATCGGGCATCTCTCGACGTGGTCTTCTGCGTGCCTTCGCCGCGACAGCGATCACCGCAGCCCCGACCTTCTCTAATGCAGCGAGCTTTCTACGCGGCGCCGGAGATATTCGCCGGGTCAAGATGTTTTCCGGTCGGACCGGTGAGAAGATCGACATCATTTACTGGATCGAAGGTGATTATATCACCGAGGCGATGACAGAGATTTCCAAATTCATGCGCGACTGGCGCTCGGGTCAGGTCATGGCAATAGACAACCGGAACGTGGATATCATCGCCGCGACCCACGCGCTTCTTGATGTGACAGAGCCCTATAACCTTTTGTCGGGCTACCGCACCCCGCAGACGAATGCGATGCTGCGCGAAAGCTCGAGCAAGGTCGCTGTCAATTCCCTGCATATGCGCGGCCAAGCCGCCGATCTGCGTCTGTCTTCGCGGTCGGTCCGTCAGGTAGTGGCCGCAGCCACGTCATGCGCCGCCGGTGGCGTGGGCGAATATAGCCGGTCAAACTTTACTCACATGGATTGTGGCGACGTCCGCACCTGGGGAAGCTAAGGCAGCCGTATAGCCAAGACAGGGCGCCCTTGGGCGCCTTTTTTGTGCCGCTGCCTGAAGTAGGTGGCGCACCCGACAGGATTCGAACCTGTGGCCTCTGCCTTCGGAGGGCAGCGCTCTATCCAGCTGAGCTACGGGTGCCTAGGGCGGGGCTATAGGCCAAGCAGCCCTGCCCCGCAATCGGAAATCTGTCTAGCCAAAGAGATCGTTGCAGAGCTCGAGCGCACTGACAAGCGCATCGACCTCGGCCTCGGTATTGTAGAGCGCGAATGAGGCGCGGGCGGTGGCCGGAACCCCCAGATGTTCCATCAAGGGCTGGGCGCAATGATGGCCGGCGCGGACAGCCACGCCGCGTTTGTCGAGAACGGTCGAGATGTCGTGGGCATGGGCCGCGCCATTGAGCGTCATTGAAAAGATCGCCGCTTTCTGCGCCGCGTTGCCTTGGATATTGAGCCAGTTCAGCCCCCGAAGGCGGCTTTCGGCATAAGCGCGCAGCCGTGCCTCGTGGGCGGCAACATTCTCCATCCCGAGGTTCATCAGATAGTCGAGAGCCACGCCAAAGCCGATGGTTTGCACGATACCGGGCGTTCCGGCCTCAAACTTCATCGGCGGCTCGGCATAGCTCACCGCCTCGCGCGTGACCTCGCGGATCATATCGCCGCCGCCGAGGAAGGGGCGCATTTCGGCCAGCCGCTCTTTGCGGACATAGATCGCGCCCGAGCCAGAGGGGCCATAGAGTTTGTGGCCCGTGATCGGATAAAAATCGCAGCCGATATCCTGCACATCGACCGGCATATGCACCGCGCCTTGGCTGCCATCGACCAAGACGGGCACGCCCTTCTCGCGGGCAGCTGCGCAAATGGTTTTGACGTCGACAATGGTGCCAATAACGTTCGAGCAGTGTGTAACCGCAACGAGCTTGGTTTTCGGGCCGATCGCGTCGATGACCCGCTGGGGATCGAGCGATCCGTCCGCTTCGGGTTCGACCCATTTGAGAACAACCCCCTGCCGTTCGCGCAGGAAATGCCAGGGCACGATATTGGCGTGGTGTTCCATGACCGTTAGCACGATCTCGTCGCCCGCCTGCATCCGCGGCATCGCCCAGGCATAGGCGATCATATTGATGCCTTCAGTGGTGCCTGAATTGAGAACGATCTCGTTTTCCGAGGCGGCGTTGAGGAAGCGGGCGATCTTGCCGCGAACGGCCTCGTATTTCTCGGTGGCAAGGTTCGAGAGGTAATGCAAGCCTCTGTGAACATTGGCGTATTCCTGAGAATAGCCAATCGTTACCGCGTCAATAACCGCCTGAGGCTTCTGTGCCGAGGCGCCATTGTCGAGGTAAACGAGCGGCTTGCCGTTCACCTCGCGGCCGAGGATCGGGAAATCGGCGCGGATCTTTTCGACGTCATACATTGGCAATCTCAGTTTCCGCTTTCCGATTCACGCAAGGACTGAAGCCAGATCCAGACAAAGCCAGCAAGCCAGATCGCGCCAACCGCTTGCGTGCCGACAGTCGCGCCGTTGAAACCGGCCAGAAGGCCGTAGAGAAGCGCCGCAGGCGATGAGGCCAACACCGCCCAAAAGAGCGCCAGCCGCGCGCCATAGCCGGTGCCATTGCCCTTGAACGCCCGCGCCGCGATCCGCGTGATCCCGGCGAAGATGTAAAAGATCAGCGGCCAGACGATCAGCCACGAAACCAGCGAATAGGCGATCAATTGGCTGAGTTCCTGCACCTCGCCCCCCGCCGGTAGGTCGATCCCTTCCGAGAGGCGCACGAGGCGGGGCCATTGGCCGACAAAGATCAAGAGGCAACCGGCCATCAGGATCGCCAGTGCCCGGTTCTCCTTTTCGCCTGCGTCCAGAAACCGCCGCATCACCGCGCGTGGCCGGACCCATGCCCGAAGAACGTCATTTGAAATCGACATATCAGCGGTGCCTTTTCAGCCAGCTTTCGAGCCGCTCGCGCAGATCATCGACGAGACGCTCATCCTCGATCTCGGCCAGCGCCTCCGCGAGGAATGCCAGTGTCAGAAGGTCGGTTGCCTCCTTTTCGGGCACGCCCCGCGAGCGGAGATAGAATAGAGCAGTGTCGTCGATCGCGCCCGAGGTCGAGCCATGCGAGCAGGCCACATCATCGGCATAGATCTCAAGCTCCGGTTTGGCGAGGAACTGGCTGTCGTCGTCCAAAAGAAGCGACTGGCTGATCTGATAGCCATCGGTCTTCTGTGCGCCCGGCTTTACAAGGATCTTGCCCTGAAAAACGCCTGTCGCGCCGTTGTGAAGCACCTTCTTGAACACCTGACGGCTTTCGCAGGCCACAGCGTCATGGGTGATGAACACCGTATCGTCGTGGTGGAAATCCTTGCCATCGCCGACGCAGGCGCCGGCCACATGGGCCACAGCTTCATCGCCTGTGAGGGTGATGATCGTCTCGTTGCGCGTCAGCCGGCCGTTGACCGTGAGCGTGAAGGATTTATATGTCGATCCTTCTCCAAGGCGGGCATAGCTGCCGGTCACGGCGCGGCGCTCATGGTCGCGGCCTTGGGTGCGGACATGGTGGAACGCGCCGCCATCGGCCACGTCAACCTCCATCACCTTGCTTAGCCGAGCCGCAGCGGGGCCGTTCTCAAGAAAGGTGAGGTCTGCGCCCTTCTCGACGCGGATCACATGATGCAGGATCGCATCCGAGCGGGTGGCGCGGTGCAGATAAGATACGTTGACAGGACGGCTCACTTTGCCGGTCGCGCGGATCACAACACCATCAGTGGCGAAGGCGGAGTTGAGCGCAGCGAGCGGCCGTTCGACCGGGTCATGACCCTCGGTTTCCAGCTTGCCGTAAAGGTCTTTGACCCAGTGGATATCCTTGGCCATCGCGGTTGAAAGCCGCTCGATCTCAAGGTTCTCGCCGGTCATGTCGTCTGACATTTCCGGATCAAACACACCATCGACGAAAACAATCCGCAGCCGGTCGACCTCGTCGAACACAGGGCGCTCGTCAGGAGTGAACAGCGAGGCCTCGGGCGCCTCGCCCGCGGTCAGCGTCGCCGGATCGGTGTATTTCCAATACTCATCGCGCTTTGTCGGAAGGCCCATCGCACCCACGCGGGCAAGCGCCTCTTGCCGCGCAGCATTGGCCCAAGCGGCGCCTTTCGGGAGCGTCAGGCCAGCCATCCGCGCCGCGGCGGCATCCGCACGCAGCGCCTTCAGCGTCTCGGCACGCCCCATCAGAGCGCCTCCTCGGCAAGGATATCGGCGTAGCCGTTATTCTCGACCTCGAGCGCCAGCTCTGGCCCGCCGGTCTTGATGATCCGGCCATCGGCCATGATGTGAACGACATCGGGTTTGATATGGTCGAGAAGGCGCTGGTAGTGGGTGATTACGAGGAAGGACCGCTTGCCATCGCGCAGCGCGTTGACGCCCTCGGAGACCAGCTTCATCGCATCCACATCGAGACCCGAGTCGGTCTCGTCGAGGATGCACATCTTCGGCTCGAGCATCGCCATCTGCAGGATTTCGTTGCGCTTCTTTTCGCCGCCGGAGAACCCGACATTGACCGGACGCTTGAGCATGTCGGCATCGATCTTCAGCGTCTTGGCCTTCGCACGCACCTCTTTGAGGAAATCGCCTGCGGAAAGCTCTTCCTCGCCGCGCGACTTGCGCTGGGCATTCACCGCGGTGCGCAGGAAGGTCATGTTGCCCACGCCCGGAATCTCGACCGGATATTGGAAGGCCAGGAAAAGCCCCGCTGCCGCGCGTTCTTCGGGCTCCATCTCGAGCAGATCAACCCCATCAAGCTCGGCTGAGCCCTCGGTCACCTCATAGCCCTCGCGTCCGGCAAGGATATAAGAGAGCGTTGATTTGCCCGACCCGTTCGGCCCCATAATCGCATGGACCTTGCCCGGCTCGAGCACCAGATCGACCCCTTTCAGGATCTTCTTGCCCTCTTCTTCAAGTTCGGCGTGCAGGTTTTTGATAGTCAGCATTTTTCCGTCCTAGCTCAGCGTCACGGCCGTGCCGGAGGCCGACACCATGAGCATATTGTTGATCACTTCATAGTCGAGATCGACCCCGACAATCGCATTGGCGCCCATCGCGCGCGCCGCATCTTCCATCTCGCCAAGCGCGGCCTTCCGCGCCTTGCCGAGTTCCTGTTCATAGGCGCCCGACCGGCCACCGATGATATCGGTGATCGAGGCAAAAAGATCGCGGAACACATTGGCGCCGAGAATGGCCTCGCCTGTGACGATCCCGTGGTACTTGGCTATCGGGCGGCCTTCGATGGTGGGGGTGGTGGTGATGATCATCCGACACTTCCTTCCAGAGAAATCGCCACAAGCTGTTGCGCTTCCATGGCAAATTCCATCGGCAGCGCTTGCAGCACCTCCTTGCAGAATCCGTTGACCACAAGCGCCACGGCTTCTTCCTCGTCCATGCCTCGTGAGCGGCAATAGAAGAGCTGATCGTCATCGACCTTCGATGTCGTCGCCTCGTGTTCGACCCGGCTCGAGTTGTTCTTCACCTCGATATAGGGAACCGTATGCGCTCCGCATTTGTCGCCGATGAGAAGGCTGTCGCATTGGGTATAGTTACGGCTGTTCTTGGCGCGCGGGTGCATGGAAACGAGCCCGCGATAAGTGTTCTGCGCCTTGCCCGCCGAGATACCCTTTGAGACAATCCGGCTCTTGGTGTTCTTGCCGAGGTGGACCATCTTCGTCCCCGTATCGGCCTGCTGCATATTATTGGCTATGGCGATGGAATAGAACTCGCCTTGGCTCTCGTTGCCGCGCAGGATGCAGGAAGGATATTTCCACGTCACGGCCGAGCCGGTTTCAACCTGCGTCCACATGACCTTGGCCCGGTCGCCCCGGCAATCGGCACGCTTGGTGACAAAGTTATAGATGCCGCCCTTGCCGTTCTCGTCGCCTGGATACCAGTTCTGCACCGTGGAATATTTCACCTCGGCGTCTTCCTCTATGATGATCTCGACAACGGCGGCGTGCAGCTGCGCCTGATCGCGCTTGGGCGCGGTGCAGCCTTCGAGATAACTCACATAGGATCCCTTGTCGGCGATGATGAGCGTCCGCTCGAACTGGCCGGTATTTTCGGCATTGATGCGGAAATAAGTCGAAAGCTCCATCGGACAGCGCACGCCGGGCGGCACGTAAACAAATGAACCATCGGAAAAGACCGCCGAATTCAGCGTCGCATAGAAATTGTCGGAGGCCGGAACCACCGAGCCGAGGTATTTCTTCACAAGCTCGGGATGCTCACGGATCGCTTCGGAGATCGAACAAAAGATCACGCCGGCCTTCTTCAACTCCTTCTGGAAGGTCGTGCCCACCGAGACCGAGTCAAACACCGCATCCACGGCAACCTTGCGCCCCTCGGCGGGCATATCCTCGGCCCCTTCCACGCCCGCAAGGATCATCTGCTCCTTGAGCGGAATTCCAAGCTTTTCATAGGTCGCCAGAAGTTTGGGATCGACCTCCTCAAAGCTCTTGGGCTTTTCGATCATGCTCTTTGGGCGGGCGTAATAATACTGGTCCTGAAAGTCGATCTCGGGATAGTTGACCATCGCCCAATCGGGCTCTTCCATCTGCTCCCAGCGGGCAAAGGCCCGCAGGCGCCATTCGGTCATCCATTCGGGCTCTTCGTTCTTCGAGCTGATGAGCCGCACGATATCGGGGCCTACGCCTTTTGGGGCGTATTCCATCTCGATCTCGGTTTCCCAGCCATATTTGTACTTGCCCGACAAGCGCTGCACGGCATCGACCGTGTCCTGATCGACGCCCTCTTTCACCTGTGTCTGGTCTTCCGTGCTCATGCTCTTCCCTCTCACGCAGCGCGACTGCGCTTCTTGCGGTATGCCTCTGCCCAAGCCTTCGCAAAGGCCAATACGTCGTCGCGCCGCGTCCCGGTGCCCAAGGACACCCGCAGCGCCGAGGCCGCCGCCTCGTCGTCAAATCCCATCGCCGTCAAAACACGGCTCGCCTTGACCTTGCCGCTCGAGCAGGCCGATCCCGCCGAGACGGCATAGCCTGCCAAATCCATCGCCATGACCTGCGTCTCGCCCTTCCAGCCGGGCGCGACGATCATCGAGGTATTGGGCAGGCGCTTAGCACCCTGCCCAACAACGGTGATCCCCTCAGCCCCATCCAGCAGAGCCGCTTCAAGCTCGTCCCGAAGCGCGGCAAACTCGTCCCAACGGCCTGCCGCCAGATCGGCCTGCGCTGCCTCAGCGGCTGCCCCAAAGCCTGCAATCCCGATGACATTCTCGGTCCCCGACCGACGCCCCATCTCCTGCCCGCCGCCCTTGATCTGCGCGGCCAAATCGGTGCCCTTCGGCACAATGAGCGCCCCGACACCCTTCGGCCCGCCAATCTTGTGGGCCGAGCAAAACACCATGTCCACACCAGACCACCCATAGGCAAAGGGCAGCTTGCCAAAGCCTTGCGTGATGTCCGAAACCGCGAGCCCCTCGGGCAGCGCCTGCACCACGCCCGTCTCGGAATTGGCGAGTTGCACCGTCGATCCCGCGGGCTCCACCACGCTCACTGTGCCATCCGCCGAAACCGGCAGGCTCTCATCCACCCAGGCCCGCACGGCGTCATGCTCAATGCCCGCGCCCGCAAGGCCCCGGCCCGCCAGAGCCAAAGCCGCCGCCTCGGTCGCTCCGGAGGTAAAAATCACATCCGCCCCCGAGGCCCCCAAAGCTTCCGAGACCTGCGCTCGCGCCCGCTCGATCGCGGCCTTGGCGGCCCGCCCTTCGGTATGGACCGACGAGGGGTTGCCGCAAAGATCCATCGCCGCAACCATTGCCGCCCGCGCCTCATAGCGCAAGGGCGTCGTCGCGTTGTGATCGAGATAGACCCGGCCCATCAGAGGATGCTCCTCTTTTGGCCCGAAATACTCCGGAGGAGTCCGCAGCGCGGACGGGGGCAGAGCCCCCCCTTATGCAAGGCTTCCCTCACTCGTCGACTACCTCAAAGAGCGCCGGAACCGCCGGACAAGGCGCAAGCCCGTTGCCCACGATATCCGACAAACGCGACTGATGGAGATAGACATAGACATGAGCCGAGAGTCCTTCCCAAAGCCTGTTGGTCAGCGATTGCGCCCGGCTTCCCGAAAGCGCCCCGCTGGCGCCCGCGCCCTTGTGCATGGCGCTCACCGTCTCGTCGACCGCCTCAAGGATGTCCGAGACGCGGATCTCAGACGCCGGACGCGCCAGCTTATAGCCGCCGCCGGGCCCCCGCGCGCTTTCAACAAGCTCGGCCCGCCGAAGCTTGACGAAAAGCTGCTCGAGATAGGGAAGAGAGATATCCTGACGCTTCGAGATCTCGTTAAGCGTCACCAAGGCCCCGGCCGGCTGC
>Ga0181560_10003577_pt1 | contig 14295 bp, 8 predicted proteins | sample 011ome_20_FD_133751 | JGI IMG/M metagenome (GOLD analysis project Ga0181560, IMG submission 133751) | Coastal salt marsh microbial communities from the Groves Creek Marsh, Skidaway Island, Georgia - 011509CT metaG (megahit assembly) | ecosystem: Environmental > Aquatic > Marine > Intertidal zone...
CCGCCGCGCGTCGAACCGCCGCCGCGCTCGACGTGCGCGTCGGCGAGAAATCCCTCCTCGACGACGTCATCACCGATTTAGAAACGAACGCGCGACGCTCACGGCGCGGATAGCTCTCGACGTGGTAAACTCGTAAACATATTTATTCGTACATCGGCGGCATCACTGTTTGCCCACGCGCGACGTTTTCGCGCCAAATTCATTGACAAATGTCGCCTCGACGACGCGGACGCGCGCCGACGCGAGAGCGCGTCGCGACGACGGACGCGACGGCGCGACGGGAGGCGGCGATGACGGCGCGCGCGACGCGGACTCGCGACGACGACGGCGCGCGGGCGACGACGGACGCGATCGAAGCGCGGGCGACGACGGACGAGGATCGCGCGCGGCTGACAAAGTATTGGTTGCGACGACGGTGCTCGACGGGATCGCACGCGAGCGAGGCGACGGAGGTGGGGATGCTGACGGGAGGGGAGAGCAGCAACGAGAGCCATCAGGCGACGGGACGGCGAGCGCGACGGGGGTCGGCGTCGGCGTCGACGCCGCCGGGCGCGGGGCGACGCGCGGAGAGAGGAGGGATCGATACGCCGGGACACTTCGCGTTCGCGACGCCGATGAGCGCGAGGGTGTGCGAGGAGGGGATGACGACGCCGAGAACGCCGACGCTGGCGAACGATAGTCCGGATCGAGCGCGGTTGGATGAGCTCTTGGCGGCGCCCGTGAAGCCGAATTTCGGTACGCGGGCGGCGATCGAGTGCACGCCGCGACACACGCCGTTGAAGCTGCGATTTGATGATAACGTGGACGTCGTCGTGAGTGGAACGCACGCGACGAGTAAGAAGCGCGCGCGTGGGAAGTTGAGCGATGTGTTCAAGGCGACCAAGTCGACGACGCCGAGGCTCACGCGCGCGCGAAAGGCGATGTTGTGAGCGACGCGGCGGTTCGGCGCGCAGTAATAATTAATCACGAATGTAAAAAAACGACGAGAGTACTTATTTGATTACAGGTCGTCGCGACGACGGACGTCGAAACGTCCGTCGTCTCGGGCAAAACACTCCAATGACACGAACAAAGCGACAAAACTGTATATATTTACTTGGAACCCGGCACGAGGTGCGGCTCGAGCGCGGCGCGAGCGAACTCGGGCAGCACGAACGCCGCGGCGTGCACTTGCGGGTTATAATAGCGCATCGGTTTCAGCGCGCTTTCATCGGCGGGTCGCGGAAATCGCTTGGCCTTGGTGAAATCCACCGTCGACCCGTCCGCCGCGGGTTTGCTGCACATCATGAAACCGATTTGTCCGCTCGGGTAAGTCGGTATCGTGGTGTACCCGTACGCCATGGACCCACCGACGAAAATACCCTTGCACATCTTCGCCAAGTCCTCGATCAAATCGATGTGCAACCACACGCACTCGGCTTGCGTGCACACGACGCCGCCGGGCTTGAGCGCGCGGTGCATCTTTTTAAAGAACGCCTCCTCGAACAAAACGCTCGCCGGTCCGATCGGATCGCTCGAGTCGACGATGATGGCGTCGTACGTCCCCTCCTCCGCGTCCCCGACGTACTTGATCCCATCGCAAATATTCACCTCCACTCGCGCGTCGTCGAACCCCACCGCCATCGACGGCAAGAATTTCTTCGACATCTCCACCACCATCCCATCGATCTCCGCGATCTCGATCCTTTCGATCGATCCGTGTCGCGTCACCTCCCTGAGCACGCCTCCATCGCCGCCACCGACGACGAGCACGCGTTTCGGTTCCTCGTTCAGCGCGCACAGCGGCAGGTGCGTTATCATCTCCTGGTACGCGAACTCGTCCCGCTCCGTCGCCTGAATCACCCCGTCCAGCACCAGCACGTTCCCGTACGCCGAGTTTTTAAACACGTACACGTCTTGAAACTCGCTCCGTCCGCGGAACAGCTCCTCGTCGATCTTCAGCGACATCGCCTGGCCTTTCCACATTTCGCTCACCTCGCACAACCATCCCTCACCGCACGCGCCGATGCACTTGTCCGCGCTCTGCGGCGCGTCGTCGGCGTATTTATTCATCCCTCGCGCGGTCGTCGCGCGGCGACGCGGCGCGCGGACGCGGAGCGCGCGGACGCGGAGCGCGCGGAGCGAAATCGCGTCTCGGAGTGGCGGCGCCGCGCCGCACAGCTCGACGCCGCGTCCGCGTCGCGTCGCGTCGCGCGCTCGCGTCGCGACGCGCACCGCGCGCGCGATGGCGCTCACGACGTCGGTCGCGAGGGCGCGCGACGCGCGCGCGAGCGCCGATCGCGTCGTCGGTTTGGTCGGCGGTCTTCGCGTCGTCGTCGACGCGCTGCGCGAGCACGCCGCGGATGGACTCGCGACGAACGTCGCGCACGTGCGCGAGGACGCGATGTACGTCGTGTTTCTCGCGGCGAGCGTGATCGGGTTCGGGACGGTGGCGAGCGGGGAGATGATGAGCCTGCGGCGACGACGGGACAGGGCGCGCGCGGCGCTCAAGGAGTGCGCGACGATGTTGGATCTGAAGAGCAAAGAGACGAGCGGCGCGGCGGCGACGGCGGCGGTGGGGCGGAAAACGCGCGACGCGGGACGGGGGAAGCGGACGCGCGAGATCGGGGTCGGGAAAGACTTTTGGAACGAGTTGGGATATCTGTTAAAGGTGGCGTTTCCCACGGCGGGGAGCCGAGGAGGGCAGTTGTTGGGCGCGCAGTTCACGCTGCTCGTCATGCGCACGCTGTTGACGGTCAGGGCGAATAAGGTGAACACGTTCTATTTGACCAAGGCCATCTCGAGCGCGTCGTGGAAGTTTTGGGTGCGGTGGTTTTTCAACTTTGGCGGTTGGATGGCGAGCGGCGTGGTGGTGAACAGCGGGCTGCGATACACCGAGAGTTTGATCACGATCGAACTCAGAGCGGCGTTGACGAAGAAGGCGCATAAGATGTACATGGAAAACAATAACTTTTACAAGACGGCGGTTTTGCGTCAAGGCGGGTTGGATAACGTCGATCAACGCATCGTGGCGGACATCGACGCCTTCGCCAAGGAGACGGCTTTCCTGTACGGGCACTCGTTCAAGCCCATTTTGGAGTTCACGCTGAGCTTGACCGAAGCCGCGAAGGAGTTGGGCTATTCTCGCCCGCTCGCGCTTTTCGCGTCACAAATCATCATCACCGGCGTTTTGCGATCCATCGCCCCGCGACTCGGACCGATGATCGCTCGCGAAGCCGCGCTCGAGGGCGGTTTCCGTCACACGCACGCGCGCTTGATCGCTCACGCGGAGGAAATCGCCTTATTAGACGGGGGCAAACGCGAGATTGAGATTTTAGATGAAGGCTTGGATAATTTGGTCGTCACGCAGCGCTGGCATGCGCTGCAGCGTATTCGCAAGAGCGTCGCCGACAACGTATCCAAGTTCCAAGGCTTGCTCGTGGGCAGTATTTTCGTACACGTCCCGTTCATGATGAAGGCATCAGTGTCCGAAGGCGAGCGCATTTCATCCTTCCGAGCCACCGAGGAGCTCATGCTTCGATGCGGCGGCGCGTTCACCGAAGTGTTGCTTCTCGGCAAAAATCTCGACGAACTCGCCGGATACACGCACCGGCTTTCGCAACTGTTCAAAACGTTGGATCTCGCGAGCAAGGAAGCGCGCGAAGACAAGGCTAAACTGGCTTCGGCAGGCGCTGACCACGCCGAAGGCTCGCCGATCGTGTTCGATAAAGTCACCGTAGGAGCGCCCGAGCCGGATGGCTCGCAACGCGTGTTGGTGAAGGACTTGACGCTCGCCGTGGCGTCGGGTCAACACTTGTTGATAACTGGTCCGAATGGATGCGGAAAAACGTCATTGCTTCGCGTGTTGGCTGGATTATGGGCGCCCGTGTCCGGCACCGTCACCAGACCGTCTGGCGTATCCAGCATCATGTGGTTGCCGCAACGGCCGTACTTGTTGCAAGGATCGTTGCGCGATCAAGTCGTGTACCCGCGCGACGCGCGCACGGAGAAGATCGACGACGCGCGCGTGAAGGAGTGTCTGATGATGGCTGGCCTGGCCAAATTCGTGGACGGCTCCATGAACGTTGGATTAAACACGCGGCACTTGGAGTGGAACGATGTGTTGTCCGGCGGCGAGCGTCAGAGAATCGGTTTCGCCCGCCTTTACTATCACGCGCCAAAGTTTGCCATTCTTGACGAAGCGACGAGCGCAATCAATCCAGACGAAGAGTCCAAGCTGTACGAACGTCTCATCGAAACCGACACCACCGTCGTGAGCATCGCGCACAGGCTCGAGCTTAGAAAATTCCACAAGTTGGAACTCAAAATCGCGGGCGACGGCGAGGGCGGTTTTCGAATCCTCAAACTTTAGATACTTTGTGATAGCACGTTTGTTATATGTTACATTAATGCGTCGACGTCAAGTATGCGAACAACAGCATGGGCGTGCCGAAGAGGCCGACCATGGTGAGCATCGCCTGCGTGTTCAGCGCCTTGACTTCTTCTTCGTCGATTTCGCCCGCAAACTTTTCGTTCGCCATCTTGATCAGGTACTCGTCGTACGCGTCTAGTTTTGCGGCGTCCATGTAATCGAATAAGTCCGATTTCATCTTCTTGGAAGCCGTCGTCATCCCCCAAATCATTCGATCCGCTTGCTTGGACACGTTTCCGTACTGGTTTCCGATGCACCGACGATACTGCTTCAACGCCTCATCTCGGCGCTGCAAGTTGTCCAGACAGATGGCGTAGTTGAAGATTATCCTCCCGCCCATCTCCGTCTTTTGCCCGATGCGATCGAGCGCCCACGGCTCGAGCAAATCGAGCGCGTCTTGCATGTATCCTCGCTTCATCGCCTCGCCCGAACGCTCCAAAACCTCCCGCACCTCCGCGTACTCCGCGTTCGTCAGCGTCATCCCCTGATCCTCGCGATATTTCGCCAATTTCTTCGCCACTCTCGCCCTTCGCGCCGCGATCGCCTCCTCGTCCTCCAACTCCTCCCGTTTAACGGTTCGTCCGCCGCCGTACGTCTTCGATATATCCGGCGGTCGCTCGAACACCCCCCACGTGCTCACCGACGGTTTATACACCGCGTCCTCCACGTCGTACCCCACCGCCTTCTCGTCCGCGTCGAACGGGTCGTAATCCCGGTCCCGCGTCAAGATGCGCACCGTCACCTCCCGTTTGCGCGTCGCCCCCGTCGCGCCGTCGCTCGCCGTCTCGCCCGCACACGTCCCGTCCGTCGTCGACGCCTCCATCGCGTCGTCCCGATCGCCGCCGTCGCCCTCCGCGCGCGCGCGCGCCATCGCCGCCGCGTACTCGCGCGCCTTTTCCACGCGATCCTCCACCGACGCGCGCAGATCGATCCTCGCGTCCGCGTCCTCGCGCGGCGCCGCGCGCGCGCGAAAGCGACGCCGTCGCGCGACGCGCGTCGGCGCCCGCGGCCGCGCGCCGCGCGCGACGCGCGCCGCGCGCGCCATCGCGCGCGCCGCTCTCGCGCGATCGCGCGCGCGCGACCGCGCGACGTTCGCGTCTCGAGGTTCGACGTCGAAACCGACGCGAGGTTCGATCGCGCGCGCTCGAACCTCGCGATCGCGGGTTCGATCGCGCGCGCGCCGACGTCACTGCGCGTCGATGCCCGCGACCGGGACGGCGTCGTCGCGCGACGAGATCGTGCCCCCGCGACGAGGCGCGCGAAATCCATGGGTGCTCGTCGGTGCGGGCGCCACGGCGGCGGTGTTGCTCGCGGGATTCGTCGCGTTCAGGGCTGGGGACGCGCGCGCGTCGCAGCGGATGATGCGCGCGCGGGTGCTCGCGCAGGGCGCGACGGTGGCGCTGATGGTGGCGACGTCCGCGGGAGGACTGTCGAGCGCGACGTCTTGGACGCTCGCGCGTCCCGGCGCGGGCGGGACGGCGGGCGAGGGGTGACGGACGCGCGGGCGAACGCGCGCGGGTTCGCGGCGAGCGCGACGACGACGCGCGGCGACGACGACGCGTCGACGTCGCGCGACGGAGGCGCGAGCGATGGTGGGGAGCGCGGGCGCGACGGTGACGCGAGAGACGCGCGCGCGAGGCGGGACGAGGAGGCGCGCGCGGTGCTGCGCGAACGCGCGCTGCGAGCGGCGTTGAAGCGCGTGCGCGAGCTGGGATGGACGGACGCCGCCGTCGACGCGGGATTGAGGGATTTGAATTTATCGCCCGCGATGCGCGCGATCGTTCGCGGCGACGCGGGGGCGGGCGCGAGGGACTCGGGACCGGGCGACGGGCTCGCGGGGGAGTTGGCGGGATACTTTGAGGAGTGCGCGGACGCGGCGTTTCACGCGAAGGTCGTCGCCGAGGGCGAGACGCTGCGCGCGATGAAGTCGCGCGAGCGCGTGAAGTGGCTGATGCGCGCGCGTTTGGAGATGATCGAGTCCAAGCTCGATTCGTGGCCGCGCGCGCTCGCCGCGATGGCGACGCCGCGGTACGCGATGACGACGCTTCGGCGTCGCGCCGCGCTCGCGGATTTCATCGCCGACGCCGCGGACGTCGACGCCTTGGACGTGCTTCCGGATTCGTTGGATACGTTTCGTTGGCACGCCGAACGCGCCGCGATGCTCGCGCTGTACGCCGCCACCGAGTTACGCTTGTTGACGGATTCGAGCAAGGATCGTCGCAAGACGTGGGCCTTTCTCGACGCCCGCGTCGACGACATCGCGCGATCCCGCGTCGACGTCCTCGAGCTCAAGTCGTACATCGACGTCTTCGCGCGCGACGCCGACTTGACGACGCTCGGCGCGTCGTTCGCGAGCAAAGACGCGCTCGCCGCGGCGTTCGCGCCCGTCGCCGACGTCTTCGCTCGCGCGTCTCGCGCCGTCTTCTCGACCCCTTCGCGCGACGCGTCCGAGCGCGACCCGCCGCGCGACTCGCCCGATCGATAGTTTACCCGGTAGTCTTAATGCTCACGCGCGCGCCTTTAACCGACTTCGCGCGCGCTCGCCGTCGCGTTTTGTGTCGCTTCGGTCGCTCCACTCCCGGGTGTTTCATCCGAATCGTCGCGACCTAAACCCGAATCGTCGCGCCGCCGCGCGCCGCGCGTCACGCGCGCGCGCGCTCGAGCGATGTCGTTCGACCTGCGCTGCGCCGTCCTGTGCTACGCCCTCGCCGGCGTCGCGCACGAGCTCGCGCACGTCCTCGCGCACGCCGCGCTCGCGCTCGCGAAGCGTCGCGGGTCGGTCGCCGTCTTCGACGCGTGCGCCGCGCTCGACGCGCGCGCGTCGCCGTCGTCGCTCGCGGCGACGCTCGCGCGCGCGCTCGGACGGCGGAGCGCGTTCGCGGACGCGCTCGACGACGCGTCGTGCGCGAACGCGCGCGCGATCGTGCGATGGGCGGGCGCGCTGGCGAGCCTGGGCGCGGCGGCGGCGGCGACGACGCGAACGCGAGGCGACAAAAGCGGAACGAGCGCGGCGCTGCGAGTCGCGTGCTGGGCGACGGTCCTGGACGCGGTGTGCACGGACGTGCTGGACGCGCTGCCGCGCGCGCGAGGGACGGTGCTGTGCGGGAACTTTGGGATTATTTTGATAAACGCGGCGTGGTGCGAGAGCGAACGCGGGAAGCGGGCGTTTGATTTGTTGGAGAAGATGGTGTACGTGACGATGATGCGAGGGGCGCAGAGCGGTGGAGTCGTGACGTTCGACGAGTGCCGTGAGAAGGCGCGAGGGGAGGGTGCGGCTGTGGCGCTGCGCGGCGCGAGAAGTCGCGTGGTGAACATGAAGCGCACGGATTTGAGCAAGCTCGTGCGAGCAAAGGCGGAACGCGACTGCGGAGGGGCGAAGATGGGTCGACAAAACGTCACGCGCATGATCGTCGGCCACACGCGGTTCGCGACGACGTCCAAGGCTACGTTTGACGGCACGCATCCGCATCAGTGGTCGCCGCCGCAGCAGTGTCTCGTGTACGGGCAAAAACAGAAAACGCCCGGGCCGACGCGCGTCGGCGTGGAGAATTACATCACGCACAACGGCGATTTCGACTTTTACCAAATCAACAAAAACTGGTACGAGCTCGGTGAGATGCAGCGGTGGTTAGAAATCGCCACGGGACATCCCATGCCGAGCGTGGTGGATTCTGCCGCCATCGCTGGCGTTATCGATTTACTCAGAGCGCAGGGGAGCTTCGCGCTCGCCGCGAGATTTGCGGTGTGCGTGGGGCTGAACACGAGCGACGCGTCGAAGGACGCCCCCGTGCCAACGCTCGCGAAATTCGAAGAAATCGCGCGGTATTTTGAAAACGCTTTGGATGCGTCGCTGAGTGCAGGTAAACATACCGTTCGCGAGCTCGGCTTTCAGGCGAGCACGCGCGAGTTGCTCACGGAAAAGGTCGTATCCGCGCTCGAGGGCGAAGGCAAAGCAGCGATCGAGTGCATCAACTATTACATCGATGAAGAAATGGGATCGAGTCTACGACACTTTGTGCGATCGACGATCGATGCATTCTTCGACAACGATAGCTTATTCGTGACGACGACATTTCTCGCCAACGCGAAAGGTTCGTTTGGTTTGATGGTGACAAACTCTTTAGATGCGCATCGGCAGCTTTGCGTCGCCGCGCGGGGGCAAACTATAAGCATCGCGTTCTACCCGAAGAAGGGTTTGATTTGTTACGGCTCTGAACAAGCCGCCGTTAAAGCGGGTTTGTCGATCCCGACACCAGGTGGTGACGTGTTGGCGAGCGTTCACGGCGGTGAATTCGGCGACGACAACGCCGCCGTGCGTCTCGACTTGGACGATTTGAATGGCGAAATTTGTTTGTTAGATTGGGAAGACGGCGACGAACCCGCGGTGTCGTTCCCGAACTCGCACTTGGAGCAATACCCACTCATGGGTGGCAAAGTTACCGTCGTCCTCGCCGCTGAAGGTACATCTGGCGTGAGCAAGTCAACCATCGGAACGCCTGCGAGTCTCGTCATGCGCAAGCCGAGCCTACACGTGGGCGTTAGCGTGGACAAGAAGCTGTTTCGCCGAATGACTCGACTCGAAGGGAACGACCTCATCAAGCCGCTTTTACCCGATCGAGAGGACTTGGTGCTGCACGATATTCACGATATTCCCAAAATCTTGCGAAACATTCAGGAAGACTGGCAAAATCGCCCACAGGCCACGATTAGTCTCAATCGACTCACGGCTTGGAACCTTGCGCGTTGTTTGCGGCGACGTCTCGATCGCCGACTCAACAGTACGACAAAGTCATCGCGTTCAATAGATGTCGTCGTCACCGGTTGTGAAGTGTCGCTTTGGCTAGCCGAACAATTTGCGGCTGATTTACAGCAAGCGTTCCCCCGGCTGACGGTGAAAGCTGTGAGCTCGAATAAAATACTCGGTTTGTTCGGCCAAGACATTCCCATCCCAACAGTGGGATTCCCAGACTCAAAGAAGAACGATGACTTTACGGACTCTGTCGTCATTGTCGTCAGTCACTCTGGCGGGACGTTTGCGCCACTCGCGACTTCGAATCTCCTCGTGAGCTCCACGAGCTCCATCTTCGTCGTCGCCAGCGAATGGGACACACAAATCGGCAAACAACTCAGAGCGATCAAGTCTGATGGGGCCTTCTGCAGCCGTATCTTTAGCACAGATGTTGGCGTCCGACCAGCTGAGCCGTGTTCGGTGAGCGTTGCGGCGACGCAGCAACTTTTGACGCAAATTTTCATGCACATGTCACTCGTGATTCTCGGTAACGCCGATTACCGCAAGTACGCGGGCGCCGTGGTTACGAAGCACGACTTGGCGGAACTCGAAAGGTGCAATCAAATGAACATCACCGCGCTGGAAGAAATAGTGGGAGTGAAAGCGACGGGCGAAAAGGTCGACTCGTCGACGGAGCGTAGTCTTCGAGCGCAAGGCGACGAGTGGTCCGATCACGTTCTCGAAGGCGTCAAGGGGTGGATGATGTCGTTTGCATACATCGTCGGCACCGTAACGGCGGGATACCCGCTCATCACCGGCGTTGCCGCCGCTTGTGGACTCGCGGCGACTTGGGCGTTTTACCTCACACGATTCTTCGACGCGTTGATTTACGTGTTTCTTCCTCAAATCAACATAACCATTATTCGTTTGGTGCAAGGACGAAACTTGCGTCATCGCATGACGGGTCGAACGGTTGTCATCGGCGACGTTCCGTGGGTCGCACAGGCTGCAGATGCGTTTCTGTCAAAGATTTTTGCATGCTCGTACTCTGCCGCTGGGTTGAACGTTCTCAGTGGTAATCCAAACGATCATCTCGTGCACCGACACACGCACCGCGTCGTTCGCGGCGCATTGCTCGTGGTCGGTCGTCCCGACGGTAGGCTCGCCGCGCTAACGTCCGCTGAGGCGACGACATCGCTCTCGCTCGCCCAAGCAAGTTCTATCCAAAGTTACGGCGGAACGTGCGAATCGATCACGATCGGGCACTCACCGTATAAGCTTCCACTGTCAAAGAATGGTATCTTCCTCAAACGACACCGCCCGATGTACTTGTGCGAGAAGCTCGTGCTCGAGCGCGAGGGGGAAAAGAGTTTAGACGGTCGCTCGCCCGGCTCCTTGCTCGGTGTGTACAACAAGTATCACGAGGAAGGGGCGGAACTCTCTGTACATTCGCTTTCGCGTCGAAACGCGGTGCAAGTTCTCACAGCTTCGAGGATTAAGGCGGCTAGACAGAAGGGTAATTTGCGCTCGGTGTTCGACGAAATCGACGTCAACCGCGACGGCACACTATGCCTCGCTGAGTTCACGCAAGCGTACAAGAAAGTGGACGAATCGCTCACAGACGCACAAATAGCGAAGCTTTTCCGCGATGCAGACGTTGACAACAGCGGTACATTGGACTACGATGAGTTTTGCGAAGTCATGAACCTTCCCGAAATGGACATGTTGAACATTCTCGAGGCAGATGCTCGAAACGAGGAAGGTTTGCTCATGGTGGAGCCGTCGCACGAAGATTATTTCGGGCAATCCATTCGACGAAGCGCACCGAAAAAGATCAAGGCGTACACTCTGGTGGAGTCTCAAGAGTTCAGCATGAGCTTGTACGAATCACGAATCGCGTCTTTGCAGCGCTTCGTCTCCATGACGGTGATGTTTCACCAAATGGGTGACCGGGCTCAAAAGTTTTGGCGAAACGTCTCTTTCGGATATCTGGGATATCGCATGGATCGCACGCACAGTATCATGCGTATCGCCACCACGGCCTCACCCGTGAGCGGCGCTGAAGTGCGCGACCGGCGTCATTTTATCGCCCTCGTCACCGCGTTCAACAACGCGCTCGGCGTCATCGACAACTCCGGCCACATTCTTCTCTCTCGAAGACGCACGGAAAGCTACCGCCTCACATCGCGGCAAAAGTCCGCCGCGAGGCTTTCGCGTCAGAGCTCCGTCGCTAGCGCCACTGGCGCGTGAATCTAGCGCATCTCGCGCCCATTTGTTTTAATACCGAAGCGCCGTCGCGTCTCGCTCTCGTCCCGCCCTCGCCCCAGACCTCGCCGCGCGATGCGCCGCCGCGCCCTCGCGCGCGCGCTCGCGCGCTGGTGCGACGCGCCGTTGTCGTCGTCTCGTCCGTCGCCTCGCGCGCGAACGATCGCCCGCGCGTCGTCGACGAAGCCAAACGACGACGACGAAAACTTTGTCCCGAGCGCCAAAGCGCGCGCCTTCATGCGCGCGTTAAACCTTCGCGACGACGATCTCACGACCGCTCGCGACGAGGTGCGACCGAGGGACAAAGCTTACGTCGATCGGCGTCGCGTGCGCGCGGAGGGAGGACGCGGCGGCGGCGGGGTGGCGTCGTTCGCGATGGATGGCGGTTCGCGGCGGCGACGCGGCGCCGACGGCGGCGACGGCGGTAAGGGCGGCGACGTCGTTCTCGTGGCATGCGCGCGGACGAAAGGGCTGGGAGACGTGAAGAATTTATTGCGAGGCGCGACGGGAGGTGCGGGAGGGGCGCAGGGACGGATCGGGAGTCGAGGCGCGGACGCGTGCGCGCGCGTGCCGCTCGGGACCATCGTGTGGCGCGAACTCGCGGACGGCGACGACGACGGCGGCGGCGGCGCGATCGATTTCACGCACTGGGGCACGGATTCACCGGTATCGTCGACGGCGGACGCGTCGGAAAGCGACGATGAATCGCGAGTGAATGAGAATGGTTGGACGCGGCCGCGCGGGCTCAGTAGAGGCGAATGGCTCGTCGTCGCCGACTTGACGCGCGACGGACAAACGTGCGTGCTCGCCCGAGGCGGGAAGGGAGGTAAAGGGAATAAACGCATGCCCGTTGGACGCGAAGCCGGGACGCGCGAGCCGGGCGCTCCGGGTGAAGAAGGTAAATTCGTGTTGGAGTTGAAAACCGTCGCCGACGTCGGGCTGGTGGGACTGCCGAACGCGGGAAAAAGCACGCTCTTGCGCGCTTTGTCCAACGCGACGCCGCGCGTCGGGTCTTACGCGTTCACCACGATGCAGCCACAACTTGGCGCGGTATCGGCAACGGACGGCGAGACGATCACGCTGGCAGACATTCCCGGCTTGATCAAAGGGGCACACGAAAACAAAGGGTTGGGGCATAATTTCTTGCGACACGTCGAGCGATGCGAGGCGTTGGCGTACGTGGTAGATTTATCGAGCGGCGACGGCGTCAAACCTTGGGATGCGTTGGATATCCTCAAGCGCGAGTTGGAGGAGTACTTACCAGGACTTTCTAAACGCCCTGGGTTCATCGTCGCGACGAAGACGGATTTGCCGCACACGGCGCGGACGTTGAAGGCGCTTCGAGCGCGCACGGCGCCTACGCCCGTCTTTGCTGTGTCAGCGGCGAATCGCGAAGGCACGGACGAGGTTCTTCGCGTGTTTGAGAACGAAATCATAGGAAATAGACGAGTGTAGCGATTTAGCGACAGATGTAGATAACTAACAAGAACTAGAGGTGCAGTAAGTTTACGCCGATTGCCGCGTTGGACGCGCGCTTCGCGCATTGGGCGCGCGCTCCTTTTTCGACGACGATTTCCGAGCGGGCGCGCGCGCCTTACTCTCACGAGTACTCCCTTCCAATGGCGAAAGCTCAGCATCTCGTTCTCGCTCTGCCGCCGCGTTCAGCTTGCGTTGCCACGAAATCAAGTACGCCGCCGTCGTCGTGACGGCGACGATCCACGCGATGACTACGTGACGAGGCCAAGGAGCGGTGAATTTACCGCGACCGTTTTTCACGACGACCAAAAATTCAACGATGAGCACCGCGAGCGCTAACCACGCGTTCGGGCCGAGCTTGGCCTCCCCCACGTCCGGGGTTTCGATGAAGACGTAATATTCGCGAATCGCGATGTTAGACATGGCGAACCACAACCCGAGACGGTACAAGCAAAAGTTGTGCGACGGCGGCACGTGCAAGACGAACTTCATGAAGAACAGGTTCAAGTCAAACACCAACCCACAAAACACGAGAAACGCGCACTTCAAGAACCGACTGGGCGATCCGGTGGGACGCCACGTGTAGTAATCGACGCTCGCCGGCGTGAGCGACGTCAAAACCGTCTTCAGCGCTCCGCGCACCGGCGAACGCGGCGGCTCCTTCGCCGCCGCCGATCGAGACGACGCCTTCTTCCCGCTCCAATCGTGAAATTTCCCACGCATGAACTTCACGAGCCACATTCCCGCACAGATGCCCAACAAGTTACAAATCATCACGTCCCACACCCACATGTCCCACCAGCACTCGTTAAAATTGGGTTGCCAGTGCTCAAACGTCAGCTCGCACAGCTCGAACGCGATTGAATACGCCCACAACAACCCCCAATCCCTGATCGCCACCGCCTTACCGAACCATCCCAGCACGTGAGCCACGGTAAACTCATCGAACAGCGTTTCGTACACGATTCCAAACGATCCGCTTCGATGTCCCGGCGTGTACACGCGGCAATCGCCGCCGTAGCTCCTCGTCGGCTGCGGCGTCCCCAAGTCGTCCCAAAAGAATTTCAGCATCTTTTGCGCGTCCGCGGGCGTTTGAAACAGCAGCACTATCAACGCCAGAAGGTACATCGTGAACGCCGCGTGCACCACCTTCCACACCGCCGCGTGCGGTCGCGTCATGTGCGTCGCCGGTCCCTGCAGCGCGCCGTACGCCAGGTACGCGCCCAGCGCGCCCGTCGCGCCTCGACGGATCCCGTCCTCCGTCGTCCATCGCGCGTCGTTCGCGTCGTTCGCGAACGCGTGCGTGGCGACCGCCAGCGCGACCGCGCCGCACGCGAGCATCGTGAGCGTGTGCGGCGAGCGCGCGAGTCGCGCGACCGTCGACGTGCTATTCTCGGCCCATCGCATCTTCGCG
>Ga0181560_10003578_pt1 | contig 14292 bp, 7 predicted proteins | sample 011ome_20_FD_133751 | JGI IMG/M metagenome (GOLD analysis project Ga0181560, IMG submission 133751) | Coastal salt marsh microbial communities from the Groves Creek Marsh, Skidaway Island, Georgia - 011509CT metaG (megahit assembly) | ecosystem: Environmental > Aquatic > Marine > Intertidal zone...
CCCGCCGCAAGACCGTCACCGCGATGGACGTCGTCTACGCGCTCAAGCGCCAGGGCCGCACCCTCTACGGCTTCGGCGGCTAAACAGCCCCCCGAACTTCGTACGAGAGCGATCCTTCAAAAAACAAAACCAACACTCGCGCCGTCTTCGCGACGCGCGTTTCAACCAATGGTGATAAATAATCACCACTACCTCACGAGAAACTATCGATACATCACACACGCACACGTCGATTCGTTCGCTCGCGCGCGCGGCGTATCGCGCGAACGCAGACTCGCGGCGATTTTCAAAAAATGAAGTCGTTCCCCTCCCTTCCTGCTCTCGTTTGAAATCTCGCCGTCGCTCGCGCGTCGCGTCGACGGCGACTCGCCGCGCTAATGTTATGCATCTTTCGCCTAATCTAGTACCCGCTGAGCCCCGCGCCGGCCATCATCTCCGCGAACGACATCTTCTTCCGCCCGGTCGCGCCTTGCTCGCCCTGCGACGGAGGCTCCGAGTCCGTCGTTGTCGTCGTCGGTGGCGGCTTCTCCGTCCCCTCCGTCTCCTCCGCGGAACTCGGAGGCTCCGGCGCCGGCGCGGGGCGTGGCTGGACTTCCGCGGCCGCGGGCGCCGGCGCCGCCGTCCCGGCCGTGCTCTGGCTGCCGCCGTCCGCCCGAAACGCCGCGGGAAGGAACGACGAGAACAGGTCGTCCAGCCCCGCCGGCGCCTCCGCGGGCGCCGGCGGCTTCACCGGCGCGACCGTCGCCGCCGGCGCGACGACAGACTCGCCCCCGACGTCGCCGTCTTCCGCGCCCACGGGGGCGACACCATCGGCGACCTCGTCTTCGCGTGGACGGTCTCCCTCTAACACCCGCATCGCCGCGGCGAGTAAACGCGCGTCCGTGATGCGTTTCACCTTGTCCACGACGTCCCCGCCCGTCGTCGTCGTCGGCCCGGCGCCGCCGCCGCCGCCGCCGCCGCCGCCGTCGTCGTCATCCTCCTCCAAACCCGGCTCGGTCTTGATATTCACCGCCGCGGCGCGTCGAAGCCGAACGCCCTGACCGCGAGGCGCCGCGGCCGCGGTCACCTTCTCCGCCGCCGCCGCCGGCGACTTCGCCCCCGCCTTCTTCGCCGCCTTCGCTCGCTTCGCCACGTCTTGTTCCTCCGCCGCCGCCGCGGCCTGCAACAGCGCGCTCGGGACTCGCCGTTTCTTCCCCCCGGGCGGGACCGGCCGCGGCGGCCGCGGCGCGGACGGCGGCGCGGTCACCGCGGCGGCGCCGACGGACGCGCGAACCGCCGCCGCGTCCGCCGCGCGGTCGCCGCCGCCGTCGCCGCCGCCGCCGCCGCCGCCGCCGCCCGTCGTCGTCGTCCCCTCCTCCGGGTCCGTCTCCGCCGTCAGCTGCCTCATCCGCCAGAACAACAGCCCCGCGCTGTGCTTGCAGCTCCGCTTCGGCTGCCGCCGCCGAGGCGGCTGCCCGGGGACGTCGGGCTGCGCGAACCCGCCCGCGTTGTGCGACGCGGGGCAGCCGCACTCGGCCTCGACGACGCACCGCGGCGCCCCGTCGACGCGCACCTCGACGCCCTTCGCCCTCTCCTTCTCCCTCTCCCCCGCGCCACCGTCGTCGTCGTCGTCGTCCTCGCGCGGCTCGCGGACGTGGACGCGGACTTTATACTTGTCCGTCGGGCGCGACCCGGCGCAGGTCCCCGTGATGACGCCGTCGTCGTCGACCGCGAGGGAGCTCGGGTCGAATTTCCCCTTCGCGTCGATCTCGTCTCGCGCGCGCTTGAACACCGTCTCGGTGACGACCCACTGCGTGCGAGGCGCGCGGTGGGGGTGGGGGGGGGGCGCGAAGATGGCGTGGACGCGTCAGCGGCGCGCGTGGACGCGACGTGAGGACGTGGAATGGCGTCTGACGGCAGCTGTGGGCACCCTCCCGCGAAGAAAAACCGAATGAGATTGACGACCGCGACATCGACAGGACGACGCGAGACGGCGCGCGGGGGCGGGCGAGGATCCGGCGACGCACGTGCTTGATGTGCTCCGGCGTCGTCATCGCCCCCGGACACGCGTCGAGCATCCGCACGCGGGACCATAGCGACGGCATCGTCGCCCGCCGCGGCGTCAGCGCGCGCGACGGTGTGCGGCGACTCGCGCGTCGCCAGCTGTCGCGTCGCGACGCAAAGGACGCTCGCGGTTTCAAACTTGGCACCAGATCGCGCCGCGCTCTCGCCCTCCGCGCCACGATGCCCCGCATCGTGAAGGGCGAGGCCGCCGCCAACCCCAACGTCATCGACGACATCCGCCCGCGCCCGGACACCCCGGAGGATGAGGCCGCGGCCGCCGCGCGCGCGCGGCGGCGACGCGCCGGGCCGCGGCATCATCCTTCCGAGTACCCCAAGGGCGCGGTCGTGCGCGTGAAGCTGCACAACTTCATGACGTACGGCGACGTCGAGATGGAGCCCGGGCCGCGTCTGAACGTCATCCTCGGCCCGAACGGCACGGGGAAGTCCTCCTTCGTGTGCGCGCTCGCGATCGGCCTCGCCGGGAGCACGAGACTCCTCGGCCGCGCGGACAAGATCGCGGAGTTCGTCAAGCGCGGCGAAGAGTCCGGCTACTCCGAGATCACGCTCGCGACGGGGTCGGACAGTGGGACGATGGTCGTGAAGCGAGAGATCAGACGGCGGGACGCGAGCAGCGTGTGGAAAGTCAACGGCGTGATCGTGACGCAGGAGCGCGTCAAGCGAGAGATGAAGGCGCTCGGCGTGCAGCTGGATAACCTGTGTCAGTTTCTCCCGCAAGATCGCGTCGTCGAGTTCGCCAAGATGACCCCGGAGCAGCTCCTCCTGGAGACGGAGAAGACGATCGAGAACGGGCAGCTGCACGACAAGCACGCGAGTCTGATCGAGATGAAGCAAGGGATCGCGGATCTGGAGCGCGACGTGAGCTCCAAGCGCGCGAGGGTGGAGAAGTTGAAGCTCGAAAACGCGTCGCTCGAGCGCGACGTCGACAGGTTCAACGAGCGCGAGAAACTCGTCAAGGAGGCGGAGGACATGAAGAAGAAGCGGCCGTGGCTGGAGCACGAGAAGGCGCGCTCGAAGTGGGGCGACGCGAAGCAAAACCTAAAGGAGTGCAACAGGCTCATCGCGGAGAAGGAGAGAGAGCTCGCGCAGTTCACGGAGCCCGTGACGCTCATGAACCGGTTGACGACGGAGAACCACGCGCGGCTCCAGGCGGCGTCCAAGGCGAAGAGAGACGCGTCGAGGAGGCGAGAGAACGCGACGAACGAGCTCGAAGACCTCGCGACGGACGCGACGCGGTCGGCGAAGCAGCTCCAGAACGCGAGGGAGCGCATCATGAAGCAGCGCGGGCAGCTCGCGGCGAAGGAGAGAGAGCTACAGCGGGCGAAGAAGGCGCTCGCGGACGCGCCAGAGCCGCCGGACAACGCGAAGGAGCTCGCCGAGGCGAAGAAGGCGGCGAACGATAAGAACCTCGAGTGGCGCGCGGTGGAGAACAAGAGGGACGACCTGCACGCGCAGCTGCGACAGCCGCAGGCGAGGCTGAAGTCGATGGAGGATCGATTGGCGGGGATCGACTCCATCCGCGGGCAAAAGTTGGAGAGGCTGCAGTGGGCGAACCAGCGAAGCGGGAGGTTTAACATCCAGAGAGGCGACGAGTACGTGAGGGAACATCGTAACGGCTTCCACAAGCCCGTCATCGGGCCGCTGTTCACGCTCGTGGAGTGCGAGGACGCGACGCATCGGAACTACCTCGAGCAGAACGTCCCCAGGTGGGCGTGGGGCACGTACATCACGCAGGACGACCGCGACCGCGACAAGCTCTCGCAAGCGTTTAAAGATTTCGGCCTCAACGTCATGAACATCACGAACGTGTCGTATCGAGAGCCGGACGTGTCGCATCTGCGCTCGTGGGGCGTGACGCACCGGCTAGACCAGTGCTTCCAGGCGGAACCGATCGTGAAGCAGGCGCTGTGCGACGCGGGTAACGTCGACAGGGCGTTCGTTATGGACCCGAAAGTCACGGACGCGCAGGTGGAGAAGCTGTTGAAGGAGACGAACGACGTCCCGAAGGCGCTGACGCCGCGGACGGTGTTCAACAAAACCAAGTCGCGCTACGACCCGAGCGCGATCACGTTGAGCACGTACGGCGTGAAGAATAGCCAGCTGTTCACGGCGAACGCGAACGCGAGCCAGCGCGCGGAGGTCGTGGAGGAGATCAAAGGCTTGAAAGACGACGTGGCGACGGTCAAGCGCTCCATCGAGGCGGCGAATCAGGAGTGGAACGCGCTCCAAGGGCAGTACCTCGCGGCGACGAAGAGACGGGATTTCATCTCGAGCATGCGCAGGGACGCGGTCCAGAAGAAGAACGCGCTGCAGCAGCAGATGCAGGTGGCGGAGAAGGCGCTGGATCTGTGCCGAAAGAGCGAGGACGTGGAGGGACTCGAGGCGAGCGTCGCCGCGAAGCTCAAGGAGAACACGGAGAAGCGGGAGAAAGCCGTCGCCGCGGTGACGGAGGCGACGGCGGCGTGCTTGAAGCACATGCGCGAGCGCACCGCGTGCTTCTTGCGCGCGGAGGAGTGCAAGGTTCAGTCCGCGCACCTCCAGGAGGTGCTCGACGCCGCGAAAGGAGATCAGAACGATCTCTTGGCGACCAAGGAGGAGTGCGTGTCGAATTGCGTCAAGACCAAGGAGAAGGCGCGCGAGACGAAGCAAGCCGCGGAGAGCGAAGCGCCGATGACGCCGGAGCTCCAGGAGAAATTTCTGGAGTACCCGGCGACGACGGAAGAGCTGGACGAGACGATCGACGCGATAGAGACCGAGGCGGACGCCATCTTGTGCCCGAACGGGATGGTGCTGGAGGACTTCAAGCGTCGAAAACAGGAGATCGACGCCATCGAGGCGGACCTCAAGACGGGGGAGGCGGAGTTGACCGAGAAGCAGAGCGACATCGCGACGGTGAAGGACGCGTGGCTCCCGAAGCTGCGCGAGCTCGTGGATAACATCAACGAGCAGTTCAAGAACAACTTCGCCGCGATCGGGTGCGCCGGGGAGGTGAAGCTCGAGGAGAGAGGCGACGCGTTCGACGCGTATCGACTCGAGCTCTACGTGAAATTTCGCGCGGCGACGGACATGCACATCCTGGACGCGCACCGGCAGTCCGGCGGCGAGCGCTCGGTCTCGACGATGCTGTACCTCATCTCGCTGCAGGAGCTGACGAAAGCGCCGTTCCGCGTCGTGGACGAGATCAACCAGGGGATGGACCCGGTGAACGAGCGGAAAATTTTCAAGCGGATGACCAACGCGGCGTCGAGGGAGGACACGCCGCAGACGTTTTTGCTCACGCCCAAGCTGCTGAATAACTTGGAGTACACCGAGGACTGCACGGTGCTGTGCATCTTCAACGGGCCGTGGATCGCGGAGACGGCGAAGCAGTGGCGCGGGATTCAGTCGCTGCTCATGCCGATGGGGGCGGGGGGAGGGCCGGGCACGCCGTGAGCGGAGCGTCGGGGAACGACGACGAGGAGAAGTCCTTAAGAGACGGCGTTCACCACGCGAACGCGGTCGTATGGGGACCAGTGCGACATAGAGCGCACGCGAACGAGACGAGACGAAACTATTCATTCGAGCGCTTAGATAGCGACGCGACGACGCGACACCGCGCGGTGAAACGAAACGTACGGTTACCGAACGAGGCATCATCGTAACCTTATTATTCACATCGCGTCGCGTCGACTCGTTTAATAGTCTGGCGGCGCGTCGTACGCCGCGTCGTCCTCCGCAGTCGCCGCCGCGTCCTCGTCCGCGGGCGACGACGCCGGCGCGTCCGCGGCGAAGCGCGCGCCGTCCGCGGGCGACGACGCCGGCGCGTCCGCGGCGCCGTCGTCGTCGTCGTCGTCGTCCAGCGGCGGCGCGCCGGACGGGCTCGGCGCCGACGGCGTCGTCGTCGGCGGCGGCGGCGCGACGACGACGACCGCGCTCGCGGCGAGTCGCACTTCGCTCACGCTCGAGAGCCCTTTCTCTCGTAAACTCGTGACGAGCGTCGTAGCGCCCGCGTCGTCGGCGGCGAAGTAGTTCGCCTGCTCCGCGACGGTCTCCGCGGCGGACGCGTCCGGGACGTCCACCTCGAACTGAACGTCGACGCCGCCGCCGCCGCCGTCGTCGTCCTGCAGCAGTCGTCGTCGCGTCGCGTCCCGGTTCGTCACGGCGACGATGCGCACGGCGTCTTCGTCGACGCCGAGTAACGCCGCGACCGCGCCGCGGAAGGAGGCGCGCTCCGTCTCCCCGAACGTCTCCTCGGTGTACCCGGACAGGCCGTAGGTCACCTCGACGACGTTCGCGGGCGGGGGGTCGCCGCCTTCGTCGTCGCCGTCGCGGTCGCCGTCGCCGTTCGCCGCCGCCGCCGCCGCCGCCGCCTCGAGCGCGGCGACTCTCAGCTCGAGCGCGTCCGTCTTATTCCGCAGGCTCTCGACCGCGGCGAGCAGCGCGACCACGCCGGCGCCTCCGCCGCCGGAGACTCGAAAGTCCGCGGCGAAGACGACGCCGAGGACGGCGAGGGAGTCGTCCTCCGTCGCCGTCGCGCCGGGCATCGCGACGGCATTTTTCGCGTCCGACGTCGCGCCCGCCCCGAGCGCGATCGACCCTTCGCGCATCGCGCGCGCGTCGCCGCCGCCGATCGCGATCGCGCCCTCGCCCGCGGCGACGGAGCGCGCGCCGATCGCGACGCCGCCGGTGGCGCTCGCGACGGTCTGGAGACCCATCGCGATCGCGCGCGCGCCGGACGCGACCGCCTTCTCCCCGCTCGCGAACGACGCCGCGCCGTCCGCGAGCGTTCGGTTCCCGAGCGCGACCGCGGAGGGGCCGTCCGCGACGGCGTAGAGCCCCGCCGCGAGCGCGTGCGAGCCGCTCGCGACGGAGCGGTACCCGAACGCCATCGCGCCCGCGCCGTTCGCCACGACGCGGCCGCCGATCGCCACGGAGGCGGCGACGTCGTTCGTCGCCGAGTCGTTTTCGCGCGCCGCCGGCGCGGCGTCGCACTCGGCGCCCGCGCACGCGCGGTCCCCGATCGCGACCGCGCGATTCGACGACGCGCGACTCAGCATCCCCATCGCGACGGACCCGGTGCCGTCCGCGCGATCGAACATGCCCAGCGCGACGGACCCGACGGCGCGCGCGGCGGAGAACGACCCGAAGCCGCCGCTGAAAGAGCCGATCCCTTGCGCGATGGTCGCGAACCCGAGCGCGTTGGAAGATAAACCGGTCGACACCGCGGCGACGCCCTGCGCGATCGCGCCGAGCCCGGACGCGATCGCGCCGACGCCCGACGCCGCGGCGCCGCCGCCGGTCGCGGAAGATCGGAGGCCCTGCGCGAACGCCGCTTCCCCGCGCGCGTTGGAGAGGACACCGAGGCTGAGGGTCGAGGGTCCATCGTTCAAAGCGACGACGTCGGGGTGGAGTTCAAAGGCGTCAGTCGGGAGTTGAAAGGCGTCGCGTAGGTCGGGTATTGAAAGCGAAAGCGAGGGGTGGGCGGAGCGAAACGACCGCCGGGAGAGAAAGTCCTCAAGGATCGGCGTGCACCACGCGAACGCGGTCGTATGGGGACCAGTGTGAGATAGAACGCGCCTGACGCTTCCTCGCCCCGAGGATTCGCCGTCGACGCCAAACGCCGCGGAGGCTTCCCCGGACGCGCGCGTGCGGTCGCCCGCGCTGAACGAGGCGACGCCGGACGCGCGCGAGAGGAGGCCGGCGGACGTGGACGCGTCGCCGGACGCGGTCGTGCCCGCGCCCATCGCCGTCGCGGACGCGCCCTGCGCCATGGTGTAGGCGCCGAAAGATGCGGAGAGGTCGCCGAGGGCTGTTGTATACGAGCGAACGTCGGGGTGGAGTTGAAAGGCGTCAGGTGGAGTTGAAAGGCGCCGAGGGTGGGTATTGAAAGCGAGGAGTGGGCGGAGAGATGCGCCGGCAAAGTCCTTAAGGATCGGCGTTCACAACGCGAACGCGGTCGTATGGGGACCTGTGTGAGATAGAACGATCCTTCCGCGCCGCCGCCGGCGGCGAAGGACGCCGCGCCTTGGCTTTTCGTGAAGACGCCGGCGCTGCGACGCGCGCGCGGAGGATGGATGGAGGGAGGGGGGAGGGTGATGCGTAAACATAGATACCGTAAGTAACGGTTCGTGAACGTGCGTTTTCATCAGAAAGGACGACGCCGTCGAAGCCGAAGCCGAAGCCGAAGCCGAAGCCGAAGCCGTCGCGCCAAAACCAAAGAAAAACGTTCGCGATGAGAGGTATGTCCTGTCGCGCGCGCGCACCTGACCGAGCCCGCGCCGGAGGCTTCCGCGCTCGTCCCGAACGCGGTCGCCGCCTCCCCCGACGCGATCGAGTTCACGCCGCCCGCGACCGACCCCACCCCGCCCGCCTCGGTGAACATCCCGAGCGCGCTCGACGCCTCCGCGGTCGCGCGTCCGCCCTTCCCGAGCGCGACGGACGCGTCGCCGGTCGCGGTCGTGCGATTCCCGACCGCGAGCGACGCGACCCCCAGCGCGAGCGACGACGCGCCGGCGACGAACGACAAGTCCCCGAGCGCGGCGGTGTCGTCCCCGAGCGCGGCGGCGCGATCGCCGGTCGCGCGGACGCCCGCGTAGGTGCCGCGCGCGCCCTGGGCGACGACGACGCCCGCGTCGGTCGCGTTCCCGCCGCTCGCGTCGTCGTCGAAGTCATCATACTCGAGGCCGGGCGCGCCCCAGCCCTGGAACGCGCCGCCGTAGAACCCGCCGTCGACGCCGCCTACGCGCGCGCCCTGTGCGGCGACGGACGCGTCGGCGCGCGCGGCGCTCGCCTCGAGCGCGTACACCGCGCTCGAGAGCTCGTCGAGGGCGTGGAAGCACGGCGACGGGGGGAGGCGCGCGTGCGCGGGCGTCGTCGCGCTCGCCGCGAGGAGGACGACGACGAGGAGGAGGAGCGTCCTTTTCGTCGTCGTCGTCGCCGTCGCCGTCGTCGTCGACGACGACGACGACGACGACGACGACGACGCGCGCGTCGTCCGCGTCCGCGTCGCCGCGGACACGCGAGGCGTCGACATCGTGCGCGGAGGAGGCGCGGCGCGGGCGGGCGCGATGCCGTCGTCCGCGCGCGCGCGGGTGTGAAGATAAGACGCGACGTGGGGACCGGAAGCGACGCGACGCCGCTTCGGGGAGACCGGCGGGGGCGCGCGACGAAGGCGAGCGGTCTGCTGGGCGCGTCGCCTCGATTTTCGATTTTCTCCTCTCTTGAATCTGACGCGCCGCGACCTCTCCGCGCTAACGACTCTCCCCCTCACTCTAACGGCGCGTCCGGCTTGATGATGTCCGCGTACGCCCACGCGTGATGATTCAACCACTCGTGCGCGGCGTTCCTCAGGCTTATGTTCGGCCGCAAGTCGTTCGCGTACAGCGGCTCTCGCGTGATGGGGTCGAACGCGCCGACTTTTTCCAAGTGCGTCGTGATCGCGATGCGTTCGTACGAGTGCCCCGACGGCGCGACGACCGGGTCGCGGAACACCTCGAACGTGAGCTTGCAGCAGAAGCAGTCCGGGGGGTCCTCTCTTCGGTCGTCGCGTCCTCGCGCCGCGGCGAGAAGCTCTTCCACGACGGGCCAATCGTCCCTCGTGAGCTGATCCGCCATCGGCGTCGCCGGCGCGCTCCCTGAGGGCCGTTCTATACAAGCGAAAGTCGGGGTGGAGTTGAAAGGCGTCAGTTGCAGTTGAAAGGCGTCTAGGGTGGGTACTGAAAGCGAGGGGTGGGCGGAGAGATGCGCCGAGCAAAGTCCTTAAGGATCGGCGTTCACAACGCCGACGCGGTCGTATGGGAACCAGTGTATAGGACGCGCCTGACCCGGACCGGGACCCCCCCGCGCCTTTCGCGTCGCGCCACGCCGCCTCGAACGGGTCCGCGTCCTCCATCGTGAGGTCCATGTAGTCGGCACCGCCGCCTATTCCGCCGCCGCTCGTCGTCGCGGTCCCCGCGACGCCGCACGCCGCTCGAAGTTTCCGCTCCGCGTTTTGGTACCGCGTCGCGCGCGCCGCCGCGTGGAGTTCCCACTCGAGGTATTTCGCGCGCGCGAGCTCGCGCCATATCTCGTCCTGCATCGTCGCGTCCGACGCGCGCGCGTTCTCGAGCGCTTTCGACAGCTTCGTCGCGGCCTGCGTTGAGGGGTGGGCGGGGTGGGTGGGGGTTTATATTTAGGGGGACGTGTGGTCTCGTTCAGAGGTTCGGCGGAGAGGCGAGAGCGTCGGGTCGACCGGCGACCGCGACCGCGCGTCGGCTCGGGGTGCCAACCAACCGCGAAGGACGGAGAGACGCTCGATCGCGCGATCCCTCCGTCCCGTCGGTCGCGTCGCGTCCGCGCTTCTCCTCCTCGCTCGCTCACCTCCGTGTGCTTCTTCTCGAATATCAGCGACAGCCCGAGCATGTAGTTCGCCTTGATGTTCTCGCGATCGATCTCGAGCGCTTTCACGCAGTCGTCGCGCACGCCCTCCCATCGCTTCAGCTTCCGGTGACACAGCGCGCGGTTGACGTACGGAGAGATCCACCGCGGCGCGGCCGTCACCGCGAGCGTGTACGCGTCGATCGCCGCGGCGTACTTCCCGCGCTGGTACAGCCTGTTGCCCTCCGCCTTGAGCTCCTCCGCCTCGGCGCTCGGCGTCGCCATCCCGGCCGGGGCGGGGCGAGCGGGCGCGCGCGCGCCCGGAGTGGAAGCGATCGGTCGCGGTCGGACGCTGATGAGGCGCATCGCGACCGCGACCGCGACCGGAGTTTGACCTCGATGGCGCGACGACGTCAGCACGCGTCGAGGGTTAGGGCGCGCGCATAACCGCGGGCGGACGACGGCGGGCGAACGCGCGCGAGGGCCGCGTTCGCTCTCCTCGAGATGTCCGCCTCGAGCGCGACGCGCGCGACGGGCGCGCGCGCGACGGCGCGGCGCGTCGAGTCGCGCGCCGCGACCGCGCGCGCGGGCGTCGCGACGACGTCGACACCGCCACCGCGAGGTGTTCTTCGGGCGGGCGGCGACGGCGGCGTTCCCGCGCCGCGTCGCGTCGTCGGACGACGCCGCGTCGCGCGCGCGCCGCGCGCCGCGGAGAGCGGGTCCGACGGCGGCGGCGGCGGATGGTTCCGCCCGCTCGAGGGCCTCGCGCAGAGGATGGGCGTGACGATATACCAGGCGCGTCGACGGTTCATCTGATGATGGTTCTCTCTGCGTGCTCGCCGCGCGACGCGCGGAATCGCGCCCCGTCGCGCGTCCCCGACGCTCGCCTCCCCCGCCTAACAAATTCCCCACCGCCGCCCCAACGCAGGCCCCGGCGCCGCCCCCCGTCGCGCCCGGGAGCAAGGTGGACTTCCTCGAGGCGATGCTCCAGTGGCACAGCGGCAACAGCACGGGCGTGGACCTCGTCCTCCGAGAGGTGCAGGACGCCATCGTCGCGGAGGTGACGTCGTTCCCCGTGGACAAGGTGGCGCGTCGCGAGTCGCCCTCCGTGGCGATGCACGTCCCCGTGCCGCTGCTGCGCGCGTCGCCGAACGGCGAACCGAGCGGCGTCGCGGAGATGGCCGCCGCCGCGGTGGACGCGCGGAAGAAGCGGCCCGGCGTCGGCGGCGACGCGGCGTCGTCGGCGACGCAGGCGTCGACGCAGACCCCCGGCGTAGGGAAGGAGGTCACCGCCGCGGACAACGAGCGCGAGCTCTTCGCCTCCTTCCCCACGTGGCGCGGGTGGACGCAGCCGTCCGTCGCGCTGACGCTCCGCGCGGTGCTCATGACCGCGAGCGCGCTGACCGCGGCGGCGGGGATGCAGCAGCCGATGATCGAAGGCGGCGGCGACGCGAAGGAGGAGCTGAGCCGCCGCCGGCGGAGAGCGCCGCAGATTTTGCTGCCGGACGCGCTCGTGCACGGCGGCGACGGCGACGGCGACGGCGCCGTCAGCGAGGTCGGGGACGTTCGCGCGGCGTTCAACGCGCTGTGGCCGAACGCGCCGTACTCGTTCGGGACGTACGGCAGGGACAGCGTGAGCAGCGACGAGAGCTACTACAAAGGGTTCGGCGGCGGCGGCGAGGAGAAGAAGAAGAGGAACGAAAAGCGGCTGGTGATAATCGTGAACGTGTCCGCGCCCGGGGACGAGAAGGCGGCGGAGAGCGACGGCGAGGGCATGGTCAACGCCGCGGAGACGTTGCTCGAGCTCGGGATACCGTTCGTGGTGTTGACGCTGTGGCAGGACAACGCGCTCGCGCGCTCCGTCGTCGCGGGGGGGCGGGCCGGCCGCGACGCGAAAGAAGAGAAGAACCAGCTCCGAGTCCTCATGGAGAAGCGCACGAGGATCCTTCTCGGGCGCAGCGTGAAGCGCAAGGAGGCGCGAGACGCGGTGCGCGAGGCGTATTCGCGCGCGAAGAAGGCGCCGCAGGGGAGAGGGTTCGTCGAACTCGAGGAGGCGCTCGCGGAGGCGAGGGCGGTGGGCGCCGACGCGGGCGAGGGCGAGGTGATGCTGGAGGAGATTCGCGCGCAGGCGAGGGAGGCGGAGGAGAGCGCGCTCGCGGCGGCGCTGACCGCGGCGTGTCTGCAGGTTCCGGTGGACGTCCCCGGGTTGAAGGCGAACTTGCAGCGCGCGAAGGTGGTGTTGCAGAGGTACGACGCGGCGGTTTCCGCCGCGGCGGTTTCCGCGGCGGCGGCGGCGGCGGCGGCGCCGACGCCGCTCACGGAGAAAGAAGCCGCGGAGGCTGCGGAGGCGTGGAACGAGTCCGCGGCGCGCGCGGACGTCCTTCTGTCGCACGACGAGGAATCGGAATCGGACGCGGCCGAGGAAGACGGTGACGGCGCGTCGACCGACCGGGGCGCGACGCGCGGCGGCGTCCCCCTGCGCGACTTTGTCGCCGGCGACAGCGGCGATTCTTCCCTGGACGACGAGGACGCCGCGACCACCGCGACCAAGAAGAGACCCAAATCCGCGCTGCGAGCCGCCGTCGCCGCCGCGGAAGCTGCGCTCGAGGCGCTTACTCTCGAGGCGGACCTGCGCGTCGCGCTCGCGGACGAGGCGTCCCTGAACGTGGCCTCCGTGCCGACGCTGGAGGCGCTGATGGTGAGAGCCGCGAAGGTTGCCGAGAGAAAGCCGCCGCTGACGGACGAGGGCGCGGCGAAGCTCAACACGCTCGTGTCGCGTTGTTTCTCCAGGGCGACCGCGCTGCAGGAGATGGACCTCGCGCGCGCGACGCTGTCGGAGGCGCTCGAGCCGGAGTTGCGCGGCCGCGCGCTGCGGCCGGGGACGTTGGAACGCGAAGCCGTCGCGAATTTAGAGAGCGCCATCTCGCGCGCGAAAACGGCGGCGTGGCCGTGGCAGCTCGAGGACGCGGTGAACGACGCGGAGGCGGTCCTCGCGCGGTGGCGAGCGCTCGAGAAGGTGGAGCTCGCGATGAAGGCGAGGAACGCGGCGAAGCTGCGCGTTTCGATCGACGAGACGTCCGCCGCGCACCCGGCGATCGAACTGCGCGAGGCGTTGAAGCTGTGCGAAGAGCTCGAAGCCGAGCGCGCGCTGGAGGGTGGCGATCAGCGCCTCAAGGCGTACTTCGCCGCGAATAAGGTGGCGTGGGCGAGCGGGTCGCCGACCGAAGAGGCGGAGGCGATGCTCGCGACGATACGTCAGAGCCTCGACATCACGGACGCGGAGCACGAGCAGGTGACGCGCGCGGCGACGGCGGGGCGGCGGACGCCCGCGGAGGAGGCCAAGGTGCGTTCTATACAAAAAAATTTGACCCACCGCTCGCTCGGTTTCAACATTTGATCGCGTGGGTCCCTTTCAACTGACCGGTGAACTATTTTTGTATGGAATGGCTTTAAGGCGAACGCGCTGGACGCGCTCGACGCGGCGCTCGACGGCGGCGGACCCGGGGCCGGGGCTGGGGCCGTCGTCTTCCGGGTCCCGGTCCGGGTCCGCGCGCGTTTCGATCGGGGGCCCGGGCGCGCGCGTGCGGTTCGAGGGGAGCGAAGGGCGAGGCGTCCGCGGGCCGTCGTTCGAGGCGAGCGAGGACGCGGCGAGCGCGGCGGACGCGTCGACGCAGCTGTACGTGTTAAACTGGGACGACGACCCCGTGGAGCTGTACGAGGGCGGCGTGGGCCCCGCGGGCGGGTTCGGCGGGTTCACCGGTCAGCACGCGAAGAGAGGCGACGGTGGCGGCAGCGCGGACGCGGACGAGGCCGCGACCGCGTGGGCGGAGGCGGTGCCGGACGAGGGCAGCGCCGGGGAGGAGGTCACCGTCGCCGGCGGCGGCGGCGACGGCGACG
>Ga0181560_10003580_pt1 | contig 14288 bp, 13 predicted proteins | sample 011ome_20_FD_133751 | JGI IMG/M metagenome (GOLD analysis project Ga0181560, IMG submission 133751) | Coastal salt marsh microbial communities from the Groves Creek Marsh, Skidaway Island, Georgia - 011509CT metaG (megahit assembly) | ecosystem: Environmental > Aquatic > Marine > Intertidal...
TATTGACGTTGATCTTCCCTCTGCTCCAGCGCATAGACTTCTCGATTGATAGCATCTACTTCCCGTAGATGTTGCGCCTCCTCATCTTCATCATAGTCAATCTCTATGTTATTGAGATACTCGTCATAATTAGACGGCATTACTAATTCCTCCTAATTCCCATAATTCCTAGTGCATCCCATACAGCCTTAGACATTTCTTCAGGTGTACCGAATTGCTCGTTGCCATAGTATCCAATGTCTATAGCTTGCTCAGTAGAGTGGTAGCTGCCAGACTGATCAGGACGATCAATTTGTCTACCCCCAAACTTGAATCCAGCTTGCCGCAGGTATCGTATAGCCATATCCCGTTGGGCTTTAGACTTGAAGGCAACGTGCTCGTGGTAGTTTCCACCAGCGTGATCGGCTGCATAATTCGAGTGTCCCTGATGCCCAGTGACGTGCTCGATAACCTCAAACTGCATTGTGTTTCCTTGTCTGAAGGGGCTTGGCCCTAGGGACACCTCCTGCGCCGCAGCGATTCTCACGGATTGGATCTCAGCAGCTGACGCTTTACTCAGACCAACCCAGCGGCCATAACCGCCATAGCCGAGTAGCGTAAGACCAAGGAGATCTTGAGTTGCTGGGGAGAACACAGTGTCCTCAGAGAGACCAGCCTTACGGACAACCTCGGGGAGAGTGTTACCGATGAACTGATAACGTCCAGCAGCGTGGAGCTTACCTTGCTGTTGGAGTTTCATAACTTCACCAACAGTCATGCTAGTTAGATCTCGACCTAGCCTCTCTTTAGCTGGGCCAGAATAACCAACTACAGTACGTCCACCATCAGCTCCACCTTCATTCATTGCATTGTAGCCACCTGAACTATCAGACTCATAACGCCCAATGATGTCAAGGGCTTGTCTCTGCTCAGGTGTGTACTGAATGTTTGGTCCTTCGCCGGGTGAGTGACCCTGATCAAAGGATTGTTGTGCAATCATAGCGTTTTGTTTGGTGGGGTATCTGTTTAATAGTCGAGATATACGAGGATCTATAGCATTAGCAGTAGCCCTGTCGAAGTTGGGAGGTACAACAGGCTCCATTCCAGCAGACCTAAGCTGCATATTCATCACGTCAATCGGCTGAAGTCCAGTAGACTTAGCAAGATCATAGACTACAGGTGGCATAACACCACGTCCAGTCCGGCTAACCTGCTTCCTGTACTGCTGCAGCATACCAGGATTGACGATAGTCTTCTCTCGTAGAGCGTTAGGATCGTTCTTGAGGATAGCTTTGAAGTCAGTTAATGGACGCATCCCGCCCATCAGCTCACCATTGTTCTGATCAAGATCGAACATATCGAACTTATACGCTCCACCGGGGATGGTGAATGGGGTGCCATCAGCTGAAACGCCATTGTAATCACCAGCAGAACTGGTTCTATACTTACCATTCTCATCCTTCAGCTCTTGGTTGAACTTAGTTAGACCAGATTGAATAGCAGATTGAATGTCAGCACCTTGCCTAACTTGTGCAGTAATGTGACGTTTGATGTCACGAAGAGCAAATGCTTGAGCATTAGAGATAGAAGCGTCTGCTTTGCCGCCATCTGTACGAGCGTTCTTAAGTGCAGACTCTACATAATCTTTAATCTGTTTGTTATCTTCTGTATCTAACTTGATCTGACCACCTTCTCCACCTGCTAATTTCAGCCATTTCTGCTTCTTCTCAGGTGATAATGGTGAATTGAACACCATATCCTGGGTAAGATTACCTATAGCATATTGCTCTTCAAAGTCTTCTTCGAAAGCTTTTTCCTGCTTAGCATCCACTGAGCCTGTGCTCATGAATGTTTTTAACATCGAGACTAGCTCTTTGTTGTCATCAGCAATGGCTTTATTCATCAGCGGCTCGACTTGTTCATTGCTGAACTCACCACTGTATAAAGCTTCACGAACAGAGTCGTTGAATTGAGATTGAGATCTACCTCTCTCAGCTTCAATCAGCTGCCACTCAGAGTGAATCTTACGCCTGTTGGCAGTAACAGCATCCTCAAGGACAGCAGCCTCAGCGGGGTATAGATCACTGAAAGCTTTAGGTTGTTGACCTTTGATGGTCACTTGGTGATCGAGGAACTCTTCAGCAATAGATACATCTAGAGCTCCAGACTTTACACCTTCAGCAATAGTATTGACAGTCTTGCTGCGTTCAATAGCTACACCACTCTTGCTGCCACTAGCCTGTCCACGGGCGTAATACCTATTGACTAGGCCAGGAACTCCTTCAGTTTCAGCAACCAGATATGTTTCATTCTTCCTATCAGCTGCAACCTGTGCCCGGACTTGCTTGTCCTTGGCAGCAGACTGGTTGCGCATGTAGTCAAGTTCCCACTTGCGCATTGGCTCCATCATGTATTTCGAAGCCATCGTCGGATCAAACGACGAGAACTTCTTGAAATACTCTTGATTCTGGAGGGAGTTGATGACCCGTAGGGCACCCATGTTATTAGTAGATTCAGCTTCAGCCCGACTCATCGTCAGTCCGTTGCCTACCTCATACTCTGTTTCATAGTTATCACTAACAAACTCCTGATAGGATTCACCAGCACGAACCATCAACGCCTTCTCAGCGCCTAGCTTCTGTGGTCCTGTGAGGTTACGGATACGTTCAATGACTTCACCCGATACCCCACGCTCCATCATCTGGTCTACGAGCCTCTCAGTAGCGTCTGAGGTGACTTCACTCTGGGCTTCACCCATTGTGAGCTCTAGCCATTCCTCAGGCGAGATACCATGCTCGTATACCATTTGCATACCAGCAGCGAATTTCTCTTCGTAAACTCGTGCTCTGTATGTCTCGATTGATTTGCCTAAAGATTGAGAAAATCCAGCTAATGCTTGGGCATAACCGTTAGCTTCTTCGACACCTCGTAAGGCGTTCTTGTACTGAGTGTTCAGGTTCTTCAGCTTAGCGTCACGGATCGCCGCTTCATTGCGACGATCTGACATCTCTACCATCTGACGGTTTTGTTGTTCGATGGCGAAGTTCTTATTCTTCTGATCCTGAACCTGCTGTTCTTGACGTTGCTTGATCTCCTGATTCCGACGTAGCTGATTACCGTAGTTGTTCTGTTGTTCTAGAAACCTATCAATAATCTGTGTCGGAGCTTTTATTGGATCGAAGCCTCTTCGTTGGGCGTACCCACGATAATTGCTTGCCATTTAGTTTGTTGCAATGTTGATTAACCCCAGAAGCTTCCACCACCAGCCATGTTGCCAATACCGGCAGCTGCTATGCCTCCAATACCTTTGAGGACTGCTTGAGCTGTGTTGTTGCTACTTGCACCCTTGATAGGCTTAGGTGTCTCGGTCGGCAGGAGCGGCATAAGGAACTCTGGACGTGGCAGCTTCTCGGGCTTGGGAGCTGCAGGTGCGAGCATAGGTGGTAGCATACGATTACCATACGCATTGATGTCAGCGCCAAACTTATCGGCGTTGATCTTCTTGATGCTAGCTTGGAATGATTTAGCTGCGGATTGTAGTGAAGCGTTGAGAGATCTTTGTCCCAGGTCGAATTGTTTACCAGCAAAGCTTAGATCATGATCGATCTTACTCTTCGTAATGTCAAACTTAGACTTAGCAATTCCAAGGCCAAAGGCGACTTCCATCTTCTGTTGTTGAGAAGTTTGGACAGCATCTTGAACTTTCTTGTCTACAAGTTTTCCTTGGAAGATCGCTTGCTTCTGTGAATTAACCTGTTGAGTATTGATACGTTGATGAGCTAGTTTAGCAGACTTATCAGCGGTTGACAGTGATTTGTTCAGTAACGAGTGTTGCATACCAGCTTGGGCAATCACTGATTGCATAGCTTTGGCAGCACCTCTACCTGACTGCGTAACTAACGCAGCGCCTTCATTTGTAACCCTTTGCAGCTCAACTTGCTCTCTTGATCGTAAGGTATCTGTCTCAGCTCTTTCCAGTTCTAATCGGTTGCCTTGTCTGGCAAACTTAGCATCATCTAATTGAGCACTGAGTTGAAGGTTGATTCCCATCCTCTCTAGTGCAGCGTCACCCATAGTCTGCTGCAACTTCAGAGCAATGTCTCTATTCTGTAATGCTGCTTGTCCCTGAGCTGTTCTCAGACCTAGCAGGTTATCAGCAGATAGAAATGCAGACTGTTGTTGCGTGTTATACATATCCAACACCATGCCTTCATGCTGAAATGCAGCTTCTGTTACACGTTCATCCAGCCAGTTTACTTCTGACTGAACAGCAATGTTCGCAGCTATGTTATTGAAATCCTTCTGGAGACCATACATCTCCTCAGACATGTTGTATGCCCGCATCTGATTGTAGTGATCAAATGCACGCATCTCCATCTCAAATTTCCACGACTGCTTTCGCTGCCTGTCGTTGAATTTGATGTCCTGAAAGGTGTTCTTTTTGGTTATCTTTGTGTTCTTTTTATCCCATTTATACGCCCGCATATTCTCGGCATTTTGATATTCCCACGCCGCCTTGTCCGCCTTATGTTGTCTCTCCATCGCCTCTTCATGGGCGCTGTCTTGCATTGCCCCTACACCGATGCCTACAGCTGCGCTGATGGCTTGCCCCCATACCATAATTTAACTCCTCTGATAGAATCGTGGACTGTAGAGACCTTCCCACATCATAGCTGTTAGTGACACGGGGAATGGTGAATCACTACTCAAGCTGAGATCGAAGTTGGTATTCCTTTGGTTGATGGGAACTGTTACAATGCGCTCCTCTTCGATAGGAACATCATCGCCTAGATAGTAGTCAGCATAAATAGTTGGTTCTGTATACGTCCACGGTAACCGGCCTCTAGTGGTTAACTTGAACTCGACAATACCAGTCTGAGCCAACGAGAACTTCATTCTCGCAATCTTCAGATATGCTGTATAGTCCGCACCTTGTTCGTTTTGAAAGTATGTTTTAGGAATATCCACCGTGTAGTCATAGAGATAGCCTACCAGCACGTCGCTGGCTTGACCGCTCAAGTCTCCCTGCTCCCACAGGAAGTAATCACCAGTACCATCTACACCATACGTTGCCTCTTGGAATGAACCGCTGTCAACTGTACCCCCGCCGACAAAGCCAGCACCCTTGATGATGATCAAAGGGCGTAGGAGGAAGTCAATGGTAAATGTGCAGTCATCACCGTAGCCACCAAGGATGGTAACTGTGTCTCCTGCTCTATAGCCTGTGCCTCTAGAGTTGACGGTAACTGCTGTAACCTCACCACCAGAAGTAGTGATGTCTACAGTCATATCTGCTCCTTCACCATCTGTAGACGTTGCTACAGCAGTATCGTTGGAGTAGCCAGTGCCAGGAGTAACAATAGTAGTATCAATGTTATCATCGTGATTGAATGGAAGGTAGCATTTAGTATCTAAGGTTGCCGCATCATACGAAACCGAAGAGGCTACATCATAGAAATCTACAGCAGGGTTTACCGTCTGACCAGTAGAACTCTGGATCACAGTTGTAGCAGGTGTTCTGTTGAAGTCAGCACGCAGCAACACATAGTCGCTGTTACCGTCCTCGACTACTGCCCACACCTCATCTTCGTCGATGAACATAGCATGAACATAGCCAGGTGCTTGCCACCTAAACCATGCCTGCAGAGGTCCATCTTCTCCTTCACCGTAGGTACGTTGTAGATACACATACCTATCAGTAGGACCAGTTAGCCAGATGAGTTTGTTCTGAGCATTAGACTGTAGCACTTCCATTGTGTTCGGAAGATAGTCAGCTACAATCCTGCTGATCTCAGTAACCACTGGTGGTTGTAGTTCACCGCGTGGTGAGAAGTTGAAGATCTTGAGATAGCCCGGTGCTCGGCTAGCGAAGATAACATCCACACCATCATTCACTGGATCAATAGTCCTCTCCATCTCATAGTTGGATAGAGATCTGATCACAGAGTTCTGTGGAGTTAGTGCAGCGTCTGTACTGAACATCAGGAACTGTTCGTTCTCTGAGAACAGCAGCAAACCACTAGGTACACCTAAAGCTGCATAAAGTAGTGTAGGCCTAATGCTAGAAGTATTAAGATCAATAGGATCATTGGGTGTGATAGCTGTAGCGGTCTTGAAGTAGAAGTTATAGAAGTCTCCTGCCTGGCTCATCGACACGTTAGACTGAGTTAGGAAACCTAATCTATTACTGTAGAAGAATGAGCCGTTGATCTTGTTGCCTACAAACGTAGGAGGAATGTTGGTAATGTCATCACCAGTCAGCCTATCTACCCAGGGGATCTCTAGGAGTTCGAAGGTATTGAGTGCTGTGTTCTTCAACTGGTGAGGCATTGTGCTGCCATCAAGGCCAGGAGATACGGTCGGATCAATAGTCTCAACCCATATACCTTTACCATATACACTGCCAATGGTCAGGGTAGCATCAGCGCCACCACCTGAGATGGTAACAGTATCACCAACTACATAGCCTTGGCCTGGGTTGTTCACAGCTACAGCAGTGATAACCCCAGCCGTGTCAGTTGTATCTACAGTAAGGCCAGAGCCATTACCAGTAGTTGTAGTAGCAACACCAACCGCTCCAGTGTAGCCTGTGCCTCCATCTGAGATAGTAACGTCAAAGACCTTACCAGCCTCTACCTCAAAGACAGCCCAGTAGGAAGCCTCCGGGTCAGATGTATTAGTCACCTTCACCTTACGTCCCGATAGGCCTTGTGTAGGTAGGTCGGTTACATTCTCTACTTCGTCTTGATAGTAAGTGAATAGGTCATTACTCGGCCCACCTCTAGCTACGAAGTCGTAGTCCAGTGGTACACGCATAACGATGGTGTCATCAGTTCTGACGTATTCGAAGTCAGTCAAGCCTGCTGCTACCCATCGTGCAAAGGCTACCTCCACGTCGTCAAGGATCTGCTTGGCGCTTAAAGTCTCAATAGGTGTACTACCTATCGTATCGCTGTTGCGCGTGATGTAGGGGCTTGTAGCCGTCTCTGGTGCAGCCCACGCAGGGTCTGTCCTATCCTGTGCTTCGAAGTTATATGTGTTTCCATTCTCATTCAGCTCCATAAAGTATTCGGAGGAATACTCTGAGCCGTTGATGCGTAGGGTAAAGTATTTAGTTGTCGCTGCTGCTGGTACAGCCTGAGCTGCTACCGAAGTAGTCTTGTTAGTTATGATCGTGGTGTCCTGAACAGTCAGAACATCATAACTTTCAATCGGATCTGTGGCGTCTAGGTAATCCTGAGCTGTCCCAGTATAGTTCACCGTACATGACGTTCCGTCTGTGTTCCATATCTCTATGGAGCTAGGTGAGCCATACCGGATGCAGCCGATGTACTGCTCTGCATCATCTCTACCAATGTAGAACCACTTGGAGCTATCGTAATAGCCAGCGGTTCCAGTTTTTAGTGTTGAGATGAATTCAAAGCCAGGCCTTTTAGTTAGACCAAACGTAACATCAGGTAATCCATTTACGATGTCTGATACCTGACCAGGGAACTTCCTGTCATCAGGCTGCTTAGAGACGCCACCCAGATAGCTTGAAATCTTCTGAGTTACGCTTGCCATTATCGTGCTAGTGCTTTGTAAGGTTGATAGCTTGAGTAGAATTTAGTGTTTTCTACGTTACCGAAGATACTATAGTCACCCTGCTCACATTCGTATTCGAGAGCAAATGAGCGAGTATAGGCTTCGCGTTGTTGAAGTAGTTGGAATTGATTAGGGTCACCGATGATCTTTGTTGCACACATCGTAGCAGCTTTAGCCACGATGTAATCGTAGACGGGTCGTGGAAGATCCGATAGTTCGAACCACCACAATACATCACAACGCAGAGCGTCATCGGTATCTGACCAATCATAGGTGTGGTCAGTTTTGTTATACAGCTTACCGCTTCTCACGGTAGCTTCTAGCCCCGCATAGGTCGGACCTTCAATTAGGTCTAGGTGCAGAACATTGGTCGGGACCGTTACTTCACCACTACCATTGAGAGAGAAAGTGTAATCCTTCTCAAGGTTGAAGGACCAGCCTTCAGCCTGTACTTCTCTGGATGTGGTGTTTAGGGTAGATGTGATTATCGCAACGTCCGGGTTGGTTTCATCTAGTGATGTAACTGGACTCTGACCAAGTGATGTTAGAATTTCATTTATAGCTAGTAGCTCCGATTGAGCCACGGTAGTGTATGTCATAGAATGGGAACCGTTCTCAAAACAGGTTAAAAAAAAGGAGGCCGAAGCCTCCCGTATTATCAAGCCCCGGTGCGAGTAGCAGCCAGAGTAGGCAGGTCAACTTCAACACCAGCATAAGCGGTGCGGAATCCTGCGGTCTCGCTCCAAACGGTGGAAACAGAACCACCAGTTTTAGCGACCGAACGACGTACAGCGTTGCTGTTAGCAACAGCCAGCGTACCGTCATCAGTATATGTAGCGCCGAGGGCACCAGTGTAAGCTCCATCCACTGCGGATGCGCCACTTACACCGTTGTTGCCAGCGGCTTGTGAAATGTTTGCCATTGTAGGAATCTCCTATTAGAATTTGCGATACTCGACTAGGCAACCTTCTTCGATTACAGTCGTGCCAGTGTCAGTATTCTGAGCACAGGTGAGCTGAATCGAACCAGCGTTAGCTCCATTGAGGAGAATACCAGTAACGATAACAGCACCACTGTCCAGAGTAGACTGAGCGGCAGTCACAGCTGTAGAAGCCTCTGCTTCAATCAATGCAGTAACGAAGGCAACACCTTCAGGAACATTGATTGCGTTCAGCTGGCGGAATTGACTAGGAGAAGCAGGTACATCTACCTGAAACTTGAAGTCAGCTCCAGCAGGAGTGTCGAAGAAAATAGTATAACGGAACCACACACGGTCGTATGCAGCAACGGTAATATCGAGATCTGAAATAGCGGCCAGAGTGTCGTCGAGACGGGTCTCAGCCGTGTCGAGGATCTGGGTATTAAGAACACCAGAGGAACCCACATAGGAGTTGTTCTGGTCATTGAACGTGTAGGACATAAGAATCAGTCTCCATCAAATGCGGTAACGGTAGCGACGCGCAGCACGCAATCACTATTACCACCAACAACGGTGATGTAGTCGCCTACGCGGTAGCCATCTCCAGCAGTGGAGACAGCAGATACGGTATCAATAACTCCGCCCGTATCAGCCAGAGTGAACTCAGCGCCTGAACCAGAGTAACCAGTTTCAGCGGTTACAGTCATTTCGGTAGTACCGGTATAACCAGTACCACCATCCACGATTGCAACAGTAGCAATACCACTACCAGCACGACCCCATTCAACTTGGGGCCGTGGGTAATAGGTAGCTGAAGTAATGGTTCCGCCTCTGGCAGTGTACGACGTAGAAGTAGTAGTTGCCATTAGCTAACCTCCATCAAGCAGCTTGAAGTTCAATAGCGGCAGCAGGATTCAGGGTGCCACAACCCATAGCCAGACGACCGACGATCAGATCGCCTTGGTACATCGTCTTGACATCATTACCGGAGACTTGCACCTGAGGACCAATAGCCTCGAGGCAGCCAGCGGCTTCCTTCTGATAGATCAGACCACAGTGAGTAGAGAAGTCACCAGAATAGGTGTTGTTCTCACCGCTCACAGCGTTAACAGTACCGGCCAGGAAAGGCAGGTTGTTGGAAGTCTTGATCTTGATACCGGCGATCTCATAGAGACCCATGCCGGTGTTCATGTTGCCACCAGTAGCACCGTAGTCACGGTTGAGGATGTTGGTGTCAACCTGAGAGATCAGCGCATAGTATTGGCGAGGAGCCAACACAGCGTGACGGCCTTCCCTGGGCACATTCTTCTCGTCGAGGACGGAAGCGGCTTCGAAGAAAGCATCGACCAGTGACTGAGCATCGTACTCATTACCTGAACCGAGCTGGATCACAGAACCGCCGGGCTCAGGGCCAGGAGCAGCAGTGATGGGATGTGCTTCGCGTGCAGCGAGAGCAATGGTGCGGAAGACCTTCTTATCATAAGCTTCAGCCAGCGAGTGACCGATCTTACGGGAGATCTCAGAACGCAGATCGTAGTGGGAAAGAGTCTCATCCAGATCATAGACGAAGGCGCTGGAAACCAGCAGGTCGTCCATGAGGATGGTCTTCTCTGCCACCGGGGGATCACCAGATCCCAGGATCGGAGTCCCAGGCTCATGGTAGGCAGCCGTCATACGGCCGGTGAAGATGAACTGCATTGACTTGCCGTTCTTGAGGGTGCGGTTCATAACCGTTCCCTTAGCAATACAAGAAGACTCGTATGCTTTGAAGAGCTCTCCAGAGAAGAGCTTCAGATATGTAGCGTACTTGGTATCATAAGCTGTACCAAGTGCCAGTGGGGTACTACCCGTATTATTGATAGTACCTACACTGGTAATAACAGAGTTTGCCATTGAAATGTAGAGAGTAGTTTGATTTGTTTACTACCCTATTGCGCAATAGGATTTTATTCAGTTTTATATCGTCGTTGCAGTCTCTCCTGCATGTCTCCGGCAGACGATCAAGTTCGTAAACGAGTCGAAAGCCACAAGAGAACGGGAGGGCTTGCACCTCCCAGTCTAACTCACGACCAGACGGTCGTGCTTAGAGTTCCCTCCGCGCAGGTATCACTGATAGGCGATACTTCTGCGAGGGTTGTACCAGGGTATAATCCCTGTAATCCTTTGTCCGCTTCAGCGGCTGTAACATACAACGTAACTCTAGCGAGATACGCTGTTGCTGCTGGGTCGAATCCCATTACTTACTCCTAATGAATAATGATTTAACGAGGTTGTTTAGTTTGTTTTGGGATGGACGTTTCTTAGGCTTGGTGCCAGTGAGTTCTTGCATAGCTTTATCACGAGCTCTGCGTGCTCCTTGTACCTCAAGCGCGATGTTCCGTTTCTTCGGCACTTCAATACTCTGAACGTTCAAGTTTAGCGAATATGTCCGCACGATAAGCGGGGTCGCTATCATACCGTGGGTCATTCATCGCAGCAACAACTTCAGCTTGAGAGCGGAAGACATTACCGGGTCCACTACTTGCCCGTGTCCGACCCGACACGCGGTTACCTTCTACACCATCTGCATCGGCGTAGCGTAGGGCTGTAGCTTGAATCGCATAGTACGCAGCGAGAGGATCACCTCGGGACATGACTGAGTTGAATAGCTCAACCTCTTCCCGTGGTAAGTTCTCTGATGCCCAGGTTACCATCTGAGTATAATTCTCATCACCGCCAACCATGCCCTTGAGAGTCGAGACATCTTCTTCGGTGAACTGCTTTGGAGCCGAATCCGAATTACCTTCATACTCTTCTCTGAGTTGGGCATACTTAACAGCTAGCTCTGATGGGTCAACATTAGCGAGACGCTCTAGTAGCTCATCGCTATAGTCGTCTGCATCTCCATTGAACTCATCCCAGAAGTCAGTTAGAACTGCTTCCAGATCTTCATACTCACCTTCTTCGGAATCAGTGTCGTCAGACTCAACGTCTTCTTCATCTTGACTCTCAGCCTCAGGCCGAGCTTCCTCTGAAAGCTTATCCACAGCAGCCTCGCTTTGTGCTGCAGCAAGTCGTTCGCCGATTGCAAGAGATTCTTGTTCATCTTCACTCAGGGCTAGTTCTTCAGCGGGTGCTTCTTGGGTGTTAATAGTGGTCATTCGTAGGTTTTAACAGTAAGGTTTCCAAGGCCGACGCGGGTCACAAGTTGTGCTGGTCGTCCTACTGATTTAGATGCTCGATCACCTACTCGGCGTTGCTGAGCATACTTGTTGTTGCCTGTTTCATCGAAGCTGGTAGGAACCATAGCCTCTTCATCTGTAATCTCAGGCCGCTCTACTACCTCCTTCGGCTTGCGTGGTGCACGCTTCGGCCTACTAGGTTTCTGATCTTGTGCCATTACTCCTCCGGTGGTTGTTTACTTGGGTCATTGATTGGTGCTTTCATAGCATCAACCTGTAGCTTCTGCTGCTCCAGCTGCATCATCTGCTGCTGTTGCTGCTGTGCTTCGGCTTGAACCTCCTCATCACTACGGACAAGGTTGAGAGTTTCAATGCCAGATGCTGCAGCCAGACGCTTGACGACTTCACCCATCTGCACATACTGTTGTATAGCTTCGGGTCCGATTGTCTGTGCAATAGTTCCAAGGAACCTAGCCAGGCTCTCAGCATCCTGACCACGGCCAAGTGCATTGATACCTGCTACAATCGTTGGCTTCACTAGGCCTTTAGGTAGTCGTGGGATTAACCCAGACTTCTGTGCAGTGGATAGCTTGCGATTGAGATAAGGAACTAGGAACTCAACAGTCAGTAGACTGAACAGTCCGCCGAGCTGCTGCTCCAGCTCCAGCTGTGTAGAGCGTACCTCTTCAGCAGTGGTACGTTCTGATTGTCTGATGCTAAGGATCAGGAAGGCATCGCTGAGCCGTTGCTCCAGCGTACCCATCAGCTGATAAGCGGTAGCAAAGTCTGACGTCTTACCAACTTGGATTACTCCAACATCCTCAGGCCTGCCCTGGATGATCGCTCCGTTGCCTGCCTTCGCCAGCGTGGCTGGTTTGGTAGTCGAGGAGGGGGATACCACGAAGACGACTTTGGAGGCTGCTGCAGCGCCTTCTACGACTGCCTGAGAGAGTGCCTCCAGAGACTTGAGATCTCCGATAAATTCCTCTACTCTGCCTCGACCATACATCTCTCCATCAACTGTGTTGAATCGGAGGGGTAGCCATGGGTTTGTATCTAGTGGTGACTTGGATTGTGATCCAGGTATCACCTCATCCTCTACCTCTTGGTGCCAGATAAAGCGATTATTATCTCGCTTGACGTGGGTGTAAACGTCTACCTCATCAGTGCGTCCACCTTCAGTATACACATCACCAGGATGATTTACTTGTGGGTTTAGCTTGAGAGCTTTAGGTAGTAGGTCTCGATTGATTGTTTCTTTTGTGACGATCTCTAAGACGTTGCCGTCTCCATCTCTATCTACGACATAGCGGTTTAGCGGATAAAGCCGCAGCTTGTCCTTGCCCATATACAGAAGAGCATTACCACCTACCACAAGATGCTTCAGTGCTTGGTGCACAATGACGCGATCTTCTGATGCAGCAATGTCTTCCATCATCACTCTCTCTATCTTAGAGAATGAGATGTCTAATTCAGTGCGAGCTTCCTTAGGAAACTGTTCACCTAATGCTGACTCATCCACTTGTAGCTTGAAGAAGCTAGTCTGTGGTGGCAGTAGAGCCAGCATAAGTTTAGATGCTAGGGTCACAACACCTTTAGCTCCTACAGCCTGCCACGGTGTAGGTAGATGTCTAGGGCCTCGTAAGGTATCCTCCTCTCCACGAATAAGATACGGGAGAGTAAGGTCTGCAGCTTCTCTTGCTGTGTCTAGATATTGAGAACGGTCTGATCTTAGAGCGTCATATCGCTGTTTGGCGCTCATACGTTAATTCCTAAGTTAGATAGGTTTAGATCTCGTTGCGGTACATAGTCTCTATTGAACTGGTAGGTGCCAGCTGTCCGCGCTCTCCGTCGTCCACCAAGGACGACACCAGTAGCACTAAGACCAGCGTCAGCTCCAACCGATGTAGTCGGGTCAGGCATTTCCATCGCCTCTTCCTCCCATGGGATCATCATCTCGTCATACCATTCATCATCCCAGATCTCTTCTTCTGGTAGAAGTTCTGGGAATTCAGTACCGAACTCAGGCATGGTTAGCACTGGCACCTCGATGTCATCGTAACTGAAGTCTTGTCCAGTTCCACCACCAAGGTCACCGTCTTTCAACTTCTGGCGATACTCATTACTGACAGCCATGCCCATTCCTGATCCCATTCCTGATCCCATGCCCATGTTTCCGCCGATGGTCTCAGCTATGGCCATCATGCCCATACCCATACCCGACTGTAATTTCTTCAGACGGTCGATAGCCTTACGGTCTTTCCCACGTTGGGGGTCTTTACGTTCTTGGATCTTGAAGTGACCTACACCGGGCTGCTTATCCTTGACCTTCTTATCCATGTAGTCACCTTTGCCAAACTTGCTGGCATACTTCGAAGCCATCATAGTATTGACGCCAGTCTTCATCTGGATCTTATCGGCGCTAGCACCCATACGAGCATAAGCTTTAGCAGCTGTACGCTTAGCCATAACCATCTTCTTGCCGCCGCCCATGGTCGATGCCATTCCCATAGACATAGAGGATGACATCCCCATAGACATGGAGGATGACATTCCCATAGACATGCTCGGTGACATGCCCGGTGACATGCTCGGTCCCATGCTCGGTGACATGCTCTTCATAGACATGGCTGGTTTGGGTGACA
>Ga0181560_10003586_pt1 | contig 14270 bp, 10 predicted proteins | sample 011ome_20_FD_133751 | JGI IMG/M metagenome (GOLD analysis project Ga0181560, IMG submission 133751) | Coastal salt marsh microbial communities from the Groves Creek Marsh, Skidaway Island, Georgia - 011509CT metaG (megahit assembly) | ecosystem: Environmental > Aquatic > Marine > Intertidal...
GACCCCGTTCGCGTGGTGAACGCCGTTCCTTAAGGACTTTTCCCGTCGTCACTCTTCACTCGCGCTTCCCTTTCAACGTTTGACCGGTAAGACGTTCGACTGACCGATCGCTTCACCCACGCAGACTGGAGCAACATTCGCAACCGACCGGGACCCCCTCCCTCGCTTCGGGACGACGCGCGGGGGTACGAGGACCGCGGCATGAGGCCCGGGCAGCGCGCGGACGAGGCCGGGGACCGGTGGGGGAAGCGTGCGGAGGGACCGCCGCCGATGGACGGATACGACCGCGACCGCGACGGCGGCCGCGACGGGCCCGGGCGCGACGACGGATCGCGCCGCCCGCGGCTGCAGCTCAAGGCGCGCTCGGCGGATGCCGACAAGACGGCGGCGGCGATTGCTGGCGGCGGGTCGTCGCTCTTCGGCGGCGCGCGCCCGCGCGAGCTCGCGCTCCAAGAGGCGGGGAGGGACTACCGCAAGGAGGATCTCGTGAGGTCCGCGGGAGCGGTGAAGCGACGCGAGACGAACGACGAGAAGCGAATGAAGAAGGAGATCACAGAGTTGAAGGAGAACCTCGAGGCGTTGCCCAAAGGCGGCGAGGAGTACGACGTCATCCACGGCGAGCTCTCGGAGAAGGAGACCGCGCTCGCGAAGCTGACGCTGGAGCTGGACGATAAGGTGCGGTTCGCGCAGAGGAACGCGCCCGAGGGCGGCGATCGCGGCGGTGCGAAGAGAGGCGACGAGAAGGGCGGCGAAGGCGACGGCGCGGAGGGCGACGGCGCCGCGGACGGTGCCCCGGGGGAGAAGAAGGACTCAAGGTCCCGCGACCGCGACCTCGACCGCGGCTGGGGCGAGGGCAAGGCGGAGCGGCAGCGCGGCGGCTGCGGCAAGAGCGGCGGGGGAGATAAGAAGCCGGGTGGGAGCGGCGGCGGGAGGGAGTCGACGCAGCGGGAACCTCGCGCGCCGCGAGCGATGATGAAGGCGGCCGAGCCGGAGGCTGTCAAGGTGGTGTCCGGCGGGTTCGCCGCGCTGGGGGTGGACGACGACGCGTAGAGTGGGAGCGGCGCGGTAGCGCGATGCCGCGCGTGTACATACGATACAGTACGACGACACACGTGAACGGAACGCAGACCAGACCTCGAGAGATGCCGACTAAAAAAACGCGTCGTCAGACTGGATTCTACTCGCGTCCGGCGAGTCGTCGTCGTCGCGTCGTCCGGGAACGTTCTCGTCCAAAAGAGCCCGCCAGGTGTCGCGAATCTCGCGCGCGGGGGCCCCCCACACACCCCGGCGCGCGCGACCGCACGCACGACGCCCGGTATCGCGCTCGTCTTCCGCGGCGCACGCAACGCGAGCGCGAAGGCGACGTCCGCGCGAGAGGACCAGGGCCCGACGCCGCGTCCGGCGCCGACGTTTTGCGCGATCCGAGGGGGGACGAACGCGCGCGCGACCGTCAACTCGAGTTTTCGCCGGGTCCCCTCGACGCGTCGAGGGGACGCGCGGCGGGCATGTTCAAGCGGATGTTCGGCGGCGGGAAGGGCGCGGGCGGCGGCGCGCCGCCGCCGCCGTCCTCCGCGGCGCCGAGGAACACGCCGCTGAGCGCGGTCGAGCAGCTGAAGGACGTGCGTCCCGCGCCCAGATCTCGCGCCCGAACGGCGCTCAGATGCCTCGAGTCATCTCGCGCGTCAATTCGTCGTCCCCGCGCCTCCCCCGCGCCTCCCCCGCGATACCCTACACTCGAAACCCGAAACCACGTCACATCAACTGACCGACAAAATAACCGCGACGACACCTCACGTCACCACTCTCTTCAGACGCTCGCGATGCTGGAGAAGCGCGAGGCGCTGCTGCACAAGAAGATGGCAGCCGAGCTACAAAAGGCGAAGGAGTTTAACCGGCAAAAGAAAAAGAGCGCGGCGTTGCAGTGCCTGAAGAAGAAGAAGCTCTACGAGACGCAGATTGAAAACTTGCAGAACCACCAGCTGAAGCTCGAGGAGCAGGTGATCACGCTGGAAGGGAGCAAGACGACCGCGGAGACGTTCAGCGCGCTCAAGAACGGCGCGGGGGCGATGAAACAGATCAGCAGGCGCGTTTAATCATCTCACCGCACCGGTCCCCATACGACCGCGTCGGCGCGGTGAACGCCGATCCTTAAGGACTTTTCCCGGCGCATCTCTCCGCCCATCCCTCGGTTTCAAAGCCCGATCGCGATGCCTTTCAACTCCGCTTCTGACGCCTTTCAACTCCGACCCTCAGAGAGACCAACATCGACAACATCGACAAGGTCATGGATGACATCAACGAGCAGTCGGAGAAGATGCGCCAGGTCCAGGAGGCGCTCGGGCAGCCGGTCGGGTACAGCGCGGATCTGGACGAGGACGAGCTCGACGCGGAGCTCGCGGAGTTGGAGGCGGAGGATCTCCTCGAGGAGGAGCTCGCGCCGCCGGCGACGGCGCCGGCGACGGCGGCGGCGGCGGCGCCGCGAAAGGTTGTCGCGCCCGCCGCGCCCGCGGCGCGGCCGGCGCCGGCGGTCGCCGCGGCGATGCCGGCGATGCCGTCCGTCCCGGGGAAGAGCTCCGAGGACGAGGAGCTGGAGGCGTTGCAGCGGGAGATGGAGCTGTTATCGTAGGCGCGCGTTTTGGTTTTGGGTTTTGGGTTTTGATCGTCGGTCGAGAACGAGAACGAGTCTTGTCGCGTTCGTTGAATGACGCAAACGCGTCGTCGACTACACGAGTCGTCATCATCGCGTCGCGTCCGCCCCCCTCCTCCCATCCATCCCGTCCCAACCCCCGTTTGAATCAAATCAGCACGCGCCCCGCGCCCGATCGCAGCAAACTCCCACCGCGCCTCGCCTTCATCGCCGCCTCTCTCTCCGCGGCAGCCCTGCGCTTCGACACGAACGTCGGCGACTGCGGAAACGTCAGCGCCCGCTCCTCCGTCGGTCCCACGCCGACGCCCGCGAGCTCGCCGTAATCCGGCATCGGCCGCGCGACGAAGACCGTGCTCTTTCGAAACTCCGCGCGGAGCCGCGCCTCCTCCTCCGCCTCCGCCGCCTTTTTCGCCTCTCTCTCGCGCTCCTCCTCCGCGTGCTTCCGCGCCATCTTCTCGTCGAACGCCGCTCGCGACTTGGCTCGCGTCTCCGCGTTGCGCGCGACGTTTTCCATCGGCGTCGTCAACGGCGTCGCCGACGCCTCGAGCTCGAACATCGGGTTGAAGTGCGTCGTGGGAATCGCCCTCGCGTGGAACTCCGTCTTCGCCTTCGCCGCGGCGTCCTCGTCCGCGCGGCGCGCGCTCTCGCGTCGCTTCTCGTACTCGTGAAGCGCCTCGCCGCGGAGGTTGAAGGGCTGAAACGTCGTGAGCGGCTTCTGCGCTTCAAACGCGCGCGTCGACGGCCGCGGCGCCTTGAGCGTCGACGGCGGCGCGGGCGTCGCCTCGAAGCGTCGGCGCTCCGCGGCTCTCGCTTCCTCCTCCGCGACCGTGCGCTCCAGGACGCGCTCCGCGTACGCGCCGCGTTTCTCCGTGCACAGATCGAACGGCTCAAAGGCGGTGAGCTCCCCGGTCCAGCGCTTGTTGGTCTTTCGCGAGGACGGCTCCGCGGACGGCGCCGCCTGCGCCTCGCACGCGAGCTGATTCACCGCGCCCCATCGAACCGCGCGTCGCGACGTCGTCAAGTTCGGCGACTCCGGGACCGTCGCCGGCGCGCACGCGTTCCACCCGCCGTTCTCCTCCTCGCACGCCTTGCGTCGCTTCGCGTCGCGCGTTTTCATCTCAGCCTCCTCCGCCTCCTTCTCGGCGCCGCGCGTCCGACCCAGCGTCTTCGCCATCGGTCCTCTCGCGCGGTCCGCGTCCGCGTGCTCTTTCGCCGCGAGCTTCGCCGCCGCCGCCGCCGCGGTCTTCGCGGCGGCGTCGCCCGCGCCGAGAAGCACGGAACGCTTCAGCGGACGCGCTTTGAATTTTTTACGCGCGGCGATTTGCTCGAGCTCGAGCTCCTCCGAGGACTTTTGCGGCGGGCCGCGCGCGCGAATCGCGCGCGTGATGGCGGGGGACACCGGCCGCGTCAGCGGCCTCTCTTTCGCCTGACCTCGCGACGTCGTCGCCGCGCCCGCGCCCGCGCCGCCGCGCGCTTCGTCCACCCCGCGAAGGGATTTCGTCGTGAACCCGTGGCACCTCTCCGCGATGGACTTGTACGGGCTCGCTTCTTCCCCCGTACCTTGCGTCCTCGTCGTCATCGCGTGCGTTCGCGACGACAACGCCGGCGCGACCGGTCGCGTCAGCGGCTTCGGCCGCACGCGCCCGCCGCCTCTGCCGCTCGCTCGCGCCGCGCGCTTCGCCGCGAGCGCCATCGCGCGCTTCTCCGCGGCGCCCTCCGCCTGCGCTTTTTCAAACGCGAGCTCCTCGGTGGTTTTCCCCACGCGCGCGCGCTTGTTCGGTTTCGAAATCGCGGGAGACTTGGGCACCGTGATCGGCTTGACGCGCGGTCCCGGCCCGGCGGTTCGCGCGGACGCGGACGACCGTGCGACGACAGATTTCTTGGGGACGCACGCGGGCGGCGGCGCCTCCGCGATTTCGCGCGGGCGTTTACGCGCCGGCGCCGCCGCCGCCGCGCTTCTCGTCGCGCGCGTCGCCGGCGCCGGCGCCGGCTCGGGCCCTTCTTCTTCTTCTTCTTCCGGCGATGTCTCCTCTGCAGTCTCCATCGTCGCCTCCATCATCGGCTGCGGGGAGTGTTCCGGCTCCGGCTCCGCCGCGCCCGGCACGCGCGACGGATCCACGAGAACCCTGACGGCGCCGCCGCCGGTGAGGCCTTTCCGTCGCGGGCGCGGCGCGAGGACGGGGAGTGGCGGCTCGACGAGCGGCCCCGCCTCCTCCTCCGTCGTCGTCGTCGTCGAGGTCGAGGTCTTCGTCGTGGAGGACGACGCGAGGCGGCTCGGCGTCTTCGTCGCCGCGTCGCCGCGCACCGGTCCGAGCGCGACGCCCCCGCCGCCGCCGGCGGCGGCCATCGCCGCGAGCCGCGGCGACGCGCGCGGGGTCTTCGACGACGACGTCGACACCGCGGGCGCGATGGTCATCGGCGTTATCGACGACTTTGTCGCGCTCGTCGTCGTCGTCGTCGTCGTCGTCGTCGAAGCCGCGGTCGCGGCGGCGCGCGGCGTCTTCGCCGTCGCCGCGATCGCCGCCGCGGCTTTGGCCGCGGCGGCTCTTCGCGGAGAGGATCTCGTCCCGACCGGCGTCGTCGTCTTCGTCGTCGTCGTCGTCGCCTCCACCGGCGGCGTCAGCATGATCACGACCTTCTTCTTCTTCGCGGTAGACTTCTTCTTCGTCGACGTCGCGGTCTCGGGCGTCGGCGCCTTCGCCTCCGGCTCCGGCGCGTCGACGTCCATCATGTCGACGTCCTCCGTCCCCGCGCCCGCGCCCGTCTCCTCCTCCTCCTCCGGGGAGGTCGTCGTCGCCGGCGTCTTCGCGCGGCGGCCGTACGTCACCGGCGTCTTCCTCCCGCTCCCGCTCGCGGCGCGCGGGGTCCTCGTCCGCCGCCGCGCGGTTTCTGCCGCCGCCCACGTCGCCTCGGGATCCTCCGCGGGCGTCGTCGTCGTCGTCGTCGTCGTCGCTTTCTTCGCCGCGCTCCTCGTCGTCGCCGGCGTCTTCCCCGCGACGACGGCGGCGCCGCTCGCGCCGTTCGACGGCGTCAGCGCGCGGCGGTCCGGGGTCTTCTTCCCCCCCGCGCTCTTCAGGATGCTCTTCGGAGGCGCGCGGCGCGCAGACGACGCCGGGGTCTTCGCTCGCGCGTCGGCGTCGGCGGCGGCGGCGGCGGCGGTCGCCACGTCGTTTTCCTTGTCGTCCTCAGCGGCTCGCGACGCCGCGGGCGCGGGCGCGGGCGTCTTCGCGACGACGCGCGCGGGCGTGGATAAGCCTTTCGTGTGCGCGGTCTCGAACCACGCGTCCGGGTTCGCGTCCGTCGCGTCCCCGGCTTCGAAGTCGTAGTAGTGCGGAGCGCAAAACTCCCACCTGTTTCGGCGTCGTCGTCGCGAGGGTGGGAAAGATTTGATTGAGATCCGGGGACGGGCGCGGACGCGGCGAGAGAGGGCGCTCGAGGGGCGACGACGGCGGCGGGCGGCGGGGTGCGAGCCGCGGCGAGGGATGCGAAGGTCGACGCGGATGATCCACCGCGTTACGAGCGATCGCGGACGCGCGAGCGCGAGCGCGAGAGGGGCGCCGCGCGCGCGTCCGCGACGCCGACGACCGCGAGGACGGCATTCGTGGCACGAGCCTCCCCGGACGCGACGACGCGCGCGTCGCGCGCGGGAGCCGCCGCCGTCGATCGATTTCGGGACGGGGACGCGCGAGGAACGTACGCTGCTTCCTTCTGGAACGACATCGGCGCGGACATGACGCCCGCCGCGCTCCCCGGACGCGATCCCCGCGTCGCGTCCGCGCGCAACGACTTTTTACTAACGGACGCGACAACGACTACCCGTCCCGTCGCGTTCGAGAGCGCGAACTCGCGCGCGTCGAGGCCGCGAGACGAACGCGCGAATCACCTCACGCGCGACGTGCGATCCTCCCTCACGAGCGTCGCGACGCGTCCGTGCCGCGTGTCGCTCGCGTCGCGCGGTCGCTACTGCCGCCTCGGCGCTCCCGCGGCGCGCGGGCGACGACGCGAGATTTCAGTCACGGCAGCTGTCGCGCCGCGGGGGAACGTTCGTTTGAACGGCGATGAATTTTGCACTACTGGTGACTTTTTCAGTCGCCGCGCCGCGGCGGCGCGACGGATGACGATTCGAATCTACGACGAGAGCGCGAGAGAGAAGAGCGAGGCGTGCGTCATTGTTCGTATTATGCGTGCGTAGGGGTCGGCGCGTCGAGGCGCGTGCCCCGCCGCGCCGACGCCCTGCTGTGTTCGATCACAAACGAGATCGTTCGTCGTCTCCTAAAAATATCAATCACAAAAACAGTCTCATCACGTGGTAAAAAGCCCCCCTCCTCGCGTCGGAAGCGAAGCGCGTCGCGTCGCGTCGCAAAAGACTGACGACGGATTAATCCACCTCCTCGATCTTCGGACCCGGCGCCGCGCCGCCGCCCTCGGCGCCCTCGGCGCCGGCGCCGAAGTCCGGCATGCCGCCCGCGCCCGGGGGCGCGCCGCCGCCAGCCTGGTACATCTTCGAGATGATCGGGTTGCACAAACCCTCGAGCTCCTTCATCTTGTCCTCGAACTCGTCCACCTCCGCGGTCTGGTTCCCGTCCAACCACGCGATCGTCTCCTCCACCGCGGTCATGATCTTCGTCTTGTCGTCCGGATCGATCTTGCCGCCGACGTTTTCGTCGTTCATCGTGTTCTTCATGTTGTACGCGTAGTTTTCCAAGCCGTTCTTCGCCTCGATCTTCTTCTTGTGCTCCTCGTCCTCAGCCTTGTACTTCTCCGCTTCCTGGACCATGCGCTCGATCTCCTCCTTGCTGAGGCGACCCTTATCGTTCGTGATCGTGATCTTGTTCTTCTGGCCCGTGGACTTGTCCTCCGCGGAGACGTTGAGGATGCCGTTGGCGTCAATGTCGAAGCAGACGTTGATCTGCGGCACGCCGCGCGGCGCCGGGGGGATCCCCTGCAGCTCAAACTTCCCGAGGAGGTTGTTATCCTTCGTCCTCGAGCGCTCGCCCTCGAACACCTGGATGAGCACGCCCGGCTGGTTGTCGGAGTACGTGGAGAACACCTGCTCCTTCTTGGTGGGGATGGTGGTGTTGCGCGGGATGAGCACCGTCATGACGCCGCCGACAGTCTCGAGGCCCATGGATAGCGGGGAGACGTCGAGGAGGAGGAGGTCCTGGACCTTCTCGTTGCCCTCGCCGCTGAGGATCGCGGCCTGGACCGCGGCGCCGTACGCCACCGCCTCGTCCGGGTTGATGGACTTGCACAGCTCCTTGCCGTTGAAGAAATCGCTGAGGAGCGACTGCACCTTGGGGATGCGCGTGGAGCCGCCGACGAGCACGATCTCGTGCACGGAGGACTTGTCCATCTTGGAGTCGCGGAGGCACTTCTCCACGGGCTCCATGCACTTGCGGAAGAGGTCCATGTTGAGCTCCTCGAACCTCGCGCGCGTGATGGAGGTGTAAAAGTCGATGCCCTCGAACATCGAGTCGATCTCGATGGACGTCTGCGCGGTGGAGGACAACGTGCGCTTCGCGCGCTCGCACGCGGTGCGAAGGCGGCGGAGCGCGCGCGCGTTGCCGGTGAGGTCCTTCTTGTGCTTGCGCTTGAACTCCTGCACGAAGTGGTTCATCATGCGCTGGTCGAAGTCCTCGCCGCCGAGGTGCGTGTCGCCCGCCGTCGCCTTGACCTCGAAGATGCCCTCCTCGATGGTGAGGAGCGAGACGTCAAAGGTGCCGCCGCCGAGGTCAAAGATGAGGACGTTCCTCTCCGCGCCGCCGTTGTCGTTCTTCTTGTCGAGGCCGTAAGCGATCGCGGCCGCGGTGGGCTCGTTGATGATGCGCATGCAGTTGATGCCCGCGATGACGGCGGCGTCTTTGGTCGCCTGGCGTTGGGAGTCGTTGAAGTAGGCGGGGACCGTGACCACCGCGTTCTTGATCTCCTTGCCGAGGTACGCCTCCGCGATCTCCTTCATCTTGGTGAGGATCATCGACGAGATCTCCTCCGCGGAGAACGTCTTCGTCTCGCCGTGGAACTCAACCTGGACCATGGGCTTCTCCGCCTCGCCCGCGACGAGCGCGAAGGAGAAATCTTTGGCATCCGCTTGCACCTGCGGGTCTGAAAACTTGCGGCCGATGAGGCGCTTCGCGTCGAAGACGGTGTTCTTCGGGTTTTGCGCCGTCTGCGGCGATGGTTATGGAGGGGGAGGAGGATGAAGGCGGGGCGGGGGAGGGCGTCAGCGTCGGGTTCGATGGGGAAGGCGGAGGCGATCGATCGGTCGCTCGAAGAGAGAGGATGGAGAGAAAAAGAAGACGCGCGGTCGCGAAGCAAACGCGAGACGACGAAAAGACGTCATCGTTCGGTGAGTGCGGGGGCGAGACGCGCCTGGTTCTTCGCGGCGTCGCCGATGAGGCGCTCGCTGTCCGTGAACGCGACATAGGACGGCGTCGTCCTGTTGCCCTGGTCGTTCGCGATGATCTCGACGCTGGAGGGAGAGGGAGGGAGGGAGGGAGGCGAGCGGGTCAGTCGTCGGGCCGCGTCGGCGGGAGAAGAACGAAGAAGATGATGTCGCGCGTCGCGTCGCGGACGGAACGCGCGCGATACGCCGCGGCCGCGCGTTTCCGACGCGACCGCGCGCGGAGGATCGACTCAAAGGCGACGATGGAAACGGAATCGGGGATCCGCCGCGGTCGAGTCGCGCCGCGCGCGCGCGATCGCGCGCGCGTCGCGCGTGATTCTTGGCGGCGGGATCCGCGCGATCTCGGCGTTTCGGCGGAAAAATCCCGAGCGCGCGCGCGACGGCCGGAGGACGCACCGGTCGTGCTGCCACACGCCGACGCAGGAGTACGTCGTTCCGAGGTCGATCCCGATGGCGGGTCCTTCAACCTTAGCGCTCATGTTGAGTAGCTTGTCGTGCGTTTCTTGTGCGCTGCGCGCTCGAATGTGACGCCCGCGGTGCGGCCGCGCCGCTGACTTGTTTCTTTCGCTGGAGAGCGGGAAAAAACGCCGGTCGAGCTCCCTCTAGGTTTTCGTATGCGCAATTGGTTCGGGGGAGTAGTTTTCGGCGTACTACGTCCCCGAAATTCGAGGACAGAAACGCCTCTCGCGTTTTCGTTCTTCAGTCGTCTTTTTCCTTCTTTTCGGAAGAAGCCTTCGACGCCCTGCGATCGCACGTGCAAACAGTTAGAGTACGTGTACGAGTAGTTTCCCGCGCGTACGAAGCGGGGTTCTTTTTCCCCACCCTGTCGAAAAACCGGTCGGTTCCCGCACAGGTTAAAAGCCGTGGCCCAAGACCGAAGTTTTCGAGGTCGGCTCGGTCGGCTCGCGCGGTCAGGTCGCTCTTCGACGAAAAAGCAACTCGGCGCGGCGTCAGAATCGTCACTCAACCATCCATCCGTCCGTCGCCCCTGCCTCCGCGGGGGCCTCCCACCCATGAAGCTCAAACACCTCGAGTCGCTTCTTCAGGACATCGAGCCGTTCCGCGACCCCAACGTGCACCTGGAGCAGTACCCCACGGGCGCGCATCTCGCCGCGTGCGTCCTCCACGCCGCGGCCGAGCGCGACGACGTCGACGGCCGCGTCGTCGTCGACCTGGGCGTCGGCGGCGGCGTCCTCGGCATCGCGGCGTCGATGATGGGCGCGAAGCGCGTCGTCGGCGTGGACGTGGACCCCGCCGCGATCGAGCTCGCGCGCGAGAACTGCGACGCGTTCGACCCGCCGATTGAGATCGAGCTCAGGTTGGGGAAGGTCCCGCGCGACGTCGACGCGTGGAGCGCGCGCGGACGGCGCGAGGAGGAGGAGGAGGAGGAGGAGGAGGATCTGGAGACCGCGACGCCGTCGTCGTCGGACGCGTCCGATCCGAACCGCGCGCTGCGCGCGGACACGGTCGTGATGAACCCACCGTTCGGGACGCGACGCAAGGGCGCGGACATGGGGTTCCTGCGCGCCGCGCTCGGCGTGACGCGGCGGGGCGGCGCGGTGTACAGCTTGCACAAGTCGTCCACGCGCGCGCACGTGGAGAGACACGCGCTCGTCGTCTTGCGCGCAAAGTCCGCGGAGGTGCTCGCGGAGCTGCGGTACGAGCTCCCGAGGGTGTATTCGCATCACAGGAGAGACGCGGTGGACATCGAGGTGGACCTGTGGCGGTTCGAGCCGCCGGAGGACGGCGTCGTGGGGGGGGGGGCGTGGCGCGACTCGGAGGACGAAGAAGACGACGCGTCGTCCGACGACGACGACGACGACGGCGGCGACGACGACGACGACGATATCGATCCGGCGGGAAGGACGCCCGCGGGAAGAAAAGACGCGCCAATCGAGCTGCGTTACCAGGATAAGGTGTCCTTCGGCGCGAGGGAGTCGGACGTGATGGCGCGGACGCGACGGGAGGACGGGCGGCGGCGCAGCGGCGGCAAGGGCGCGCGCGACGCCGATAAATTTAACACCGGGCGCGGGCGCGGCGGGCGCGGGCGCGGCGGGCGCGGGCGATGACGCGACCCCTCAGTTGTCGTCTCTTCGCAGTGCCGAACAGTGTTAGTTGTAGTATTTCGGCAGTATTATAGGGTATTGTTGTAAAAGCCGCGTCGGCTTTGCCGTCGCGGCGGCGGCGCGCGGTGACGCGTAAAAAAACGCGACGTCGCGCGCGCGCGAAAAAATCTCCTTCGTCTTACTCGTAGACGCCCTCCTCCGGTCCAGTCTCCTCTTCCTCGCACCAGGCCGCTCGCTCACGCCGCCTGGATGCGGATGCGATCCATCTGCTTCTCGCTCGGAAGCTTCACCTTGTCCGCGAGTCCCAAAAACTTCAAGACGCAGACGCACCACCACGTCATGTCGATTTGCCACCACTCCAACCCGTGCCTCGCGCTGAACTCAAACGCGTGATGGTTGTTGTGCCACCCCTCCCCGAACGCTAACACGCCGATCCACCAGTTGTTCCGTGACAGATCCCCGGTGTTGAACGTCTGCGAACCCCACACGTGCGCGACGCTATTCACCGCCCACGTGATGTGATACACCCAACACGTCCTCACGCAGAAACCCCACACCAGCCACGGCAACCCGCCGATCGCGTAAAACGCGAGCGCCCACGCGAGGACGTGCCACATGTACGTCTTCTCCATGAACTGATAAAACGGCTGCTCCGCGAGCTCCTTCGCGTTGCTGCGATCGCCGACGCGCTTCAACGTCGCCTCGTTGTCCAGCAGCCACCCGCAGTGCGACCACCAAAACCCTTCGTACGGCGTGTGCGGGTCCTTCGGCGTGTCGCAGTGCTGGTGGTGGTGGCGGTGCGACGACGCCCACTCGAGCGGGTCGCCCTGGACCGCCATCGCGCCGCAGTACGCGAGCGCGTACTCCAGCCACTTGGGCGTCGTGAACGACTTGTGCGACAGCTGGCGGTGGTACGACAGCGTGATGCCTGACGGTCGTTCCATCGAGCGATGATTCGGGTTGGAGTTCAAAGGCGTCAGAAGCGGAGTTGAAAGGGGTCGAGGTCGGGAATTGAAAGCGAGGGGTGATGGGCGGAGAGAGACGCCGGAAGAGAAAGTCCTTAAGGATCGGCGTTCTCCACGCGAACGCGGTCGTATGGGGACCAGTGTGGTAATAGAACGCGCCTAAGCATCCGGTGATGAAGTACATCACGAGGAAGCAGTTGAACGCGCTCCAGGTGAACGTGAACGGCGCGAGGAGGCAGCCGGCGTGCATGGCGCCGATGAAGGACGCGTACGTGATGTCCGTGGGCATCCACTTGCGAAGGAACGCCTCGCGCTTCGGGGAGTAGAGAACGTCCGACCAGAGGACTTTTTTCACGGGTTTGATGCCTTCCCACGTGCCCTTGGCCGCGGCGGCGGCGGCGGAGTTGACGGACGCCCAGAGCTCGGACGCGTGCGCTTGCCCGTCGTCGACGATGCGTCGCCACACGCCGGCGGTGGATTGCTCCGGCTCCGGCGCGGTGATCGCCGCGCGCGTCGTCGGTGTGACGCGCCGACGCGTGACGTCACGCGAGGATCGCGAGAGTCGCATCAGCGCGCCGCGGTCGCCGCCGAGCGACGGGCGCGCCGATACGCGCGCGCCTGTGCGATGGAGACGACGGACGGGTCGGGGGAGACGCGAAACGCTTGAGTTCGCGGCCGCGGGACGAGCGCGTCGATGGGAAGCGCTCTCGGTCGCGCGTCGGGAAGCGATAAGAAGAGAATATAAAGACGATGCGGGCGCGAGCGAACGCCGTGGAGCGCCGTCGACGCGGACGCGCGCGCGGACGCGCGCGCGAGGACCGCGCGCGCGTCGCGCCGCGACGACGACGCGCGTCGGGCGACGAACGCGCGCGCGCGATCGGTTCGCGCGGGGTGCGGCGTCGGACGGCGCGCGCGTCGCGCGTCGTCCGAGCGCCGGCGACGGCGGGTTTTCGAGGGCGAGGCGCACCTCCGAGCTTCGCGCTCGTCGTCGTCGTCGTCGTCATCCGTCCCCTCCGCGCCGGAGACGGCGCGCCCGCGCGCGCGTGGAGCGCGATGCCGCCGGCGAGCGCCATCGCGGCCATCTTAGATACGTACGCGAGACGAGCGAACGCGCGAGGTGCGACGCAGAAGCTCGCGCGCGCGACGAAGTGCCCAGATGCGGTCGCGCCGTCGCGGCGTGTTGGCAGCACGGCTGCCGAGGAGAAAAGCGACGGGAGAGAGCGGACGGACAGCGAGCCACGATTAACTGCAGACGAGCGGCCGGTGATTGGCCGAGACGAGAGATTTCAAATCCGCACAGGCAAAGAGTCAGAGCGTGGCGCACGTCGTACGTACTACGCTTTTCGGACGCGGAATTTCGGCACCGAAGGAGCAAAAAATTTCTGCGCGTCGTCGGTCCGCGGCGCGCGGGGACCCCCCCGCGGCGCCGAGATGGCGGAGTGGACCGCGTCCATCGCGGCGTTGTCCATCTCGCTGTTCATCATCGCCGGGTTCTTAGAGGTCGGCGGCGGGTGGCTCGTGTGGCAGGCCGTGCGAGAGGTGCGTCCGCGTTTCGCTTCTCATCACGGAATCAATCAGTCGTTCTCATCAAATCGCTCGCGCCCTCGCAGGGGAAACCGTGGTACTGGGCCGCGGTGGGGTGCTGGATGCTCGTCGTGTACGGGTTCATCCCGACGCTGCAGCCGATAGACGACTTCGGGCGGCTGTACGCGGTCTACGGAGGGTTCTTCATCGTCCTCAGCTACGTGTGGGGTGCGCGCGCGTCGACCTTCTTTCTGTCGTCATCTCCGACGGCTTCGCTTTCTCTCTCCGCTCGCGTTCGCGAGTTCGCGCTCGGGTCCTGACCGTCCGTCTCGTCGCTCAGGGTACGCGCTGGACGGGTTCAAGCCGGACGTTGGGGACTACGTCGGCGGGAGCATCGCGCTCGCGGGGGTGATGCTCGCGCTGTTGTGGCCGCGAGACGGCGGCGGGCTCGAGCCGGACGCGGACAGCAACTTCGTCTGAATGAGGTGCGTTCTATACACTGGTTCCCATACGACCGCGTTCGCGTGGTGAACGCCGTTTCTTAAGGACTTTTGCCGGCGTCTCTCTGCGCCCACCCCACGGTTTCAATCCCCGTCCTCGACGCCTTTCAACGCCAACTGACGCCTTTCAACTCCACCCCGACGTTCGCTTGTATAGAACGGCCC
>Ga0181560_10003589_pt1 | contig 14268 bp, 10 predicted proteins | sample 011ome_20_FD_133751 | JGI IMG/M metagenome (GOLD analysis project Ga0181560, IMG submission 133751) | Coastal salt marsh microbial communities from the Groves Creek Marsh, Skidaway Island, Georgia - 011509CT metaG (megahit assembly) | ecosystem: Environmental > Aquatic > Marine > Intertidal...
AGAGCGCGAACGGAAGCAACGCGTCCTCCTCCTCCTCCTCCTCCTCTCCTCCTCCTCCTCCTCCTCCTCCTCCTCCCTCGCGCTCACGATGGTATCCGAACCCGTCCTCGTCCTTCATCCCCGACGCGATTCGATCCACCTCGCGCTGCGTCGCGGCGCCTCCGCCGCCGCCCCACGTCCCGGTCTTCGCGCCGCCGCCTCTGCGCTTCGCGTCGAGGATCTCCGATCGAAGGCGGTCGCGTCGACGCGCGATGCGCTCGCCGCCGCCCGTCGCGCCGTGATCCGCGCCCAGGCGCGTCGTCATGAGCGTGAGGAACTCCGGGAACTCCACCTCGCCGCTGCCGTCCTCATCCACCTGGGTCATCATCTCCTCGATCTTCGCGCGCGACGCGCGCACGCCGAGGACTTCGAACGCGCCCGCGAGCTCATCCGTCGAGATGGCGCCCGAGTTATCCTCGTCGATCGTCTCGAAGTAGTGCGCGAGCTCCGCGCGCTTCTCGCGCGCGATCGCCGGGCGCGTCGCCTTGCCGCGCCTGAGAAGCCACTCGGACACCGCGGACGGGTCCGAGGACGCGGCGGGTGGGCGAGTTCTCGACGACGACGACGACGACGACGACGATACCAAGCACGACGACGATCGACCCCCAACATCTCCCGCCGCGGTCGCCGCGCTCGCGGTCGTCTCGTCCGCGTCGTCGTCGGCGTCGTCCTCCCCGAGCGGCGTCCACGGGAGGCGGTAGAAGACGTGCGCGCCGCCGGCCGCGGCGTCGGCGCCCATGACGCGACGGAGAGGCAGCACTCTTGCGGGGTCGCCGGTCGCGTCGTGAATTCTTCGTTCTCGTTTCCCGAAATGGTGCCGATTCCGCGTACTCGTACACGTTTCGCGTACTTTAAGACTGTAAACACATACAGTACTGTACGTCGGGTGCACCTGAAGATCTCTCCACGTGGCGACTTCGTTGGCGTTACGAGAGACGAAAACGCGTGCAGCCGCGGCCCATTTCGCACTCTCGGACGCGCCGCGCACGACCCGCACGCCCCGCGCACGAAACCATCATGGCGCCCACGCACTCGACGTGCTTCTGCAACAACCGCGGCGGCGTCGGCAAGACGTTCATGGCGTTCCAGACCGCGTGCGAGGCGGCGAGATCTCGCCCCGACGCGAACGTCTTGGTCGTCGATTTCTCCCTCTACAGCGACGTGACCGCGCTCCTCCTCGGCGGCAGCGCGCGCGAGGGGTTCGGCGCGCCGATGAAAGGCCTGCAGGTCACGGTCGAGAACACGACCGCGGACACGCGCGCGGAGGGGCTCATTCGCGACCTCGAGCTCGCGATCGACGCGGACGACGACGACGACGCGCGCGCGGGAATGAAGAAGAAGACGAAGGGCTCCGTCTTCGGCGCGTTCTTCTCGAAGCCGTCGCCCGCCGCGGCCGCGTCGTCGCGACGCGAGATCGACCTCCAGAAGTACATGATCCGCCCCGCGGCGCACAACCCCGCGATCCCGCCGAACTTGTACCTGATCCCCTCCGCGGGCGCGGTGTCGTGGACAGACACGCAAGAGACGAACGACGACGCCGCCGCCGCCGCCGCCGACGACGACGAATTCGTGGACGCGATGGACACGACCGACCGCGCGCCGCTGTGGACGCGCAAGGGCGACGCGTGGCACCGCGCCGGTGCGCGACTCGCGAGGGCGCTGGACGACCTCCCGCCGAGCTTCGACGCGGTTTTCGTGGACACCGACCACCTCGCGGCGTGCGTGCTCACGAAGTTGGCGCTCGCGTCGTGCGAGTCCGTCGTCGTGCCGCTGTCGTTCGACGACGGCGACTTCAACCGGCTGTTCCAGGACGTCACCGGGAACGCGCTGTTCACGGACGTGATGATTCCGATGAAGGCGAAGGGCCAACTCCGCGCGCGGGTGAAGCGGATGGTGTTCAGCAAGGTGGGCGGCAACAAAAACGAAGCCGTGACCACCGCCGGCGGGATCGAGTCGCCGTTTAAGCCGTCGAAGACGGTCATGGATCAGATGGACGCCATGGCGCAGCAAGTCTGGGCCGCGTGCACGCACGACGAGCGATACAAGCAGCTCTTCGCGGGCGCGGAGGAGCTCGCGCCGGGCCAATACGGGGGCGGAAACATCGTGGGCGCGTTCACCGCGAAGTTCTTCACGGCGATGAAGATGGCGCCGGACCTGGCGGCGAATCTGAGCAAGATGATGGGGCTGCCCCTGTGCACGATGACGTCGCGGACGTACCACGCGCCGTCGGGGCTGGAGGGGCAGTCTGGGAAGCCGGTGTTGGACTCGCTGAAGTCGGAGACGCAGCGGTTGGTCGCGGGGTTGTTGGACGACCGGTACAACCTGCCGTTGTTCGAGAGCTGATCGGAGGACGCTTACTACGTCGAGTAGGAGTAGGAGGATAGGAGGACGTGGAGTAGGAAGAAATCTAGGTAGGAGGAGGCGGAGGATACAGACCCGAATATACTGTAGCAGCGCGTTTGTGTTTGTTTGATTCGTTCGCTACACGTACACGTACACGTACACGATGCTCTCGTCTTCGAGTTCGTTCCTCGCGTCGCGTCTTCCATCTTCGTCTCGTCTGCGGCGTCGCGTCGCTCGATCGCTATCATATCAACCTATCCCCCCCCCTATTTCTCAAGCCGCTCTCCGCCGCGCGTCGTTTCGCCTCCTCCGCCGCGCACGCGATCTCGTGAATCATCAGCGCGCTCTGCGCCGCGAACACCAAACTTCCGACGAAGTACCCGACGAAGAGCGTCGGCGCGCCGTCGCTCGCCCACGGCGCCACCGCTTTCAGCGGCGGGTTCAACCACTCCGGGCACCGGCACGACCCGATCAGATACAGCAGCGATCCGATGAACGACAGCCACGCGATCCACGTGGAGACGTTCGACGGCGTCCACGGCGGCCGCCAGCTCCGGTTCGCCGCGCACCACAACACGTACGATCCCGCGACGTACGACGCGCTCCCGACGAACGACGGATAAAAATACAGCCACAGCTCTCGCCGTTCGCTCCAGCGCATCGCGCGCTTCCCCTCCGCGGGCGAAACCGCGCGCAGAAACATCGTGAAGATCATCACCTTGAACAGCACGACGCCGGCGAGGATGAGCGCGGCGCTGACCACCTCCAGCGCGCGTCTCCGTCGCGTCCAGCTGTCGTTGGCGAGCCACAGCGCCCTCGCCTCTTCCATCGCGTTCTCCGTCGATAACAGCTCGCTCCTCTCCTCGTCGTCCAGCGGCACCGTCGTCGCGTCGACGCCGACGACGCCGCGCTCGCCGACGGCGGCTCGAAGCGTCCAGAAGTCGTCGTCGCGGGTCGCGCCTCCTCGACCGCGGGCGTTCATGAATCGATGCTTCCTCGCGACGCGTTTGCGATCGGCGCGGCCGGGCTCTCCGTAGCGCGCCTTCCACGACGTGTACAGCAAGAGGCACGACCCCGCGAGGAAGTGGAGCCCTCCTATCATGTACGGCATCACCTCCAGGCGAAAGTAGAGGCGCGGGTCTTCCGCGACGCGACGCGTGGACGACGCGAAGCCGCCGACCGCGAAGCCGATCGATCCGATCAGGAAGCACCACGCGACCCACCACGACGGATCTCGCGGTCGCCAGCACCAGCGCGGGCGCGACAGCGACGCGGTCTCCGCCGCGCTCGGGCGGAGGACGACCGCGACTTTCGTCCACGGGTCGAACGCGTAGACGCGCTCGCGGCGGCCGGACGGCGCGAGCGGCGACGCGCGGAAGAGGCGCGAGCCGTCGCCGCGTTCCATTCGACTCGGCGTCGGCGTCGTCGTCGTCGTCGTCGTCGTCGTCGACGCTTCCTCGACCTCGCCGCCGTCGCCGCCGCGCTCGCCGTCGCCGCGTTCTTCGTCGTCGTCCTCCGCGGCGACGTCGACGCCGATCGCGCGCCACGTCGCCTTCGCGGCGGCGCCGCGGAGCGGCAGCGCGCTGGGCGACCGCGAGATCCCGTCGCCTCCCGCGTCCGCGTCCGCGTCCGCCGCGGCGACGTCGTCGTCGTCGTCGTCTAGCAGCCGCGTCGTGAGCGGCGCCTCGACGGCGCGCGCGACGAGACGCTCGCGCGCGTTCTCGTACACGTCGCCGAACATCGCGCCGCGCGCGCGGCGGCGGCGGCCGTCGTCGTCGCGTCGCGTCGCGTCGCGCGCTTCGGAATAACGAGTCAGCAGTCGAAGACTGATGTCGTTGAACGAACGTGTGAATAATGCCGGTGCATTCCGCGGCGCGCGGCTGACCCGCGTCACCGGTCGCGGCCATGCGCGTCAAGCGCGCGCGCAAGGTGCGGAAGTACCTCCGGTACTACCGCACCTGCCACGGCTTCAGAGCGCCGTACAAGGCGCGTCCTCCGCGCGTCGTTCGCGTCGTCGCTCGGATTCATTCGTTCCTCTCTCGCTCGCGCGCTCGTCTCGGCGGCGGGGCGGCGCGGCGTTCCGCGACGACGACGGTCGCGTTCGCTCGGCGCCGCCCCGCCCGCCGCCGCCGCCGCCGCCTCCTCCTCCTCCTCGACGTCCTCCTCGTTCTCCTCCTCCATCGCGCCCGGCCGCCGCTGACGCTCGTCCCCTCCCTTGTCCGCGCCGCGCTCCGCTCCGATCCGTCCAGGTCCTCGTCGACGGCAACTTCCTGCACGCGGTGTCGCAGATGAAGCTCGGGCACGCGAAGGACGTCCTCGCGAAGTACCTCGGCGCGCCGTCGAAGCTGTTCACGACGCGATGCGTCGCGCACGAGCTGAAGAGCATGGGGGCGGAGTTCAAGGAGGCGTCGTTCGCCGCGCGGCGCGCGGAGGAGGTCAAGGGCGGGCCGGATCCGCCGACGCCGGCGTTCGACTCGGTCGTCGCCGCCGTCGCGGGCGACAACGCGGAGCGATTCATCGTCTGCACGCAGGACGAGAAGCTCCGACGGAAGCTCATGAGCGACAGCGCGCACGTGCCCGTCGTGTTCTGCCACACGTCCGGGCTGCAGATGGAGCCGCCGACGGACGCGACGGGCGGGGGCGTCGCGAGTCAGGCGCGTTCTATACACTGGTCCCCATACGACCCCGTCGGCGTGGTGAACGCCGATCCTTAAGGACTTTGCCCGGCGCATCTCTTCGCCCAGGGTCCCTCGCTTTCAATCCCCGCCCGCGTTGCTTTTCAACTCCATCTGACGCCTTTCAACTCCACCCCGGCTTTCGCTCGTATGGAACGGCTCTCAGAGCGAACGCGCGGGGGGGCTGAGCGAGGGCGAGAGGCTCGCGCTCGGGCAGGAGGAGGTGGTGAACGCGATGGGAGGCGTGCGGACGAACGTGCGGTATAAGAAGCCGAAAGCGCGAGGGCCGAACCCGCTGAGCGTGAAGAAGAAGAGCGAGAACAAGAGGAGCGCGACGCGCGAGGGCGGCGGCGGGGGGGGAGGGGAAGGGGATGGCGGCGCGAAGAAGAAGAGGAAACGCCGCTGACAACGACGACGACGCGTTTTCGAGACGCCAATAAGATAGCACGCGACGCGCGCGTAGTATCGCGCGCGTTCGTAGACGTATACAATCGCAGAGACGACGCCCGCCCGCCGCGATGGACGACGCGCAAACCACGAGCGCACGCGCGTCGTGGACGTCCGTCCGTCGTCCACATCTCGTCGTCTTCTCTCGACGACCTTCGCTCGCTCAGGGCCGTTCTATACAAGCAGACGTCGGGGTGGAGTTGAAAGGCGTCAGTTGGCGTTGAAAGGCGCCGAGGGCGGGTATTGAAAGCGAGGGGTGGGCGGAGAGAAACGACGGCGAACGTCCTTAAGGATCGGCGTTCACCACGCCAACGCGGTCGTATGGGGACCAGTGTATAGAACGCACCTCACGCCTTCTCGGCGTCTTTGAGCAAGTCAACGAGGTTCGCGTCTTCGCGGGGGCCCTTCTTCCGCCCGTCCATCTTCCCGGTCAGGAAACGCTTCACGCCGGAGGTCATGCTCTTGTACTCGGCGTGTCCGGAGGCGACGGCGGCGAGCTCGCGCGCGCTTGGCTCGGCGCGACGCGCTTGAACGCGAGTCGTTCCTCGAGCTCGAGCTTCCGCGCGCGGAGCGTTTTTTTCTTCGTTTGCGCGGCGTCGTCGTCCGACGGCGGCGGCGGCGCGATCCCGAGCTTCGCGAACGCGAGCGTCTCCGGGGCGCACACCGCGCCCGCGGATAACGTCTCCACGCTCTCTAACGACGCGACGTCCAAGCCGACGCCGCGCGCGAGCGCTTGAAGGACGTCGGCTTGGAGATGAAACTTAATCTTCAACCGCGCGGTCGCGATCGGCGACGCATTCGCGCTCGACCTCGGCGCGCGCAACTCGAAATCGCTCTCCGTGCCGTCCGCGCCCAAGAACGCGTCCTGGAGCACCGCGGACGCGTTCACGCTGACGCTCGCGAGGAGCGGCGGGCCGTCGTCGTCGATCGGCGCGTCCGCGCGCGCGTCTCGAATCTCGAGATGCAGCAGGTCAGAGAGCGATCGCAGCCGGAACCCGTGCCACGGCTCCGGCCCCGCGTCCGCGCCCCATCGCGTCCGCAGCGTCGACCCGTCCGGGAGCTCCGCGACGTCCGCGGGGAGGCGCGTCGCGTCGTCGAAGTTCACGCCCGCGAAGAGCGCGGGCTCGCACGCGTCGACGGGGCCGGACCGCGCGCCGTGGGGCCATCGAATTAGGTGGACGAACTTCACCGAGAGCGACAGCACGCCGATGCCGTTTCTCTTCGCGCTCATCGATCGCGGCGGCGCGCGAGGGGGGGGGGATCGATCGCGCGGCGGCGGCGCGGGATGGACTCGCGCGCCGGGAGATGGGCGCGGGGGAGGACGCGGGTATCGCGGAGCGCGCGCGCGCGCCGTGGAGTGCGCGCCGCGCTCGAGCGAGGAGGATCAGGGAGACGAGTCGTAACGCTCGGAGGAGACGACGGGCGTTGTCATCGCAATGATCGCGTTTCTGTTTTTCGAAGTTCAACGGACTCGACTACCGCGTGCGGTACGCGTACTCTCCTCACGCGGTGCGACGGTAAAAGTACAGGTACCCCAGGTCCAGCGGCACGTTCGCGCTCTTCGCAACCTTGCGATCGTTGAATATGCACCACGTCCCGTCCACGAGGACGTGCGCGACGTAGTGCCCGCACGCGGTGTTGGATCCGAGATGCGACACGACGCCGAAGAGTTCGTATCTCCCGACGCCGTCGACGACAGGAGACTCGGGGGGAGAAACGCCTACTGATGAGCCGTTACCACCGCCGTTCCCGTCGTCGCCACCGCCGCTCATGACCTCCGCGCACGCGGCGTCGAGGTCGTCCGAGTGCGAGAAGAGCCAGTCCGCGGCGCGTTCGACGTCCCCGCCCGAGCGCTTCAGCGCCGCCGTCGCGTGCGCGTCCGCGAACCCCATCGACGTCAGCATCATCAGCGACTCCGGATTGGTTCCCACTTCCGATGCTGGTGACGTGGCGGCCGCGGATTGGGCGGACGTAACCGCCGTAGGCGGGTCGTTGAAGTCCGCGTCCTCCATGTGCGCGAAGACCCACTCCATGGCGCCGTCGGCGGAGACGTTGTTCGTCGCGATCGCCGCGCGTTTCGATCCGTTTTCGCTGAACCCCATCGACACGAGCTGAGCGACGATCTCCGCGCTGGGTTCCACGGTCGTCGTCGTCGTAACGGTCGCAGAAGACCCGTTTCCTTTCCCGTCAGCAGCAGCCTCCGCGCTCGCCGGTCCCTCCGGGTCTGGCAACGGCGTCTCCCCCGGCTGCATCCCGCGGCCGCGAAGCGAAGACTCCAAGTCCATCGTCATCGGCATCGGCACGAGCGCGTCGAGCTTCTTCGCGGTCCAGTCCTCCGCGACGTAGTACCTCCGCACTTGCACCGCGAGGACGTTCGGCATCGTCTTCATGCGCGTCGTCTTCGACGCCGTGCCCTTGCGACCGAGCGCGGTGCTGTAAAAATCGTCCACGAGCTCCGGCGCGGCGATTTTAGCGACGCACGCGTCAAACGGCACCACCGGCCGCACCGGCTCTTCGTCGTCCGCCTTCTCTTTTCCGCCGCCGCCACCGCCACCGCTCCCCTCCGAAGACGTCTTCTGTCGCTTCAGCTCGCGCTCCTTGAACTCGCTCACCGCCGCCGCGTTCGTCGCCGACTCGACGGGGACGTCCAGAGGCAGCACGTTATCTCTCCGCGTGACGTATCGCACCGCGCCGCTCTCGACGCACGTCGTCTTCTCCTCGACTTCAAACTCAAACTGCGACGCCGTCGGCGGCGCGTCGCCCAGGCGCGCCTTCGCCTTGTGCTCTTCCCTGGTCATCTGCTCGAGGAGGTGCTGAAAGAACTCGACCGCGTCTTGCTGCCTCCCCGTGCTGAACTCCGCGTGGCCTCTGCCGACGAGGTTCTTGAACATGCGCGGGTTCACCGCCGATTCATGCGCGCCGGCGTTTGTTACCGTCTCCGCGCTCGCGTACTTGTCCGTGACCAACCCTACGCACAGCTTGCTCATCTGCGCGGGAAAGTCGCACGTGACGTCCGCGGGCGCGCCCCTCGCGAGGTCCATCGCGGGCGCGACGTACCGGTCCACGACGGCGGGGAGCGTCTTCAAGACCTGCGCGACGGACGCGACGTAACACGTGTTCCCGAGGTTCGCGAGCCCGACTAAGTTGGGCCCGCTCACGGACTCGAGATCCGCGCCCGATTCGGTGATCTTGTCGAACTCGAACCCTTTGTTCAGGTCGATCTGCAGCTCCGCCATGGACTTCTCCGTCTTCTCCATCGTCATGACGTCGATGCCCCAGTGCGAGAGGTGCTCCGCGAGCAGCGGGTCCTCGACCATGTCGTCCTTGTGGAGTAGCACGGATGGATTTTGTGGAACGCGATGGGAGGATTGGTCAGCGATACGTTCGTGGATGAAGTGTCATTGTATTGCCCACACGTTAGGTAGAAGAATAACGCATTGGATATGGTGTGTTTATGTCGAAATGGGTATCCGCGCGCGGTGACGCCGCGCACCTCGTCCGGCGCGTAGGAGTAGACGTCGGCGCCCGAGGGGGCGATGGTGCCCAGCTTCACGACGAGCGGGTACTCCTTCCCCTTCGCTCGCATCTCCTCGTAGTGCCGCAGCGCGCTGCCGTTCCCGCCCGAGCCGTCCCAGTGCTGCCGTCCGCTGCCGATGTGCCCGTCGCCGAGGTTCAGCCACAGGTTCTCGACGGCGCCGGTGTCGACGCAACGCCAGCTGGACTTGTCCGGGGAGATCTTCCGGCCCTCGCTCGGCTCCTGCGTCAGCGTCCGCGCGTACTTGCTCTCGCGCCGCTCCTCGCTCCACGCGGCGACTTCCGATTGGTCGTGGAACCCCGCGTGCCGCAACACGCCGTCGACGGCGTTCAGCACGAACGTCGGGAGGTCGTCGCACGGGAGAGAGACGAAGGTCTTCGTCGGCATGACGACGAGCGAATGATGCTTCGCGACGTCGTACTTCGCGGCGTCCTCGTCGAGGGCGAACCCGCCCTCGACGCCGATCGCCATCTTCGTGGGGACCGCCGCGGCCGCGGCCGCGGCCGCGTCGGCGGGCTTCGGCGTCTTGACCCATCGCTGATGGAGGTACAGGACGTTGCCCGTCTTTTCGTGATCGAGCGCGAGGTGCGCCTCGCCGACGCCGTGGTGCGTGGAGAGGTTTACGTACAGCCCCGTCGGGGACAGCGGCGTGTCGTAGCTGTACACGCACTCGTCCTGCGATTGAAGCGCGGAGGGGGCGGGCGTGAGTCGACGCGCGCGCCAGATCTCGAGGAGGGAGGGCGCGGAAGCGAACGTTCGATCGGTTCTCGATCGAAAAGCGACGCGACGCGGTCGAGCGACGCGCACCTTGTAGACCTTATCGTACGCGCCCGGGGTCTTCGCGGTCATCATCGCCGCGCGCACGGCGCTCAGCGTCGCCTCGTCCATCGCGTCGAAATATCCGAGGGAGGAGGGAGGCGGCGGCGTGTTGTGTCTGCCGCCTTTGGCCTGCGGGACTGACTTTTGAGTGCCGTTCCCGCGCCGCGCGCACGAACGGCCAATTCATAGGGCTACAAAATATGTTCATCGGTGAGTTGAAAGGGGAAGCGATCACATATTGAAACCGAGCGGTGGGTGAAAAACGCGCCGAGAAACGGCAGGCGCGTGAAAATCCTTCACGCACTACGACGCGCCGCGGCTTCATCACTCTCTCCCGCGCGCCCCGACGAAGCCGTCGCGCGTCGATGGGGTGCTGCGACCCCGCGACGTCGGGAGACGGCGGCGGAGGATGCGCCCCGCCGGCCGCGAGGGCCGACGACGCCGGCGCGGGGCCGACGCGCGCGCCGCGCGGCGACGCGTCCGCGTCCGCGTCCGCGTCCGAAAATAATGGAATATTCCACCCCCCGCTGCATCTCCGTCGCATCCAAGACGCGGACCTCACCGGCAAGGTCGTCCTCGTGCGCGTGGATCACAACTGCGTGAAGGGCGGGCAGCTCAAAGACGCGTTTCGCGTCGACGCGTCGCTCGCGACGCTGTACAACATCGTCGAGCGCGGCGGACGACCCATCCTCATGTCGCACGTGAACCGACCCAAGGACAAAAAGACGAAGCGCGTCACCGTCGACGACGCCGACGCCGTCGCCGCGGTCGCGCGCTACCTCACGCGGAAGCTCGGCGTCGTCTTCGCGTGCCCGGAGTTCCGCGTCGTCGACGGCGACGGCATCGTGGACATCGACACGAGCGTGAACTGGCTCATCGAAGACTTGCGCGCGCGACGCGTCGGCGGCGTGTATTTACCCAACACGAGGTGGTTCCTCGGCGAGGAGGCGGGCGAGGGGTCCGAGGCGGCCACGCGGTTCGCGACGCAGCTCGCGGGCCTCGCGGACGTCTTCGTGAACGACGCGTTCGGGTCGTGGCAGCCGCACGTCTCCACGCTCGGCGTCGCCAAGTTTTTGCCCTCCTACGCGGGATTGCTGATGCAGCGAGAGTGCGAGGTGCGTTCTATACACTGGTCCCCATACGACCGCGTCGGCGTGGTGAACGCCGATCCTTAAGGACTTTTCCCGGCGTGTCTCTCCGCCCACCCCTCGCTTTCAATCCCCGCCCTCGGCGCCTATCAATTCCACCTGACGCCTTTCAACTCCACCCCGACATTCGCTCGTATGGAACGACCCTGAGGCGCTCGACGCGTTGATCTACCCGACGCGGCCGTTCGTCGCCGTGATCGCGGGGTCCAAGCTCGACACGAAGATCGGCACGATACGCGCGATCGCAAAACGCGCGGACGCCGTGATCCTGGGCGGACAGCTGTACAACGCGTACGTCGCGGCGAAGCACGGCGTGACCATCGCGGGCGTCGACGCGGAGGACGTCGAGCTCGCGCGGCGGGAGCTTCTGGCGCCGGAGATGGAGGCGAAGCTGGTTTCGCCGGAGACGGTCGTGGAGAGCGAGACGCTGGACGGGTGCGGGTGCGTCCCCGTCGACGGCGAGTGCGTCAGCGTCGTCACCCCCTCCATAAGAAGGTCCGTAGGGAGCAGGGACGACGCGAAGCGGTTCGGGCCGGTGCGGCAGCGGCGCGTGAAGGACCTGACGGCGGGGGAGACGTGCGGGTATTTTTTGGACGTCTCGCGCGAGTCGTTTCGCGACGGCTCCCGCGTCGCGAAGGCGATCGAGGGCGCGTCCACGATCTTCGTGAACGCGGTCGTGGGGTTGACGTCGTCCGGGTTCAACGAGGGCACGAGCGCGTTGGACGCGGCGGTGGCTGCCAACGTCGGAGCGCGGAAGTATTTCGGCGGCGGCGACACGCTTCAGGAGTTCAAGTCGCTCTCGCCCGGGCTGTTTCTCAGCGCGCTGGACGATCCGAAGTTTTACCTCTTCACCGGCGGCGGGACGGTTTTGAAAGCGCTCGCGATGGGCGGCGCGGGAGAGCTCGAGACGGTCAAGGCGCTGAGGATGAGCGCGGCGGAGATCGAGCGGGCGCGGGGCGGCGCGGACGGGAAAGGCGCGGCGTCGGAGGCGCCGCGGTGCATGCGGCTCTCGTCGTGCGACTGCGGGTGAGGGCCGTTCTATACAAGCGAATGTCGGGGTGGAGTTCAAAGGCGTCAGTTGGCGCTGAAAGGCGCCGAGGACGGGGATTAAAAGCGAGGGGTGGGCGGAGAGAGACGACGGCAAAAGTCCTTAAGGATCGGCGTTCACCACGCCGACGGGGTCGTATGGGAACCAGTGTATAGAACGCACCTGAGGATTCGCGAAGAGGGCGAAGAAGACGACTGGAAGAAGAGAGAGACGAAGGACGGAACGGACACGCGCGGACGAACGAAACGAAACGACGGGACGGGAGGGATTCTTTCAGCGTGTGATGAGTCAAGACGCGAGGCGTCGGTGTACCAACGTATGTAGCGACTACGTGTACTGATGAAACGCGCCTCTTCTTCGAAAGTTTCGAATAAACGACGCGACGGGAATCACCATCCTTGCGTTCATCACCGCGGCGCGAGATCTCGTCGCACTCCGCGACGCGCGTCGTCATGGCGTTCTTCGGTCTGGACGGGTACGGCAGCAGCCTGTCCGACAGTAGCGACGTGGAGGACGTGGAGTACGACGAGCGCGGGGAGATCATCGTCAAACCGAAGGCCGCGGCGACGAGGGACGAGCCGCGCGGGGACGATGACGACGAGAAGGATGACGACGACGACGACGCCGCGAGGGACGACGCGCCCGCGCCCGCGCCCGCGCCCGCGCCGAGGCCGAAGACCTCGCTCCTCCCGTCGCTCGCGGAGGCGTTCGACGCCGTGAAAGGCCCGCCCGCGTTCATCACCGCGACCGCGGCGAAGCGAAACGTGACGTGGAATCCCGCGCACGTCGCGTCCGTCGCCGAGGCGGCGCGCCGACGCGGCGAGGCGGCCGAAGATCGCGACCGCGCGGTCCACGACGCGGGGAAGCGCGCGGCCGCGAGCATCTCGAGCGCGCCGAAGAAGTACCGCACGGACGAGTACATCGCGATGCGGAGGGAGCGGGAGGAGGAGGGGGGCGCGGCCGCGCCGTCCGCGGCCGCGATGGCGCTGTACGGCGCGTCGACGACGGCGGCGACGTCTTCGAAGAAAGCGTCGGCGTCGGGGGGGCAGCCGGACGTGCCGTCGGAGCCGACGCGCGGGATGGACGTCGCCGCGTTCTTGGCCGCGGGGCCCGGCGGCGCGCGGCTGCCGAGGAAGAAGGGCGGGAACGACAGGATGGCGGACGAGAGGAGGAAGCGCGCGGCGGGGCAGAACGGCCGCGACAGCGTCGAGTGGAAGTCGGAAGCGGAGATGGCGCTCCGTCAGCAATACGACTCGTAGCGAAGCGAAGTGAACGCACGGCATCCATGCGTTTCTTTTTTGCTCGCGCACGTCACGTCTTCTAGAGTTCTACTACTGAATATCAAGATAGGTTTAGAGTGCTAGCTAACGAACCAACTGAACGGAGGCGTCACCCGCGGTCGTCGTGCCGCGCGCGAATCTCCGGAGGAACCGAGACGCCCTTCCCGACGCGGCCCCACGGCTTGTCCGCGGCGCACGACGACAGCTCCCACAGGTTAGCGTGCAACCGCCTCTGCGCGTTATCAATCTCCTGGACGTGCTGCGAGCTCTCTTGGAGAAGCACCCCGGTCTGCGTCATGTAGTTGTCCGCGCTCTCGCGCGCTTTGGCGAGCTCGACGCGCGCGGCGCGACGCGCCGCGACGACGACGAGTTTGGACGCAAACTTTTTTTGCGTCGCCGAGCGCGGCGGCGGCGGCGCGACGTCGACGCGCGTCGTCGTCGTGGGGTTCGGGTTTAGGGTTAGGGTTTGGGCGAGCGCGGCGAGCGTCGTCGCGTCCGACGACGCCCCCGGCCCCGGCCCCGGCGCGGCGGCGTCTAAACCCTCCGACGCGAGGTCCTCTGGGAGGATCGGACGCGTCGCGTCGTCGCTTCGCTTCGGCGACGCCGGCGGCGTGTCGCGCGGCGTCGCGATCGGGGACGCGAGCGCGCGGAGGTCCTCCTCCGTCGGGCGCGCGGCGGTCTCCGGGGCGTCGTGCAGCCACGAGTCCTCGTCCTCGGACTCCTGCGAGCGTTCGAGCGATCGCGACGACGGATGGATGGATGGATGGGGCGCGGGCGCGTGAGTCGAGATGCGAACGGCGTCGGAAGCGGGACGGAGGGAGGTGGGGACCGCGCGCGGGGGGGGTGGGGGGGGGGGGGGGGGGGGGGGGGGGGGTTGTCCCCGGGGGGGGGGGCCGCCCCGCCCCCGCCCCCCCCCACCCAAACATGAATGGCC
>Ga0181560_10003590_pt1 | contig 14266 bp, 9 predicted proteins | sample 011ome_20_FD_133751 | JGI IMG/M metagenome (GOLD analysis project Ga0181560, IMG submission 133751) | Coastal salt marsh microbial communities from the Groves Creek Marsh, Skidaway Island, Georgia - 011509CT metaG (megahit assembly) | ecosystem: Environmental > Aquatic > Marine > Intertidal zone...
CGTGAAGATGCGCCCCGTGACACCTGCGGACAGCGGCGAGCCGAGCCACACCACGAGCGGGGAGATGTTGGCGGGGTCCATCGGGTGGTAGCCCTCCGCGTCCGGCTCGAGACCGCTCATGTCGGCGAAGAGGGGCAGTCCCTCGGTCATCCGGGTGAGTGCGACCGGCGCGATCGCATTGGCCGTGACGCCGAGGCGCGCCAACTCGTCGGCCAGGATGATCGTCATGGCGGCGATGCCCGCCTTGGCCGCGCCGTAGTTGGCCTGGCCGATGTTGCCGAAGATCCCCGACGGCGATGACGTGGAGATGATGCGCGCGTCGTTGACCTCGCCCGCCTTGGCACGCGCGCGCCAGTAGTCGACGGCGTGACGGCTCACGGCGAAGGTGCCGCGCAGGTGCACCGCGATGACCGAGTCGAACTCCTCCTCGGTCATGTTGACGAACATCCGGTCGCGCAGGATGCCCGCGTTGTTGACGACGACGTCGAGACCCCCGAAGGTGTCGATCGCCGCCTGCACGATGCGCCCGGCACCGGCGTAGTCGGTCACGCTGTCGGTGTTGGCGACCGCCTCGCCACCGAGGGCGCGGATCTCGTCGACGACCTGCTGGGCCGGGCTCGCATCGGCGCCGGCACCGTCGACGGAGCCGCCGAGATCGTTGACCACGACCTTGGCGCCCTCGCGCGCGAAGGCGAGTGCATGCTCGCGCCCGATTCCGCGGCCTGCGCCGGTGATGATGACGACACGGCCCTCGCAGATACCCGACATGGGTCCTCCTCTTCCTTCGTGGCGAGGCTAGCGACCTCGTGCGCCCGTGATAGGACGAGGGTGTGCCCAGTCCCCGACTGCTCTTCGTGTGCACCGGCAACGCCACGCGGTCGGTGATCGCCGCCTCACTCGTGCGACGCGAGCGACCCGACTGGCAGGTCGACTCCGCAGGGACCTGGGCGATCCCCGGGTTGCCCTCGAGCCGCCGCACGCTGGCAGCGCTGGAATCGGTCGGCGTGAGCGCCCCCGGGCATCGCAGCACCACGCTCGTGCGTGATCACGTCACGTCTGCGGATCTCGTCGTGGCCTTCGAGTCCGAGCATGTCCGGCACGTGCGGCGCCTGGCACCTGAGGCAGCGGATCGGACGGCGACGCTCCCGCGCCTCCTCCTCCCCGACTGGCCCGGAGCGGATCTCGCCGCGGAGGACCCCCGCGACTGGGTCGAGGTCGACGACCCTGCGGGCGGAGACGTCGAGGACTTCATCCGCTGCGCGCGCGACATCGACGCGCAGGTGGCGCTGCTGCTGGCGCGACTGGACGAGGGCCGCGCCTAGGCGAGGATGCCCTCCGAGGACAGCGCCGCAATGCGCGCCTCGTCGATGCCCCAGTCGAGCAGGGCACGCGGATCCGACGCTCGCACCGAGCCGGGAGCCCCCGCGGGAGTGAGAGAGAAGCGCGGTGCCGGCGCTGCCTGGGTGACACCGTCGACCTCGACGTAGGTGCCTCGCGCGGCCATGTGCGGATGGCGGGGAGCCTCGCCCATGGTGAGGACGGGTGCGACGCACGCATCGGTGCCGTCCGTGAGCGCCGCCCATTCATCGCGCGTGCACGAGGCGACCACCTCGGCGAAGCGCGCGCGCAGGACCGGCCATCCCGCGATATCGAACTGCGCGGGAAGCTCCTCGCCGTCGAGCCCGGCGATCCGCAGCCACTCGGCGTAGAACGCTGGCTCGAGGCAGCCGATGGCGAGCCACTTCCCGTCCGCGGTGCGATAGACGTCGTAGAACGGCGTACCGGAGTCGAGCAGGTTGACTCCCGCCTCCTCGCGCCACATCCCGATGGCGGACATGGAGTGGAAGAGGGACATGAGCAGCGCGGCGCCGTCCACCATCGCCGCGTCGACGACCTGACCCTCACCGGTGCGCTCGGCATGCCACAGCGCGGACAGCATCCCCACGAGCAGGAACATGGCGCCGCCGCCGTAGTCGCCGACAAGATTGAGCGGAGGAGTCGGGGGCTGATCGCGTCGGGCGATGTGCGCGAGCACCCCGGCGACGGCGATGTAGTCGAGGTCGTGCCCCGCCGTGCGCGCCCAGGGACCGTCTTGGCCCCAACCCGTCATGCGTCCGTAGACGAGCGCGGGGCGTCGCGCCAGGCAGGCTTCCGGCGACAGGCCGAGGCGCTCCATGACCCCGGGCCGGAAGCCCTCGATGAGCAGATGCGACTCGGCGACCAGGTCCAGGACAACGTCGCGGCCCGCATCCTGACGCACATCCACGACCACTCCCGCGCGACCACGTCGCGTGACATCGCGCATCGGATCGCCGAGGGTCAGACCGGGACGCGGGGACTCGATGCGGATGCCCTCCGCACCCAGATCGGCGAGCACCATCGCGGCGAAGGGAGCCGGGCCGAGGCCGGCCATCTCGACGAAGCGCAGACCGGCGAGGGGACCGCTCATCGGATGATCGCAATCACCTGGGAGTTGTGGACGGCGAGGCGACCATCCGCTGTCCATAGCTCACGACTCTCGGTCGAGTAGCCCTCGGCCATGCCGAGCATGCGTCCCCGGTGCAGGAGTGGAGTGCGTGCGTCGACGCTCGCGGGGTCGACGAGGAGCGTGGCGCTGAAGCTCAGGGTGGCCATGGGTCGCGCGGTCGTGACCTGCACGAGTGCGGCCGGCCACAGGGCATCGACCATGCCCGTGAGCGTCGCATCGTCGTACGCATCGATCTCGACCGCGGGGGCCACCCAGCCGAGCACATCGTCGGCGGAGCCGGAGTACGGGTAGCCACCGACCGGACGCACGGCGAGATGCTGGAGGAACTCCGGTGCGAGCGGGGGTTCGAGGACGAGTGGCTCGAGAGCGCTCCACTCAGGCGCCTCCGGCATGGTGAGCCGCGGATGCGCATCGACGTCGAGAGCGCGGGCGCCGCCGAAGACGACCGTGGCCACAGCCCAGGTCTCGCCCTCGGCGGAAACGATGGCGACCTGCCACACGGCGGTCGCCGAGCCACGCCGCACGAGGGTGCACGCGACCCGAGCGGGACCCGGGAGCACCGGCCCCACCATGTGGACGCTGATCTCGCGCAGGGGCGGCGCGTCAGGGTCCACGGCTCGGGCGGCGCGTACGGCGGCCGCGACCACGAGGCCGCCCCAGGCACCACGCCCCTGCAGCCATCCCTCAGGGACGTCCCATACGCCATCGGTGACGTCGACGTGATCGGAGTAGGAAGCCACGCGGGGAGCCTAGCCGCGCGGCTCGCCACGGAACGTCGCCGTCAGGGATCGCGGCTAGCCTGCCTCCGTGCGCGTCCTCCACACCTCCGACTGGCATCTGGGACGGTCGTTCCACGGGGTCGACATCCTCGACCACCAGCGCGTGTTCGTGACGTGGCTGACCGATCTCGTGGAGCGCGAGCAGATCGATCTCGTGGTCGTCGCCGGCGACATCTACGACCGCGCTGTCCCTCCCCTGGCCGCCGTCTCCCTCTGGGAGGACGCCGTCATCGGCATCACGCGCACATGCCCCATGCTCGTCACCTCCGGCAATCACGACTCCCCCACGCGTCTCGGCTTTGCCGGCCCGCTCCTGGCCCAGTCCGGCCTGCATCTGCGCACCTCACTCGAGGGGATCGGCGAGCCGCTTGTCCTCGAGGGAGCCGACGGGGTCGCACTCGCGACGTACGGCATCCCCTATCTCGAGCCTGACCTCCATCGGGCTGCCCTCGGCGCCGAGCGTTCCCATGCGGCGGTGATCGACGCCGCCATGGACCGCGTGCGCGAGGACCTGTCCGCGCGTGACGGCGTGCGTTCCCTCGTCGTGGCCCATGCGTTCATCACCGGTGACGACGGCGCTGCGGTCGTGAGCGAGTCGGAGCGCGACCTCCGTGTGGGCGGGATCGGCGATGCACCGGCATCCGTCTTCGCCGGTGTCGACCACGTCGCCCTCGGCCACCTGCACGGTGCGCAGGCAGTCCGGGCTGCGGCGGCGCAGACCGTGGCCTACTGCGGATCCCCCCTCGCGTTCTCGTTCTCCGAGCAGGCACACGTGAAGTCGGTGTCCGTGCTCGACATCCCCGCTGTGGGCCCGGTCCAGGTCAGTCGGATCCCAGCACCGGTCCCGCGCGCCCTCACGACGATCACCGGGAGCCTCGACGACCTCCTGGCCGATCCGGCCACGGCCGAGCTCGCCGACCACTGGGTGCGAGTCGTGCTCACCGACGCGCGGAGGCCCACGGATCCGATGGGGCGCCTGCGCGCGGCGCTCCCCCATGCCATCGAGCTCGCGTTCGAGCGCCAGGCGCTCAGTGCCGTGGAGGCGCGCGATGAGCACGGTGCGCCAGCACGCGACCCGCTGACCATCGCCGAGGCGTTCGTCGAGCACGTCACGTCGACACCGCCCGACGCGGTGGAGCGCGACCTCCTGCGCGACTCCGTCGAGCGCATGCGCATCGCCCAGGGATCGCAGTGAGATTCCATCGCCTGTCCCTCAGCGGCGTCGGCCCCTTCCGCGGCCACCAGGAGGTCGACTTCGATTCGGTGTCCGCATCGGGGCTCTTCCTCATCGAGGGACCGACGGGGGCTGGCAAGACGACGATCATCGATGCCATCGTCTTCGCCCTCTACGGATCCCTGTCCGGGTCGGATTCCGACTCCGGTCGCCTGCGCAGCCACCTGTGCCGACCCGAGGAGCCCACCGAGGTCCGCCTGGAGTTCAGCATCGGCGGGGTGCGCCACACCATCACGCGCAATCCCGCATATGAGCGCCCCAAGGCGCGCGGAGAGGGAACGACGCTTGAGCGCGCCGCACAGACGCTCCACGTGCACGACGAATCCGTCCCCGACATGCGCGAGGCCAAGGAGATCGGCGTCTACCTCACGCAGCGCATCGGCCTCACCGCCGATCAGTTCCGTCGCCTCGTCGTCCTACCCCAGGGCGAGTTCGACACGCTTCTCCAGGCCAAGCCCCTCGATCGCTACCGCACGATCGCAGGGCTCATCGACGACGGCTTCCTCCAGCGTGTCCAGGAGGATCTCAAGCAGCGGGCCGACGAAGCACTCCTCCTGCGACGTGATGCCGCGTCCCAGGTCGCACGCTTGCTCGACGTCATCAAGGAGCGCGCTTCCGAAGTGATCGACGTGCCCGATGAGTTCACCGTCGACGACCTTCTCCGCTCCCTCGCGGCCGAGTCGGTCTCTGCGGCGGCGCGCGCTGGAGAAACGGCCGCGGCACTGGACGCCTGCCAGTCCGCCGAGCATGACGCCCGCGCTCGCGTGGAGGCAGCGCGCACCGCAGGGGTGGCCCGCAGCGCACTCGCGCGTGCCGAAGCGCTGGCGGGCGCGGAAGCGACAGCGCTCGACGACGCAGGACTGCAGTCCGTCCTTCACGATCTCGTCGCCCAGCGCACCCGCCTTGAGCCCCTGGCCGACTGGGAGAGTCAGGCCGAGGCGCGTGCGCAGGAGAGCGCACGGCGGCATGCACAAGTTGACGATCTCGCCCAGCGCATCGTCGAAGCGCGTGCGGACGCCGCACTTCTCCCGCAGCGCCGGGAGGAAGCCGTCGCAGCCCTCTCCCGCGCACAGCTCCTCGCCGATCGGGTCGACGACTTCGCCCGGGAGTCCGAGCGACTGCGGGAGCTCCAGGAGTCCTTCGAGCAGCACGCCGAGCTCGAGGGGCGCATCGCCACGGCGCGCACTGAAGAGGCTTCCCGCGCCGAGGCGCTCCAGGCGAGCCGGGACGCACTCCACTCGGCCCGCCTCGCACTCCACGACCTCGTGCGGATGCAACTCACCCAGCGCGCAGCCCACCTCGCAGCGCGACTCGCCGACGGCGAGCCGTGCCCCGTCTGCGGATCCGAGGAGCATCCCCGTCCCGCCCGTGACGACGAGGGCCTCCTCGTCACCGATGCTGACGTCCAGGCCGCGGAGCACTCATCGGCCACGGCCGAGGCGCTGGAGGAGACCGCCCGCGCCTCGCACGAGGCAGCACGCCTCCGTCTCACCGATCTCGACCGAGAGCTGGCGGCTGTCTCCGCACGTGTCGCGGGAGTGACGGAGCACGATGTCATCGCATCGCTCGCCACGGCCCTCGCGGCGCACCAGGATGCTCAGGCCCGTGCCGCGGAGGTCCCCGCCCTCACCGCTGCGGTCGAGGACCTGGACGTGCAATCCACCGCATCCGCGGCTGTCATCGAAGGCCTCGTGGCCGAGGAGGCGGCCGCGCGTGCCGACGCCCGCACCTTCGACACGAGGATCGCCGACGAGACGGCACGACATCGTGATCAGGTGGGTACGGCGGCGAGCGCGGCCGAGCTCCTCGCCTCGGTCACCCACCGCATCGGCGCCCTCGAGGCCCTCCGGCAGGCACGCAGCGCAGCCGCAGGCCTCGAGCTCGACGTGGATGTCGACGCGGCAGTCGTGCAGTTGACCGTGGCAGAGTCCGCACGCGTCGAAGCGCAGGCCGTGCACGCCGACGCCGACGCGCAGCGCCTGCGTCTCGCCGATGCCCATGCCGCCCTCACGACACTCGCCCAGGATCTGGCTCTCGCACGCACGAGCCTGGAGTCGGTGGGCGCCCAAACCGACGCCGCCATCGAGCTCGGCGCGCTGGTGAGCGCAGCACGAGGCTCCGCCAACCTGCGCAACCTCACCCTCCAGGCCTACGCGGTCCAGCGCCGCTTCCGCGCGGTCCTTGAGGCCGCCTCCGTGCACCTCGAGCGCATGAGTTCCGGCAAGTACTCCTTCGCCCTAGACGAGTCATCGACCGGCGGAGCACAAGCGGGACTGGGGATCGACATCGTCGACGCCTGGACTGGTCAGACCCGCGACCCAGGCACCCTGTCCGGAGGCGAGCGCTTCTACGCGTCCCTCGCCCTTGCCCTCGGACTCGCCGACATCGTGCGTGAGGAGTCGGGTGGCGTCACCTTGGACACGCTCTTCGTCGATGAGGGCTTCGGATCCCTGGATGCGGACACCCTCACGGTCGTCCTCGACCAACTCGATGCCCTGCGCTCACGAGGACGCGTGGTGGGCGTCATCAGCCACGTGAGCGAGATGAAGGAATGGGTGCACGACCGCGTCCTCGTCGAGGCCGGCGCCCCCGGCGAGGGCAGCCGTATCCGCCAGCCGTCCTGACGCACGCGAGCAAACACCCCGCATTGACGCCCCTGGCCCCCTAGCCTTCCTCCCACGGCGAGGCGATGAGGGAGGCGCGATGAGCACCGCGACGCAGACCAAGGACTACCGCACCGGCAGGGTCGTCAGCCTCGCGGCCACCGCGGCGCTCGGTGGATTCCTCTTCGGCTACGACTCCGCCGTCATCAACGGAGCCACGTCGGCCATCAAGTCGCTCTTCGGGCTCAGCGATCTCGCGATCGGCTTCGTCGTCTCCATCGCCCTCATCGGTTCGGCGATCGGCGCGTGGTTTGCCGGATCCCTGGCCGACCGATACGGACGACGACGCGTCATGCTGGTCGCCGCCGCGCTCTTCCTCGTCGCGGCGATCGGCCAAGCCTTCCCCTTCGGCGTCGCTGACCTCATGCTCTGGCGCTTCATCGGCGGCGCGGGCATCGGCGTAGCCAGCGTCATGGCACCGATGTACATCGCAGAGATCGCGCCGGCGCAGATCCGCGGCCGCATGGGATCGCTCCAGCAGTTCGCGATCGTCATCGGGATCTTCGCTACAGGGCTGGTCAACTACCTCGTCCTCCAGGCCGCAGGAGGCAACGCCCGCAACGTCTGGCTGCTCGGACTCGAGGCCTGGCAGTGGATGTTCCTCTCGATGATCATCCCGGCGGTGGTCTACGCGCTCCTGGTGCTCAGGATCCCCGAGTCCCCGCGCTACCTCGTCGCGATCGGCGAGCCGGCCCGGGCGGGCCAGGTCCTCAGCACGATCTACACCGTCGATGTCACGCCCATCGTCGCCGACATCCAGGAGTCGCTACAGGGCGACCACAAGCCGCGCTTCTCCGACATCCGGGGACGCACTCTAGGTCTCATGCCGATCGTCTGGATCGGCATCCTGCTCAGCGCCTTCCAGCAGTTCGTCGGCATCAACGCGGTCTTCTACTACTCCAACACAATCTGGGAGTCCGTCGGCTTCTCCGAGTCCCAGGCCTTCCAGACATCCCTCATCACCACGGGCATCAATGTCCTCTTCACCATCGTCGCGATTGCGCTCGTCGATCGCGTCGGACGCAAGCCGCTCCTGCTGGTGGGCTCGGCGGGCATGGTGATCACGCTCGCGACCCTTACGTGGGTCTTCGGCACCGCCGCGACCAACGCCGACGGACAGCCTGTGCTGGCCGACGGACCCGATGTCGTGGCGCTCATCGCCTTCAATGCCTACGTCGCATTCTTCGCCGCGACCTGGGGGCCCATCGTCTGGGTGCTTCTCGGAGAGATGTTCCCCAACCGCATCCGAGCAACCGCCCTGGCAGTCGCCGCGTCGGCCCAGTGGGTGGCCAACTTCCTGGTGTCCACGTCATTCCCCGAGCTGGCCGGCATCTCGCTGGGGCTGGCCTACGGCATCTTCACCGCGTTCGCGGTGCTCTCCATCCCCTTCGTCATGAAGTACATCCGGGAGACGAAGGGCGTCACCCTGGAAGATATGGGCGAATTGGAGGGTGCCCGCGCAGCGTGATCCTCGTCACGGCGGCACTGTCGCCGCATTGGGGGACAACTTCGCCGGAGGCGATCATTCCTTTCGAGTCCTAGTCTGAAGACTCACGTTCGCATCCCCCCGTGAGGACTTCCGATGGCTCTGGCGCGCGCCCCGTGGCGCAACGTCGGCGAGCGCCTCGGACATGCCTGGCGCCACGCCCCCGCCCGCATACGCCGACTGGCACTCCTCGCCATCATGACGCTCACGGCGTATGTGCTGCTCCGGCTCCTCTTCACACGTGAAGACGCGCAGCCCGTCGCCTTCTGGATGCTCTTCGTGGCCGAGCTCATGAGCCTGCTGAGCCTGGCCCTCTTCACCTACGACGCCTGGGACGTCCCTCCGGTGACGCCCCCGGAACCCCTCGACACGAGCGCGGACATCGCCATCGCGACGTACAACGAGCCGCTCCAGATCCTCGAGCCCACCATCCTGGCCAGTCTCCGCGTCATCGGTGTGCGCAAGGTGTGGGTCCTCGACGATGGTCGCCGTCCCGAAGTCCGACGCCTATGCGAGGACTTGGGCGCCGAGTACCTCACCCGTGGCGACAACCTCCATGCCAAGGCGGGCAACATCAATGCCGCCCTGGCCAGGATGGACGCAGAGCTCATCCTCTTCCTCGATGCAGACCACGTCCCCCGCCGTGACGCGATCAGCCAGATGTCCGGCTACTTCCGAGATCCTGCCGTCGCGCTCGCGCAGAGCCCCCATGACTTCCGCAATCGCGACTCGGCGCAGCACACCCATGGCAGCCATCACGAGCAGTCGCTCTTCTTCGAGATCCTCATGCCCGGCCGCGAGCGGGACCAGGCGATCTTCTGGTGCGGGTCCGCGGCGCTGCTGCGCCGCTCCGCCCTTATGAGCGTCGGCGGAGTGGCCACGGAGACCGTGTCCGAGGACCTCCATACGGCCCTCAAGATGCAGCTCCAGGGCTACGTGTTGCGCTATCACAACCGCGTCCTTGTGACCGGGATCGCGCCCCACACGACCGCGGACTACCTACTCCAGCGCGACCGCTGGGCACGCGGCACGCTCGCGGTGCTCACGGGTCGGGAGTCACCGGTCTTCGGCCGCGGCTGGTCGATGCGTCAGCGATTGCACTATCTCAACAACCTCCTCTACTACTTCCTGCCGCTGCAGCGCCTGCTCTACGTCGGCGTGCTGGTCCTGGCCCTACTCCTCGGCTGGCTGCCGATCGGCACGGTGAGCCCGTGGTTCGCCGCCACCGTGGTCATCGTCCTGCTCATCTCCATAACCGCATCGCTTGCTCTCGCGCGCGGCCGGCTCGAGGTCGGCGAGGGGACCTCCAACGTCTACCTCAGCGCCGAGATCTACCTGCGGGCGCTGGTGACGACCGCCCTGCGCCGGAAGAGCAGCTTCAAGGTCACGCCCAAGTCCATTTCCGAGATGGACATGGGCCAGCGCTTCCGCGTCCTTGCCCTGCCCACGATCGTCGCGGTGGTCATCGCGGTCAGTTGGCTGCTGCGCGCGATCCAGGAGGCCTTCGGATTCGTCCTGCCCGGATTCACGCTCCCCGGCAGCCTCAGCGCATTCACCTTCGGGATCCTCACCTTCTTCACCGTCATGGAACTCGCCACGATCACGCCGATGCTGTGGCGCGAGTATCGACGACACCAGCAGCGCTACCTCTGGCGATTCCGCTGCGACATTCCCGCGCGAGTCCAGGGGCGAGCAGCCACCATCACGGACCTGCACGAGGCCGGGCTGTCCTTCGCCGCCACGGGACCGGAGTTTGCCGTCGGCTCCGCGCTCCCGCTCGAGTTCATCGCTCCGCTCGGCGATCATGAGGCCGCCGTCAAGGGGCGCGTCACGCTGGTGCGGTCCCAGTCCCGCGACGACGGGACAATCGTCTACGGATGCACGGCGGAGTGGTCGTCCCCGGAGGATCGCAGGAACGTCATCGACCTGTGCTACGTCTTCCTGGCCGGCCAGGACCGCGGCTACCTGGAGGCGCAGGCATGGTCGGTGACGTCACCGTGACCTATAGTCGCTGAGGTGAAGGGCGTGATGTTCACCAGCTTCCTGGGCTGGGTCGAGGTCACACGCGGCCTGATCACGACCGACGCGATCCTTGTCGATGCTCAGCAGTCCCTGTCCACGGGAGGCGCCTACACCTCGGTGGGCGACTACCCGGCCGGCGAGTTCACCGCGCTCGTCCAGTGCCTCGCAGCGCGAGAAGGCGTGACCTCGGATGACATCCTGCGCGAGTTCGGCATCGCCGTCTTCCCCCAGCTCGGTGCTCTCCATCCCTCCTGGCTCGATGGCATGGACGACCTCTACGCACTGCTCAGTCGCATCGAAGGCGTGATCCACACGGAGGTCCGCAAGCTCTACTCCGAAGCCCTGCCACCGCTCATCACCGCAAGCAAGGACCAGGACGGCACTCTCACCGTGACCTACACATCGCATCGTGACCTCGTTCCCCTGTGCCAGGGGCTCATCGAGGGCGCCGCGCGGCACTTCGACGAGGACTGCGATGTGCGTGTCGTGTCGGTCACCCGCGAGGCAGACATGACGCGTGCCGTGTTCGAGGTCAAGACGAGGGATCATGGCTGAGGCGGCGGACGACCGCGACGCCTTGGCCAGCATGCTGGAGCGGGAGCGCCGAGCCCGGATCGAGGCCGAGCGCCTTCTCGAGACCAAGGCCAAGGACCTCTACGAGGCCAACCAGCGTCTGGAGCATCTCGCTGACTCCCTGGCCGCGCGCGAGCGCTACGCGATGGCGATCTTCCAGGCGGCTCAGGACGGCATCATGGTGATCTCGCCCTCCGGGATCATCGAATCTGCCAACCCTGCCGCCATCGCGCTGCTCGCAGCCTCCGCGGACGATGTCGAGGGCTCGGACATCTCCGCGTGGATCACGGTGCCCACCATCCCGAGCGAGTTGCCGGGAGCAGGGGAGGCCGTGGCGTCGGCTCTGCGCCGCCAGCGACTGAGCGAGTGGACTCTGAACACGGCCGCAGGCATCTCGCTCCCGATGCGGATCGCCGTGGGTCTCATGGAGACGAGCCCTGAGCCACGCCTGATCCTCGTGATGCATGACCTCTCCGAAGAGCGCAAGACCGAGGAGGCCCTGCGACGCACAGCGCTTCTCGACCTCCTCACCGGCTTGGGCAATCGCGCCTCGCTCGTGCAGGCCCTCGACCAGGTCGAGGTGCCAGCGGGCGAGGACGATCTCTGCGTCATCACGGTCGATCTGCTGCGCTTCCACCGCATCAACGATGCATTGGGACGCGCGGTGGGGGACGAGGCTCTGCGCGACATGGGCTCGCGACTGCGTGCTGCTGCCGAGGCAGCATTGGGCGCGGAGCCTCGCTTGCGCACGTGGATGCCCGTGCGCCTCAGCGGTGACGAGTTCGCGGTGCTTCTGCGGGCTGAGAGAGTCTCCGACCTCGTCGAAGGTGAAGTTGCCCGCATCTCACGCACCCTCGAGGAACCGGTGACCTTCGAGGGCTACACGGTGCCCCTCGAGGTGTGCGTCGGCTACGCCGTCGGATCGAGTGCCCATCGCGATATCGATGCACTGACGGACCGGGCCATGATCGCCCTTGAGACGGCCAAGACGCGTGCCGGCCAGCGGATCGCCGCGTACGAGCCGGCCATGGGCGCCGAGCGGTCGCGCATCGTGCACCTCGAGGCACGGATCCGCACAGCGATTGCCGACGGCGAGTTCGTCGCCTTCTATCAGCCGCGCATCGATGTCGTGACCGGCGAGATCGTGGCCTGCGAGGCTCTCGTCCGCTGGGAGCATCCCCGACGCGGGCTCATCCTTCCCGGCGACTTCATCCCCGTGGCCGAGCAATCCAGTCTCATTCTCGATCTAGGACGCGAAGTCCTCGACCAGACGCTCGCCCTGCAGAGGCGGTGCCTGGATCAAGGGCTGGCCCGCCCCGTCTCCATCAACGTCTCGCATCAGGAGTTCGCCCTCCGCTCCATCATGGATGCCCTGCAGGAGCGCGTCATCGCATCGGGCGTGCCGCCTCAGCTGATCGAGTTCGAGCTCCAGGAGACCGTGGTCACCGACGACCTTGACTACAGCAGGGGGATCCTCCAGACGTTGCACGAAAACGGCTTCCGTGTCGCCATGGACGACTTCGGCACCGGTCACTCCTCCCTCGGGCGACTGCGCGAACTGCCGATCGACGTGCTGAAGATCGACCGCTCCTTCGTGAGCAGGGCACCCGAGGACCTGCAGAGCGAGAAGATCCTCACCTCGATGGTCTCCCTGGCCGAGATCCTCGGGGCCACGGTCGTTGTCGAGGGTGTGGAGTCGGAGACACAGCTGCGCATCGTGGAGCACGCGGGGCACTGCGAGGTGCAGGGCTTTCTCTACTCCCCCGCGGTCCGACCCGACCTCTACGAGGACATGCTCCGCACTCAGCCCTGGATGCGGGGTAACTCATGAGGCTCCGTCATCGCGCCTTGCGCATCCCCCTTGCCTACCTCCTGGTCATTGCCGCCGCAGGCCTCGGCCTCACGGCAGTGCTCGTCAATTACGACGTCAACGACGACATCTACCGCAGCGAGCGGACGACAGCTGGGCAGGCGCAGGCTCTGTCACGCGAGCTCAGCGAGGCGTTCGCGGTCTTCTACGGACCGACCGTGGCCGGCGAGGGCTTCGCCAGCGCGACAGTCCAGGAGGCGCAGGCGACCGGCACGTCGGAAGACGTGCTGCTCGCCGATGGATTCCCCGCCTTCGCGGAACCCTTCGTCGACTACCTGGGCCCGGCCCTCCTCGACTACCAACTGGCGCCGGACGGCATCGTCACCTACTCCGCGAAGCCCGAGGAGAACGCCGCCGCCCTCGGCCACAACCTCTTCCTCGACGACGCGCGCCGAGCCGACGTCCTCGCCGCGGTCGAAGCGCGATCGCCAGTCGTGAGCGGCCCCCTAGAGCTCAAGCAGGGTGGCCTAGGCCTCATCATCCGCCAGGCGATCTTCGTCGAGGGCAACACGCCCTTCGCCGAGCGCTTCACCGCACGGGCTGATCTCACGACCTTCCCACCCGAGCTCCTCCCTGTCCCCGACGACTTCTGGGGCTTCGCCACGACGGTCATCGACGTGGACGAGTTCGTCGGGGAGATCGACCTTGCCGGCCTACGGACGGATCAGTTCAGCCTGCAGCCCGTGCTCGCCGACGGCACCCTCGGACCGTCGATCCTCGGCACCTTCCCCGGAGGCACGGATCACGAGGTCACGTCGCGCATTGCCCTCCCCGACGGGACCCAGTGGCAGCTCACGGCCGCCGTGGCGCACGAGACCATCCTGGGGCACTGGCCGATCGTCCTCCTCGGCCTCATCATCACGTTCATCGTCATGGCACTTGCCGCCTGGATCTACCGCGCTTCCAAGCGATACCGCCTGGGCTACGTCTTCAGCGACTCGATCGTAGATCTCACTACGCGCCGTGAGGTGCTGGATGCCACGAGCAACTTCCTCACGTCGATCTACCCGCGACTCCGGGGGCAGATCGACACTCCTGCGCCCGACCCCTTGCGCGAGACCATCCCGCGCGACGCGGATATCCCCGAGCTGCGCGGCGAGGACGGCACACGCATCTGGCCCATTCGCCAGGGCGGCGAGACCCACGCCATC
>Ga0181560_10003595_pt1 | contig 14264 bp, 11 predicted proteins | sample 011ome_20_FD_133751 | JGI IMG/M metagenome (GOLD analysis project Ga0181560, IMG submission 133751) | Coastal salt marsh microbial communities from the Groves Creek Marsh, Skidaway Island, Georgia - 011509CT metaG (megahit assembly) | ecosystem: Environmental > Aquatic > Marine > Intertidal...
CGCACCTGGTCGTCGGAAGCGTCGACGCCGGACATGGCGGAGAGAGAAGGGGTTCGGAGAGAGCGGGGGGTGCGGATGGGGTTGGGGGGGTGCGTGTGCGTCGTGCGGCGCGCGTGCGGTTGTGCCACTAGCAACGGATATTTCTCGGACGTGATTTATTTTCGCGCGCGGCGGACGCACAGCTGTGCGTCCGCTCGTTCGGTCCTCGCCCACGCGCAAACATCGCTGCGTCACGACGTGCGCTGGCGCGTCGTGGGCGTTGCGTCGGTGCGGTCGTTCGCGTGGGGCGGGTTCGATGTCGGACGGGTGGGAACGCGCGGCGAGGGGGCGCGACGGCTTCGCCGCGCGCGCGCGCGAGCTCGAGTGAAAGAAAAAATATTACGCGCCCGCGCTACCTCTCTACCACTTGAACGGCGCGACGAGCTGCGCGACCGCATCGAGCGCGGATATCCCCCACTCCTCGCGGTAGCTCACGATCAAGCACCCGCGCTCGACCCCGGCGTCCTTAAACCCGAACGTCGTCTGCCCGGTCAGATCGATCCTCGGGCGCCACGGAAGGTTGAGGTCACCCGTCATCCGCCAGCTCGCGCGAACGCTGCCGCCGCCGCCGCCGCCGCCGCTCCCACCGCCGCTCCCGCCGCTCCCGTCGTCCACGATCTCGCACGAATACAACTCGACGTTTCTGTTCCTGACGAGCCTCCGCAGGACCGGCTGGAGGTTCTTCAGGTTCGTCTCGAACGTCTGCAACCCCGCGAACGACAACGTCGGGTCCGTGAACGTGCAAAACAAGTCGTACATCTCCGGGTTGATGTCCCCGGTCCAGAGGTACTTCGCTTCCGTGAACTCGCGCGCGATGTCGTCGCGCAGCGCGGTGGCGTCGCGCGGCGAGGACGGGAACGGCCGCGCGTCTCTTCGCTCCTTGCGCGTCAGCTTCGCGCCGTCGTTCGATCCGGAGGACGACGACGACGTCACGGATCCGACGGCGTTCACGATCGCGGTGAGGCCGCTGACGAGCGCCTTGACCGCGCCGGAGGTTTCCTCGTACTTGCTCCGCTCCGCCGCCGTTGCCGTCGCCGTCGTCGTCCTCGCGGCGGTGTCTTCGTCGTCGTCCGCAGAGGATGACGACGCAGCGACGATGGGCGAGAGGCGAACGCGACGAAACCGATGAGCTGACGACGACGCTCCGAAACGACTACGACCGCCTCGAAGCGTCGTCGTCCGCGTCGCGCCCGCGCTCGCGGACGCGCCATCGCATCGCGCGACGCGCGCCGCGGCGGCGGCGGTCACGAGCGACGCCGCCATCGTTCCCTCGCGCGCGCGCCGCGCGTCCGTCGCGCCGCGCGAAGTGACGACGACGACGCGAACGATCGGTCCGATGAATCTCCTGCTGTGTGACAGCTGTCGGGCGTGCGACGCGCGCGACGCGCGCCGCGACGCCGCACGCACGTTAATACTCATAATCGCGCTACTCGTCTACTCGCTACTCCCCTCCTCCTCCTCCACGCCGTCGTCCAGGACCTCGACGCGGTCCTCGTACGTCGCCGTCACCACCCCTTCCTCGCACGCCCACGCCGCGGGTCGACCCAAGTACTTCCCGGACACGCCGACGTCGATGAGATGCAACCCGCCGCCGCACCTAGTCGCCATCCCTCTCTCCTGTATCGTGTGCCCGATCACCATCCGCCGCGCGCCCACTTTAGCCAGCACCGCGCCGAGCTCGTCGCACACCGCGCGCTCCTCCTCCGCGCTCTCGCGCGGCGTGCTCCAGAACCGGTTCCAGAGCGGGCCGTCGCCGCTGAGGGTCGAGGGTAATTGTCCATACGAGGCGACGTCGGGGCGGAGTTGAAAGGCGTCAGGAGTGGAGTTGAAAGGGGTCGAGGCGTGTCGGGATTGAAAGCGGGGGGTGTGCGGATTAAAAACACGCGCCGGGAGAGAAAGTCGAGAAAGTCCTCAAGGAAATGGCGCGCACAACGCGTGCGCGGTCGTATGGGGACCAGTGTAAACATAAACGTGGACGCGCCCGAAGAGATGCCGCCACGCGTGCCGTCGAAACTTCGCGTCGCCGCCGTCCCCCGCGCTCGCCGCCCGCAGCGCGCCGTTGACGCCCTCGACGGTGTCGCGATGCGCCGCGAGGTGGTGCGCGCGGATGCCCGCGTGCGAGAAGAGCGACCTGCACCTCCCCTCGCCGGCGACGTGCAGCATGGACCGATCGAAGCGCAGCGTCTCGCCGAGGTCGGCGCCCGCGCGGAAGAGATCGCGCCTGCGATGGGTCGAGGAAGGACGCGCGTCAGGTATGCGGGGATGTGATTGGTGGATGACATACACACGTGTCAAAACGTGAGGCTGACATCTTCGCGAGCCGCGAAACGAGAGAACGCCTTAAGAAACGGCGTTCACCGCGCGTGCGGGGTCGTATGGGGACCAGTCTCGATCTCGTCGCACCATCGCCGCCGGCCTTCCTCCGTCTGCGTCGCCGCGTCGCCGTCGCGCGCGCCCGCGGATCCCGTCTGCTGCGCGCGCCTCTCGAGCGCCGCCTTCCCGAGCTTCACGAGCTCGCGCTTGGAGACGTACCGCAGGTCGCCCTGAAGCGTCATGAGCTCGTGGTTGCCGAGGAGGCCAACGACTTCGCCCCCCGCGTCTTTCGCCGCGCGCGCGAGCTTATTGAGGAGTCGCGTCGACGCCACGGTGGAGTTCAAAGGCGTCAGAAGCGGAGTTGAAAGGCGTCGAGGGCGGGGATCGAAACCAGCGAGGGACCCTGATGGGCGGAGAGATGCGCCGGGAGAGAAAGTCCTTAAGGATCGGCGTTCACCACGCCGACGGGGTCGTATGGGGACCAGTTTGATACTAGAACGCACCTTATCGAGGAGTCGCATCAACGCCACGGACGCGTCGCCGCGGTCCAGGACGTCGCCCGTCTGCACGAGGATCGTCTCGCCGCCGCTCCACGCGTCGTCGTCCACGGACGTCTCCTCGATCGACGTCGTGTTGATGACGCGCGCGAGGATGAGCGAGCGACGCGCGAGGTCGAGGTCGCCGTGGAGATCTGGGAGCGCGACGAGGCGTCGAGCGACGGGGCCGACGCGCGCCGCGCGCGGCGTCGGGGCCGACGACGACGACGCCGCGTCCGCCGCTTCCGCGTCTCCGATCGTCGTCGTCGTCGTCGTCTCCGCCGCCGCCATCGCGGCCGCGTGCGCGGCGAGCGCCGCGGCGGCGTCGCCGTACGCGTCCGCGGCCGCGCACTCCTCTTCGATCCCCGCGGCCGCGCAGTGCGCGGCCGTGGACACGTACGCGTGATGTTGATGACGACGCCGCGCGTCCTCCGCGGCGACGCCGCGCGGCGACGTCGCGACGAGCGCGAGGAGGAGGAGGAGGAGGACGGCGGCGAGGCGCCCTCCGCGTCGCCGCGGCGACGCCATCGCGCGAGATGCGGCGCCTCCCGACGGCCCTCCCGCGCGGCGACCGACGGAGCCCGCAAACAATGGAACGCTCGTTCGAGCTCCGGGCCGGTCTCGCGCGGTCGCGCTCATCAGCTCGACGAGCGCTCGAAGCGGCGAACGAGCGAAAAGGCGGACGCGCCGCGACGGCGGGTTCACAGGACGCCGCGACGCGCGCGACTCCCACACGCGCCTCTTAGAAGATGCAGAGCTTTCTGCGCAACGGCTCCGCCGCCGTGCGACGCGCCGTGCTCGCTCAGGCGTCCTTGCCCGCCGCGCAGGTCCGTTCTCCGTCCTCCGCGCCCGCCGCGGGAATCCGTCGCGTCGACGCCTCTTCCAACCGGGGAGATGAGGGTTTGTTTTCCCTTTCCTCTCGTCGCGACGCGCGATCGCGCGGGTTCCGGCGACGTCGACGCCGCGATCGCGCGCGATCGTCCCCGCGCGCGAATATCGCAGACGAACCCGCGCGTCCCCGCGCGTCCCGCGGCGCTCGGACGCGCATTCGCGCGCGCCACGATCGACGCGAATCCATTCTTCGTTCCCACGTCCGCGCCCTCGCTCACGAGATCATCCATCATCGATCGTTCCCTCCTGATCAGGTCGCCTACCCCGCGCTGACGATCCCCGCGTTCGCGCGCCTCATGGGCGCCGCGGGCTACCTCGACGCGAACCAAGTCACGGAGCGCGTCGTGGAGGTTGTGAAGAAGTTCAACAAGGTGGACCCCTCCAAGGTATCGCCGACGTCGACGTTCGCGGCGGATCTCGGGCTGGACTCGCTGGACACCGTGGAGGTGGTCATGGCGTTCGAGGAGGAGTTCGCGGTGGAGATTCCGGACGCGGAGGCGGATAAGATCTCGTCCGTCGCGGAGGCGGTCGCGTACTTGACGTCGAACCCGGACGCGAAGTGATGATGGATACGCGAGGGAGGGACGAGAGAGGAGGCGGTTCGATTCGATCATCTCGTCAGTCATTTAACGTCGACGGAAAGAAGTCGCCAAACGTACGCGCCGTCGTCGTTCGCTTCGCGTGATATCGTTGGTCTTACAAAATAATACTCGTCCGCGACGACTTGGTCGTCGCTCTTCCTCTCTACTCGTACAGTATACGTGCCTCCTCCCTCCTCGAAAATCCAATCCAATCCACCGCGGCGGGCCCCTCGTATCGTCTCAGTCCAGATACATCCCCACCGGCGGCTCGGCGTCTGGCAACTCCAACGACGAAAACAAAATCAACAGCCTTCGCTCCCCCGGCACCGCCCACACGAACCCGAGCTCCGCGCCGCCGGTGAGCGACCCGCCGCGGCCGTCCAGTAACAGCAGCTCGCCGTCGACCCAGATCCTCTCGGTGAACCCCGGCTTGGCCACGCGCCCTTGCCCTTTGTACCGCGCGACGACGCCTAGCTCGTCGGGGTACGAAAACGAGCTCTCCAACCTGTGCTCCGCGCCCACCCTCGCGCGAAACGACGCCGCGCCCGCGGGGACGTTCGCGTCGCCCGTGAGCTTCACCGCGGTGACGCAGTCGTCGCCCTCGCCGAGCTCGTCGCCCCATCGCCCGCGCGTGAGCCTTAAAACCTCGGGGCCGTGCGGGCCGAACGCGCCGAGGTAGAGCCGGTCGAACGGGTCCGCGTTGGATCGCGACGCCACCGGGGGGGGGACGCGAGAGAAGCGCGTCTTCAGCGGCAGCGGCATCCCGCCGGAGAGATCGCGGGACATCATCTCGATGATCGCCTCCGCGTCTTCGGGGTCGATGGGGAACGAGGACGCGTCGGAGGCGGCGGGGATCGAACCGGCGGCGTCCGCGCGTGGCTCCGGCGCCGCGTCCCTCCCTCCGGCGTCGCCCGAAGACGACGACGAGGGGTCGCGGATGGGCGCGAACCCTTCGGGGCCGATGTAGCCGCGCGGGGGGGCGTCGGAGACGTCGCGCATCTCGCGGTACCCGCGCGCGTCGCCGCCGCCGCCCGTCGATGACGCGGACGACGCGGCTGAGGACGCAGAGGAGGACGACGACGACGACCCCGTCCCCCTCGCCTGCTGCTGCTGCTGCGCGGTGGCCGCGTTTTCGTGTCCGTTCTCCCACTTGTTTGCGAGGAAGCGGTCAATCTCCGCGTCCAGCGAGGTGCCGTCGCCGCCCGCCGCGCCCGCGCCCGCGCCCGCGCCCGCGCTCGGAGACGCGCCCGCGCGCGCTCCGCCGAGCCGAGACGCGACGCCGTCCGAATCCAACGTCGGCGGCGCGTCCGGTCTCGCCGCCGCCGCCGCCGCCGCGCCGTCGCCGTCCACGTCCGCGTCCTTCTCCTCCGCCGCGCGCCGCAGACGTTCCCTCTCCTCCTCGAGGTCGAGCAGGATGATCTCTGGCTCCCCTCGCGCGATCGCCGCCTTATTCGCCGCGTCACGCAGCTCCTCCGCGATCTGCGCCTTGGCGTCCGCCATCCCGCGCAACACCGCGGCTTCCACGTCAGCCTTCGTCGCCGCGTCCGCGGCGTTGGAAGGTCCGCCGCGGCGGGGCAGCGCCATCCCGTCCAGGGGCATCCCGCCGAGCGTCCCGGGGCCCGGGAGCGAGAACGGGCGGCCCATCCCGAGCGCGCCGGCCAACGGGCCGACGCCGCGCGCCGAGGAGGGGTCGACGTCCGAGACGAGCCTAAAGGCGTGCCTGCCGTCGAGCTCAATCTCCGCGGGGACGCGCGCCTCCTCGACGTCCCAGCCGTCGCCGTCGGCGGCGGCGCCGTCGCCGCGCATGAGCGCGCCGCGGCGGCGCGCGAGCGACTCGCGCGCCGCCGCCGCCGCCGCGCCCGAGTCGAGGTCGCTCTCGTCGTCGTCGTCGTCGAAGCCGCCGCGCGTCGCGCGGCGGCCCGAGAGCATCATCCGCGCGGCGGCGTCCAAAACGTCCACGTCTTCGTCGTCGTCGTCCATCTCAATCTCGAGTTCCATCTCGAGCTCGAGCACGGTTCGTTCGACGTCGTCGTCGTCGTCGTCGTCGTCGTCGTCGTCGTCCAGGAACATCGCTTCGTACGCGTCCGCGGTCTCGTTGATGACAAACTTGTCGAAAAAGTAGTCATCCCTGGGCTCGCCCCTGGACGTCGTCCGCTCGTGCTTCCCCCCAAACGCTTCGAAAACGTCCCCGCTGCTTGCGACCTTAGCGTCATCGGCATCGGCATCGGCATCGTCGCCTTCGCCGTCGTTCGCGCTCGCGCGCGCCGCGTGCTCGCGCTTCAGACGCTCCCAGTTCTCGCGGAACCCCGGCGCGGACGCGACGAGTTCCTTCATGAACCCTCTCGCCTCGTACGACAAGAGCTCGTCCATCGCGCACCCGTCGATCTCAAACGGCAACGTCAGCCCCGGCGTCTTCGGCGCGCGGACGATGCCGTTCTCCACGGTCCACGACGCGAATGTCGCCTCGGCCCTCGCCGCCGCGGTCGCCTTGGCGGCGGCGACGCCCGCGGCGGTCATGCTGGGGGTGATGCCCCCGGGCACCTCCACCGAGAACGCGACGTCCGCGCCGAAGCCTCTCGCGGGGGGCGCGGCGTCGCCCCGAGGGTCGACGGGACCGCCGTCGGTCGTCGACGTTTCGTCGGCGTCGGCCGCCGCGGAGATGGACGAAATCTCGCCGCCGAGACCGGCGGCGACGACGCCGTCGAACCGCACCGCGCGACGCGCGACGTACTCCCCCGTCGTCTCGTCTCTCTCCAGCCACAGCTCGAACACCCTCCGCCCGAACGCGTCGTCGTCGTCGCCAGCCGGGGTGGTATCGGACGTTTTGTCGGACGACCCCCCCGCGCGCGCGCGTCTCGCGTTTCTCTCTTGCATCGTCGCGAGCTCCCTCGCGCTGAAGCTCGTCCCGACGTACCGCCCGTGCTCCGGAGCGACGCGCATCATGACGCCGTACGCGCCCCCCGGCTCGTCCTCGGTCGCGCCGCGCCCGGCCCACCACCCGCACATGCCCGCGCCCGCGTCGCGGAATCGCGCGGCGGCGGCGAAATCTTCGTCGCGGACGGCGCGGCGGTAGCCGTTCTCGACGGCGGCGACGGGGTCGGCGGCGCGCATCGTCGCGATCGTCGACTTGATCTCCGCGGCGGTTTTGAAGTCTTCCTCCGCCACCGCGGCGTTTAGTTGGCCCTGCGCGCAAGGAGGGGCACGGAGGAGAACGAGAGGGAGAAGAAGAGAGGAACGACGGAGCGTTAGTATGTAGTTCAGATGATTTGTCGACGAGAGGTCGTCTCGCAGTCTACTCGGAGACCAATCGAAGGGACGACGACAGAATTGCGCGGACGAACGAATGAATGCAATGCACTGGGGGGGCGCTTTTCCGCGCGGGGCGCGCGCACCCGCAGCGCGTCTAGGATGCCTTCCTCGCCGTCGACTCTGTCGAACGTCTCGCTCCATCGCGCCCAGTCGTCCTTCCCCTTCCTGTCCGCGGGCGGCGCCGCCGCGCCGCCCGCCCACGGCGTCTGCGCGCTCACCTCCGCCAGTCGCGCCTCCAGCGATTTCGCCTGCGCGGACTGCCGCGCCCCGTGCACGCGATCGACGGCGTCCGCCCCACCGTCTCCGGCGACGCCCGCGCCGGAGATGCGCCGGCTCGCCTCGCCCTCCGCTCTCGCGACGACGCGTCGCCGCGCGCCGGAGCCGTGGAGACGTCGCGAAGAGGAGGGCGCGGCGGTCGCGGCGCCGGGGGCGACGCGTCGCGTCGCGGCGACGCGCGCGGTCGTGGTCACGGCATTCGGAGCGACGACGGAGGTTCCGCGGCGGAAATAACCGCGCGAGGATTCCTTCTTCGGAGACGTCAAGGGAGACGCCAACGACGCGCTCGCCATGCTTCCGCGCGCCTTCGCTCGCTTCCTGACGACGCGTGCGAGTGCTCTGTCGCTCGCGCGTGTCGCTTCTGGCCTCGCGCCGGCGTCGGCGCGCGCGACGACGGAGGCGTCTCGCGGAGGATACCCACCTTCGGAAGAAGAAGATAGGGCGTGATCCGTAATACCCCCAGCGGTCAGTTGAAAGGCGTCGCGATCGAACGTTGAACCCGAAGGGTGGGTGAAATGATAAAACTGAAACCGGCCTCCCGGCCACACACTGACATTAATGTTTCGGACGCGTCGGAGGGGAACTCGTCTCAGATTTGACGTCGCGTCGCGCGGCTCGACGCACGGCGGGAGCGCCGTCGTTCTCGCGCGTCGCGGCCCCGCGCGCGCGATACGCGCGAGGGGCGTCCACAGCAGATAGCACGATGCCCGCGGAGGCGTCGCGTCGCCGCGGCGCGTCGCCGTGGGTGCGTCCTCGCGGCTCGTCGTCTCGCGCGCGGCGCGGTGCCGTCTTTTCTCTCTCCGCGGTCGTCTCCCCTCGTCCCTCGCCCATCTCGTCTCATCACGCGCCCCTCTCGCTACCTCTCTCCGCTCCGCGTCGTCAGGTCGACGCGAAGGCGCCGACGCCGAACGCGGTGCATCTCGCGACGTACGGCGTGCGCGCCGAGGACGCGGACCGCGACCCGGTCGTCTTCGCGCGCGCGGCGGACGCACACGATGACGCGTCGGACGACGCGACGCGCGCGCGCCGCGACCCGAGCGGCATGTTCCCGTCCACCGCCGCCGCGTCTCGCGCGTTCGGCGACATCCTGACGCAAAAACGCCGAGGTCAGGCGGTCGCGAGCGGCGCGCGATGGCGCGATGCGCGCGCGAGCGTCGGCAAAGAGAGGTGATTCACACTGGTCCCCATACGACCGCGTTGGCGTGGTGAACGCCGATCCTTAAGGACTTTGCCCGGTGTTTCTCTCCGCCCAACCCTCGCTTTCGATCCCCGCCCTCGACGCCTTTCAACTCCAAATGACGCCTTTGAACTCCACAGCGCGGTGATTAACCTCTTTCGCCGCGCGTCCGAGGGCGAAGCCGCGGCGGCGCGGCGGCGGCGGTCCGAGCGCGAGGCGACGACGACCGCGGCCGCGCTCGAGGGCGCGTCGTTGGAGGGGTTCGCCGCCGCGAGAGCGCACGTTGCGGCGCTCAGCGCGAAGATACGCGGCGACGACGTCGGAGGTGGCGAGGGGGAGGACGAGGCGGGGGCGCGCGCGTCGTCGTCGTCGTCGTCGTCGTCGCGTCGAATCGAAAACGAAAACGAAACGCAACTCTACGGGACGTTACATCGCTCCGGGACGACGTGGACGACGTATTCGCGCGTCCCGGAGCACCTCGAGCGCGCGCTCGGGGAGCCGGAGCGGGAGACTTCGCGGTGCCCGCACCTCGTCGGCGCGGGGATGACTCGAAAGCCGTACGCGTTGATTTCAAAGCGCGAATCCGGAGACTCCGGCGAGGGCGGACGCGTGCGTCGCGGGCTACACTGCCGCGAGTGCTGGGACCGGCTCGAGACGAAGCGCCTCGCGGCCGCGATCGTGTGCGCGGACTGCGGCGACTGCTTCCCGCTGAGCAAGACGCGGACGTACCCGACGGTCGCGGGGGGTCGGGTGCGTCCTATTACCACGCTGGTCCCCGTACGACCGCGTCAGCGCGGTGAACGCCGATCCTTAAGGACTTTCTCTCCCGGCGTACAGTATGTTTCTCCTCGCCCGCCCCTCGCTCACAATCCCGACACACCTCGACGCCTTTCAACTCCGCTTCTGACGCCTTTCAACTTCACCCCTCAGAACGGCGGCCCGGCCCGGTTGGACGGGCACCGGTGGGTCGACGTGTGTTTTTTGTGCGCGCCAAGACGACAAACCGCGGAGGACGGAGGGATGTGGATCAGACCGCCGCCCGCCGCCGCCCCCGGGGCGAAGAAACGCATCGACGAGGACGGCGGGAATAACTACTACGAGGGACTATCCAGGGCGCAGAGGATGGCGATCGTGAACGCGGCGATCGACGCGCGGACGACGGCGGCGGGGACGAAAACGAACGCGAAGGCGAACGCGAAGGCGAACGCGCCGTCGACGCGCACTCAGCCGTGGCAGATTGGGTACGCGGAACAAGAGACCGCCGGGGCGCGCGACGCGGACGGCACCGCCGCGCTCGCGATCGCGCGCGAGCACAACCCGGGCGCGGACCGCGGCGTCGACGGCGTCGTCGAGACGCGCTCCGAGGCGGCGGCGGCGATCGAAGCCATGGGACGAGAGGTGAGACGCGCGTTTGGTTTCAATTTACCCGCTACCCCGCGCCCGGCCCGGTTTCGACTACGTGTACGACAGACGCTCGCACGACCGCGAATCCCATCGGCTGAACGACCCGACCCGCGCCCCATCCATCGTCGAAGGCGGACGTCGAGTACGCGCGCGAGAAGGCGACGCGCCCGGGCGACCGGCACGGGCTGCTTCCGATGGAGACGTTCGTCGGGGACGAGCGCGGCGGCTCTCGACGCGCCGCGTTCGCGCGCGACGCGCTGATGCGGTCGGTCTCGGTCGGCGACCCCGCCGCGTTGCCGCCGGTGCCGGCGTCGCACCGGTCGCTCGTGGAGGAGATCGTTCGCGCCGGCGGCGGCGGCGGCGACGGCGGAAAAGTCCTTGAGGAACGGCGTTCACGACGCGAACGGGATCGTACGGGGACCAGCGTCGTCGCCGACCTTCCTCGTCGATTCGTGGACGAATCCGCCGCGCGAGAGGCGGTCGCGCTCGCGGAACGCGCGCTTCACTCCGCGGCTCTCGACGCGCGAAGGACTCTTGGCGACCGCGCGAGCGACGAGGAATGCATCCGGGAAGCGCTCGGGCGGTTGAACGACGACGCCGAGGGCGCGATCGCGGCGGCGATGGCCGCGGACGCGTCGCGGCGGATGGAAACGTTCGCTGGCGAGACGTTACACGGCTCCCAGGCTGTGCAAGAGGACGCCGCGGAAGCGGAGGCGCGCGCGATCGCGCGAGACCGCGCGCGGATAGACGACATCTTGGGCCGCGAGCGCCCCGCGCTGATGGAAGCGGAGCGACTGAAGCGAATCGAAGCGGAGGAGGGCGCGGCGGCGGCGGCGGCGGCGGCGCGAGGGTCCGACGACGACGACTTCTGGGGAGATTTAGACCTCGACGACGACGAGAACGTCGACGCGGAGGGGCTCCCGAAGCTCCGCCGCGGCAGCGCGGCGGACCTGCGCGCGCGCGAAGAAGAGATGGACGCGGCGCGGAGGGAGAGGGAGAGGCTGAGGGAGGAGGAGCGACGCGGCGCGCGCGCGAAGATCGAGGCGTGGGCGCGCGCGGGGGTCGATTTCGGCGCGTACGACGACGCGTCTCAGGCGCGTCCTATTACCACACTGGTTCCCATATGACCCCGTCGGCGTGGTGAACGCCGATCCTTAAGGACTTTACTTCCCGGCGCATCTCTCCGCCCAGGGTCCCTCGCTTTCAATCCCGACACACCGCGACGCCTTTCAACTCCACGCCTGACGCCTTTGAACTCCACCCCGACGTTCGCTCGTACAGAACGACCCTGACGCGCCCGGCGCCGCCGCGAGCGGCGAGACCGCGTCGTCCGCCGCCGTCGCGCGCGAGCTCGCGCGGTTGAAGGGCAGCGTCGCGGACGCGCTCAAGGAAGCCGCCGCGGCGAAGGCGAAGGCGGAGGCGGAGACCGCGTCGGAGGCCGCGGAGGCCGCGGAACCCGGAACTTCGATCGTCGCGACGACGACGACGACGACGACGACGACGACCGCGCCGTCGCCCGATCGAGGAAGCGACCTGTGGATGAAACGCCTCGCGATGTCGCTCACGACCGCGCTGTGCGAGTGCGACGAGGGCATCCTGCGCGCGGGCGCGGACCCGGACGCCGCGTGGGCGAGGACGATGACGCTGCCGGCGCCGTGGAAAGTCACGGACACGCAGGCGCGTTCTATACACTGGTCCCCATGCGACCGCGTTGGCGTGGTGAACGCCATTCCTTAAGGACTTTGCCCGGCGTCTCTCTCCGCCCATCACCCCTCGGTTTCAATCCCGACACACCTCGATGCCTTTCAACTCCATCTCACGCCTTTCAACTCCACCCCGACGTCGCTTTGAATGATGGAACGACCCTCAGACGAGTAACTCTCCGGAGGCGATCAAGAGGCCGCCGACGCCGGAGCCGGAGCCGGAGCCCGCGGAGACGTTCGCGGTGGAAGTGCCCGTCGCGATCCCGGTCGCGAGGGCGGGCGACGAAGCGCGGCGCTCGCCGACGAGAGAGGGGACGACGCGCGCGGGCGGGAAGAGGGGGAAAGGGGAACGCGTCGGCGTCGAAATCGACGCGGCGCCGCCCGCCGCGAAGACGGGTCTGCTCGGACGGCTCGTCGCCGCCGCGGCCGCGGAGAAGGAGGCTGAGACGAAAGCGGCGAATAAGAAGACGCGCGCGCCGCGGAAGCGCGCGACCGCGTCGATCGACCCCGCCGCGATCGCGTCGGCGCCGCCGCCGCCGCCGCACCCGCGGCGCGACAAAACCGCAGCCCTCGCCGCGGAAGCCTTCGCCGCGGAATCGCCGCCGCCGTTCGATGAGAAGAAACACCTCGACGAGACGATGACGAAGCTCGAGGGACCGGAGGGTAAGGACGCCGCCGTGGAGGTGCCCCTGCGCGAGGACGTCGTCGAGGCTGCGAAGATCGCGCCCGCGAGGGAAGACGAGGACAAGGGCGGGGGCAATAATCTCGCCGCCGCCGCCGCGGTTCTCGCGCGGCGGAAGGAACGACTCGCGAGCGGCGGCGGCGAAGGCGGCGGCGCCGAGGGGTTCGCGCGCGTCGCGTTCGAGGCTGCGATGCGACGACGGCAGAGTAAAGTTCGCGAGGCGCACGAGAAGCTGCGGGCGGACGCGCTGAGAGCCGTCAACGCCGCGGCGGACGACGATACTGATCGCGAGGAGGAAGCCGCCGCCGCCGCCGCCGCCGCCGCCGCGAAGACGAAGAAGAAGACGTCGTTCAAGTCCGCGGTCGCGAAGCTCGGCCTCGCGAAGAAAGACGACGACGCGTCACTGCGCGACGTCGTCCTGGACGCGGCCGCCGCGCGGGCGGAGGAGAAGGAGAAGGAAGCGATCGCGGAGGCGGCGCGACTCGAGAAGAAGCGCGAGCGAACGATCGCGATGCACGGCGTCCTTCGATCGCGCGCGCGGTCGCGGCTCGGGCCGCGGTACGACGCGCTGCTCCTCGGTCCGCGCGGCGCGGATAACAACGCGAAGGAGGAAAAGTCGGAGGGGCGCTGGGCGAAGCGAGAGCGCGAATACTGGGAAGGACAGGACGACGACGACGACGGCGGCGGCGGCGGCGGCGGCGACGAGACGACGACGACGCCGTCGCTCCTGGGGGAAAAACCGTCCGCGTTCGCGACGCGCGTCCGCGACCGCGTCGCGATCAACAAGGCGTCGGCGTCGCTCGAGGCGCTGCGCGGTGACGTCGTCGCGAAGCGCAAGCACGAGGCGGCGGCGATCACCGCGGCGGCCAAGGCGGAAGCGGACGACGCCGCGCGCTCGGCGGACGCCGCCGCCGTTTCAAAAATGCGCGCGAAGGAGGACACCGACTCGGAGGACGAGAGAACCGCGTCCGACGCGAGCTCGCCGGAGCGGCGCGCCGGCGGCGACGGCGACGGCGACGGCAACGCTTCGTGTTCCGATGTCGATTCGTCTTCCGACGAGAGCTTCGATCCGTACGCCGCGTTCGCGCAGAGAGCGAACGTGAAGCGGCGCACGGAGGCGCAGGCGGCGGCGCGGATGTCGACGCGACCGATCGCCGCGGCTTTCGAGGACGCGCAGTGGGCGAAGAAGAAGCGCGCGGCGACGTGCGGAACGCAGACGGCGCAGGTGGACCCTTTCGTGGACGAGGTCGCGCTGTCGCTGTACCCGATCCGCGCGACGAAGGTGGACGTGAGCGATTGGGCCCCGCCGTTGGCACCGCTGGCCGCCGCCGCGCCGCCGCCGCCGCCGCCGCC
>Ga0181560_10003603_pt1 | contig 14240 bp, 11 predicted proteins | sample 011ome_20_FD_133751 | JGI IMG/M metagenome (GOLD analysis project Ga0181560, IMG submission 133751) | Coastal salt marsh microbial communities from the Groves Creek Marsh, Skidaway Island, Georgia - 011509CT metaG (megahit assembly) | ecosystem: Environmental > Aquatic > Marine > Intertidal...
AATCAACTGGTGAATTTATTGGCCGAGCCGCCAGTCGTTCGCATTGCCGGGGATACGGGAGTCTGAGTCTGGTCTGCGCTGCGAACGCCAGCAGACCTCAAGAGACGAGAAAGAACAGCACCCCCCTGCCCGGCCCCTCCTGGTACCGCCAACCAGGGCGCCACCCAAGACATTGCCTCTATTCGCTGGTAAGGAATCCAGTTCAACAACACTCGATCAGCAAGGCTGCCACTGAGGAATTCGTTGGTATGAAGTTGTCCGTGTCAGGTTTTGAAGTAAGCGGAAGAGATCTACCAGACCAGCAACGAGATTACTCACCGCAAACACGCTCGGAGCCTGCATCCACGATCTCAGCCTCCGCGACCACTTTCTAAAAGATCAGTTACGCCCGACACCCCATTTATACTTCTTATACGTCCACCGGTACATTGACCCTGGGTGCCATATTAGGTGGGGAGTTTGCGGAGATGAGCGAGGAGGCCCCGAATTTAATTTGTAGTGGGTAGATGCCCCAGCTTGCCATAGGAGAGCATTGATATCGCCCCGCACAGGTCTAGGATTGTGCCAGTGGGTGTCTGCGAGCAGCCCGATACCATCATCCCGCTTCAGGCTTTGGTGAAATAGCTAAGGGTTTATTTTTCAATCGCTTATACTCGTCACAACTTTAAGACTGTGATCGCAATGCTCGGTCAGAAGAGAATGGATGTTGCTGGAATGATTACCGATGTCGTCAAATTGGATGTCATGCCAGCGGCCTTTGAGGCGCTTAGTTTGCCGACTTCGCAGTGTAAGGTGCTTACTGAATTATGATTTCACTTAGTAAAGAGCGGCTCTCTCGCGATGAGCGAGAGTGGCGCAATACCACCATAGCAATTGAGGCATTCAAAAAGGCCCAATTGCACCCCGACAGGGTCGCGATCTTTTTAGAAGACGAGCCTGATGCAACATACGCTAGCATCACTGACGAGGCGTTGAGGCTCATCGCCGCGCTGGCCACGCTTGGTTTGGAGCAGGGCGACGTTATCAGTTTTCAGCTGCCCAACTGGCGAGAAGGTGCCGTTATCGATATCGCTGCCGCGGCTCTTGGATTAGTCGTCAATCCCATCGTGCCTATTTATCGAGATGCGGAGCTCCGCTTCATTTTGAGTGATGCTGCCAGCAAGGTGATCTTCATACCCGATCAACACCGCAGTATCGATTACGTTAAGATGATCTCTCGACTTCGTCCCGAGCTGCCGAATCTTGAGCACATTGTTACCGTGCGAGCAGTGGCCGAATATCCCGGTGCAGCCCAGTACGAGCAGCTAACCGATTGTGAGCCAGCCGATCAGGCCTGCTTGCCCACTATCGATCCTAACTCAGTCAAGTGTCGGCTTTATACTTCGGGCACCACGGGTTTTCCGAAGGCGGTATTGCACAGCCACAACACACTAACTCGCATTCTCGACAATACCAGTGATCATTCCGGCACCAATTCGTCGGACGTGATGATCATGCCCTCGCCCATTACGCACATTACCGGCTATAGCAGTGGCTTGAATCTGCCCTTCATTCGAGATGGGCGTTCCGCCTTGATGGAGCGATGGGACGCTGATAAATGCATTGACTTTATTCATCGCGTTGGCGGCACCATGACGGTTGGCGCTACACCTTTTCTTCAAGAGCTACTGGATGCAGCAGAGCGACGAGGTGACCCGCTGCCCAGCATGAGGGTGTTCTCCTGTGGTGGTGCGGCAGTGCCTCCAGCATTGGTTTTGCGTGCATACGAGGTGCTGGCAAACTGTCGCACGGTGCGAGTTTATGGAAGTACCGAAGCCCCGATTATCACGCTGGGATGGCTTAACAATGCGCAGCTGGCCGCGACGACCGACGGCCACGCATATGGTTACGAGGTGCGTATTGTTGATGACGACGGTAAAGAGGTTCCTGACGGCGTAGACGGCGAGATTACCGCGCGCGGCTCGGGCATGTTTCTTGGCTATGCAGACCCGGATCAAAATACAGAAGCGCATACGGATGATGGTTTCTTTTATACGGGTGATATTGGCCGAAGGACGCCAGAGGGCGCCATTCTGATCACCGATAGAAAAAAAGACATCATTATTCGTGGTGGAGAAAATATCAGTGCAAAAGAGATCGAAGATTGCCTTCATCTTCATCCCGATGTGAAGGAGGCAGCAGTTGTTGCTATGCCGCACGAGCGGTTGGGCGAGGGTGTGTGCGCATATATTATTTTGCAAGCTGGAAGTGCGCCGCTATCGAAGGAATCGGTGGCCGCTTTTACAGAGAATCAGGGGCTCGCTCGACAAAAAATTCCGGAGCGGGTTGAAGTTGTTAGTGACCTGCCGCGCACCCCGAGTGGCAAAGTACGCAAAGATCGGTTACGCAAACAGTTGTTTTTGCTTTGACACGCCCGCCCGCTGGACCGGCCTGACCCCGGACTGGAGCGAGTGGCCAAGGCAAATGGGTTCTCCCTGCACGCGGGGGCGAGCTGCGAAGGAAAGCAGAAAGACAAACGCGAGCGCTTGTGCAGGTATATTGCTCGCCCCCGCAATCTTCAATCGAAGAAGAAATCAGGCTAACTCCCACCTGATTTTGAACAGGATCCAGACACGTCGCTCACTGGATCCACGTGTCTCACTGACCAGTAAACCAACTCGCCTGCGTATCCAGCACCGATCGATCCCGCGAAGCCACATAGCGAAGCTTTTCTGCCGCTTGCGGCAAGTGGTACCGATAAAAAAACTGACATGCGGCAACCTTGCCCTCATAAAAATCGGTGTCTGCCTGCGCGCCGTTTTGTAGCGCCTGCTGAGCAATCAACGCCTGACGCAGCCATAGCCAGGCGATGGCCACGTGCCCAAAGGCGTCCAAAAATGGTGTGGCACTGGAAAGGCGCGCGACAGTATCGGGCTCCTGATTCACGGTTTCGACCGCGTGTTTGGCGAGTTTCCAAATGTCGGTGAGCGCCTCCCCCATCGCTGCAAGCGACTCACTCCCTGCAGCGGCTTCCAGCGTCGGCCGCATTTCCTCTTCGAAGATAGCGAGGGTGACGCCACCCGCCAGATTCACTTTGCGGCCCAAGAGATCGAGGCCATGAATACCATGGCTACCCTCGTGAATTGGATTCAAACGGTTGTCCCGATACAGTCGCTCAACCGGATACTCCCGGGTGTACCCGTAGCCACCCAGAATTTGGATGGCGTGTTTGTTGGCCTCGAGGGTGTATTCCGAGGGCCAGGACTTGGCAACCGGGGTGAGTAATTCAAGCAGCAAGGTGAGCCGCTGTGAGGTCTGCGGATCCCCTGAGGTGAGCTGCTGATCCACCAAATGCGAACAATAGGTGAGCAGCGCGATGCTGCCCTCTACGGCGACCTTTTGTTCCATCAAGAGCCTGCGAATATCCGCATGCTCGATAATGGGGAGCATGGGGCTATTGGGGTCTTTATCTCCTGGATGCCGGCCCTGCGGGCGATTGCGGGCGTAATCCAGCGAGTACAGATAACCCGCCAACCCCGACATCGTGGCCAGCATGCCGACACCAATCCGTGCCTCGTTCATCATATGGAACATGTTTTTGAGGCCCTCGTTTTCCTCCCCCACTAGGTAGCCGAGACAGTCACCGCCCTCGCCGAAGTTGAGCAGCGTGTTGGTGGTACCGCGCTGCCCCATCTTGTGATTGAGGCCAGCGAGGGCAATGTTGTTGGGCGCACCCAGCGAGCCATCGTCCTCGACACGGATTTTGGGCACTAAAAAGAGCGAAATGCCCTTCACGCCCGGAGGCGCATCGGGGGTTCGGGCCAGCACCATGTGTACGATATTCTCGGAGATATCCTGCTCACCCCCCGAGATCCACATCTTGGTGCCCGTCAACTTGTAACAGCCGTCACTGACAGGCTCAGCCATGCAACGAATATCCGACAGTGAGGAACCTGCATGGGGCTCGGACAGACACATAGTGCCAAACCATCGGCCCTCAACGAGGGGCGAAAGGAAGCGCTTACGTAATTTCTGGCTTCCACACGCCTGCAACATGTGGGCATTGGAAGAAGTCAAAAATAGATATCCAACAGCTGGCGCATTGGCGGCTTGAAAAATACCCTGCATAAAATTGGCGACCATCACCGGCAGCTGCATGCCGCCCAGATCATGGTCGAAGGTCGCCGTGGGCAGACCCGCTTCGACAAAGTTCTTGAGACAGGCCTTCAGCACATCGGGGGTAATTGCCTGACCGTCTTTGAAGACCGGCTCATTCTCGTCGAGCTCGGCCGCACAGGGCAGGAACTCTTCCTCGGCCATATTTTGGCAGAGGTCGAGTATCGCGGTAATACTCGCTCGGTCGTGCTCCGCGTAACGGTCCTTTTCAAGCAACCCGACCAGATCAAACATTTCGTCTAGGTAAAAATCGACGTCACGTCGATTGACAATCATGGACATAGTGCGCCTCGGGATCTGTGCTCTGAAATAGCAAAGCGAGGACGTTACTCAAGAGGATGTCGCCAATCAACTCTCGGCATCGATACAGCGCATTGCACTCGTGAATAGCGGCAGATACTGGGCCTCAGGGCGGGCAGATCGAGCCAGCCCGGCGCTGACAGGACCCTAGTCGCCCTGATTAAAGGAATGTTGGCGCGGGCCAACCAGTTCCGGGCGAATAGGGGTGACATTTTCGCCGTCGAGTACTTTGCGCACCCGTTTCCCGACTCTACCCTGCTTCACCCAGACATAGTCGTGGCGCGGCTCGTGCCCAGAGAAGCCAATGACATACTCGGTGAGTATTGCCGTGACTTCGTTGAGATCCATCTCCGCGCAGGCGCGCAACAAGCGGTGGGCCGTGTCCTCAATGACTTCAAAATCAAAGGCTTCTTCCTCTGCCCGCATAATCATCGGATGCCCGGTACCCGTCACCGACGTTCCCAATAGTAACTCCTCGTGGAGCTTCTCGCCGGGTCGCAAGCCGATGTATTCAAGATCTATGTGCTCACCGAATAGATTATCGCGCTCAATATCGTACCCGCTCAGGTGAATCATGCGCTCTGCCAACTCCACGATGCGCACCGGCTCACCCATATCCAGGACAAAGACGTCGCCTCCAGTACCCAGTGCGCCAGCCTGCAGCACAAGTTGGGAGGCTTCCCGGATGCTCATAAAGTAGCGAGAAACCTCAGGGTGCGTCACCGTAACTGGCCCCCCCGCGCTGATCTGCTCCCTGAAGAGCGGCACAACAGAACCTGAAGAGCCAAGCACGTTGCCAAACCGCACGATGCAAAAACGGGTATCGGTCTCTATCTGAGAGAGCCCCTGAAGAATCAGTTCGGCAAAACGTTTTGAGGCGCCCATTACATTGGTGGGCCGCACGGCCTTGTCCGTCGATACCAAGACGAAGGTATCGACGCCCGCTCGATGGGCCGCCCACGCAGCGCTCCAGGTGCCGTGCACATTATTCGCTACACCCTCGGCGACGTTATATTCCACCATCGGCACATGCTTGTAGGCCGCCGCGTGATAAACCGTGTCTACCTCAAAGGTCCTGAAAATCGATTCGAGCCTTTGCTCGTCGCGGACGCTCCCCAACAGGGTAACTACAGGAAAGCGCAGGCCTTGCCGCTGACAGAGGCTCTTGATCTCGCGGTCGATGCTATACAGCGCAAATTCCGAAATATCCAAAAGCACCAGCTCTCTCGGAGATGATGACAGAATCTGGCGGCACAGCTCAGAACCGATACTGCCACCTGCACCAGTCACCATCACCACTTTATCAGTGATACATCGATCGATGAGCTCCGGATGTGGCGGAACCGGTTCGCGCCCCAGCAAGTCGTCAAGATCCACATCCTGAATCTGGTTTACGAGCGCATTATTGGAGATCAACTCAGAAATTTTGGGAATGGTTCGAACCCGCACGGGTAAATCGACCAATGAATTAAGGATGTCCCTTCTGCGTTCCTGAGATGCGGAAGGAATTGCCAGAAGCACCTGACGCACCGCGTGGGCGGCGACCAGTTCCGGGATCTCCTCAACGGTTAAAACCGGACGACCATTGATCACCGTGTCATGCAAAGAGGGATTGTCGTCCACAAACGCAACGACTCGGTAATCCGAGCCATGATTCAAGGCATTGAGCAACTGTCGGCCCGTATCCCCAGCACCATAAATGATGATGGAGCGAACATCCGTTTGATCGCTGATTTGGTGCAGCCCGCGAGACACCAGGCGCAACCCACCGACACCGAAAAAGAGAAACAGCCAGTAAAGCACTGGCACCGTCTTGGGTACCGCAGCGGAAGTTAAAAAGATCAAGGCCCCTAAAATGAGCGTTGAAAGACTGACGACTTTCACCAAATCCCAAACAGCCTGATGTCCCATGTACCGGATGACAGACCGATACAATCCATGGACCGTGAAAATGACTGCCGTCGTCAAAAGAAGCACCAGAATCATCGAGACGGAAAGCAGTCGCACTGCTGAGGATGCTGGGCCCACGGCAAGCTCTACGGCCGCCACCAACGCCGCCATTGCGATACACAGATCCAAGGCAACCCAACCCACCAGGCTGTAAGCATTGGGTATAGTGCGTCTTGTGAAGAGCCAGACGAAACCGGAGAGAGAACTAGCACCTAACGCGCGAAACCGCGACGTGATTTTCCTAACCATATATTTCTCGTTCTACCGGCCCGACCACCTAGGGGACCAAGGATGTCGGAGAGCTTAAGAGTTTACTGCCTTGAACGCGTATAGACTACAACCCATAAGGATGGAATGGCTGATAAAAATACCAGAAGCGGTGGGAATAAGAGATCGTTCACAGCCGTCACGGCCATCGGGAACTGCCAGAGCGTCTGCATCGCCATTAATCCGAGGGTCACAGGGAGCGGACTTCCGAACCTCAGCACCAACCGCTGATAAGCATGGTCTCTGTGAGCCACGTGGGGCGGGTCACCGGAGAGGATACGCCAACACAGGGTAATGCCCGTATCCACCAAGAAGGGCATCATTAAAATACACCACGCTATTCCCAAAGCAGTATCGACAGATCCCGCCAAGACCCCGAGTACGGCCAGAAAAAATCCCAGCGGAACGGCCCCAGCGTCACCCATAAAGACTGTCGCAGGATGCCAGTTAAAGGCGAGCAAGGGCAGAGTAGCCGCAAACAGCGCACCGCAGCACCAAACGAGAGCCTGAGCATCCGTCGCGCCAACTATCGCGATGAGTCCCAGTCCCAGCGACACGCTGATCAGCTGCACCGCAGCAAGACCATCCGCCCCGTCCATAAAGTTAAACAAATTGATACACCAGGCCACACCGACACCCAGAGCCAAAAGCCCCACCAGCGGTATGAGCCCAAGCGGCTGCTCGATGGGCAGGATGATCCAGGGAAGCGCGATCCCCGCCAGCAAATAGCTCAAAAACCGTGGCGCGCTGGGCAAACCCCATCGGTCATCGCTCAGCCCAATAGCACCCAATACGAGGAGTAATCCCGCGACACTGCCGGCGCCCACTATCGGGCTGCTGACCCAGAGATAGCCAGCGATAAGGAGAACCGGTACCGCACCGCCGCCGACCGCAGTCGGCGTGGCGTGCAGGCTACGATGGTTCGGTTGATCCACTAACTCCATGCCAGGTGCGAGCCTGATAAACGCCCAGAGACCCGCAGCAGATACCAGACTCATGAGCGCGAGTACCAGCACCGCTCAGCCTTGCCGCAGGCGAGTTTGCAGTGTGAGCATCGGCCGCCAGCCAATGATGTCCGTAGCAGGGCCGCACCAGTGCTCAGCCGAGAGTGCTCGCCACGTGGAGCCTCTGGACAAATGAAGACGCCAGTCCACCAGACGACAGGCCCATTGGCATAGCCAAACTGGCATCACAAAAGCGTTGCCATCTCGATTAACCTGTCGGGCCCGCAATAATTGCGAGATCGCGCGAGCGCTATAGCACTCGCCATCGGTTGCAACCAACACTGGCTGCCCGACAGGCGCACCCGCTTTGCTCTCGGCACAGGCCAGAATCAATCTGACAACATCTTGACGACCCACCAAACACCGACAACCCGCTTCTGGCAGTAGGAAAGGCCACCAACTCAACACACGGTCAAGCGTTGCCAGGTTAGCGGTTAGTTCCTGATCGAACATGAGTGCAGGTCGAATCACCGTGAGGGCCATGCCAGAACCCTCGCAAACTTGTAAAAGCGCAGCCTCCGCAAGCCTTTTCGACCGCGTATAGGGCTCATCCTGCTCCGGAAAAGCGCCGGGAGGCGCACTGGGATCAGAGGAGGCAGGCGGGACAACGTTGAGGGAGCTGAGGTAGACAAAATGCTTTACCCCCGCCGAGGCCGCCCGCTTTGCCAAAGTTACGCTGGCCTTCACATTAATCCGCTCATAATCCAGCGCAGACGCCATCCGGTGCGCCAGACCGGCACAATGAACAACCACCCTGACACCAGAGAAGGCGCCGCTGGGCAGTGCGTCGATTTCAAACAAATCGGATGGCATCCATTCGGCCCCAGCGCAACTGACTTTGCGTCTTCCCAGGCACCGAAACTGATCACCGCGCGCCGAGAGTGCCGCTGCCACGGCACCCCCCAGATAGCCGGTGGCGCCCGTCAATAGCAACAAGGCGCCTTGCTCTCCATCGCGCTATTGAAGGCGAATGACGTCACGGTTTTTCTCCACCGTATCGAGGCCAATGCCACGCACTGCTGCCAGCTCTTCGATATCTTCAAATGGTCCATGAGCCTCACGATACTCAATGATCCTATTCGCTTTTTTTTCGCCAACGCCGTGCAGTGCCTCCGCCAAAACCTCGGCACTCGCCACGTTGATGTTAACTGGCTCCCCTGCCGTCGCAGCCAGCGATGTTAAACCCATCACCAAAAGCCCCACGATCAACATGCTCGCTTTCAAGCAATTGCGCAGGGCTTGCACACCACGGACCAATTGCGCTTTGCCAAGGTTGTCGAGTATTGATATTTGAGAAGTAAGCTTTTCCATTGTCAGTGCTCCACTGTTTAAAAAGAGGCGATCCGAAAACCCGGATCGACACTGACTGTGGAGAGTCCGCTGCCTTTTTTACAGATCAGGGGCGCTCCTTGAGTCCTAACGGTCAATAATGCTGTCGAGTGAAACCTGAATTTCATGGGCCCTGCGCGCGGGGTCGGCGGCATCGGTAATGGACCGCCCAATCACCAGATGGGTAGCGCCTGCGGAGAGGGCTGCTGTCGGCGTCACGACGCGCCTCTGATCTCCGACGTCATCTCCCGCCAGACGAATACCCGGGGTTACAAGATAGAAAGCGGAGCCATGTCGCTCCGACAAAATGGTCGCCTCAGCAGCCGAGCAGACAACACCATCAAGGCCTGACTCTGCCGCCAGCGCTGCAAGATGCGTAACGCGATCGATGGGTGGTGCATCCCAACCCAGTTCAGCGAGATCTTCCCTCTGCATACTGGTTAAGACGGTAACAGCAATCAGCAGAGGCCTCGGAGAGTAATTTCCCACTGCCTCCCTTGCAGCCGCCATCATGCGTGATCCGCCTGCCGCATGGACGTTTATCATCCAAACCCCCAAGTCAGCGGCGGCAGATACCGCCCGGGCGACTGTGTTTGGTATATCGTGAAATTTCAGATCAAGAAATATGTCAAACCCCAAATCCTGCAGCCCTCGGACAACCTGCGGGCCCGCATGAGTGAACAACTGTTTGCCGATCTTGAGCCGCACTGTTTTTGGATCGAGCTGGTGAGCCAGCTGCAAGGCTTCCTGAGTGGAGGAAAAATCCATCGCAACAATGACTCTTGGACCCGGGTCACCCATTGGGCTGTTCCAGAGCAGTGCCCAAATAGTGAATAGAATCCCAATGCCTGCAGCCTGGGCAACGCCAATGTCTGGCCTTACCCGCGAAGCCGCAGTGCTCACACCGGTATCCGGCATCCGTGTTGGCAAATTGCTCAAGAATATCGCGCTCGGGACAGCTCGCCTGCCCTACCGTCTCTCCCAGCAACAACGAGGCCGCTATGGAGGCTAGCGGCTTGTCTGCTAGGGTTGATCTCAAAAACGCTTGGGCCTCCTCCCTGCCCTTATGAACTTCCAACTCTTGCGCCAAAGCCCTAGCCAGCAGTGACCCTGGCTGCTTTGCATAGCAGCGCTGCAAGCAACCCAGCCGCAGCATCGGGTCGCTCTGCCGTAAACAGATCTCCCCTAGGAGTGCTAACAAGTCGGGGGCACCCGCCCGGCCACTGTCGATAATCATCTCAAAATGCCGCAGCGCCTGATCTGTATCTTCCAGCATTAGAGCCAACCTGATGAGACCCATTAGCGCCCGCAGTTCCTCAGCATTGTCGCGCAGCGCATCCTCGAAAAGCGCCCGCGCGTCTGGTGTATCACCCCTCTCCAGTGCCGCCTCGGCTTGCTCGCACAGATAATGACTGCGGAGCTGATGCGCCGCTTGGCCCTGAGACCCCAGCCCCGAATCATCTTCTCTGGAAGCGTCGATAAGCGCTTCTGCGACGGAGACTGCCGACTGCCAATCCCGCTGGGCTTCATGAACCTCAAGCAGGTGTCTTCGGGCCGTTTGGCGCAGATCTGAAGACTGGTCGATCAGGTCCAACAACAATTTTTCCGCCCGGTCGTAAAGACCGGCCGCAATAAAATCTCTCGCAAGCTCCAAATGGGACTGATGCAACTGGACTTCGGTCAGCTGCGGGCGGGCGAGTAAGCTTTGATGAATGCGGATAGCGCGGTCCACTTCCCCGCGCTTTCGCAGCACGCTACCCAGCGCTATATGAGTATCCAGCGTTTCTTCGTTTACTGCCAAAGCCTCGGTGAAGGCATCAACCGCGTCCTCCTCCTCACCGTCGAGCAAAAAATTAAACCCCCGGTAATATTGTGACGGTAGCTGGGCTTGCTCGACGCCACCAAAGCGCAAGCCCCCTCTCGCCAGCATCCATCCCGACGCAATCGCCAGTACAAGCAGCAGCAACAGCAGTGCGTTATTGAGGATCATGACTGGCGTGCTTTCCCGTTTCCGTCAGTAACCGGTCGTTTTGCTTTCGCAATCGACGAACCTCTGCACTTCGACCCATGAGAAGTAGCGCACTGGACATCAAACCCAACAAAACGCCCAGTGCAGTAGCAATTAATATCCAGATGGCGAGCGGCTGAGGCGGCAACTGCATGACGAGCAAATCCAGAGGCACCTTTTCAGTATTCTGCATCGTAAACAACCCGCCAAGCGCGACCGCGGCAATGCCGGTGATCAGCATCAATCCGCGCCTGATCAGTTGCACTATCAGAATCCCGATCTGACGGCTCGGTTCACTCTCTCACGCAGTTCTTTCCCGGGCTTAAAGTGAGGAACATGCTTGCCGCGCAGTGACACGGCATCGCCGGTCCTCGGGTTCCGACCCTGTCGGGGCTCACGATAATGGAGCGAAAAGCTGCCAAACCCTCGGATCTCGATTCTTTGGCCAGACGACAAGGTCTCTGCCATGTGATCAATCAGTAGCTTCACCGCCAACTCCACGTCTTTAGGACTTAATTGGCTCTGACGGTCTGCCATCAAATCAATCAGTTCGCTACGAGTCATGGCTACGCTCCCACCGGATTCGGGAATATTCTCGCCGACACCTCTTCTATTGGCAAGTCATTCATTTTGAAATGCTTTTTGGGTGGCCGCCCGACAACAGCAGGATAAAAAAAAGGCCGGCGAAAAGCCGGCCCCGATGACGCGTCAATGGCCTCACTGATCGTCCATCTGTGCCTTAATCAGATCACCAATAGTACCGGGTGATGAAGTCTCGTCCTGTTCTTTCAAGGAGGCGACCGCTTCCTTCTCGTCATCCATGTCCTTGGCTTTTATCGACAATCCGAGTCCGCGGTTTTTACGATCGACATTAATCACCTTCGCCTCAACGCTCTCGCCCACACTCAACACCGATCGCGCATCGTCGACGCGTTCAAAGCTGATATCGGCCGCCTTCAAGTATCCATCAACCTCGTCAGACAGCTTGATAGTGGCGCCTTTGGCATCGACCTCGGTCACAGTTCCTGTGACAAGACTGCCTCGATCGTTGTCGCTGACGTAAAGAGAAAAGGCGTCTTCCTCAAGTTGCTTGATACCCAGCGAAATGCGCTCTCGCTCCGGATCGATCGATAAGATGACCGTCTCGATTTCATCGCCCTTCTTATAGCTGCGCACTGCCTCTTCACCGGTCTCGTTCCAGCTGATATCACTCAGATGCACCAGCCCGTCAATGTTGCCATCGAGCCCAATAAAGATGCCAAAGTCCGTAATCGACTTGATGCTGCCTGATATCTTGTCGCCCTTGGCATGGTCGGTCGCAAAGGCATCCCATGGGTTTTGCGTGCATTGCTTTATGCCCAACGAAATACGGCGACGCTCCTCGTCGATATCCAACACCATGACTTCGACTTCGTCACCCAGCTGGACAATCTTGGACGGATGAACGTTCTTGTTTGTCCAATCCATCTCCGATACGTGGACCAGACCCTCGACCCCCTCCTCGATTTCGGCAAAACAGCCGTAATCCGTCAAGTTGGTGACTTTGGCAACACAACGACTCCCCTCGGGGTATCGCCCCGTAATCTGTACCCAGGGATCTTCGCCAAGCTGCTTGAGGCCGAGAGAAACGCGATTGCGCTCCCGGTCAAACTTGAGAATTTTAACGTCCATCTCCTGGCCAACTTCCACGATCTCGCTGGGGTGCTTGATTCGCTTCCACGCCATGTCAGTAATATGCAGCAGACCATCTACCCCGCCGAGATCGACGAACGCGCCATAGTCAGTGAGGTTTTTGACAACGCCCTTGACAGATTGCCCTTCCTGGAGATTTTCGAGTAGCTCCTCTCGCTCTGCGCTATTGGCCGACTCCATCACTGCGCGACGGGACACAACCACGTTATTACGCTTCTGATCCAGCTTGATAACCTTGAACTCGAGCTCCTTCCCTTCCAGATGCGTGGTTTCCCTGATCGGTCGAACATCGATCAATGAACCGGGCAGGAACGCGCGAATAGATTCGATATCAACGGTAAATCCGCCCTTGACCTTGCCGTTAATAACACCCATGACAACTTCATCGGCAAGGTGCGCAGCTTCGAGTCCTTTCCAGGCTTCGGCGCGCTTGGCTTTCTCGCGGGACAATTTGGTCTCACCAAAACCGTCCTCTACCGTTTCCAGCGCGACCTGAACTTCATCACCCACGTTAAGACTGCACTCACCGTTGGCATTGGTAAATTGGTCCAGGGGGATCACCCCTTCGGATTTCAAACCGGCGTGAACAGTGACCCACTCATTATCGATATCGATAACGACCCCTGTCACAATGGAACCCGGTTCCATATCGACGGTTTGGAGGCTTTCTTCAAATAATTCGGCGAAGGATTCGCTCATGATGGTATTCCTGAAGTGAGGAGTGCCAGCACTCCTACCGACCTCTAGACCCGGCCGGGTTCATATTCCTGAAACGTCGGCGGGGTCCAGCCGTGACTCCGAAGTCTCGCTCAATAATCCTCTGTCCACCGCCAATGTAAGCGCAGTATCGAGTACGGCGTCCTCCGACAGCGTTGAGCTGTCGATTACCGCCGCGTCCTCCGCCGGCAGCAAAGGTGACACGGACCGCGACTCATCGCGCCTGTCCCGTTCTTTGATGTCAGCCAGAAGGCGCGGGAGACTACCACTGTGCCCGCGGCCCTGCAACTGGTCAAACCGTCGCTGGGCTCTTACCTCAGCGCTCGCTGTCAGGAAGATTTTCAGCGGCGCGGCGGGAAAGACCACCGTCCCCATATCCCGCCCATCCGCGACCAGACCCGGCGGTACAGCGAGTTCTCGCTGCCGACTCAGCAATACCTCGCGCACTGCCGGCAAAATGGCCACTTGCGACGCGTCACGCCCGCCCTCCTCAGTGCGAATCGACAGGCTCACGTCGTCAGCACCGAGACAAACGGAAACGCCCCCTGCAGCGGGCACAAAACTCACGTCAAGGTGGCGAGCCACCGCAACCACCTGAGCCTCATCAGCCAGAGATATGCCTCGATGCCGACAGGCAAATCCCAGAACACGGTACAAGGCGCCGCTGTCCAGCAAATGCCACCCCAGCCGTTCAGCCAATCGCTGGGCCAGCGTACCTTTGCCCGCGCCGCCGGGACCATCTACGCAGATAACGGGAACAGCCGGCATCATGTCTCGGCAACTTCGAGCCGCAGCCCCACTTGTGTGGCCAACGATGC
>Ga0181560_10003608_pt1 | contig 14225 bp, 8 predicted proteins | sample 011ome_20_FD_133751 | JGI IMG/M metagenome (GOLD analysis project Ga0181560, IMG submission 133751) | Coastal salt marsh microbial communities from the Groves Creek Marsh, Skidaway Island, Georgia - 011509CT metaG (megahit assembly) | ecosystem: Environmental > Aquatic > Marine > Intertidal zone...
TTATTAATACTGGCATCAACGTAATTCTTGGTTGCAAAATCGGCCTCAACGGTATCCAACCGACTATCATGATCAACTAACGAAGCGTCATGGGCATTCAAAGTGGACTTGTGGTCTACAAATGAAGTATCATGGGCATCAAGTCGGGTCTTGTGGACGGCCAGCGAGGCATCGGCGTTATCAAGACGGGTCTTGTGGACGGCCAAAGAAGCATCGGCAGTGTCAATACGGGTCTTATGAACGGCCAATGAAGCATCGGCAGTGTCAAGACGGGTCTTGTGGACGGCCAAAGAAGCATCGGCAGTGTCAATACGGGTCTTGTGGACGGCCAAAGAAGCATCGGCAGTGTCAATACGGGTCTTGTGAACGGCCAATGAGGCATCGGCTGTGTCAATACGGGTCTTGTGCACAGCCAAAGAAGCATCAGCGATGTCAAGACGCCCCTTTTGGACAGTCAAAGAAACATCATGAATGTTCAGGGTAGTCTTATGGTCAGCAAGAGAAGCATCATGACTATCAAGCCGTCCAGATTGAGTCAATAAATCTGTCGTATGGGTATTGATAGAGGTTCTTATGTTATTGATAGAGCTATCCACATTTGTCAACTTAGCTGTGATAGTTGTAATTGAGACATCAATCGTTGATATTTTCGTATTAATATTTGTTATTGCTGCAGTATTTGTATTAAGTTTTGACTTATGATCCACCAATGATAAATCATGTGCATCAATCTCATCCTCAGCATCAGTCATACGAAGTTCAAGTGCATCAACAGACGCATCAACAATATTTAATTGCGAAGACATGTTCAACACAAAGGAGGCATCGCCATTAATAGCGTCGGATAACTCTTTCAGGGTATCCAATGCCTCAGGTGCGCTATCCAAGACAGCATTGATTGCACTACTGATGCTTGCATCAACATAAGACTTGGTGGCATAATTGGTCTCAATTGCATCAATTGAAGCATTGATATCAGTGATATCGTCATCGATGCCATTAAGACGGGTGACATTACCACTTACGCTGGTAATGGTGGCATATTTGGTGGAGATATCTACACCATTTTCGTAGAGAGTTGTACCATAGACATTGACACCAGAAATATCAGCAGTGGCATACACATTCGTAGCAGACACATCTTGCGACGCATACACATTTACGGGGTTCACGTCTCCAGATACATCTACGCTGGTTGCGGTAATCTCACTTACATTCATTGTGGTGCTGAGTTTTACCTTTGCAACACCACCACCAAGATCTTCCACGGCAAAACCATCATCTTCGTCGAATCGGATGGCACTTACCGTGTTTACCGAATCAGCCACATTGCCTGATGTGTCTACCACCGATACGACAAGATCAGGGGTCATGTCAGCAATTGCTGATCGTGGAATGGAACCGGCGGGGTAATTCGCACTTAAATCTCCGCGAATCACTACGTTTCCACTAACCTCAAGGTTTGATTCCATAGATACATCACCTGCCATAATCACGCCTGATTTTAAGGTGGTTTCGCCGGTGATAACAGCAATCCCGGAAATGTCCAAATTTTCAGTGGCATTGATATCACCAGTTACATAAACATCGCCATTAAGACGAGACGTACCAGCAACATCAAGATCGCCGTTAAGGCTCACATCATCACCAACAGACAATTTGCTGTTCATACTCACATCACCCACAACATCGAATGTACCACCTACAGTAGTATCACTGGTAACATCCAGTGTACTGGATAAGGTTGCTGCTCCGGTCACATCCAATGTGCTCGTCAAGGTTGCTGCGCCAGTCACATCCAATGTGCTTGACAAGGTTGACGCGCCTTGGACGGTGAGCGTGCTGCCAACCGTTGCGTTGGTGGCAACTCGTAAATTGCTATTGATGGAGGCATCGCCGTCAACCACGATATTCTGTGCAAATGACACATCACCGCCGTCTTTCACAATCATAACCATGTCGGCATCATCGTAAAATTCAGCTATGGGTCGATCAATGCCGTGCTGACGCGCGATTAACGCGGGCCCAGTGCCGTCATTAGAAATATCAAACTGTTGCGTCACTGTCACCTGCGTATCCGTCTGGATAAATTCTCCCAAAAAGCTGATGGAACCGTCCACCACCAGGTTTGAACTCATCTTCACCGTATCGCGGAAGATGGATGCCCCGGAAACATCCAGAACATTATCCGGAGTAGTAGAAAGACCATAACCAACCTTGACGACATCCTCATCTGTAGAAATAACGTGTCGCTCGGTTGACCCCACGGCGGCAGGGGTAATGGTAATTGCACCTGCATCACTCACTGACAGCCCGGTATCATCACCTGTTGACGAATTGATAAAATGTACCGTGTCCTGCGTTACATAAAGGGAACCAAATGGATTATCGGGAGAGCCAAGATCTACGTTGCTGTTGTCAGCCACCATAGTTTTCGTCAGCTTTACGACATTGCCTGATGCTTCAAATCCAGCAGTTCGTTCAGTAAGATCCGTCAATCTTGTCTGAACATTTTCGGATAAGTCGCGCAAATAAATAAATTTGCTTAGGGAAATATCGTAACGAGTCGATATCCCATCGTGCACTCGCATCTCGGTGGACCGAATACTAAATTTCGGCGTGACATCATCATTCTGGTCATACAGATTGATAGAATTGTCGCTTCTTACGTAGACACCACCACAGATGTCCAAAAAGCCTCGGACATAACTCTGCCGAAACTTGTTAGCATTGTTCGAAGCGTCCAACCAACGAGACATCTCGCTTCTTATATAATATGCAGTCAAATTATGATTTTCATTTATACATACATGTTTTGTCAATGTATAAATTAGAACTGATACATGGCACCACTTTGCTTTATGTCGCCCATTACATCAAGCACCACGCCGTCACCGTCAGAGAGGGTGGGTGCGTATAATGTGTATACATTCGTGCATCCAGTCTGTACGTCCCCTGCAGTATAAGTTGATGGCGTCGTGTCGGCAATAACGCTGTATAATCCGCCTCCAGTTTTATGTATGTCGATGGGTTTGCTGTTGGGTCCTATAATTGCGTCGGTAGATCCATTGCCATTGAATTCATTTGGGTCCTCACGCGTCCAGTACGAAAGTGTCTCTAATTTTGTTTTTCCGGCATAGTGTGTAAGCATGATGTCTTCTCCTACAATCACAATTTCGTCCAATAGGCTACCTGAACTACTTGTGATTTCGACACCTCTCAATACCGGTGCGGTTCCAAGCATGGAGGGTATATCGCTCACCGTAATATCATGCCAGGTGACCCCTGCGTCAAGCGTATAGGTAATGACATTATCACCGGCCATGATGAAATAGTTGGCGTCGCCTTTGTAAATACCATAATATGCTGTCCCGGACCGTAAATTCGTATATGTCAGTCGAGCAGTTGATGTTGACCCTTGTGTATCGTCATAACCTAAAATATGCACGCCATTGTCGCACATTAAGTACATTTTTTCACCAACGGTAAATGAATTATGTATCGTGATATTTGATAACTGTGTTTGGGTATATATGTGATTAATGGTAGGAGATCCTATGTCATACGATAAGCTGGTTGCATAAAATATGGATGGCGGTGTGCCAGTTGTGTTGCTAACTTCACCGGTAGGAGTATTAAAATCTAATCCGCGAATTTTATTACCCGTATTCGCCGTTTCCTGTAAAAGCATAAACAAATGGCCACCGAAATTTGCATTTTCAACATATTTATAATCTGCACCGGCGGACAGATCAAGGATAGTCATTTGGTAAGGAGAACCATTACGCCAACTGCCATTTTTCGAATTGTAATAGAAAAATTTATTATCCTCGTATGCAGCAATTTTTAAGATATGATCAACGGTAGTCGTAATATCAATGCGTTTTTTGACATGCAAAGGAGAACTAACAGACATAAAACTTGTACTTTGACCCAAAGCATCAAGCTGATGAAACATCCATGGTCCTATTCCATAGTTTGTATTTTCGTAAATCCCAAACACGCTATCCCCTTGGGTATTTTTAAATGTAGGGCCTCCCGCAAAGTATTTCACTTTGCTGAGATTGGGATCAGTAATCGCGGGGTCAAAATCAGAAATGATGCGGCCTGCAATCGCATCGAGCGACGATGACAAAATGTGTTCACTGTGACCCACGCGCGTTTTTCCATTCAATGTAATGCTGTAACTGGGGTCAGGGTTATACGTATGGATTCCGGATCGTACATAATTATAGCATATGTCCTCGGCGTTGTTAACAAATACGTATGAAGGACGGGTTGTACCATTGGCGGTGCGGCTTGATAAGATGCCAAATGCACATGCGTCGTCACTGGGGAACATACCGCCGCCGAATCCGGCACCTACGCCCGTTTGTGTTGTGGCCGTGATGAAGGTGTTTGCGCACGCATCTCCCACATACCCTGAAGTCATGCTTAGCGTTGTCCCGGTAACACCGGATAGATCATATGCTTGTGGATAAAATGGCGAGTGCGCGCTGTCGCTAAACCCAATAAGAGGAGCCTGGAAGGACATGCGACCAGTTGTGCTGTCGTACAAAATGGCGGCGAGGGACGCGGCTCCACCCTCCACGGTTTGTGCGCCATTAAAAAACTCGATGGAGGAATTTGTATCCGTGGTGGTTGCGACAATACCGCGGTCATTTACATTACGTGCAATTACCGTTTTCGCTTGAGTATCAGACGAACTTACGATAAAGTTATATGGTATTCCTGTGCGACCAACAATTTCAAATGTGCCGTCTGGGGTCGTGGTATTCAGACCGATCCCATTCGTACCGCCCGATAGATAATCGGTACCGTTTGTACCGAGATACAGCTGATTTCTTAAGAAGGCGTCCATATGAACACTCATCACGCTTGTTGATACCTCAAAACGTGGTGAGTTATCTGGAACAGGGTTTTTTATTAATAGGTTTCCAGATCCGATAATATCGCCACCAACATTGATGTCAGCAAGCACTTCGAATTCACCTGAGTACTTTTGGCGCAGTAAAAGTTCGTCAGCGACAATAACCCCGGCTCTAAATTTATTTACGGTATCAGTCATAAGCGTCCCGCCATATTGTTTCCAAGAATTATTAGACATGTATATACATACGGGGGCATTTTATAACAGCATTAATACGGTAAAAATATATACTATGTAATTAATCTTGCATGTCTTTCACGGTCTGTGCGTTCCAGAAATCGGTGATTTTGTTGCGTCCCATGTTCATCGAGATGAGCTTCACGTTAGGTTTTCTGGTTTTCTTGGGCTTTGGCGGTTCTGCATGAGCGGGTTCTGGAGGACGCACCTTACTTGTGTCGGTGCATGTACTGTAAAATTCCTTCACCACGGGATTCGCGCGAATCTTGGTGGGGTCAAACCCGGTTAGGAAGAGTCCTTCCAGACTTCGTATGCGCGACAGTGCTACGTAGGTTTGTCCATACTCGAACACATGGGATCCAATGTCCACTGTGGCCGCGTCCAACGTGGTACCCTGGACTTTGTGCACGGTAATGGCCCATGCCCAGATAAGCGGGTACTGTCCGATACCAACTGACGGGAAGAACTCGCTCTGCCAGCAATTCCGCTCTATCTTCATAATGAGCCCGTTGTCAAATTTCACAACCGGGTCGGGTGGCGTGTTTGATTCGGCGGCAGCGGGCGACATGTCAAAGCTAATTACCGTGCCCTGGGAACCGTTACATATGCCCTTTTTCAGGTCAATGTTCTTGACGCACATCACCCGTGACCCCTTTTTCAGGGGTAAGAGATGCTGTATTGGCGCGCTGTTCAAGAGGCTCTTGATCTCAATCTCCCGCTGCACGTCGGTCATGAGTTTGCAGCGGTAACGCATACTCGTGTCAAAGGGCTCTCCATTAACGGCGTCCAGTGTCTTGTATACCTGCACCGCATACGTGTACCCCGGATGCTCCTTGTCAATGGCGTCGTACATGCGCTGGTTCTCGCGTTCGACGCTGTTCTTGCGCGGGAATATCTTGACGTGCGATGCATCGCTTTCAACGAGCCGTTTGCGCAGCTCCGCTTCGCCTTCCTCGTCCAATTCTCCCTCACGAATCTGCAACAGGATGTTTTTGTAGAGAGGATCACTCTGTCTGAACACAGTGTTGAGAAGAATATGCTCGCTTGGCGCAAACGTCATATCCCAATGTTCCGATTGGAAGCAGAATTGGGCGGATTCGGGATCATCCTCGCCGGTAGCCACTGGAGGCAGCTGGTAGAAGTCCCCTACCATGACCACTTGCATACCCCCAAATGGCTTGTCGCTGCGGCGCAGCCGTTTTCCCACGGCGTTGAGCAGGTCAAACACCTTTCGCGACATCATGGATACCTCATCTACAATGAGGATTCCCGTTTTTCTCCACGATTTTCCGTAATACCTGCTCTTGGCTACGTCGTTGCAGGTTTCCTCAATCGTTTTGTTGCCCAGCTTGATGCCGCTCCAGGAGTGGATCGTCTTGGCACCGCATTTCAGCAAAAGGGCCGCACAGCCGGTCATTGCGCATACCTGGATCGGTTTGGACGCCTCGTTCACAAACTGTTTGATGAGCTCGGTTTTTCCGGTGCCGCCAGGGCCGCTGATAAACAGGTTGGAGCCACCTTTAAATAGCTCGAGTGCACGGGTCTGTTCTTCGGATAGTTTCATACTTGTGATTGCATAAACCCTTGTTTGTGCAATCGTTCAATTTTACTTGTGAGTGATTTTCAGAGAAAACGAGAAATCCAGTCCATTAAGGTCAATCTTGCGATCAAACTCGTCGAGCAATTGAACATTGAACCGCTTGATATCGCACTTTCCGTCGTAGCGGCGGGTATCGCTCAACAAAAATCCGTTCTTGTCGTTTGCAGGGAACATGGTGGCGAACCCATGAGTAGCGCGGTCCACGATGATCTTGGCAATCACATTATTGCTTGTGCGAGAACGGGCCATTGCGGTAAGAAACGAGTTGCGTTTCGTCTGAGAGTACTCATCCAGGTACAGATAGAGCACACGCGGACGGGTGAGATCGTAAAAGTTTTCTGCAGTGGCCACGGGGAAATTCATGGAGTTCAGGGGAAGAGATGGGTCAGCGGTATCATAAGTGAGGCCGGTAAATCCCAGCATCCAGCCAAATTTCCCCTTGAAGTTGTACTTGTCAAAGTTGCCGGTTGAGTCAACGGCAAAGTTCACAATGTAGTTGTAAGTATTATTGTTATCCACATTGTTCACATAGAAATTGGCGCGGTTGTTATCAAATGCAAATTCAAGACGGTCGTATCCTACAGGAAGGGCATTATCGATGGCAATGTTAATTGCAGTAACAAGGTCTCCGATGGTTGCATAGTCGCCCTCGGGTACGGTCACGGTATAGGTGGATTGTTCCACGGTGTTCAGAAACGATCGAATCGTAAAGTATGAGTTCCCCAGAGCGCTGCTTACGTTGTAGTACGATATAGGCATTTCCACATTTTCCACCTCAATGGACTGGACCTGGTTCACTGGCTCGGGCAAGGTCACCATGAAATCAACGGGTCCGTCGGCGACTGAGTCGTAATCGTCGCGGAACTTGCTGTCGATATTTATATATTTCACATGGGTTTCCTGACTCACGTTCGTCATGACCATATGGCTGGCATATTGGTCAACTTTCGGCCCCATTGTGAGGTCATCTGCGTTGAAGTATCTTGACATATATACTCTAACTTGTTATTTTTTTGCACCTACGGACGAAAAATTGACAGCATCCGCGGCTGTAAGACTGATAATCAAAATATGTTTACTTGCAAGTATTGTGGACGCGAGTTCAAAAACAAAACCGGTCACGAGCGGCATCATGCATTTTGCGAATTCCAGTCCACTTGCGATACGGACGGCGATCCGGAGATGGCGCACCCGCCGATCCACGTGATGTTCGGGTTTATGAAGGAGATGATGTACAAGATACAGTGCCTGGAACGGGACAACCAGCGGCTCCGGCAGCACATGTACAGGAGCGCCCGTAAGATAGACGCGGTAAAATGGCTAAACATCCATGTAACGGATCCCATTCACATTCGTGACTGGCTCGGCAACATTGACTATGCTGACTATATCGATGTCGCTGTTTCGCAGGGGCTTCATGTTGCGCTACGTCAGATCATTGAGCACTATATTGAGTCCTGTCCAATCAAGACGATGCAAACAAAGCGCAATGTGTATTATGTGTATGAAGACAAATGGGTGACGTATACGCCGGCGAAGATAAAAAAGTTGCTACAGCAAATGACCGACGATCTCGCCACAACCTTTCAAGAAAATCATACGCTCCCTCTGGACGCCGATGAAGAGACAGTGAACCACTACATGAGTCGCTTGGACCGCGTTCTCGGAAGCAGCAAGGATGACCGCATGTATCCCGCTCTGTGCACACTTTGGCACGACCGTTCAGTTACTGATATTGCGTAACGTAAAATTGATCTCGGCCCCCTTTTTTATCGAGGCAAAAAGTATGGATCCCCCAACGTATCTCGCCAACAAAAACAAGCACCCCCGTGACGAATTCATCACGTTTGATGAAGGGCCGCACATTTACACCGTACATGGCGACAGTTCCTTTACCTCATGTACCACATGGGTGCATTCGCACTTTGAACATTTTGATGCTGAAGCAACCGTGGCCAAGATTTTGGTGAGCCGAAAGCGCAGCGATCCCAATTACAAGTACTACAACATGACCCGCGAGGAAATTCTGGCCATGTGGGATGCAAAGAGGGATGCGGCGTCGGCAGCAGGGACGAAAATGCACTATGATATTGAGTGTTACTACAACGAAATAGAGGTCAAAAATGACTCTGTGGAGTTTGAATACTTCAACCGCTTCGTCAAAGACTTTCCCGAGCTCAAGGCCTACCGCACTGAGTGGATGGTGTACTACGAGGAACTCAAGTTGTCTGGATCAATCGACATGGTGTTCGAGCTCCCCGACGGAAGCCTGCAAATCTATGACTGGAAACGGTGTGAGGAAATCGTGCATGAGCCTCATTTCCCCAAATTTTCGACAACCCCCTGTGTAAAACACCTACCTGACTCCAACTTTTGGCACTACTCGCTCCAGCTCAACATCTATCGTGGGATTCTTGAGCGTAAATATGGGAAGAAAATCAGCGGCCTTTATCTGGTATGCCTGCACCCCAATAATATGTACAAGACCTATGACCGTATCCCCGTCCCGTTTCTCGACAAGGAAATCGAGGATTTGTTCGCATTACGAGCAACGCAAGTTGCGGAAAAATAACATAAAACTCTTTATCGGATATTGTTAATGAACTTGCTACGTTTTTTTCAATGTTTTTCCAAGCCTCCGCCGCCCCCGCCGGCAAAATCAAAGGAGGAGCTCCTGATTGACACCCAAAAGGAGTTGTTTGTGGCGATACCCAACGAAGCGGCCTCGAATACCGGGATTGAGTCTGAGTTTTACGATTCTGCGAAATACAACGCCAGCATGAATGACGCGAAGAATGCCATAGAGATACGCTGGCGGTCCAATATTATGCATAGTACTAAATATGGGTCGGTGTTTATGCATTATGATGCATACAAACAGGGGTTTTCATACTACAGTGACAAGAATGTACCCCAAAAAGTACTCAGTGCAATTGCGGTTGATTATGTTATACGGTACAAATGTCGAGATTTCTTCATGGACGAGGGGTACTACCCAGAGGACGTGAAAAACCCGCTTATGGACATGTATTTTCCGGTGGAAGAAAAGCAAAAGGTGGCTCGCCTAACAGGAGGCCCGTTTATTAAACGAAACGCGGCGTCTCAAAATAAGGAGAACGAATCCAAAAAGGGCAAAAAGGGCCCGAAAAAGTCAAAAAAGGCATTGGCGGCTGAAAAAGAGGCTGAAGAAAAGCGCAAAGAAGAACAAGAGCGAGCGAAAAAAGAGGCGCGCATGCGCAAGAACAAGTTTATTTACATGGGATTATTCGCAATATGGAGCTCTTAAAAAAGCCCCCTCGAACAGTGCGCATAGAGACGGATATAAATTTTTCAGGGGGGTGGAGTGAATTCAAGGAGAAGCATTCGACGGCTTCCTCTCCTCCTTCTTCGTCTTCCAGCGCTTAAACCCGATGCTCTTTTCAATGTGAAAGGTACAGCCTAAATGATCCTTGGCTATTTCGAAACCCTGACGCTCCTTTTCAGTAAGGCTATCAACGTACTCTTTTATTTCTCCGGTATATGACATATTATTTGCGATGTGCATATAATATGTTTGCTCTCAATTTTATGGTTTAAACCAAGGCACTTCCTTAAACCACCGGGACCCTGCAAACAGCTGTAGGAACAGTGAATGTATCATTATTGATACAGGTACGGCTTAGAATACTGATAAATTCACTCTGCTTGATCGAGCTGTACTCGCTTTCGTCCTTGTTAATATTGCAAATCTTGGTGCCTAACTGCGCATTGTAGGTAGGACAATTATTGACATAGGTTGGCGGATTCACGCAATTGATAGTCTCGTTAATGGCCTTTTTTGCAACATACTTCGTATATGCCGATTGCGTATTTTCATTTTGCGTATTATCGGGCTTTACGGTCGTATCTGCGCCGGCAATAATACACTGGAATGTTTTGCTTATATATCCATTCGTGTTGATGGAGCTTGTTTTCACAACACTGCTGTCATTAAGGCAGCAAATATTGGGGGAAACAATGCTGTTCTTATATGTATCGCAACATCCACCGTGACCTCGGGGGACATTGGACTTCATCGGCGTGAATGAAAGCGCACGACCGTGGGATGTTTGGCCTACGTACCCCTGGTTACGACGTGTTCCGTTAAGCGAAAATCCAATAGTTGAGACACTTGCATTGTTATATTTTGCACTTGTTTTACGTTTAAGAGCCACTACTGACATGGTATATATAACTCCCATATATTTTGGTGATGTTAGAACTGATAAATTGTACCGTCCACATGCAAATCGTTCATAGCAGTGATGTTATTTGCACTCAAGTCAGTTGCAATATCCACGCGACTACTAAACGATGCATCTAATGCGCTCAAATTTGCAGTTATTGTTGTTACATCATTGAATGTGGCTGTGCTCGCTGCAGTCAATGCAGCGTTCATTTTTACTATACCATCGAAAGTGGATGCACCTGAAACATTAAATGTACCTTTCACTGACTGATTTCCTTCTACACGCAGGTTGTATGCCATAGATACGTCTCCCCCATCCTTGATAATAAGTGCCAAATTCGCATCATCATAAAATGTGGCTACTGGTTGAGCCCCGTGTTGTGTAACAATAAGCGCAGGACCAGTACCAATATTCGATATATCAAGTTGATCGGTAACTCGAACATTGGTATCAGTTTTAATCATATCACCATTAAAGTTAAACGATCCGTCTATTGTCAAATTTGCCTTGATGGTAATAAAATCACCAGTGGGTTCAATGATCATGTCACCAGTCGTTGTGCTAATTGTGTTACCGGTTATGGATATGTTCCCTCCGGTGAGAGTTTGGGCCGATAAATCACCTACAACAAGCATATTGTTGTTAAAATGGCTCTTGCCGCCCACGGCAAAGTCGTATTCAACGCCCGGTAATGAGTTGACACCCAGTTTTAAACCGTAAGATACATTATTATTTGTCAAGTCGGTAGCTTGTGTCTGAAATGCAATAAATTTATTTGGGTCTCCTCTTGCACGATATATGTACCCTGATGATTTGTTACCGTCAATCGATAATTCTCCATCAGTACCAGAAGTATTGTAACCCATCATGACCATCTCGTCTTTATAATAATTGCCGTCTGTATTCCAGAAGCGCTGAAACACTGAATACTGTCTGTTATTAACATTATAATAGTTGGTGATATTGGTACTGTTGACCCAGTTAGAAACGTAATTTGAAGGGTGTATACCTTTGAATTCTGTGGCGTTTACAGTAAACCTTGTATCGGGGTCCAATGTGCTTCCTTCATAATTATTTTGATGAACCCGTAAGTACGCTTTCGCGTCCGCTATAAAAAACTCAATTCCTTCGGGTGCCTGACCCATAGCGTCCTTTTGCACACCAATGGTTAGAGTGCCACCTAAGTCCGCATCGCCTCTTCTATCTGTAAACTGGATGTACCCATAGTCGGCTGTATCCCATACAGATTTGAACACAATGGAGTTCTGTCCGCCGTTGTCGTTGGTAGTGTGTGATAGCGTAATGGTCCCACCGGTGGCCGACGCAGCGGTGCCTGTACCGGCCTCGTTGATGGTGAGGGTATTGCTCATGGTGGTGACACCGGTCACGCCCAATGTGCTGCTGAGGGTGGTGGCCCCGGTCACCCCAAGGGTGCCATCGATGTTCGCATTGCGTGTCACATGAAGATCGCCCTCTACAGTAGCTTTAATGACGGATGATGCCAATGACTGCAGCGTTAGACTACCGCCGTCCGGTGCATACGGTAAAAATTTAAACGCTTTTGAGGGACTACCTCCGGCTCCATAATAAAATATTGAACCTTCACGGTCTGTTGCTGATGTTCCATTATTTACGAAATCAATCCACGATAACTTCTCGGAGTTATTACTGACAATTTGCATGTTGGCATATTCATTAATAATATTGTTAATAGTGTTCACGTATTTTCCGATGTATATCCCCGCGGGGCTGGTGGTGTTGTTATAATTAGTGGAAACACCAGTGAAAATACCCGCGCCGCCCACCGTGAGGTCTCCTGTGACAGTGGTGGCCCCGGTCACCCCGAGGGTGCCATCGATTTCCGCATTGCGTGTCACATCAAGATCGCCCTGTAGAGTGGCTTTAATGACGGATGATCCCAATGACTGCAGCGTTAGAGTACCACCGGTGTGTCCATAAGGGTGAATTACAAACGATTTTGAGGGGTCAGTGGTAGTACCTCCGGCTCCATAATAAGCTATTCGGCCTTCAAAGTCCTGATAGTTATCATCCCCGGTAGGATTAATAGTGCCAGTATTTGTGAAATCAATCAACGATTTCTTGTAAACATTATTACTGACAATTTGCATGTTGGCATATTCGTTCGACTCCGACACGTATTTTCCGATGTATACCCCCGCGGGGCTGGTGGTGTGGTTATAACCAGTGGAAGCACCAGTGAAAATACCTGCGCCACCCACCGTGAGGTCTCCTGTGACGGTGACGTCGTTGCCGAAGTAGCTCTTGCCGCCCACTGCGAAGTCGTAGATATATCCAGGTACCGCGTTCACGCCCAGTCTCATACCATTGACTGTAGCGCCGTCACTGTATCGCAGTCCGCGTGTCTGGAACGAAATGAATTTATTTGGTGCACCTTTCGAACGGTACATGTATCCGTAAGATAAGTTGCCGTCAGGGTTGACACCGGAACCATTGCCTGCATTGTATCCCACCAAGGCCATATCATGAATGTCTAACTGCGTGTGTTTGAAATACTGGTACATCGTATAACGATTGGTATCGTTCACTGTATCATAGTAATCCAAGGTTGTACTCCAGTGAGTGTTAAGATTATATGCTCGGGGATCAATACCATTCACCTCGGTAGCATCTGTCGTAAATATCGAACCTTTTACTGCCCCCGTGGAGTCTGACCAACCTTGCATGGTTGCATACGTACCCGCAACAGTAAGTTGCAATGTTTCATTATAATTTATAGTAGACAGTATTGTCGTGTCATCTTGAATACCAATAGTCAGTATGCCGTTTTGGATACCATTGCCAGGACCGTCATCGGTGAACTCGATGTATCCATAGTTGTCACTGTTGGTTGACGATTTGAACACAATGGAGTTCTTTCCGTTGCCGTTGGTATCGGTATGTGACAGTGTAATAGTGCCACCGGCGGCCGACGCTGCCGTGCCTACGCCAGTCTCGTCGATGGTCAGGGTACCGCCAAAAGTTACGTCGCTGCTCGTCTTGAGGGTTTTGGTGGAAATAACGTTATTCACACTGAGATCATTAGTAATTGTGAGATCAGTAAGAGTTAATGTTCCTCCTGCGCTCGTAATACTTCCTGTTACTGACAAATTTCCCAGAACATCTACATCATTTCCGAACGTTGCGTCGCCGGTTGTATGCATTGTTGCACTATAAATATTCGCATTTACACTGAGATCACTGGTGACGTCGAGGTCTCCTGTAATGGTAACTGAATCAGCGCTGATGTCGCCTACATCCAGACGTCCATCGATGTTTACATTGTTTCCAA
>Ga0181560_10003609_pt1 | contig 14223 bp, 10 predicted proteins | sample 011ome_20_FD_133751 | JGI IMG/M metagenome (GOLD analysis project Ga0181560, IMG submission 133751) | Coastal salt marsh microbial communities from the Groves Creek Marsh, Skidaway Island, Georgia - 011509CT metaG (megahit assembly) | ecosystem: Environmental > Aquatic > Marine > Intertidal...
CGAGTTGGAAGTAGCAAAGGGAATAACCTAAGGCTTCTCCTTTGCGCCAAACCTCCACAGCCTTAATGTCGTTCGGCTCAGCGTGGTACCTGCAACCGAGCAAGTAGTAGCACCCACCGAGCCTGCATTTGGCATCGCGGTCTCCCGCGGCAAGAGCGCTTTTAAAGCACTCGGCCGCCTCTTCGTACCGCGACGCCCTTCCGTGGTACCGTCCGAGTAAATACTGGTATGTATCGCGGGAGCCCATGTCATCACGCAGAAGGCTCATGAAACGCGCCTCGGGGAGCTTGTCCAGACCATTGATGTCTAGCACGTGCATTTCCTTCATATACATCGAGCCACTGCAGCGGCTGAAGTCGAGAGACGCGGGCAGCGACGCGGCTTCCTTCGACGCGCGGCGCCAGACTTTCCCAACCTGCGCGAGCGCGAGCCGGGTCTTGACGTCCGAGACGTGCGACAGCACGACGCACGCGACGTTGCCGTCGACGTCGAACGCGACGGCTGAGGTCGAAGGAACGAGTCCACCACCTTCGTCTTCAGAGCGAGCGTCGCCTCCGTCGTCTTGAGCGTCGCCTCCGTCCTCGCCAGCTTCGCTCTCGTGGCTTCCAGTTCCTTCCTCGTGCGTTCGAGCTCCGACGGAGGATCGTCGACGGCGAGTCTCAAGGCTTCATCGTAGATGATCTTCCAGCTCCGCACTCGCTTGAGCGGTCGATCGTCCATGGCCTCGCGGCGGCGGGGCGCGTGCCCGCGCGCCGGGGCAGTGGTTCGAAAAACCGCCTCGGCGAGGACGACGTTTGTTTTCGTGCAGCAGAGTGCAAGCTGTGCGCGTTTTCGCTCGACGCGACGCGGCCACAACGCGCCGCCCCGCCCCGCGTCGCGACCGGTCGCCATGGTCGTCCGCATCCGCCTCGCGCGCCGCGGGCACCGGAACATGCCGTTCTACCGCATCCACGTCGCGGACGCGCGCGCGCCGAGGGACGGGAAGCACCTCGAGATCGTCGGGCACTACGATCCGTTGCCCGGTGCGCGAGCGCGGCGAACGAACCTCCTCCACCATCGCACCGCTCTCGTCCCCCATCGCGTCCCCATCGACGTCGCTGACGGCGTCCCCCTCGTTCGTCTCCCCGCGCAGAGCTGGACGGGAACAAGCACCTGTCGCTGAAGATCGAGCGCATAAAGTGCGCACCCCGCCCGCGCGCGCCGTCGAACCGTCCCGTCGTCGCTCGCTCGCGGTCTAGGGTTATCGTCGCGTCGTCGCGCGTTCCTCCGTTCGTCGACGCTGACCTCCGACCCCCTCCCTCCCCGCTCTCGCAGATACTGGCTGTCCGTGGGCGCGCAGCCGTCGGACACGGTCGCGCGGCTGCTCGGCCAGGCGGGGATCATACCGCCGCGGCCGAGGAAAGGCCTGGAGAGCGCGATGCCGAAGCATCCCAACACGTGCCCGGGGCGAATGGAGAATAAACACCTGACGCGGAAGTACAAGGAGCAGCAGGCGCGGGAGCGGGGGTTCGCCGCGGCGGAGGAGGAAGACCACATCATCGTCTGACGCCGCCGTCCCTAGGAATACACACTACAACTAGTCAGAGATAGCATCTAGCGGCGGGGAGGTTGACGAAACCGAAAGGATCATTCATTCAATCAACTAAAGCTCAACCTACGCCTACGGCGGACCCGATAGTCGTGGAGTCACGCCTTGTTCTTCGGCATACCCGCGGCGGCTATCAACCCCAGGAGCTCCGCGCGCGCGGACGTCATCTCCGCGTGTATCTCCCCGAGCGTTCGCGCGGCGTCGCGCATCGCGACGTCGTCCTCGCGCGAGGCGTCGCCTTCGAAGTCTTCGAGCGGCGTCTTCACCTTGAACAGTCGCCGCCAACGGTTCCCGCCGCTCTCGAGCCAGCGCACGAAGCGCGAGATCACGTTCAGGTTCACGATGATACCGACGAAGGTTCCGATCAGAGACCACGCGAGGAGCGCGATGAACACGCCGAATATCTTCCCGTCCGTCGTCGTCGGTCTTAGATAATAGAGGCCACCAGTCGGGAGCTCTGTCGTTGGCCCTGTCCTGTACACATTTTTTCGGGAGAACACTTGTGACAAGACGTAATAGAAACCGATCTTGGTCCGCCACCCTTCAATCTCCGCAAACACGGCGCCGAGGGCCCACGAAAACCCCAAGGCTAACAACGGGACGACGAAGAACACGCCCGCGACGAGCGTGAAGACGTCCGCGGACAGCTCGCGTCGGTCCTTTCTCTTCTCCCGTCGCGCGCGCGCGTCTCGCGCCGCCGCCGGGAGATTAAAACGCGCCTTCCTCCGCACCGCCGCCACGAACGCCGCGTCCGCCGCGGCGCGCTTCTTCACGAGCGCGTCCACAGACTCCACGAGCTCGTCCACGCGCGCGATGTTCGCCGACTCCTCCGCGTTCAGATCCTCCATCCCGTCGTCCGCGTCCCGGTCGACGCGACACAGACACAAAAAAAACTTCTCCCAGACGACGCGGAATCCTTCCACGGCGGCGGCGAGACGTTTGATGCTGTTCAAGTTTCCCACGAGAGCGATGAACGCGCCGAGGAGCGCCCACGCCCACGACGCGGCGACGATGTCCGTCGCCTTCCCGCCTTTCGTCTCCGGATTCTCGTCCGAGAGCGAGATCGGCATGTCCAAGAGCATCGAGAAGACGTAGAGATAGCCATTCTCGAACGACCAGCCCTCGGCTTCCGCGGCCGCCGCGCCGATCGCGAGCGCGAACACGGTCACGAGCGCCGGCACCGCGATCAACGCCGTCGTCCAGAAAACGTAGACGTCGTGCCAGAACAGCGCCTTGGCCTCGCGCGCGCGCGTCTTCTTCGCGTGCGCTTCATCGGCCAGACGTAACGCGAAGACGCCGTCGATGAGTTTGTTATCGAGATCGTCGTCGTCGACGCCGTCGTCGTCGGATTCGTCGCCGTCGCCTCGCGCGGGAGGCTCGTCCGAGGACTCCCCCATCAGCGAGCCCGCCATGACCGCGCGGTCGGGAGTGACGCGACGGCGGCGTGGGCGTTCGAACGGAAGCGGAAGGAAGTCAACAGGAGAAATACCTCATCACCTGATAACGACTGAGTCTGATAAAACGATTATATACTACGCATTCCTAACCGGCGCGTGCCTCGTTCTCCTCCTTCAGGCTGCGCATCCTCTCGAAGTTCGCGTCGTCCGGCGCGATGAACTCGCTCACGACGCCCCACCCCGACGTGATCTTCGTCGCCGCGACGACGAAGTCCACGCCGCGCCGCATCGCGACCGAGTCGGACGCGAACCGAAGGCAGCTCACCTCGGCGCGCGTGATGCCGCCGAGGAAGACGACGAGGACGACCGGGCGTCGGTCCCTCCACGCGCCGGGGACCCTCGCGCCCTGCGTGTCGTCGCCGCCTTGGCCGCGGCGCGCGGCGTCGCCATCGCCATCGCCGCCGCTCTCCGCGACCTGGCGCTCGATCGCCCTCGCGCGTTTCTTTTCGAACCCTGCGTAATTCGCCGCCTTGACCGCGGGCGCGCCGTCGTCGTCGTACCCTTGCGCGTACTCGAACGCCGGCCCGGGGAGCTCTCTCAGCGCAGCCTCCGCCGCGCCTCCAGTGTTCCACGGCCCGTCGACGGCGCGCTCGCACACGCGCACGGACAGCGGCGCGTACCCGCTGTGCGAATACGCGAACGACACGTCCTTCGGCGACGCGACGTCGACGTCGTCGGCGACGAGTTTAAACGCTCGCCGCGTGAGCGTTAACCCGCCGAGTCCGCCGTGGCCGCTCTCCTTCGACTTCTTATTCGCGGCGTGCCAGTCCTCTTTCCGTCGCAGGTACCCGCGCTGCTCGAGCGCGAGGAGCAGCATGAGCACCGCGGCGCCGTACGACTGAAACATCGCTTTTTTCAACGCGTCCACCCTCTCCTTGGCGACGCCGCCGTGGCACAGGGAGATCAACGCCAGAAGCCTGACGACGCGGCGCACGTTCTCCTTCGCCGCGATCATCTCCTCGAGCTTATCCACGCACGCGTCCGCGGACTTGCCCTCCACGCACATACGCTCGATCTCGAGGCTGGACATGAATCGTCGTTCGTGCTCGTCGGCGCCGCGCGTGGAGTCCAGCAAGTGCTTCGCGATGGTCGTGTGCAGGTCGAGGCCGACGCCGTGAATGTTGCCCTTGATCGCGCGCACGAACCCGCCGATGGCTTTCACCTCCTGCGTCTCGATCTCGCCTTCTTTTATGACGCGATAGTCGTCGCGCATGGAGGAGGATTTCATCTTCAAGAGATCGCACGCGCGGCCGAAGTTGACGTCGCGGAGCTCGCGAAACAACGCGTCGTTGCTGTTGAGCCGCGCGCGAACCTCCGGTCTGGCGACGGGCGGCGTTCCGTCTTCCTCCGCGACGGTCGACGTTTCGTCTTCCTCCGCGGGGATCACCGCGACGTCGTTCTCGATCCCGATGATCTCGTCGATGAGGCCTTCGTACGTGAGCTGCGTGCACAGCGGCGTCACCGCGTCGACGTCGCGGTCGAGGAGGACGACGACGTCCACGCGCGGGTTCACCGGGGTGAGGTACCCGCCGGGTAACGGCCGCGGACCGTCCGTTACTTCTTTGATATCATCCGTCGCGGCGTCGTCGCCTTCTTCCTCGCCGTCCTCGTACATCCCGTCGCCGTCCTCCGCGGCGGTCTCCTTCTCGTGCGCTTCCCTCCGCAACCGCTCCATCGCCTCGGATACCTTCGCCGCGCGGCGTCCTTTCCCTTTCACGATGGGCGCCGTCCCGAAGACTCTCTGAAGGTCGTGTAACGCCCTCGCGACGGCGGTTATACCCTCCCCGTTCGCCGCGTCCGCCGAGGACCCGCCCGCGCCGCCCCCGCCGCTCCCACCACTCGAGCCCGCGCCCGCGCCATCACCGCTCGAGTCGTCCGAGGAGGGACCCGGACCGCCGTCGCCCGACCGCCAGCGCTCGTCCCCGCCGCCGTCGACGAGAATCACGTCGCGTTCGAGCGGTATCGCGCGCGTCCACGGTATCGCCCCGACGCGGAGGTAGTTGAGCACGAACGCGCGCTCGAGCGTCTCCAGGCACTTCTCCGTCTCGCACGGAAGAAAGAACACCGTGAACGACGGCGTCGCCGGCGGCGGCGGGACGTTCGAAGCGCCCGACCCCGACCCCGACGACGAGACGACGTCCGCGGTCGTCTTGGACAACGACGTCAAGGACTCGAGGAGGTTCGCGCCCACCGCGTGCAGGTTCCCCGCGAGGTCCCGCGCCGCGTGCTTCCGCGCGTGCGCCCTCCTCGCGCGCTCCGCGTCCTCTCGGACCGCGCGCACCACCTCCGCGAGCGTCTTCATGAGCGCGACTCTCGGCCTGACGACGAAGACGATCTCCGCGCATCGCGTCTCCACGGTCCCGCCCTCGAGCGAATACGTCCGATCGACGTCGCACTCGCGCGTCAGCCGCGTCAGGTTGCACAGCCGCTGCAGCGGCGTCAGGAGGAGCGGGTCGAGGACGAGCGCCTTGCGGCCGCGCACCGACTTGAGCGCGCGCGCGATGGCGCGCGCGGCGTTCGCGCGGACGTACTCGAGGTCGAGGACGGAGGTGGACAGGTCCGTCGCGTGCGCGACGGACATGATGCTTCCTCTCACGTCGGGGGGGGCGACGAATCGATCTGTGTGACGACGGCGTTCGCGTCCCCTCGCGACGACGACGACGACGACGCCGACGACGAAGCGCGGGCTTGGACGGACGCGGCGCGCGGGTGGCGCCCCGCGGACGCGCGGGGTGCCTCGCCGCCGCCGCCGCGCGCGGTGAGAACTCCGCGTCGATCAGATTTGAGAATTGTTAAAAACTACCTTCTGTTCGGTAGGTACCTTCTCGAAGGTCCTGGCTCTGATTCCTCCTGAGCATTTCAGGCCAATTCTCACCTCCGTCTCGCACCGCTTCGCCGAGCTCAGCGATTCTTTCAGCCAAGTTGTTGTAAAGCACTTCCGCCTCTTGCGCTTGCCTTCGCATCGCGAACGCGTTTGGGCTCCACAAGTATTTAGAGATATCTTTACCGTCCGCCCCGAGTGGATCAGGGCCAGGGAGAGGATGCGAGCCGTTCCAGACCTCTTTGGTCTCCGTGATGAACACGCTCGGGTCGCCGTGTCCGCCAAATTCTTGTTTTGTCTCAAACAAGACGATGACGGGCTTATTCAGACGCAATGCTGTTTTCAATTCGAATCGCACCATCCGCGATTCCCGTAAAGTACCTTTTGCGAAGAATAGGAGATACGCGATGCTATCCTTGATGCCCTGCGCCATCGCTTCTTGGTCTAGTTTGCCCATTTTCTGGTTTTGGTCCCTCCACGAGATGACCCCGCGCTCTCTCAGCTCTTTATCGATGATTTCGCATTGCATCTGCCCTTTGTTTTGCATGTGCGATAAAAACACGTGATACTTCTTGTTCGTCTGAGGAAGAAGGTTCCTCATTTTCACGGCGGCGTCGTTACTCCGGATGAGCATGATGCCAGCGATGACGAAGACCCATAACGTGACGAATAAAAAAGCGTAAAACGCACACTCGACGTTGCTGAATATCGTCTCCGTGTGCAACGCGCTGAAATACCCGATCGTCAACCCGGTGACGACCATGAACGCGAGCTGCGCCATTTGCTTACCGATCACCATCGCGGCTCCGATGTATTTAGATTTATCCCCGCTTTCGCTTTCGCTTTCGCCTTCGCCTTCGCCGCCGGAGCTCTTCGCCGTCGACGCTACGTGTATCGCGCCAGACGCGGCGAGATAAAAGTACACGAGCAGCGTCAACGTCACGTGAAAGCACACGAACATGCTGCCTTGGAATAGCCCGGATTTGTAATAGTACGAGTAACACGTCCGCGGGTTCGCGTCCACGGATTGAATCCATCGGTATCGATCGTCCCCTAGAAAGTCCAGCGCGATGAACACGTGCACGACGCAGTACAACTCCACGGCGAGTACCGCGAGGTTCGGCTTGATGAGGTGGTGCTTCACGCAACGCGACGCCATCGGCCCGTGCGCTTCGTGCAGGTTTCGCCGAACTCTCCGCAGGTAAACGCGTCCGAGGACGATCCCGAGGATCGCCACGGCGAAAATGCCCGTGGTCGCGACGAAAGATCCAAATCCACCGCTGAAGTCGACGTGCTTCCATTGCGTCACGAGCACGGCGACTTGCGGGGATAACAACGCGATCCACGCGTCCATCGGAAGCTTCGCGCTTCTCTTCTGGAGCTCGTCCGGGGTCTCGTGGATCTCCGCCGCGTGCTGCAGATCGATCGACGCGGTCAACAGCGCTAATTGAAGCAACAGCGTCACCGCGAGCACGTACCCGCTCGTGGACACCGCCTTCATCTTGTGATTGTGCTCGCACATCTCATCTTGCACCGTGGCGTACTCCGCGAGCGCGGGGCAGGTTAACTCGTTAATTTTTCCGAGGCAACCGTCGCTTTTCAGCTCCTCGTGTACGCGGTATTCGACGTACACGGACCAGAAGAGGAACACCAGCGTCAGCCAGAGGCAGAATCGGAGTTTCGCTCGGTCGATCCTTTGTTTCAGCCTCAGCGAGCGCTCCTGCTTCGCGCGCGTGCCGTCCTCGGGCTTGGCTTTGGTCTCGGTTTCGTCTCCGCCCGCGGACTCGTTCCCGGGCGCGACTTTACTTCCGCGATTCGGCTTGCGCGACGTCATCTGCGAGTCTGCTGCGGAAGCGAGTTAGGGAGCGACGTGAGCGCCCGCGTCCGACGTGATGACGGGCGTGATGATAAATATCGTTATCCGCGTTCGGGCGATCGAGAACGCTTCGCGCGCGTCTCACCTTCGGCGGACGGCGGCGTCGCCGCGCGCTCGTCCATGAGCTCTCAGTCGTGCTCGGGCGCGATCGCCGCGCGCGTGCCACGCCGTGCGCGCCGGCGCGGAGGACGCGAGCGCGCGCGACGGAATGCGAATGTCTGACAAAGAAGGTGACTCAGCGCATAAAAACCTGATAAAAACGCACACTACGGTGGCGGCACAAACGAAGACGCCGCGCGCTCTAATACGGCACGGTGCCCAACGACGCCAACCCTCGCCCCCCCGCCCTCGGCGCGCCGCCGCCCGCCCCCGCCGCGCGCCCCAGCGGCGCGGCCCCCGCGGCGCCCCCGGTCGGCGTTCTTCGCTCCGGCGACCGCGGCGGCGACGGCGGCGGCGACGGCGCGTCTTCCCGCGGCGCCGCCAACGACGCCAATCCTCCCCCGGGCGCCGCGCCTCTCGGCGGCACCTCCGCGACGGTCGCGCCGCCGAAAGAGACGCGACGCGGCGCCGGCGCGACCTGCGCGTCGAGCCCGTATCCGTCGGCGTCGCGACTAATTGCTCCTACGTCCGCGTCGAGTCCGTACTCCGCGTCTCTCCTCGGGCCGAGGACGCCCGCCTCGACGTCCAACCCGTACGCGCCGTTCGGCGGAGGTAACGGTCGCGCGTCATGCGTTTCTTGCTGCTGCTGCTGCGGCGGCGGCGCTATCGGCGCTATCGGCGCGAGCGGCGACACCGGAGCGGGGGCTTCGATGTCCACCGGCGGCAGCGGCGAGGTCGGCGCCGCCACCGGCGGCAACGCCGGAAACACGCTCGACCCCTTGCCCTTGCCCAGACCGAGCGCGTCCAGGAGCGAGAACGCGTCCTTGCGGTGCCGCTCGATCGCCGCGCGGTCGCGGTCCGGGAGCCCGCCCTTCCAGTTCGCGTAGTTGAGCGGCGCGCCGTCCGGCGGCCGCGTCGGCGGCGCGCGCGGCTGTCCCCGCGGCTGCGACGGCGTCGGCGCGAGATCGGGCGCCTCCGTCGCCATCCTGCCCTCGTACTTCTTGACGTAGTACCACTTCAGCGCGAACCACGCGCCCATGACGATGTTCACGCTGAGGAGGACGTAGAACATGTACTGGTACGCCGCGGAATCTCCGCCGCCGGACCCCATGGCGGCGGCGGCGGCGACGACGGCGACGACGACGACGGCGACGACGACGACGACGGCGCCTCTCTAGCTAGTAGGTCGTCGCGAATGATGCGAACGTCGGACGGACGACGTCCCGACGGGATCGGTCGACGAGCGCGAGCGATCGACGCGACGACGGCGCGGGTCGCGTCGGTCGCGACGCGAGCGCGATTCCCTTCGCTGCGCGCGCGATGGAGGTGCGCGACGACGAGAAGTCGCTCGCGCGCGGGCGTGAGGACGCGCCCGCGGGTGTGCGCGACGCGCGAAGCGCCCAGTTCGAAATCTGGCACAAGCGTCAACGGCACGATTCGAGAGTCGAAGCTCATCACTTCAGTCCGCCGCGCGCACCGCGGGCGGTCTCGGAGCTCCGCGCGCTCCGCCGCGGCGGCTCCGATGTCGCCGTCGACGCCCCGCGAGGCGGCGCTCGAGGTCTTCGCCGCGTCGAGAGGGCCGCTCTCGAAGGCGGTCGGCGACGCGAAGTCCACGGAGTTGCCGCTCAGAGGAGGCGCGTCGCGTCGTCCGTCGTCCTCGCCCATCCTCCGCGACATCGGCACCCGATCGATCGTCGCGTCTCCTCTCCCCGCCGCCGCCCGCCCTGCCCTTCCGCTTCCGCCGCCGTCGCCCGCCCTTCCGCTTCCGCCGACGTCCGCGCTCCCGCCCCGCCCCGCGATCTTCCTTCAGAGCACTTCTACTGCAACAACTTCAGAGAGTTCGCGCGGAGGATCGAGCGCGCGCGCGCGTCCGTCGGCGAGATCCTCGCGCGGCTCGGCGTCGACGCCGCGCGCGACGCGGCGACGCGACCCGACGGCGTCGCGGCGACGGACGAGGACGACGCGTTCTACGTCGGCGTCGTCGGCGTCCTGGACGACCACCTCGACGCGGTGGACCGCCTCCTGGACGTCCACGCGCGCGCGGGAGACGTCGTGGGCGGCGCGCGCGCGGCGCGCGGCGGCGACGCGTCGTCCTCGCGCGTCGGCGCGGGACGACGCGACGGCGGCGGCGGCGGGCGAGGGAGGGATCGAGGGGGATTGGGATTTTCCGACGACGCCGCCGCGCGGCGGCCGCAGGACGACTTCGACGTCCCGGCAGACAACGCCGACGGACCTTTCGCGCCGCCGTGCCCTCACGGCCACGCGGACCCGAGCGCGTACGTTCCAACGCCCGGGGTGCATCCGTTACGCGAGGCGCTGGACGGCTTGACGTACGACGCGCATCCGTCGCACGCCGCCGCGCCGGAGACGGCGACGGCGCCGCCGCCGCCGACGGGAGACCCGTCTCTGCCCGCGACCTTTACCTACGTCGACACCGAAGCGGCGCTCGCGGACCTCGCGTCGCACTTGGACGGCGTCGCGGAGTTCGCGGTGGACCTGGAGCACCACTCGTACCGGAGCTTCCGAGGGTTCACGTGCGTGATCCAGGTGTCCACGCGAGAGAGAGACTTCGTCGTAGACGCGCTCGCGCTCCGATCGAAGATGCGCGCGCACCTCGCGCGGCACTTCGAGGACGCGACGAAGCAGAAGGTCATGCACGGCGCGGACATGGACGTCCAGTGGCTGCAGCGAGACTTTGGCATCTACGTCGTGAACATGTTCGACACCGGACAGGCGGCGCGGGTGTTGGAGCTCCCTTCGAAGGGGTTAGGCGCGTTCTATCTGACAGACGCCGGTCCCCGTACGACCGCGTCGGCGTGGTGAACGCCGTTCCTTGAGGATTTTCTCTCCCGGCGTCTCTCTCCGCCCACGCCTCGGTTTCATTCGATCCCCGCTTTCGACGCCTCACGACTCCGCTTCTGACGCCTTTCGACTCCACCCCGACATTCGTCGCTTCGTACGGACCCTCGACCCTCAGCGTACGCGCTGAAACACTTCTGCGACGTCGACGCGGACAAGCGGTACCAGCTCGCGGACTGGCGCCGACGGCCGCTCTCGCGGGAGATGCTCGAGTACGCGCGCGGGGACACGCACCACTTGCTGTACGTCCACGACCGCATGAAGCAGGAGTTGCGCGCGCTGACCGAGGGATTGAAAGCGAAAGCGAAAGCGGCGGCGGGTTTAGGTTCAGCGGCGGGTTCGACGGCGGACCCTTCGGGGTCACCGCCGCGCGATTGCCTTCGCGAGGCGCTGGACCGCAGCCGCGACGTGTGCCTGACGCTGTACAAACCCCCGCGGCGCGGGCCCTCCGCGTGGAGGGACGAGTACAATAGGTACCCCGCGGAGGAGCGAAACTTGGAGCCCGCGCAGCTCGCGGCGTATTCGGCTTTGCACGCGTGGAGAGATGCCACCGCGCGCGCGTCGGACGAGAGCGTGGCGTACGTGGCGTCCAGGTCGCTCTTGCTGCGGATCGCGCGCGCGTCGCCGGGGACGACGCGCGCGCTGTTCGCGCTGACGCGCGGCGACGCGCCGCTCGTCGCGGCGCGCGCGGAGGCGATCGTCGGGTTGGTGCGGGCCGCCGTCGCGAACGGCGCGCCGCCGCTCGTGCCGTGCGCGGACGAGGAGGAGGACGCGGCGGTCGCGACGCGGACGCCGCCGCCGCCGGTCGTCGCGGCGGCGGAGGCGCCGAGACGCGGCGGCGGCGGGATGGCGTCGATGATGCGGTCGGGCGGCGCGGTCGCGGGTCCAGCGGACGCTCGCGGCGTCGTCCCGGCTCGCGGCGTCGTCCCGGAACCGTCGACGTCGCTCGCGCCCGTCGCCGCTGAGAAGCCGAAATCTGGAGGAGGCGCGTTCGCGCGGATGATGCGTTGCGGCGGCGTCGACGGCGGGGGCGGCGCCGCCTTTGCCTCCGCCTCCGCCTCCGCCTCCGCCTCCGCCGAAAAAGTCCACGCCGCGTTGCGCAGAGGAAAGGTGCCGCTCGCCGCGCTGTTCCAGTCCTGGACGCCGCCGGTCGACGCCGCGGCCGCGGTGGCGGAGGACGCGACCACGCCGCCCGCGCATCCCGCGCCCACGACCGCGGAGCTACAGGCTGGGATGAAGGACGCGAAGAGGGAGGCGAACGAGACGCGAACGACTCAGGCGCGTTCTATACACTGGTCCCCATACGACCGCGTCGGCGTGGTGAACGCCGATCCTTAAGGACTTTGTCCCGCGCATCTCTCCGCCCACCCATCGCTTTCAATCCCCGACCTCGACGCCTTTCAACTCCATCTGACGCCTTTGAACTCCACCCCGCCATCGCTTTGTATGGAACGGCCCTCAGAGACGAAGAGACGAACGCGTCGTCGAGCTGCCCGGCGGGTACGAGGCCCCCGCGCCGTTGCGCGTTGGCGCGGGCGCGAAGCGAAAGGCGGAGCGCGACGAGGCGGAGCGCGAGGCGGTGGTTAAAGCGCTCGCGGAGGAAGCGCGCGGCGCGCTCGCGGATCGACGGCGCGCCGCGATGCGAGGGTTCGACGACTCGGACGACTCGGACGAGGACGCGTCGGATTCGGAACGCAGAGGGAGGACGCGCCGCGCGTCCGCGGGCGTGGATGAGGACGACGAGAAGGCGCTCATGGACGTCGGCGCCGGCGGGTTCGACTTCGCCGCCGCGGCCGCCGCGGTGCTCCCGGGAGGGTCGTCGTTCGCGGCGCTGGGCGCGAGCTCGGGGAAGGGGAAGCGACGCGGCGGCGGCGGCGGGAGAGGCGGCGGCGGTCGCGGCGACGGCGGTCGCGGCGGCGGCGGCGGCGGCGGCGGCGGTCGCGGCGGTCGCGGCGGTCGCGGCGAGAAGAAGAAAGGCCGCGTCGAGCTCGTTGAGGCGTTCAAGCCCGCGAAGAAGTCGAAGGCGCACCCGCGCTCGGGCGACAGGTCCGCGACGTTTCGGTAGCGCGAACGGACGGGTCGTAAGTTATACAGACGTCATCGGCGAAAATTTCTACTGGCTCTTCGCCCACCCCGGAACTTCGTCCGAGGCTAACCACGCGAGCTCTTCCGCGGTGCTCTCCCTCCCCTGCTTCGCGTTCCTGTGCGGGTACCGCCCGAACCTCGCGATCACGTCCCGGTGCGACTTCATCGCCCCCTCCGCGAACCCCGCCACCTCTGGGCACCGCTTCGCCAGCCCTTCGTACACGTGAAAGCCGAGGTCGTGATCTTCGATGCGTTCGCTGTGCGTGAACGGCGAGCACACGAAGTGCACGTACGCGGGCGGGAGCTTCTCCACGAGGTCGTCGTCGCGCGCCATCGTCCGCGCGAGCTCTAAGGCCTTGTCGTCGAACTCGAACGCCTTCGCGGTCCCGCGGAAGCAGTTCCGCGCGATCTGGTCCCACAGGATTATCTTCGCCATCGGTCCGTGCGGCCACTTCAGCCAATCCTCGTGCGCGTTCAGGTCGCCTCTCGCGGTGGCCTCGATCGTCGCCGCGAACTTAGCGCAGCTCGCGTCCGCGCTGGTGCCCGCGTACCACTGCGTCCGCGCCTTGCCGTTCATCCACGACGCGTCCCAGAGGAGGTGCGCGGCGCCGTCTTCGAAGCACGCGCGCTCGTCGAACCAGAACGAGATGACCTCTCGCACCGTGCACAAGCCCTCGCCGCTCGCGCGATTCCAGTCGCTCGCCATTCGCTCCTGCTTCTCCTTGGAGGGATCCTCCGTCGGCCTCGTCGCGACGGCTCGCGGCGAGAGCGGGGCGACGCGGCGCGCACCGCTGACGACGCGTGGGGAGCGGAGAAGTAGGGCGGGGGGGCGGAGCGCGTTCGAGAACATGCGTCGCGCGGCGACGAATGCAGCGCGAGCGGGGACGACGAACTGAATTGCGTCACGGTTGCGTCAGCGAAAGAAAACCTGAAGAAAACCCTGCAAAAAAAATAACAACGACAGCGACAGCGACAGGACGGTCGGCACCTAAAGTCGAACCGCGCCGCCGCCGCCGACGACGCGCGCCATGGACGAGACGACCGTCGCGGAGCGAAGGAAGCTCGCGCTGAGGAAGCTCGCGGGCGTGTTCGGCGCCGCCGCCGGCGGCGGCGACGGCGACGGCCGCGCCGCCGCGGAGAGGAAGCTGCTGTCCGCGGTCCTTCGGATGACCACGGAGAAGCCCGTCGCGGATCTCGTGCGCGACCGCCTGAGCGTCCTGCTGGTCAGCGGGGAGCCGCACCCGGGCGGGCGCACCTGGCGCAACCTGCTGAAGTCGGACAGCTCTGTCGATCTGGTGCATTTCACCATCCTGCGCCCGCCCGACAAGCAGGACGGCGTGCCGGTGAACGAGCTGTCGCTGATCGCCTTTCCCACCCGCGAACTGTTCATGGAGAAGATACAGGACTTCGACCTGATCATCTTCGACCGCTACAAGCG
>Ga0181560_10003610_pt1 | contig 14222 bp, 9 predicted proteins | sample 011ome_20_FD_133751 | JGI IMG/M metagenome (GOLD analysis project Ga0181560, IMG submission 133751) | Coastal salt marsh microbial communities from the Groves Creek Marsh, Skidaway Island, Georgia - 011509CT metaG (megahit assembly) | ecosystem: Environmental > Aquatic > Marine > Intertidal zone...
ATAAAGCATGTACACGGGGTGTCCGGTTTTACTTTGATAAGTTATTTTCACCTTGACTATATAACACGTCCCCACGCGCCGACGGCGCGGTCGCGCGCGTCGCCACACCCCGACTCCCGACGAATGTTCGCGCGGTTCGTCCGTCGCAACGCCGCGCGCGGTGCCGAACGCGCGGTGACGAGCGCCACGGCCCCCGCGGCGCACGCGCGCGGCGGTGCGGGCGCGTCAGCGGCGCGCGACGACGCGCCGCGCGCGAGAGAGAGAGGTTTGCGCACGTTGGCGCAGCGCGGGTGTGTCGCGCCCGCGACCGCGCGCCAGGACGATGCGGTCGCGTGTGCGCGCGACGCGACGCTCCTGCGATGTTCGCCTGTGATGTACGACGCGCGACGCGGGTGGAAGAAGGCGCATAGGCGCGTGGAGGTGATTTTAACGACACCGATCGATGGGTTGGGGGACGCCGACGAGACGGTGTCGGTGCGGCCCGGTCGGGCGCGGAATCATCTTGTTCCGGGGAAGTTAGCGACGTATGTGAATGCTGAGAAGTTGGAGAGGGCGAATGCTCGGCGTAAGGCGCGCGAAGCGGCGGAGATGAGCGAGGATGGTGAGGGGGAGGCGAGCGGTCGCGGCGAGGACGCCGACGTCGCGAGGGAGCGCAAGGTACGTTTCTTGAGCGCGTCTTGAGCGCGTGCGCCGTGTGCGCGCATAGGATGGTGTGAGGATGAAGAAATGCTCGACCGTGAGTTGCGATGATGACAGGAACCTTTCTACGGACTAGAGTTTCTGAATGACTTTCGGGTCGTAATGTGTTTACACAACGTGTTCCCTTGGCTGTCTGAGCAAGAAAAACACGCGACGAGCATTTCTCTTTATACGCACTCTTCGCGCACACTCGCTGCGATTCAACGCTATGATGAATGATTTCGCATATTTTTCTTCTGAAAGATAACGACTTTCGGGTCGACCGTGTGGTAACCACGACGATCTTGGCTGTGGAACTGAGTGTTGACTCTCGCGTCGCGTTGACGACGGCTGCCGCGCGTCGTTCTCGCCCTCATACTCACCCGCGATGTCCTTCCATTCTTACGCGAACAGGCGGGAGAATTAGTGATAAAAATGCTCACAAGCGATCCTCCGATCGTGTTTAAGAGAATCCTCGATAAAAAGACGGGCAAACCCCGACTGGCGGTGACTAGAGAAAACATCGTCGAACAGGTGCGCGTCGCTCCGTCCTCTGTCGTTTCGCAGCCGTCGCGAGTGATGAGACATTGTCACCTGATAGCATCGCGCCTCTGTCTGAATGGACGGATTCATGCCAATAACCCGTGAGGAGACTTTATATTCTGACGCGACACGCACGAGAAACAATGTGTTTCCTTCTCCATTCGTCGAGAAACCGCAAGACTCACCGCTCGCGTCGTCGCCTCCGCCCTCGCACAGGTCGCGCGTCAAAAAAATTTAGCACTATCCCCAGCCTCGCTCGTGCTCAGCGACGCGCTCACGGAATACGGCGAGTATGAAATTCCGCTCTGGATCAAGGGCTACCCTCGGGGCTCGCACGTGCTTCCAGTCACGCTTAGAAAAAAGTTGTAACACCACCGCACCAGACACGCGTACTCAACCACCAATAAACCCTAATTAGGGTTTAGAAAACACCACGAGCCCGCGCGCCCCCCATCGCCTCGGCCTCTTTCAGCGACGCACCGCGCGATCCCACTAGCGCAATGGGCAAAAGAAAAGCCAAACGCCGCTCCAACTCCGTCTTAAAGACGACGTCGTACTACTCGCGATACCAAGTCAAGTTCGCGCGACGACGTGCGGGTACGTGCGCCCATCGCCTGTGCTTGTCGCGATCCGAAGCCCTAGCCGCGCGCCCGATGGCATCCCTGCGCGTCGCCGCGTCGCGCGCGACGACGCCATCGCGTGCGCGCGCGCACGGATGCACGCACGAACGCCATTCGTGTCATCCAACGCGCGCGTCGCGCGCGTCGCGCACGCGGCATCGCGCGCACGCAGGGACAAACACGCGCGCGAACGTTCGCGCGCGCGCAGCCGAAAACCCTTCGCGCCCGATCGCGATTCGTGCGGTTCGACGCCGCGTCGCCGGCGACGACGCGTCGTCCGCGGCGAGGCGACGCGATGCACACAAGCTTAATACTAACCTCTGTCTTTTCTGTGTGTTTGTGTCGCGATGCAGGTAAAACCGACTACCAGGCGCGTCAAGGCTTGATCACGCAAGACAAGAACAAGTACAACTCGCCAAAGTACCGCTTCGTGGTGCGCTTTACCAATCGGGATGTGATTTGCCAAGTGATTTACGCCACGCTCGCGGGTGATGTGTGCATCGCTGCGGCGTACTCGCATGAACTCCCGAAGTACGGTATGAAGGCTGGTTTGACCAACTACGCGGCGGCGTACTCCACGGGTTTGTTGTGCGCGCGACGCTTGTTGACAAAGTACGACCTCGCGGAGACGTACGAGGGCAAGACGGAGGAACTCGGCGAGGATTACCACGTGGAGCACGAGGATGAGGACAAGCCGCGCCCGTTCAAGTGCTTCTTGGATACTGGTTTGGTTCGCACGAGCACTGGTGCTCGCGTTTTTGGCGCGCTCAAGGGTGCCGTCGACGGTGGTTTGGACATCCCGCACAACGAAAAGCGCTTCGCCGGCTACGATCTTCAAGACAAATCGCACGACGCCGATACCCTCGAACGATACATCAAGGGTGGTGTCGTCGCGGAATACGCCGAAGAGATGCAAGAGGAAGAGCCCGAAAAGTACGAGCAACATTTTGCCAAGTACTTGGCGGAAGACTTTGACCCGACGGAACTCGAAGACGTCATGGAGGACGTTCACGAGGCCATTCGCGAAGACCCGACCTTCACGAAGAAGGATCGCGTCAAGCCCGCCGATGCTGGCCGCCTCTTCAAGCTCCCCAAGCTTTCCTACGAAGAGAAGAAGGCCAACCTCAAGGCGAAGCTCGAGGCGTTGCGCGCCGCCGCGTAAGCGACGACGACGACGACGTTTTTGCATTGATTGGATGGACTTATCAGGTGAGACGTTTCTTTAGACGTTAGACGAACAACAATGGCTTTGCGAGTGTAAGCAAAATCGAATTATCATAAAAGATTGCGTGCCCCATAAACACGCACACGCGCGCAACATTACACGCACGCACTCGACACTCGCGTTCAGTATTCATCTATCTACGCTTGTTACAAACTCTAAGGGCGACTAGTTAAATTAAACCCGCCAGCGCGCTCGCGACTTCGGACTCCGCTCGGGCGCGGCGCGACTGTTCGGCATACTCACGCTCGATGGAAAATCCTTCATCACCCGCATAGACCCCACGCGCGTGAAGCGCGTGAATGTCTTTTAATACTGCTTGCACGCGATCGCGTTCGGCGACTCGTTCGGCAATGGCGTCGTGTCGGCGTCGGAGCAACGCGGTTTGCTCTTGCGCGCGTTCTCGCGCCAACGCGCTCACAAACTCATTCGCCGACGTGTCAGCGTGCACGCGCGGCACGGTACCTAATTTCGCCTCTGGGACTTCTGCGGCGAGTAAGTCTTCTACTTTGATGTCTTCAGACTTGGAATGCTTTGAGGACGATTTTGGCTTGGCTGATTTGAGCGGGACGTCTTCGGGGGGGGTTGCGGTAACCCAAGAAGGGAGCTCGTCGAGCGATTTCTTCTTCGATGATGACGACGTGGCCGTCGCATCTTCATCGTAATCTTCATCGTCGTAATCTTTATCGCCTAATTTACCCGAGGAAGACTCGTGCTTGGTGTGGCTATGCGACGAAGGCTTCGAAGACGTCGACGGCGACATCGACATCTTGTACGTCCCCGACGACTTGTGCGTTGAAGACTTTGAAGACGATTTGATCTTCACCTCTGGCACCAACACCCCACTCGCGTGGTAGCAATTTAACAAAGGTTGCGACGCCGCGGACGACGTTGGACCGACGATTTCGCCCTCTTCGTTCAACACGTTGTGCGTACACAAGTCATCGACGATCCAGGTATCGAAATACCCCGCCCCCTTGAGCGCGGCGTATTTGAAAACCTTGTCCGGAAAGTCACGGGAAATGATGTACGTACTCAAGCCCGTGCGTCCGGGATCGCGCCACGTCGTCATTTGCACGGTGTTACCCTTGTAATCGGGAAATTGATCAACCACGTGCGCACCCGTGGAGTTGGAGTAGGCGTTGAGCAATATGACGTCAAAATCCGTCGGCGCGTGATCGACGATGGCTCCAAACGACGTCACCGGTACTGCCAACTTGACTGGATCCAATCCATCGGTATCAACGATGATTGTCGCTTCATTACCCGCATCTTTCGCGAGTTGCCACTGATAAAAGTGCCCAAAGAGCAAGCCAACGTGACGCTCGAGCGGCGCCCACGCGCCGGCAATTTTCCCATCCAAGTCGCGCGAATTCGGCGCTTCAATCCAATCCAATCCCTTGAGCAAGGTAAAATCAGGATGCAGGTAGTCCCCACCTAAGTTTTTAAACACGCTCTTCAACGCATACACAGTGCGATCCAACCCTTCGGGCCACACCTTGGGATCCACGCCCGCGGCGATCTTCACATTTTGAGACACCAACTCGACGTCGTGCGACGTCAACAACTTGCTCAACGTCACCTTCAACGACGCACGGTCTTCGACATCTCTTGGACGCGCGATGAGATGCATCGGCGTATGCCACGTATCCTTCGGCAAGTCCGCCGCACCTAGAGCGCCAGATAAGTCACCGTCGTCACCATTCGCCGCGGCGTTTTCAAGCTCCTCCTGGCGCACCGCCTCCACCGCGTGCGCGATCGAATCCGCAAACTCCTTCTTCGAATACCCCGCCAAGTTCGGGTCCCCAGATGTCATACTCGCACTCGGCACCGGCGTACTCGCAGTGCTTCGCCCGCGAAGCATGTGCGCCGCGCCAAACGCCGCGCCGCACGCGCACGCGACCACCGTCGCGCTCCCCGCCAACGCAATCAACCTCCGCGCGCGCGCGCCACCCCACCCCGCGCCACCGTCGTCATCGCCGCCACCAACGCCGTCGTCACACTCATCATCATCATCACCACAATCATCGCCGCTCCCATCGACATCGCTCGTCGCCCCGTGCCTCGCGCGTCGTCGACCGTCGTGGACCGCCCCAACACCCGCACGTCTCGATCGCGCATCCGCGGTCCGCCCTGACCGCGTGCGTCCGGCGCGCCCTTCCTCCGCATCGCTCTCCGCGCGAGAGAGCAGGCGTTCGCGTTCGTCTGCCATCGCGACGCGCGCGCAGGGGGCTCGCGTCGAGGCGCCGCGCGTCGTCGTGTGCGGCGCGGCATCCACTCGGGTTTGGTGTTGAACACAGTCCTCAGCGTGGGGTGCGTTGACCAATCATGACCAGGATATCGGGTGGTATGTATGGGTAAACAGTATAGCATGTGAAACGTCTCTTGGCGTCCAACAGATTGCGCGCGGACGTCGTCATTGCGCGACGCGTCGACGACGACGACGACGACGACGACGACGACGACGCGCGCGCTCGGCTCGCGAACACACGCAACGCAACGTCCATGCGCGCTGGGGCGACGACGCGCGCGGCGACCGCGGCGGCGGAGGCGACGACGCGCGCGAAGAAGAAGACAAAAGTGAGCACCACGCCGTCCGAGACGACGCCCGCGACGACGACGATGAACGACGACGATGCGCCGGCGCCGTGCGAGTATACCACACGCAAGACGGGCGGCGTGGCGTGTGGTTGTTTGTGCAAGGCGATCGCTGCCGCGCATGCGAATTGCTGCGAACGATTGTACCGCGAACGCGAGGCGAGTCATCGAGCGAACGCGAACGCGGCGCCGAGTTGGCACCATCCTTCGACGCTTAAGGACTGGAATCGAAATGTTCTACGAGCAGAGTGCGATGATTTTACAAAGATTATCAAGGTTATGGAATGGCTCAAGTCACGGGATGCGTATCACCCGGTGGAGATAATGGAGGAGGCGGTGAAAGTTTATAACGTGGAGTGCGTGACGTGGCTGTTTGGCGATCGAGGCGCCGAATTTTGGAAGACGCATCCGGTGTTGTCGACGACGACGATTTTGAGAAGAATGTGCCAGACGTATTCGTATACGATTAATGATGAGAAGGTGTTAGATCTGTTTCGGTTTTTGAAGGCGCAAGGGGCTAATGTGGATTCTGGGTTGATGGATTTGGCGTTTACGGGACACCCGCGCGGTCGATGCGTGATCGAGTTTTGCCATGAGTGCGGGTTGTTGACGAATATCGAGCAGTATCGATTGTTGGACGCCGCTCGACACGCAACGCTGGATGTCGTGCGATACTTGAAAGAACATTGCGCGGTGGAGTTCAATCAATCTCATGTTGAAGCGGGTATTTCTGCGCTGAGAGTCGAGACGGTGAAGTATTTGATCGACTCGGGCGTGTACGCAAACATCGACGCCTTGGTCGCTGAACTCGCATCGACGATGGAACAAGAAGAGACGCTCGATTGGCAAGACGAAGACCCACATGAAGTTCGAAGTCTTCACGATCAGCTGCGCGCATTCTTCCGCGAGAAGCTGGGGATTACTCCTGAAAAGGATCGACTTCGCTTGCGCGTCATTCTCTCGTGCGTCGACTCGTGTCGAGAAACCATGCAAAGTGCCGAATATCTCGACATTTGCCAATACTTGAAGCGTCTTCACAGAGAAGCTGGGAAATTATAGATAGATGCCGCGCATAGCTCGCTTCGTCACCACGTGACTCCGCGCGATACGATAAGAATTGATGTCTACATACCACATGTCTACATACGCAAATGGTTTTCAAACGCTGGCTCAACCGTCTGTCCCGTGGTCACTTCTCGCCTGCGAAACACACGAGTGCGCGCGCGCGCACCGGCGCGACACGCCGCGACAACGCCTCGGGATATGAACCGTGAAGTCTTCGCGCTCCCGCCGTTGCGTTGCGAGCTCGCGCAGGCACGAGACGTGCTGAGCGCGCTCTTGCACACCATCATCTTCACCCGCGCGCTTGGATGTTTGACCCCGAAAGAAGAGCGCTGTGAACGTCTGGATGTCTTCTACGTCACGTGCGGAGATGCAAAAGTAGACAGTAAGATTTCGGAGAAGATTAATACCTTGGTGCAGTGGGCACTGAAGACGCCACACGCGCAAGAGGCTGACGTGTGCGTGAGCTTTTACGACCGCAAGGAGAAACAACGGGGCGGTATTAGCGGGGTACTGAGCGGACGACGGGAGGAACGCGCGTACTGGGAGCAATGGCGCATCGGTCTCGAGATATTCAACGGCGAGGAGTGCGAAGAGGAAGAGCGCGCGCGACGAGCGGAGGCACTGCGCGACCAAGTCGTCGGGACGCAGCAGCACATTTTAGGCTTGGTCAACGAAATGAAAGGGCATTTACCAGCGGTCACCACGTCGGACGTGGTGTGTTTTCCGTTTGAAATATCAGTTCCTATCGCGCACGAAGATTCGCCAGGAAGTTTCGGGAGAGACATGTTGAAACGACTGGCGAGCTTGTCGTCGACGCCGCCCACCATGATTTGATTTGACGATTGACGATGTACCACTAATTTGTAAAACCACGACTACTACTACTTCTATGGCTACTGCTATGCACCGAAATCGCTGTGACTAGAAACAATACACACACGCGCGCTATCGTCCACCGGCGCGTCGCATTTTCCATCGCATAAAATCGTCTCGCGTTCGAGCTTCCTCCTCCGCCGACAACTCCCCGCGCATCGCTGCGTCCATCCTCGCCCTCAACTCCCCTTCATCCGTTTCATCCTTCACAATCTGCAAAGGACTCCATGCTGGAAACTGAAAGTCTCCAGTCTCGCCATCCGTCGCCCTCTCGCTCGCATCCAACAACATCCGCGTCGCGGCGCTCGCCGCGAACCCAACCACCGTTCCGCTCGCCGCCGCCGCTCGTCCTCCTCTATACATCGCCATCATCCCGCCCCCGGTCACCGCCCCAGCCATCGCCGTCGTCAACACATCATCGCAACCGCGCGACTTGGTAAACAACGACCGCGCGGTTTCAAACGTCCCACCCACGAGCGCAAAGTTCATGCACGTATTCAACATGTACGTCGGCGTCACCGACGCCGGACGACCGCGCGCGAACGACAACCCGGCACCGACGAACAGGCCCGCGAGCGCAGCGTTCGCGGTCACCGTCGCGATCGATTCCACCGCCGCGTAGTCCACGTCGATCGGCGAAGACATGATGAGCGAGGTGCACAAAAAGCGTCACACTGTGCCGACGCCGACGATGCTGTCGCGCACGTGGACGACGTCGACTGCGGTGAAGCCGCGGCCCAAGGCGATGGGCGATGCGTCTCGTCGGTGCGCGACGGTGCGCGCGGGCGCGGGCGCGCGCGTGGGCGTCGGTGCGGCGCGCGCGCGCGTCCCAGCGCGAATGCGAGGAATATTCAGTGATGCTGACGCGCGATATCAACGCTGTGACGCGCGTTCTATGGGCGCGCGAGCGCCGAGACGCGGCGTGGTGACGCGATCGAATGCGCAGGGTGGTGTGGGGGTGACGAAACGCCGACGGGTGGCGATTTTCGTGGAACCAAGTCCGTTTAGTCACGTGAGCGGGATGAAGAATCGCTTTCTGCGGTTGATTGAAAACTTGCGCGATATGGGTGATGATGTGGTTGTGATTACGCCAGATCGCAACCCGCCTGAAGAGTATTATGGGGCTAAAGTCATTGGCTTGCGCGGGTTCGTGCTGCCGTTTTACGGCACGGACACGCTGTTGCTTTCTTTTGGGTTTGACGGGCGCATCGCCAAGGAGTTTAGAGAAAACAAGCCGGATTTAGTGCACTGCGCGGTGCCCGGAGGGATGATTAACGGCGCGATGTGGTACTGTAAGACGATGAATATTCCCCTCGTGGAGTCGTATCACACGCACATTCCGCATTATATTCCCAGGTACACGTGGGCGGGTCTGGTGAAGCCGATGTGGGACTTTATTCGTTTTTGGAACAAACAAGCGTCTACAATGTTGGTGACGTCAAGCATCATGGAAGAAGAACTTCGTTCGATGGGATGTACAAATTTGCAAGTTTGGCAGAAAGGTGTGGACACGGTGGCTTTCAACCCGAGATTCAAGAGCGAAGAAATGAAAAAGCGGTTAAGCGGCGGACGCGACGGTCCAGTCATCGGGTGCGTCGGTCGTTTGGGCGCCGAAAAGAACTTGTATGCGTTGAAGACTATTTTAGAAAAGTGCCCTGGAGTGAATTTGGCAATCATTGGTGACGGTCCCGAGCGTGCGGCGCTCGAAAAGCATTTTGCAGGCACGAACACAGTGTTTACTGGAATGATTACAGGCGACGACTTGGCCGCCGCATACGCGTCGCTCGACATCTTCATCATGCCTAGTGAAAGCGAAACACTTGGTTTTGTCGTCATGGAGTCCATGGCGTCGGGCGTACCCGTCGTCGCGGTTGCGGCTGGTGGTTTGTTGGACATTCTGACCAACCCAGGTGAAATCGGTTTGCTCTATCCGAGCGGCGATTACGACAAGGCGGCTGAGCACATTCGATTTTTGCTCGAAAATGAAGCCGAGCGTCAGCGCATGGGAGAAGCCAGTCGCCAAGACGTCGAGAAATGGGGTTGGATGTCATCCAACCAAAAGTTGCGCGAGACTCAGTACGACAAGGCGTTGGCTCGCTTCTTCAGGTTGCAAAGTCTCCAAAAAGTCTCCAAAGCGATTGGCGTTCGACGACGCATTGCGAAAACGTTAGATGTTTTGGTATCTGGTCAATACGTTTTGTCGGTTGCAGTGTTCGCTGCTGCCGTGTGTGCGCTCCTTTTCACTCGACAACCCGTAGTGGCGGCGGCAAAAGTGAAGGCTGCTTTCGGCGCTTCGACCTGGCTTCAAGCTAGCGAGGCGGCGTTGAACGCCACTGGACCCGTACTTGCGCCAATCATTCTTACGGCGATGACCACGGCTGCGGCGATTATTCCATTCGTTCCCACGCAGCCTTTGTTCATCATGGCTGGCTTATTTTTTGGCCCGACGTACGGCGCCGTCATCGGACTCACGGCGGCACTTCTGGCGACAGCAATCGCCGCCTCTGCCACCCGTGTGCGTGGATACTCGCAGGTGAGCTCCAACGTTGCTCAAGCTGGTAAAGTAGGCGCGCCTGCTCGGCGGTTGTTGCGCGCGCAGTTGAAAAAGGTGAACCGCGCGCTCAACGGAGAAGGCGACGCCTTCATGCAAGGCTTGAAAGTCGCCCTCATGCGCCTGCTCCCTCATGCTCCATTCACGGTGACCAACTACCTCTTAGGCCTCACCCATGTACCATTAAGCGCCATTACCGCTGGTACCACTATCGGTATGGCGCCTTGGGTGGTCTTCTATGCCCTCATTGGCGCCAACGGCAGAGGCGTGCTTGAATCCGGCGCTCGCGTCAGCGATGTCGCCGCCTCCCTTCTCAAAGGATTCCACATCCCCAGTCTCCTCACCACCACAGAGATTACTCTCGTCGCCCTGTGTAGTTTGCTTCTATTGCTTCGTCCGGCTTCGCCCGCCGAGCCGCTCGTCGCGGCGCGCGCATAGACCCGTTGTCTTTCTGTGCCAATACACGACACAAAAATCATGAACCCAAAGCACGACGCGCCACAACGCACCACGCGCGCGCGTGCCCGCCCGCTCGTCGCGCATCGCACTTGGAGCGCTCACGCGCGCGCGCTCACGCCGCGACGTTCCCCACGCGCTCACGATCGCCCGAGAGACTCGTCGTCAATAAAGTGCACCGTCTCGGGACAGAGCCCCTATGTCGCGAGCTACCGCGCCCGTGCGCGCGCCACACGCCTTCATCCGCGCGAAAGCGCGCGTGACGCAGAGAAAATATTCGCTCTCATCGACGGCCGCGCGTGCATCAAAGTTTCCGGCGGTGAGCTTTGATGGGCTCACGCCCGAAGAGAAGGCGAGTAAGGCGCTGGTCAACCTCTTCACCATGGCCGCGACGCGCGTCATTTTGGACCAGATGTCTGGCACGAGGCATCGCAGTCCGATGTTTAATAAGATTGTGGACTACCTGCAAGAGCATCCGCTTCGCAACGGCAACGAATGGCTGGCGCAGTTGATGGCGCATGAGGAATTAGACTATAGACTCGTGGCGGTGCGAATCATCGAAACCCGAAAAGCGCTCGCCGACACCGAGTTTGATTACGAGCACATGCAAGAGGCGGCGTTGAAAGGGATCACGGAGGAGAATTTAGAGTTGAGTCGGGAATATTTATCGTGTTCGCTCGACGCGGATGAACATGTGGATGATCTACATGTGTAAACAACCCCTGGGTCGACTGACGACTGAGAGAACCAGAGAGACCGCTGAAACCACCATTGATTTATACCCTTTATTGTTAGCGCGCGATGCATGAAATATTTATTCATACACATTCTTTTGTTCGCGTCGCCGCTCAGGCGGAACGATGACGACGATAGCGCGGCATAGCTTTCCAAAGTTGACGCCCACGCGAAAGCGCGCGGCGTTCAACCGACACCTCAAACCGCGGCTCGTCGCGATGCCCTCGGCATCGGACATCGCCCGCGGATTTCGCATCGCAACCTCCTCAGATGGTTTCCCATCGTCCTCCGTCGTTCGCTTCGCGTCGCGAACCGCACACGCCCCACCGCTGCTCGCGGCGCGCGTCGCGGTGAGCTCCACTCGAGCCGTGCTGAGCGAGCTCAAACACGCCTCGGTGCCGCTCGCGCAGTTTGCATCCTTCACCACGCGCATAGTATGGCTCAGACGTGCGCGGCGCCGGCGTGGACCGCTCGTAGCGGCGATTGTGGCGGCGACGAGCGCGATAATACACGCCCAACGCAGCGCGGGGACTGGATTCAGACGCTTTGGCGTCGCTCGGCTAGCTGAACTCTTGGCGAGCGCCAAGCCCCTGCCGCTCATCACCGGTCGCACAGCGCTAGTCATCGCCGCCGCGGCGCCGTATAAATGCTTTGTGCGCAAGTTTGCAAAGCTCGCGGCGAGAGTGTGTAAAATTCCAGCGGTGCGCGTAAAGTTGCAACGGCACGCGAAACGGTTGGGAAAATTACTTGCAAAGAATAAAGTGCGCACAGAAGTGAGCTCGTATAGATTAGCGGTGAACGAGGCGTGGGAAGTGCTCGAAGAGGCGCTACCAAGGGACGTATTGGTGGCGATGAGGCACGCGGAGGGGCAATTGGCGACGATTGCGCGATTTACGGGGGTGAAGAGCCGACGAAGACGCGGCACATCGAGCAGGGAAGGAGGGAATGATGTGAGCGATGGAAGCGGGAGTGATAATGATAGCGACGATGATGTGTCAACGGCAGGGCTTGCGGCGAGTTATGAGCGTCAAGCGGAGCATCGACGGTTGATTACGCGTCCAGTGGGATGGATGAAGGGCGGCGTGCAGCGGTTGCAACGGTTACCTGCTGTGGTGTATGAAAGCGTTGTAGCCACGGATACTGGACACGGTGCCGTGCTCGTGCTTCCGCCGGAATTTGAAATTCACGCGTTGAAGAATAAAATTTCTCCGGCGGCGCGCACGAAATTTACGGATACGCAGTTATCGGCGTTTATTTTGCAGTATAGGAATATTTCTGCCGCCGCACTCGCCGTGGAGCGCTCGTTGCAGTGGCGTAAAAGGTACAAGTTTTTGAACGAAACCAACCTGAAAAAGTTCTCAAACGTTGCATTCATTCATGGTCCGCGACAAACTTGGAGTGGAGGCTATCAACTTGTATTGAGACTTCGAGACGCTATGGATGCGGTCGGTGTGGAGGGATTGGATGAAGTCGTCGCGGCGGTGATGACGCAAGCCGAACAGCAATGGATCGCGTTGAAAAATTCCCATGGCGCCATGCGTGGACGATTAGTCGCATTAGTGGACTGTTCAGGCATAGATTTGACGTCGTTTCCGATATCTCTCGTCGCCACAACACTGGTGACACTAGATGCCAACTACCCACAGCTGGCGTGCGAAGTACACGTCATCAACGTGTGGTGGTTGATGCGCCGCGCACTTCAGATTCTCCTCGAAGTCGTCAGCAGCAACACGAAAGGAAGAGTGAAGATTTATCAAGCCGACTTTGATGGCATCGAAAAGCTTCACGAAAAGTTTTCACCGCACATTTTACCTCGATGCATCGTTGGTGGGAAATGTCATTGCCACCGATGCAAGACACAGGCATTTGCCGTGCGACCATCCGCGAGAGCACTAGCGGGATCTTGGCGCGGTTTAACCTGGCAACAAATGTCTGGGTCTCAGCGTCGACAGTATTTGCGCCACTTAGCGGTGTACTCTATCGCGCTCGTGGTGTTTTATCCCATGTTTTACTTCCGCATGACTGTGCATCCAGTCATGGCGACGACGTTGGCCATGATGCGCCGGTGGGGCTTCCGACGACGCTTTGGCGCGATGTTGTTCGTCTCCCTAGTCCTCGCTGGATTCACATGGCAGTTCGTGCAGACCACGGGTTTTGGAGAAGTCCAGCTCAACTGGGCACACGATCGACTGATATGGGTGCAAGGCGTGTTGAATGCCACAATGGCGTATGTGCTCGATAAACGCGCATTCGAGCTCGTGCAAGCATCGCGCGGTGTAGAGTAGTAATGTAACGATAATCCATCTTTTGTTGTATGTATGCATGTTGTTGGTTTTACAAATATTAACGATGTATAGCGTATCTGATTTCATGTCCATGTGTCCATTACCAGCCACCGTTGCCGCCGTAGCCGCCGTTGCCACTGCCGCCGTAGCCGCCGCCATTGAACGCGTTTTGATTTTGGTATCCACCGCCGCCGCCGCCGCCGCCGTTCGGGCACGCATTTGCGAAGTGACCGACATTACCGCATTTGTAGCACGTACTGTTCGCCTTGGCACCGCCACCACCGCCGCCGCCATATGAAGAGTTGCCTCCGCCAAACGCGTTGTACGAATTTCCACCGCCGCCGCCGTTAGCCTTTTGCGGACAGTCCTTCGCCCAGTGTCCAGATTGCTTACACACATAGCACTCTCCCTTCGCACCGCCACCGCCACCGCCGCCGAAACCACCGTTCATGGGCGCTGAATCGTTGTATCCACCGTACGCGGGCGCTTGCGCGCCAGCCTGATTCCAACCCTGCGCCGCAGCTTGTTCCCCGTACGTCGGCGCCTTGTTCGACGGCATTTGCCCAAACGTATCCGACGCGCGCTTCTTAGTCGGC
>Ga0181560_10003616_pt1 | contig 14210 bp, 9 predicted proteins | sample 011ome_20_FD_133751 | JGI IMG/M metagenome (GOLD analysis project Ga0181560, IMG submission 133751) | Coastal salt marsh microbial communities from the Groves Creek Marsh, Skidaway Island, Georgia - 011509CT metaG (megahit assembly) | ecosystem: Environmental > Aquatic > Marine > Intertidal zone...
GGTTGAGTGAAGACGAGTGCTCCTGCTCCGGGGGTGTTCGCTTCGCCTCGCATCCTCTCGCTGACGTGCGTGTAGCCCAACGCACGTCTCACGACCCATATACGGTGTAGAATTTGGATGCGCGCGATGTTGTACCTTTTTATTTTCGCGACGTACGCGGCAGCGTCCTTCTCGCTCAAACCCCCGACGTAGTCTAGTACGAAGGTACACGTGTAGCTGTCATAACGCCGGGTTTGCTTCATCGCTACTTTCTCTCGGAATAAAAAAAATTCCGTCACTCGTCGCTCGTCCTAGTCGTCACTCCCGAAACGCCTCGGCGCGCGCCGCCGCCAACTCCCCCTCGAGCATCTCCGCTAACCTCGGCGTGACCCCCCACTGCGCGCACAGGTCGTCGTACTCCTCCCACGTCGCCCTGTCCGCGCCGACGCCGGTTCTGACCGCCTTAATCATGACGTTACGCGCCGTGTGCTCCCCGCCGATCCATTCCTCCACGCTGACTCTGTGCCCCAACAGACGCAACACGTGCGCTCGAAACGCGTCCGTGATGATGTCCCCTAACCGCTCCCGTAAGATCCCGTGCCGCGATAACGGCGGGAACGGCTGTATTTTTGCATCCCGCAACCGCACCTGCAGGTCGTGGTGGCAGCACGGGGACACCAACGTCAGCGGCGCGTTCCAACGCACCGCGCGCGCGATCGCCTCATCCGTCGCGACGTCGCACGCGTGGAGCGCCAACACGATATCCACCTCAGGTTTCGCCACGTCATCTTCCACATCACCAGTACCATCGGCACCCTCCACGGCACCCCCGCTGCTTCTCCTCTCCCCCGCGTCGAACGCAACCACCGCGTCCCGGATCGTCCCCTCGACGAACCTGCACGCGTCGTCCCACCCGAGCTCGGACGCGACCCTCGCGTTGGTCTCCCTCGCCTGCCGCTTCACGTCCACGCCCACCACCCGCATCGCCTCCTTCTTGTTCACCGCCATGTGCGCGTACGCGCCGAACGTGAGGTACGCGTTCCCGCACCCCAGGTCCACGAGCCGCAGCGGGTCACCGACGGTCGAGACGCGGAGATGCTGGCCCGTCCTCGCGTCCGCCGTGGCCACGTCTAGAAGACGTAAAAATTCCTCGACTTGTTTGTACTTGTCGCGCTTAGGGTCGTTCCATACAAAGCGAAGTCGGGGTGGAGTTGAAAGGCGTCAGATGGAGTTGAAAGGCGCCGAGGTCGGGGATTGAAAGCGAGAGGTGGGCGGAGAGAAACGCCGGGAAAAGTCCTTAAGGATCGGCGTTCACCACGCGAACGCGGTCGTATGGGAACCACGCAGTGTATAGAACGCGCCTTAGCGTGCTTGACGTCGCTGCCGTCCTCTTTGCTCACGCCGACGCGAATCAAGAACGGATCCGAGGGGGCTAACAGGCGCGGCTTGACTTTATCGTGCGCCGCCGGCCCGCCGCCGGCCGCTCCACCCGGCGCGGTGTTTTTACTACCCTTCGATGCGTTCGAGAGCAGCTGCCGCGTGCGCTTCACCGTGGCGCCGCCGGATTTGCTCACCTGAAGATTGAGCACCTCGTCCGCGGTCTCCACGCGCCACGTCTTGAACGGGATCGCGAGCGCCTCCTCCGCGGCCGCGGACGCGGTGAGGACTTCCTTCCCGCGCTCCTTTGTGACTCTCCCGTTCGCGTACGCGTGGTTGGACGTGAACGCTTGGCGCTCGTCGTACTTGACGACTTGGAGCTTGATCCCTCCGCGCTTCAGCGCGACCGGGCGCATCTCGAGCTTGCGCCATCGCGGGTCCGCGCCCTTGGACTTCCCGCCCGCGACCGCGCGGACGAGCTTGTTCGGGTCGAGGAGGACGTCGCGGAGCTCGCTCAGGGCGTCGCGCAAGTCGCGGTTGCCTTTCGGCGCCGGAGACGGCGACGTCGTCGCGGCGGCGCCGGTCGACGACGAATCGGCGTCGCCCGCGCCCGAGGCGCTCGCGGTCGCGGTGGACGCGACGCGACGGGGGCGACACGCCGCGCGAATTCTAGAAGCGCCGCGCGCGGAGTGGAGGAACGTCCGCGAGCAGCAGCGCGATAACCCCACGGCGAACGCGCTCGACGCCTGCATCGTCCGTGCGGGCGCGTGAGCGTGCGCCGCGCGCGGGGAGAATGGAAGGGAGAATTGCGACGCGCGCTGTCCGAGCTGCGTAACAACATAACACTCGTGACAGGTCTCGCGGCTACCTACGTCTTCAACCCGGCCATCGCCGCGGTCATCCAACATCCTCCCTCTACCCCCCCCTCCACGCCAGGATCTCCCCCCTCGCCGCCGCCGCCGCCGCCGCCATCCCCGCGCGCGGGTCCCACCGCCATCGCCTCCCGCGCCCTCCTCGCCGCCGCCGCCGCCTCGTAGACGTCTTCTTCGACGCTAAACGTCCCGTACGCCCCGGGGACGCTCTTCTGCACGAGCACCGCGTCTACTTTCGTCTTCACCGCGCGCAGTAGACCGTCGCACGTTTCCCTGTCGTGTCCCAAGACGCGCATGAGCGCGATCACGGCCTCGAACGTGCTGCAGCGCCCGTCCGGGGCGTTTTTATACTTTCGCACGGGCGCGAGGAGCGACGTCGTTTTCGTCGAGCCGGTTTTCGTCGTCGCCGCGTCCGACGGCGGCGGCGGCGGCGGCGACGCGACGTGTTTCGACGCGTCGTAGTCCGCATCGAACGCTTCGGGGGGTATCCTCGCGCGCGTGATGTGTTTCGGTATCCGCCGCATCATCTTCCGCGCGCTGTTCCACGTCGCGTCCACGGCGACGAACGTGACGCCGCCGCCGCCGCCGACGCCGACGCCGACGCTTCCTTCTCCGGCGTTTCCTTCCCCCGCCCCGAGCGCTTCCGCGCTTCTACGGCTGGCTTCTCGCACCACGTCGCGGACGTCCACGGACCCTTCCCCGGGCCATAATATCGCGACGTTTTTCCCTCCATCGTTCCCTTCGAACATCTCCCTCAGCGCGCGCTCGTGCGTCCGCTCCCCCGTCACGAAGAGCTCTCCGCCGAGGCACGCGCGAATCAGATTCCCCGTGCTGCTCCCTCGACCCCACTCGAAGTGATGCAGATACGCGACGACGCCGTGCGGCTCGAGTCGCGCGCTCGGCACCTTACACAGCAAGTCGCACACGCATAACCCGCGCATGAGCCAACAGTCGCGGCAGTTGTGAATGTGCCTTCCCGCGGTCACGTGATACGTCGCCGCGGCGTGATGTTTTTCCTCCGCGGGGACGGTCGGATCCCTAACGATCGCGTCCAGCGCCGCCTTCGCGCGGATCCTCCGCTCCTCCATCGCGAAGTACTCCTCCACGGAGTTTAACCCCATGCGTCTGAGGTTCGGCGGGCTCGCGCGCTCGAGCTCGGCTTGGGTGCGATGCACGCCGGACACGACCCGCCCGCGCGCGGGGCCGCCGTTCTTCCCGAGCGGCGCGTCGCGATCGCGCGAACGTGACGGCGGCGCCGGGTGGCGCGCGCGCCATTCTGCGCGAGAGACGTGACGCGTGTGACGGTCCGGGTCGCGCGCAGAGCGCGAGTGCGGGGGGGGCGGAGGAGCGTCCCCGCCCTCGCTGGCGCCGCCCATCGCCGGCGCCGCGGGGAGTGGCGCTCGCGACCCCGGGGCGCTGAGAGCTCCGAAAGCTTTCGGAGTCGGCACGGCCGAGAAGACAGCGCGCGACGAGACGAACGGTGACGTCGACGCCGCGCGCGCACAACGATCCGCGCGCCTCGCGCGCGCCTCGGGGTCTTCGTCTCCTTCGCGACCGCCGTCCGACGATGCGCGCAGCGACGACGCCGTCGCCGTCGACGCCGTCGACGCGCTCGCGCCGCGGCGGACGCGCGCGGCCGTCGCCCGCCGCGGCGGACGCCGCGCGTCGACGTCCGCGGGGGGCGCGATCGCGGACGATCTCGCGCGCTACGAGCAAGAGCAGGGACGACGTCCTGCGCGACCTGATCGCCGCGGTGACGACGATGGCGACCGCGAAAGCGCAGAAAGACTTCACCGAGCTCGTGGTCGAGCCGTTCTCGGACCCGGACCCGAAGCCGCTCGTCGGGCTGCTCCCCGCGCGAGCGCTCGCGGACGCGGACTCTAAGTTCGTCACGGTGACCGTCCGCGGGGAGGCTGTCGTGGTGCATTACAAAGAGTCGTCGCCGCCGCCAGAATCGCAATCGCAATCGCGATCGCCGTCGCCGCGCGACATCGACGCGGTGGTGTGCCTCCACGGCGCGAACGGCTCGGAGTTTTCGTTCCGTAACCTCCTCCCGAGGCTCGCGAGCGACGCGGGCGTCCGCGCGATCGCGTTCGATCGCCCCCCGTACGGGCTCTCGAGTCGGCCGAAGCTGAAAAAAAACGGCGACGCCGCGACCGACGCCGCGACCGACGCCGCCGGCGCGACCGCGACCGCGACCGCGACCGCGGCGCCGCACTTCGTATACACGCCCGAAGGCCAGGCCGAGCTCACGCTCGCGCTCATGGACGCGCTGGGCGTGACGCGCGCGTGCGTCCTCGGGCACTCCGCGGGCGCGCCCGTGGCGCTCGACGCCGCGCTGAGAGCCCCGGAGAGAATCCCGACGCTCGCGCTCGTCGCGCCGGCGATCTTCGTCGGCGGCGACCCGCTCGCGGGCGTGCCGTTGGACCGCGCGCTTCGGTTCGCGTGGTTCCGGTTCCTCATCTCTCAGGACGGGCCGGGGTTAAACCTCGTCCGCGGGAGCGTCAGGAGGCAGCTCGCCGCGATCGAGGAGGGGCGAACGTACGCGAACCTGAGCGAGGACGTTCGACGCGCGTACGCGCGGCCGACGAAAGCGGAGGGGTGGGACGAGGGGTTGCTGCAGTCGTTTCGCGCCGGGTCGTTCGCGGACGCGTCGGAGCGGTTGCGCCGCGAGGTCCCAAACGCGCTCGCGCCGGCCAAGACGAAAGTCGTCGTCGTGGTCGGGAAGAATGATCGGACGACGCCGCCGGCGTTGTCCGAAGCGCTGCGGGACGTGTTGATCGAGTGCGGCGTGGAGGACGTTCGGTACGAGCTCATGCCGACCGCGTCGCACTTGCCGATGGAGGAGGAGGCGGGGGGCGTCCGGGAGACGTTCGAGGCGCTCGTCGTGGACGTTGTTCTGGGGGGGGGAGGGGACGGGGGGGTGACCACGACCACGGAAAAGGAGGAGGAGGAGGAGGAGGTGACCCCGGCTCGATAGCGTCTACTGCGTAGGCATTAACTAGACTATCATAGTAGTCCCGGGCTGGAGACTGGAGACTCACCATCAACGAATCCTCGGCGCTTCTGTTCGCGCGCGACCGACGACGTCCGGTTGTCATCGCGTCCTCAACACAAACTCCTCCACCCTCCTCTCAAACCGCTCGTACTCCCTCGGGTGCTTCCACATGACGTAATGCCTCGCCGCGACGACGCTCGCGACGACGCACCCTATGCGGACGCCGCCGTTGTGCATGACGAGCGACTTGGCGCGTAATCGCACCGCCGTCGACTGCAGGTCCGAGCACGCGCGGCACTGCGGGAAAAACCGTTGCCTCGGCACCATGCGAAGGAAGTTCCACGCGCGCGCGCCGAGGCTCAGGGTTCCGTTCCTGGACGCCTCCGCGGCAGCGCTGGACCCGAACGCCATCTTGTTCGGCGGCATGTGGTCGCCGATGACCGCGCCCGACCGCGTCCCGCAGTGATGGCACCCGTCGCGACGCATCCATCGCGCGAGCGTGCGTTTCTGCGACTCTGAGGGCCATTCCATACAAAAACGGTTCACCGGTCAGTTGAAAGGGGACGCGATCAAATGTTGAAACCGGACAATGGGTGAACAACTTTTGTAAGAACGCACCTGACGCGTAGTGCGCTCCGTTCGCGGGCATCGAATTTCGTCGCATCGCGCCAGGGTGCGAGACGTCGCTCGGGAGCGCGCTGTGCACGCCACGTCCGATGAACGCGTACAGAACCGTGCCGAGCATCGCGTCGAGGGTCATCTCGCCCTCGTCCCACGCCGCGTCGCGACCCCCGAGACCCCCGAGCGCGCCGCGAAAAAATCCCGACCGCGCGGACGACGACGACGACGCGAACGACGACCACCCAACGCGCGCGGCGTTCGCGACGTCCGCGACGCCGACGGACCCGGACCAGCCGCCGCCGCCGCTTCTGCTCGCCTCGAGCGCCGCCCTCGCAGCCTGCCCGGCGACGACGGACGCCCCCGCTGTCGCACACAGCCCCCACGCCACCCCCAGGATCGGCGTCGCGCACGACACGCCCGTCGCGTACGCCGCTCGTCGCGCCGCGTTCGCGGTGAGCACGAACGCGGCCGCGGACGTCGCCGCCGCGGCGACGCCGGGGGCGGACGTGGCGAGATCGTCGAGCACGCCGACGGCACTGGGGAAACGGCGGGAGGAGGGAGGGAGGGAGGGGACGGGTCGGCGACTCGCGCGGCGGGGCGGCGAGGCGTCGCGGGAGCCATCATGCGTTCGTTCCGTCGTTTCCGCGAGACGCGCGATGGGGTGCGTGGGGGAGGGCGACGCGCGACGGGACGACGCGCGCGCGCACCTTATCGCTTCCGCGACGCTCGAGGCCGGGTACTCATCGCGGTCGCGACCGAATCCCATGACGCGCGAACCGTGGACGCCGTGCGGCGGACGCGGCGCGGCGCGAGAGACGAATGAGCACGTTCCCCTCTGCCTGACGACTTTTGTCTGGTCGGTTTACAAATCGCCCGTCGGCCGTTTCTTCGGCGCCGTCCTCGCCAGAACCTAGACTAGTCGTCCTCCGTCGCCTCCTTCGCCCTCTTCTTCTTCTTCTTCTTCTTGACCACCCCGACGTCGTCGTCGTCGCTACACAACCTCTTCTTCTTCTTCTTCTTTTTCTTCACCGCGACGTCCGAGCCTCCTCCGTCCCCGGCCGCGACTTCCGCCCCCGCGTCGTCCCCTTCCCTCGCCGCTTTTTTCTTCGCCTTTTTCCGCTCCGCTGCCGCCGCCGCCGCCGCCGCAACCGCCGGCCCTCGAACGTCCCACGCGACCGAACACAGCGCCTGCTTCGTGTACCCCGCGCCGACGCACTTACACGTGTCCACGTCGTACACGCGGATCCAGCGGTCCAGCGACGCGGTCGCGACGAGCGGCAGCGTCGGATGCAACGCGAGCTCGCGGACGCTCCCGGAGTTTCCGCGGAGCTTCCCGCGGCTTCTCTGCGTCCGCAAATCCATGGCGACGACGGCGCCGCGCGCGTCCGCCGCGAACGCGGTGTTCCCGTCCCTCGTCCCGCACACGGCCATCACCGTCGTCGCGTTCTCGCGCTCGCCGCACTGCACGTCCATCACCGCGCGCTTGGAGTCTTGACGCAGGTCGTACAAGCGCAACGCGTGGTCCCCCGTGCCGACGAGAATAGTTTCTCCGTCGCCGCCGCCGCGTCCGGGGAGGAATCGCACCGCGGAGACCCACGGCGGCGCGACGTACCCGAGCCAGTTCGGCGGCTGCGCTTTCGCTTTGAACAACACCTTCTGCGTCTCGATGTCGTGCGTCTTGAGGTTGTTTCCTTGGCCTTTGCCCCCCGTCGCGAGCGTCGCGCCGTCCTCGGAGACGCACGCGCGAATCGCGGACTGGCACGGTTTCCAATTCGACACCACCTCCTCCCACTCGCCCACGATGCGCGCGTCCGCGGGCGCGTGCACGTCGCACGCCGCGGCGTGCACGCGCGCGTCGCCGTTCTCCGTGACCGTGATCAACCGCGCGCTCGCGCTCGCGCTGGACGGCCCGAACACCGTGGCGCAGACGGGGAGCGCGCCGACGGCGACCGAGCCGCCGCCGAGGACGCCGCCGGTGACGCCGTCGCACACGTCCACGGTGTCGTCCGCTCTTCCCATGGCGAACCACCCCGCGGCGTTCGCGTCTACCGCGGCGCCGCCGGTGGCGTCGACCCCGGCGGTGAGCGTCACGACCCGCCGCGCGCGTTTCGACTCGCCCCACGTCGAGACGACGGCGAGGTCCTCGAGATGCCGCGCCGACGGCGCCTCCAAGACGCGATGGACGCCGATCTCGTCCACGGCGAGCAGACGCATCTTGCGCTCCATGGCGCCGACCGGGGTGTCATCGCGCTTCTTCGCCAGCCGCGCGCGCTCCGCGAGGCTGAACGACATCGCGCGAGGACGACGCACCGCGAGGCGCGCGTTTGTCCGGAAGCGCGGGCGGCGGCGGGCGCTTTTCTTCTCCGGGCTTCTGTTTTCCTCGCGGCGCGGCGCAGCGCGCGCTGCCAGCTGTGTCACACGCACACGACCCCGCGCGCGCCGCCGCCGCCCGCGTCCCCGCGAGATGGATCCCGCGCTGCACGTCTCGCGCGCGCACGGACAGCTGTGCGTGTACAACGCTCCGAACGTCGGCACCGTCTGCGTGCGATGCGTCGCGGACGCGCTCTCTCGCGCGCGCGGCGACGACGCCCCCCACCTCGGCGGCGCGCCCGCGGCCTGCTGGGGCGCGTCGCGGCGGCTCTCCACGACGACGACGGCGACGCTGGCGACGACGCGCGCGCGGTTCGCGCGCGCGCTCGCCGCGCTCCTGCGCGATCACGCCGTCGGGCTGGACGTCATCTCGAGCTGGGGGCACGCGCTCGTGCCCGCGGCCGTGGACGCGCTCTCGCGAGGGGACGACGACGACGACCTCTCGAGCGTCCTTCGCGAGGTGTGCGTCCTCCTGTCTTCCGCGACGACGCACGGCGTGGACGACGGCGCCGCGCTCGACGCGGTCGTCGAGCGCGCGCTCATGCACCTCGCGGACAAAGAGCGCGCGATATCGAAGAACGGCGGCGTTTTCGGCGGCGTCGGCGGCGCGCGGACCCCCGCGACGAAGCCGCCGTCGAGGCTCGCGTCGTGCGGCGGTCTCGGGTTCGGCGACCGCGCGCCGCCCCCGGGCGGGCTCTTCCTCGGCGGCGGCGGGATGAGCCAGGACTGGAGCGGCGGCGCCGGGAGCGCAAGCGGGAGCGGGGTCGGATCCGGGCGGAGCTCGGAGAGCCAGCCGACGACGCAGACGTGCGTCGGTCTCCGCCCGTCGCCGGGGCACGCGCTCGCGGCTCGGCAACCCCCCGCGACGTTTTCGTTTTCAAACGCAGCCTCCGCCGCCGCCGCCGCGGGCGCGGGCGCGGGCGACGGCGAACGCGGTGGCGGCGGCGGCGGCGGCGGCGGCGACGAGGACGTCGCCCGCGGCCGCCTGCTGCACCTCCTCGCGGATCTTCTCGCGATGAGCGCAAGGCGCGGGGTTCTCCCGGCGACGTTCCAGCCGCGACAGATCGCGGCGGCGGCGCCCGTTCCCGCCGCGTCGTCTCTGTCGTCCCAGACGCTCTCGCTCTCGCAGCCGGGCCCGGGGGGGTTCTCGCAAGGGTTCCCGCAGCTGTCGCCGCCGACGTCGTCACAGGCGGACGAGTACGCGTCGCTCGGGATCGTCCCCGCGCACGTTCGCCGCGTTTCCGGCGCGAACGAGTGCGCGCCTCACCCTCTCGTCTCCCTGAGCCAGCACGCGGCGCGCTCGACCGCGGCGGCGACGGTGAAGAATCATCCCCGCGCGTCCTCGCCGGGCGTCGCCGTCGTCCTCGACGCGCTCGGCGTCGGCGCCGGCCGGGGCTTCTCGTCGACGCCGTCGCACGCCGCCCACCCCGGCCAGGCGACGGCGACGGCGTCCTCCGCCGAGACGCGGTATCGCGCGCTGACCGTCCTCGCGGAGCTGCTGAATAACGGACGCGGCCCGGGGGTTATCGACGAGACGGGGACGGCGCACGGATTCGCCGTCGGCGCCGTCGCGTGCGCGCTCTCTTCTCGCGGCCGCGGCGTCGGCGGCGGCGGCACGCCGCTCCGTTCGCCCGCGCCCGAACGCCGCGATGATCCAGCGGCGCGCGTGAAGGACGCGACGTCCATCGCGCTGCGCGTCCTCGACGCGCTCGCGACCCGCGTCGGTCTCGACCTTGCGGCGTTGCTCTCCAATCGCGGCGGCACCCGCGGCGGCGGCGGCGGCGGGTTCTCCGCGGCGGCGCTCGGGGGCGGCGACGACGGCCGCGGGCTCGCCGCCGCCCCGCCGCCGATCGTCCGCTTCCTTCGCGACGCCCTCTTATCGCAGACGCCGACAACGCGCGCTGCGGCGTGCGACTGCGTGAAGGTCCTCGCCGTCGGGCAAGCCGCGGCTGCGACGGAACGCCTCGTGTCGTTCGCGATTCCGGAGCACGTCTTCGAGGGGGTCCGCGGCGGCGTCGTCGCGCGGCGGCGGCGGCCCGACGTCGTCGGGAGCGAGCGCGAGTGCGACGACGCGACGTGCGCCGCGCTCGAGTGCCTGACGGCGCTCGCGCTCGCGTCCCCGCGCGCGTTCAACGCGCGGTTCGTGTTCGGCGTCGACGCCGTCGCCGCCGCGTTCGCCGGCGCCGTCGCGACGCGGGATCTCGACGTGGAGGCGTCGTGCGCGCGCCTCGCCGCGGCGGTCGCCGCGGCCGGGGACCCGGGGAACGTCCCGCCCGCGTCTCTCGCGACGCTGATGGGCGCACTCGTGGACGCGTACGAACAGAACGCGATCACGACGGGAGGGGGGTTCGTGGATCGGGGACTCGGCGGCGGGGTATCCGCGGGTTGGGTTGGGGATGCGCGATACGGCGGGATGGGCGATTCCTCGCGAGTGCGCGCGAGCGCGTGCGCGGCGCTGACGCGATTGCTCGGTTGGCCGAGCGCGCGCGGTGACGCGTCGAAGGAAATCGCCGCGCGGAGCTTCGCGGTGCTCGCGTCCGACGCCGCGGCGACGTTACGGGCTTTCACGAGCGACGACGGCGGCGGCGGCGGCGGCGGCGGCGCGAGCGTCGTTCGAGGCGCAACGGATGCGATGGGCGACATCTTCGCGCTCCACTTTCGCACCGCCGGGGATATCAAAGACGCGATCGGGGTGTTGGAACGTCATGAGCTACCGAATCTCCTCATCTCGTCGCTGCGCAGGCTCGCGATCTTGAAGCACTCCCGCGGCGGCGACGACGACGGGGCGGCGGGAACGGAATCCGTCGTCGCGGGGGCGGTGAAACTTTTCACGACTGCTCTTCGCGGCGGCGACGACGACGACGACGCCGCCGCCGCCGACGCGTCCTTCGAGGTCGCGGACGTTCGAAGAACACTCGCGGTATCACTCGCGAGGGATGCGGTGATGCACACGGTGTTGATCGCCGTCGACGTCGGCGTCTTTCGCGGCGGCGGCGGCGGCGGCGGCGGGTGGCGACTCCAGAACGACGGCGACGGAACCTTCTACTACGGCGACGACGACGACGACGACGACGACGACCAATGCGACGGTTCCCACCATCCCGCGCTGCTCTGCAACTTCGTAGGCGCGATCCTTCACGCGCTGGGCGAGGACGACGCCTCGTTTGACGTCGTCGCCGCGGCGTGTCATCCCGAACCCCTCCTCGGGTCTCTCCAGGACCCCGGCGGCGGCGGCGGCGGCGGAATATTCGACGTCATGACCGGATTCGGCGCCGCCGCCGCGCGCGCGCTGCTCATAACGTGCGCCTTCGTGCACGTCAAGTACGCCTCGACGCGCGCGCGCGTGAGCGACCTCCTCGACCACTTCATCGCCCCGCTGACGTGGTACCTCCTCGGCGGCGGCGGCGCGTCGGACGCGGACTCGTCGACGCGCGCGTTGATCATCTTCCGCGACGCCGCCGCGGTCGCCGCGTCGCGCGGGTCGCTGCTTCCCGTGTTCGCGACCGAGCGCGAGCAGGTCGACGTCGAGGACGCGCTCGTCGACGCGTTCACGGCGGCGATGATGCGAGGGCACGACGACGACCGCGCGCGCGCGGGGGAAATTATCTTAGGTACACTGGTCCCCGTACGACCGCGTTCGCGTGGTGGACGCCGATCCTTAAGGACTTTGCCCGGCGATTCTCTTCACCCACCCCACGCTTTCAATCTCCGCCTTCGATGCCTTTCAACTCCAACTGACGCCTTTCAACTCCACCCCGACATTCGCTCGTATAAAACGACCCTTAGCCTACGTCGTGAGCGACGCCGTCGGCGGCGCGCACTTCTTCCCGTGGCTCCTCGACCGGTGCATGGACGACCACGACCGATTCGCCGCGGTGGCGACGTTAGCGTTGATCGCTCTCGCGCGCGACGACGTCCGCGCGGTGATTCACGGAGGAAGCGGTGAAGGCGCGACGGAGGACGGCGACGGGCGGCCCGGGGGCGCGGCGTCGGCGTCGGCGCGGAGGTTCGTCGACGCCTCGTTCGTCGGCGACCCCAACGCGTTGTGCGTGCTCACCGAGCTGCTCTGCACGCACGGTGACGAGGACGGGGAAACACACGAACTCTCCGAGGAAGCGAGCGACGTCCGCGCCGCGTGCGCGCTCGCCCTGGAGCGGCGACCCGTGACGCCGGCGGCGGAGGCGACGCACGTCGAGATTTGGGCGCGGTGCGCTCGGTCCGTCGTCGTCGCCGCCGGCGGTTGCGACGACGCGCGTCCGCGAGTCGGGTGCGTTCTCCTCACGCTGGTTCCCGTACGACCGCGTCGCCGCGGTGCACGCCGTTCCTTGAGGACTTTCGCCGGCATTTTTCTCCCCCCAGGGTCCCTCGGTTTCAACATTCGACCTCGACGCCTTTGGACTCCGACTGACGCGCCTCTGAACTCCGCCCCGACATATTCGTCGCTTCGCGCGGAACGCCCCTCAGCGCGCTTCGCGTCGCGACCGCCACCGCTCTCGTGGCCGCGGATCTCCACGTTCGTCCCCGACGAACCTCCGAGCCGCGGCATCGCGCGGACTATTCTCCTCCGCCTCCTCCCCCGTTCACCGGCGGGGGCGGCGTGTCCGCGTTCATCGCGACGTGTTCCAACGTCGCGTCTTCCGAGGACGCGTCGGCGTCGTTGCGAGCGTCCGCCGCGAGCGCGGTGAACGGGGTGCTATTCGGCGCGTTTCTGTCCCTGTGCGCGCGACGCGAGCCGCCCGGGGTCGGCGCCGGCGGCGCGGATCAACCTCGCGGCGGAGTAATCCCCGCGAACGCGCTGGAGGAGATACGCAAGGCTGTTCCGGGGGCGCGCCGCGCGGCGGTCGCCCGCCTCTACGGCGCCGCCGGCGCCGCCGGGACGGGAGACGGCGACCTCACGACGGCCGCGCTCGGGACCTGCGCGATCCTCGCCGCGTGCGGGGTGCTCGACGCGGAGTGGAGCGGCGCGCTCGACGTCTCCGACGTCGACGCGGTAAACGCGCTGTGCGCGGTCGGGTTAGGCTCGACGCGCTCCGCGGACCGCGCGCTCGCTTTGGAGAGTCTCGCGTTTTTGTGTTTCGACACCGGATCCGGATACGGCGGAAGCGGCGACGGCGGCAGCGGCGACGGCGGGGACGGCGGGGTCGTGCGGAAGCTCACGCGCGCCGCCGCGCGCGCGGGGATGTGTGCGGGCGAGTCCGACCTCGAGCGCGAGGCCGCGTGCGCGTGCGCGTGCGCGCTGATGGCGTCGTCGTCGTCGTCCTCCTCCTCCTCGCGGGGGACGGACGCGGCGGCAGCGGCGGCCGCGGCGGAAAATCACGATTCACTCGACGACGGGTGGGCGGAAACCCTCTTGCAGGAGTGGCTCCTCGGCGGCGGCGGCGGCGGCGGCGGCGGCGGCGTCCACGGCGCGATCGTAATGTCTTCGACGCCGCACGACGACGACGCCGGGCTTTTCTTCGCGGCGACGCTGGCGCGTGCCTCTCCGCGGGCGTTCGGAAGGGTCTTTCGCCCCGGCGGCGACGCGACGGCGAAAACGGTGGCGAAAGCCGTCGCTGCGGCGGCGGCGACGCGCGGGCGATCGGGGGGCGCGCTCGCGTTCCTCCGCGCGCTCGTGCCGTCGTCCCGGTCGGGAGAGACGGGAGAGACGGGCGTCGGCGCGACGGCGGAGACCAGCGGCGGCGGCGAGGGCCCCGAGAACGGGGCGGCGACGCGTCACCTCTCCCGCGGCGATTTCGTCGGCGTTCGCGACGCGCTGCTCCGCGCCGTCGAAACCGCCGCGGGAGACGCCGACGACGACGACGCGCGCCCTCGCGGGATCGCGTCCGCGGTGGGTCACGCGCGCGTCGGTCACGCGACGCACGCGACGAGGCTTCACGCGATCTTGCCGTGGCTCGCGGCGCGGCGCGGCTCGGTGGACGGCCTCGGCGAGCTCAGGGCGTTGGCCGACGACGCGGCGGCGGCGGCGGCGGCGGCGGTGAGACTGCTTCCCATAC
>Ga0181560_10003624_pt1 | contig 14190 bp, 6 predicted proteins | sample 011ome_20_FD_133751 | JGI IMG/M metagenome (GOLD analysis project Ga0181560, IMG submission 133751) | Coastal salt marsh microbial communities from the Groves Creek Marsh, Skidaway Island, Georgia - 011509CT metaG (megahit assembly) | ecosystem: Environmental > Aquatic > Marine > Intertidal zone...
GAGTCCCTACACACACAACGAGTCACGAACCGTCGATAAGTACATACTTTAACAGCGTTTAGTGCCATCTACAATAACTACGAGAGGTAGTTCCTAATGCTAAATTTATATAACGCGGGTTCAGAGAGACTTGTCCATACAAGCCCGCACGTCAACGCATGAGTATGTATGGCCGAGGGAAACCTCGGCCGTCGAAGATAGTAATTGCAAGTATACTTTGCATCCTGCTCACTTTGATTTGTTCGTTTTGGCACGCAACTTCTGACGCTAGGATTGTGTCCAGTAGTATGCCAAACAGGCGCTCCGGCTTTGCCATGTGCGTGCCTCCACATCTGCCCACAGTTTTCATAGTGGAACATCGAACGTGGTTACAAAGTCTACTTGGCAGCGACGCACACAGCGTCTCGTACGAATTCACGGCGATCAGGGACTTGCCGCCCACCTTAACCCGAGAACTCAAGCTTTACAGCGAGCGTGTGCACATTTTTGTCGGGGAGCAACTCATCTTGAGAACTGGACGAGTTGTTGACAAGTTTGAAGGATACTATTGTAAACTGCTTGCCTTATCCATCTGTTCTCTGGATGATATCATATGGTTAGACTTTGACGTCTTCTTGTTACAAGACCCGCGAAAATTGTTCAGAACTCGTGAGTACGTTGATACCGGGACACTACTGTTTCGAGAGTCACTGGTTCGTCATGGTACGCATGGTGAGCCCGAGGATACACCCGAGAAGAGGTGGGCCGCCATAAAGCGTGCAGTCCAGCTCGTCAGGGAGGATGAAACGATCGCCCACTTGCTCACAACAGAGCAAAAGTTCATCCGACTTGCAAGTGAATCGCCGATGGGTACCATGAATTCTTTCGTGGCAACTGAGAGCTCCTTGATTCTGTTCAATCGTACAGTAGTATCTGAGGCCCTTAAACTTCTTCTAGCACTCGCCGACGCCGTGATGCGTGTGAGTCCAATGTCCGGAGGTAGAGAGTACTTGGATTTCATGCATGGTGACTGTGAATTCTTTTGGGTTGCTCTAGCCCTTAGCGGCTTGAGGTTTGCGTTTTCTCAGTGGACATGCTCTTACGCATGGACCAGTACACATTCGCCATGTCTTCAGGCACAGCTTGTACCGAATGAGCCATCACGTCTTCTGTATATAAACCAAGTCAAAGACCTAGACGCCTTCACTGCTGCACGCTCAGCGGTGTGTAATGGGGAGACTCGATACGGCAAAGAACGGACGTTTTCAGATGACGTGATGTCACCTGGCGCACGGTGCGTGCACGATAACAACACGAGCACTCTTCGGGCTCACATCAAATGTGCGTGAGCTTGTTGCACTCGATACTCTTTGGTTCATAGAGCGCGGCAAAGAATTCTAGTCGGTGCCGTCTCGAAACGATTTGCCTGCTGAGCGCTCTGTGAGACGTCTCACGCGATCGTACAACATAAGGCTCATCAAAAGAAAAGCTCGAAATCGGTGGTGGGTGAGTTCACCGCGAGTGAGTTCAACCTCGTCATCGTCGGTATGTGAAATAACTCTTAAAACGTACGAAAATGCGTGAGGAAAAATTTATATAACGCGGGCGACTGGCGCGACAGGCGTGGAAAAGACGCGAGGCGAACGTGTTTTTCAGCAACGTAGGAACACCCGGTAGTAGACGTGACACGGTGATATGATGGACTAAACGCTGTTAAAGTATGTACTTATCGACGGTTCGTGACTCGTTGTGTGTGTAGGGACTCTCTGAACCCGTGGTATAAATTTATCCGAGCCCCACGCCCGCCGCCGGCGTCGTCACCACACAGACAGACCTTTATCGATCTCGTATACGTACGAATGACTCGTATACTACACACAGATACCACGAATATCGCCACCATCCCGCGCGACGACCGGCGCGCCAACACCTTGCTTTACCGCCGCACTTAGAAGCGCGTCGCCCGAGACGCCGCGCGACGCGCGCGTCGACGCGACCGCGCGTCGCGACCCGCGAACGTCGCGCGCGTCGCACCGGTGGGTCGTCGGCGCGCGTCCTCGACGACGCGGGTCGCAGAGCGCGCGTAACACCCAGGCACATCGATTGATTTGGATTTGATTTGATTCACTTCAAAGCCGACGTCGAGGGCGCGTCGAGGACGGACGCGCGATGTTCGCGCGCGCGCAGTCGCACCCGAAATCGCATCGCGCGCCCGCGGCGCGAGACGCGGAGAAGCGCGAGACGACGCGCGCGGAGGGTGCGACGAGGGACGTCGAGGCGAGCGCGCGCGCGGCGCGAGACGATCGCGGACGACGGAGACGCGACGACGCGATGGGCGAAAGACGCGCGACGACGTCGTACGGCGCGTGGGGAGGTGATGTCGAGGACGTCGGGGCGCGAGATTCGAGACGCGGCGGAGGGTGGCGGGAGACGAGGACGCGCGCGAGCGAGGGCGGCGGGCGAGACCAATTTTTGACTTCGGCGATGTTGTGCGTCGGGGCGGTGTCGGTGTGCATCGTGAGCGTGATGATCGCCGGTGGGTTGGCGTTCGTTGGGTTGTCGGAGAATCACGCGGAGCGCGGGATGGATTTCGTGCGGAATGGGAACGACGCGTGGACGACGAGCGGGGGGTACGGCGCGGGGGGCGACGGCGGGTCGACGCTGTACGCGTCGCGGGGGGGGGCGAACGCGCGAGGGAGGTTCGATTATTTCGCGCAACCGGATAGGATCGATCAAGACAGGCTCGTGGATGAGCTCGATAGGCGTTACGGCGCGCGGTTACAGGCGATGATGCGCGAATTGAGAGGCGAAACGACGGACGGATTCTCGACGCTCACGATGACGCGCGGGGAAGATCCGAGTTATCTTCCGCCGGCGCCGATGACGGAGCAGGAGCGCGAGATGAACGAAGCCGCGGAACAACTACGAAGGCTACCGAACGAGCGGTTGCCGAGCGTGGACGACGACGGTGACGCCGACACGACGACGACGACGGGGCAAAGTCATCACCTTCACAAACACCATCACCGATCCAGCGTTTTAGCGATCGAGGAAGCGGAGTATGAGAAGCTCAAACTTCCCGCTCACGTCGTCGTTAAGGCGCGCGAGAGGTTTGAGCAGTTTGAAAACACGCAAGAGTGGCACGCGAAGATTCGTCAAGACGCCGACAAGTACGTCGAACGTTTGGAAGAAATCTACGGCTTGATCAAAAAGTCCAAGCATCACGGCGCGAAAAGCGAGATCAAGCTCGGTGTCGAGGCCGTGCGGCAGTGGCACGCGACGATCGCGCGCGATTTGAAGACGAAACTCGCAGTCATGGAGGTTGGCTTGGAGAAGATCGCCGACGCCAAGTCGCGAGATCCCGAGACGCACGTGAGCGCTCTTTCGGAAGACATCAACGATGAGTTACAGGCGTTGACGACGACGATGGATCGCGTGGATAACTTGCGGGACGTTCTTGGTAAACTTCTCCGAGTCTTGACCGAGGAAGACGAAGACGTCGCCGGCGCCGGGACGGCTGAAGACTTGGCTTCGGCGGAGCCGTCGTACGATTTAGCCGCCACGGCTCCGAGTCACGAAGAGGTGATGAAAAAGTGGAACAACGTCGCCAAAGAGTGGGTGAAACCGAACGGGGAGTTGAACACGGGCCGTGACAGCGGCGTGGCGCACGTTAGCGCGAGAAATCGCCGCGGCGACGAAAAGTTTGACGATGCGCTGGACGAATCAGACGACGCGGCGCAAGTCCCAGATTGGGTGAGCAAGACGCGAGCGAACGTTGAGAAAGTTACCACGGGCGCAATCAGCGATGCGGTGAGCGCGAAAGACGCGCCGGGTGGGGACGCGCCGTGGGTGCACTCGCGGGCGCGACTCGGATCGTCCATGGAATTTTCGGCGCCGGCACACTTGGGCGTAAACGTCCTTCCGAGCGATACCTTGGCAGACGTGCTCACACAAATCGTTGATCTCGTCCTGAACTTCACCGAAGCTTTGGACGGCACGCGCTTTGATTTCAACGGCACGCGCTTGAACATCACCGTCGACGTGAACGAAACCGCCGCCGAAACAGCCCTCGGCCCGGACGCCGCGGCGCTCGGAGAGATGCTCCAATCTGAAGTCGCCGACGCCGTGACGGCGCAACTCCGCGATAAGCGTCTCGCGTACGAGGCTTCGCTCGGGGAAAAACCAACGACGACGAAGACACCGACGCGATTCGCCGCGCTCGGTTCGAGCTGGGGATCAAACGAATGGACGGGCACCGACGCCGCCGACGCGTCTTGGGATCCGATTCGTGGCGAAGACGACGGCGTGTACGTCGACGATGCGAGCACGCGGCTCGATTGGACGATTCCTCCGGGAGGAGATTCGCGCCTGTCCTCGTCCCAACCGAACGGTGACGGGGAAGACGAAGAGCTCGCGCCGACGCCGACGCCCGCGGATGAGCACTTCCAATCCAAGAGCAAGAAGAAGATTGTCGAAGAGTTTGCCAAGGCGGAGCACAAATCCGCCGAGGCGTGGCGACAAGAAGCACTCAAGGCGCAACAAAAGCTCGAGGAACTGGCGGCAAAGGGTATGGAAAACGACGCGGATTTGCAAAAGAGCGCCGGCGCCGTGGAAAAGCTCAAAGGTTTAGTCAAGGAATTCAAAAAGGCTTTGCTGAAGGAGTCCACGGCGCGCGCTAAGGCCGAGCGATTACTCGAAGAAGAGACCACACGCGCGGCAGAGGAGCAAGAGGACACGGAAAAACGCGTCGTCGAGCAAGCGAAGTTGCAAATTTTAGCCGCGCGCGCCGAGGCGCGCGACGCCTCCTTGGCTCGCATCAAAGCCGAGGAGGAGGCAGAGAAGGCCATTAAAGAGAAAATCGCTCTCGCCAAAGCCGCGGCCAAGGTGCAACGAAGCGCCGACGAGGCTTTGCGCAGTGTTTTGGCGGATAAGGAAGACGCTGTGGCGCAGAAAAAGTCAAAGATTGAAGAAACCGCGCCGCGGCCCGACGGGACCGTCGACGCGGTTTCCGACGACGTCCTCGACGCCGCAACTGAAGCGGCGCACGTCGATACCGACGCGACGATCACGCCGCCTGCGAAACGTAAGCCCAAAGTCACGACTTGGGACTCGGCGTTGAAGGACATCGCGCGCGACGCGTCGGACGACGAAGACGAAGACGACGAAGAAGCGTCCGCCGGAGCGCCGAAATCGAAACCGAGCGCGCGTTCAGCCAAGAACGACGACGACGACGACGACGCGAAATCGTCGTCATCATCATCCGCGACGAAACCCGTCTTTACCGCCACCATCGCCGTCAAATCCTACGACGTCTCCAAAAAAGACATGAAACTCCTCCGCGGAGCCTTTCTCAGCCTCTTGCGCGCCAAGGCGCCCGGCGCGTGCGACGACGCCGAACTCACCCTCACCAAACGCGTCGTCTACGACGGCTCCGTAAAAGTCGACGTTCGGTGCGCCAACGTACCGTCCGTCGACCACCTCACCGAGGCCAACGACGCGATGAATTGGGCCTTCGTCGCCAGTCGTAAATTCCCCGACAACTTGGTCAAAATCGGTTTTCGCTCCGCGAGCGCCGACGACGTCACGTTGGATAGTCACTGAAGGATCATCACCGAATGCATGGGATGATCGCCGAGTGTGAAACACGTTAGTCGTTTGTTAGATAGAGACAAACCACATCACGCGAAACCGCGTCGCGCGCGACCGACGCGCGAGCCTCGAGTCGAATTCAAATTCCTTCGTTCCCCTCGTCAGCTCGTGACTTGAAACGACCGGTGTCGACCGCGAGTCAACGCGCGTAAATGTAAACACGCAAACAGTCTCACATACACATACACAAGGTGCCGACCCGTATCACAGACTAAAAACCCACACAGTATGTGTATTTATACGTATAATAAAAATTAGATGGCATTTGCCAGCGCATCGCCAGCGCATCACGCCGAATGTCCGAACCTTCCATTTTATCGCGCCACACTGGTTATCTGGTAACAGGTTATAATTTCTTTGAATACGAGGCGTGTCGACCCGGTCGACGGAGACGTTTCGCATGACGTGTCGCGCGCGCACCCGGAGACGCGCCGCATTCCTCGACGCCGAGCTCGTCGGTTTCGCGCGCGCACGCTCGAACCGCGACCGCGAAACGAAAGAATATATAATCTCTCATCATGGGTGCGTGCGCGATGCGCGATAGCGACGTCGTCGGTGCCGCGAACGAGGCGACGATCAGAGACGATTCGACGACGCATTCGAGTGCGCGGGGCGTCGGTCGACGGCGCGAAGCGACGCGGCGCGCGGTCGCGCGCGACGATCGGCGACGGCGAGTGATGGTTGGAAAAGTTTTACATCGTTTGTGGCGCGCGCGGGGGGCGTCGCGTCGTCGCGGGCGCGGAGAGGACGGACGCGGTCGAGGGGGACGACGCGACCCGCAATTCGACGAGCTGGGGCGGGGCATCGGTTGATTGAGGGTTGAAGTGGGATTACACTGTTTACGCATACGCGCTCGGGTGACTGACGAAGACGCGAATCGCGCGCGCGCAGCTACCGGAGATGACGTCGACATCAACTTTATGCTGACGAACACCTTCTTGGTGTTCTTCATGCAAGCCGGCTTCGCGATGTTGTGCGCTGGCTCGGTGCGAAGCAAGAACACGAAGAACATTTTGATTAAAAACGTGCTCGACGCGTGCGTCGGCGCCATCGCGTGGTTCTTGTTTGGCTACGGTTTCGCGTTCGGGTCGACGACCGGAAAGAAGGAAAACGCGTTCATCGGTTCCGGTAACTTCGCGATGAAGGACGTCACCACTGCGAGCGAATTGGCGGCGTACTTGTGGCAGTGGTCGTTCTCCGCTGCGGCGACGACGATCGTGTCTGGCTCTGTCGCCGAACGCACCAAGTTCGAGGCGTACCTCGGCTACTCTTTCTTCCTCACCGCCTTCGTGTACCCGGTCGTCGTGCACTGGGTCTGGAGTGGTGAAGCGGGCTGGTTGGGCAATTTCTACACTCTGGGCGACAAGGTCGCTGACGTTGGCATGCACGACTTCGCCGGCTCTGGCGTCGTCCACATGGTTGGTGGTTTCGCTGGTTTGATGGGCGCCATGATCGTCGGTCCGCGCACCGGTCGCTTTGCTTCCGATGGTCGCGTGAACCCGATGCCGGGCCACTCCGCCCCGCTCGTCGTTCTCGGCACCTTCGTCCTCTGGCTCGGCTGGTACGGCTTCAACCCGGGCTCCGCGGGCGGCGTCGTCGGCAACGCTGAAACTGTGGCCCGCTGTGCCATCACCACGACGCTCTCCGCCGCCGCTGGTGGTGTGACAGCCATGCTCTTGAACTACAAGTTGTACCACGTCTGGGACTTGATCGCCGTGTGCAACGGTGTTCTCGCGGGTCTCGTCTCCATCACCGCCGGTTGCGCCGTCACGGAACCGTGGGCCGCCCTCGTCTGCGGTTCGCTCGGCGCCCTCGTCATTCACTTCTCCTCCAAGCTCTTGCTCAAGTTCCAAATCGACGATCCGCTCGAAGCGGCGCCGATGCACGGCTTCTGCGGCGCCTTCGGCGTTCTCTGGGTCGGTTTCATGGCCAAGAAGGAATACGCCGAGGCTGTGGGTGCCAAAGCTGGTGCGTTTTACGAAGGTGGCGGCAAGCAACTCGGCGCGCAAATCGTCGGTATCCTCGTCATCATCGCGTGGACGTGCGGCACCATTGGTCCCTTCTTCATGTTGATGAAGAAGTTCAACTTGCTCCGCACCACCGTCGAAGAAGAGACGCTCGGCTTGGACGAATCCAAGCACGGCGGCAAGGCGTACGCGATGGAACTCGTCGCTCCGGAACCGGCGTAAACGTGCGCTCCACGGGTTGAACGAAAGTATCGTCGGTCAGAAATTTTCTGAGCAGGTACATCGCTCGTTTCTGCGAAGACGGCGCTCGTACGCACGCGTTCGCGCGTCTCTTTTTCACTCTTAACCATCACAAAACAGATTCACCTTCCTCTTTTGTAAATCCGATGATTACTACTAAGTACGTATTATTATTACACCTCGATCACCACGCGAAACGTTCGATCACGTGCGTCGGCGTCGCATCGGGATGCTCTCGCAGAACGTCCTCGAGCGCTCGAAGCTTCAACTCCGCGGCGTGAACGCCCACTCCTCGCACGAACACCGTGTCCACGCCCGCGCGCGCGCCGCCGGTGACGTCGTGCGCCAACGAGTCTCCGACGGCGACGACGCGCGATTTATCCAAATCGCCGCCGGCGGCTTTGATTTCCCACAGCAACTCTTCGTAAATGATGGACGACGGCTTCCCCATCAAACACACGTACGCCTCGCCGTCCTCGCCCGCGTGCGTGGCGTTAAACTTATCTACGTAATATCTCGCGAGCGTCCCCGGCATGGCGACGAGCGTCTCGCCCGAAACCGTCACGAAATCCGGATTCGCGACGCACAGAGGCACCTTGGCCGCCGCCGCCCGTTCGACGAGCGCCCGCATCGTCTCCTCGTCCACGGTCTCGCACGGCTTCCCATCGCCGCGCCCGATCGCCTCCGTCCCGTGCGCCAACACGAAATCCACGCGTTCGATCGCGTTCGCGTCGCCAGCGTCGTCGGCCGACGAAACGTCCACGATTTCGATTCGCGCGTTCGTCTCCTCGCCCAGCGTAATCGCGCCGCGAGCGCTCCACGTCAAATGCGCCGCTCTCGCTCTCCTCCCCTCCGATCTCGCCCCATCGATCGCGCGTCGCAAGCGACGAAAATTATCTCCCATCGCCGTCGTCTTTTCCGTTCTCCAATCGTCCGCGTCGCGCGTCGCGAACCGCCGCGCGACTTCGCCGCTCGTCATCGCGCCGCGAAACGCCGTCGCCGAGAACCCCATCGACGCCAACCGCGCGATCGTGCCCTCTCGACCGCGCGAGGAGTTCGACACGATGTATATCCGCTTCCCCATCGCGGCGAGCGCGTCGACGCACTCGACGGCGCCGTCGTACGGCGTCGAACCGTCGTGCAGTAGACCAAACTGGTCCAGCAGCCAAACGTCGTAGTCGTCCGCGAATCGCGACACGCGCGTCGCGCGCGTCGACGTCATCGCCGCGGAATCGCGCGAGCGACGCCGTCGCGAGCGCGCGGACGACGCGCGCGCGGTGGCGACGCGAGAGAGATTCGACGCCGTCGCCATGCGCGACGAAGAGTGACGCGGCTCGACGCGCGCATCGCGGATCGCGGACGCGCGCATCACGGTATTACAGCGCGCCTAACGTGAGATTTAAACGATTTTCGCGTCGCGCGGCGCGCGGCGCGCGCGACGACCGATCGACCGATCGACGCCGCGCTCGACGCCTCGGTCGACTCGACGACTCGACGTCCCGACGTCCCGACGTCCCGACCGCCGAACGCCCTTTCGCGCGCGCGCCTAATCCCTCAACAACTCGTCGTTTTCAGCGTCCACGATGCACGCCTCGACCTCGTCGACGTCGCCTCGCATCACCGCCGTCATGCAGTCCTCGAAGACGCGCTCGGCGCTCAGCTCCTTGAGCTTCGCCGTCCAAAACGCGTCGCCCTGCACCTCCGGTCGTCGTCGCAGCGTCTCGATCGTCGCCGTCGCGCTGACGCCGTGTTCATCGAAACCGTCCTCGCACTCGAGCAGGCACCGCTCGAGCGCGGCTTCGTCGCCGGACGCCACCGCGTCGAGGCACGAGCGCAGCACGCGCTCGCTCGCGAGCGCGTCGGTCTCCGTCTCCGCGTCGCGATTCGCGGCGTCCGACGACGCGGCGCGGCGCGACGCGCGGTCGCGCGTGTCGCGTTTCGCCCGCGCGGCGCGCGCGCGAATCGACGGCGCGAGCGCGACGCGAGCGCTTCGGGACATCATCGCGATCGCCGCGCGGTCGCGCGATCGGCGGGTTTCGCGGCGTCGATTCCGCGCGCGGCGTCGCGACACGGGACGTCGCGCGCGCGGCGTGCGTCGATGCGTTTAAACCGCGAGCGGACGCGCGCGAGCGGGGCGAATCGGCGCGAGGCGAAGAGTGCGGCGAAGAGAGACGAAGAGAGACGCGATCGGGGCGCATCTTGCTGAGTCATCCAACTGTCGATTAAATGTATTCGCGGCGAGCTACCGCGCGCGTAATTCGTTAATTTTAAGCGTGAGATAGGCGGTGACGTCGTCGGAGGCCGGTGGCATGGACTCGGCGATGTAGACCAAGGTGGCGATCTCGCGCGCGGTGGCGCCGGCGCCGTCTAAGACGGCGTCGAAGACGCGCTCGGCGGCGGCCAAGGATACGGCGCCGGATTTCTTCACCGAGGCGTCCGCGATCGAGAGAGCCTTGTCGTCGTATTTCGCGCCGTCGATGACGCGGTATTGCTTTGAGGCGGATTTTGTGAGACCTGATTCGATCTCTTCGCGTCTGGCGTCGATTCGCGGTTGTAAATACGTCGCCGCGGCGTCGCTGAGGACGTAGGCGTATCGACCGCCGCCGCCGGCGAGCACCAGCGCCAAAGTCTCGAGCTCGATCTTCGTGATTCCGGCGCCGTCGAAGACGCTTTCGTAAATTTTTTCCGCGCCGGCGCGATCGATTTCGCCTCTTTCCGCCATGAAAGTGTCCGCGAGGCACAGAGCGGCGTTGTCGTACCTGACGCCGCCGACGGTGCGATAGAATCCTTGAGGCGCTTTACGCTTTTGCGCGCGCTGTTGCTGCGTCAAAGCGTTCTTTTCCGTCAAACGTGCGTCGCGCAGTCGGGAACGGAGCTCCGCAGCGAGACCCGTGGCGTCGAGACCGCGCGCTGCGCACTCGGCGATGAGTTCGTCGCGCTTCATTTTGCTCAACGCGGTGAGCGAGGACGGTTCGAAGACGATCGCCGGGCGTTCCTCACTCGCGGCGTCAACACCCGGCGAGGAGGTTTCAGTGCTGACGATTACGGGCGTCGGCGTCGATGGTGCCGGCACCTGCGCTCCGCTCGCGCGTTCAGCCGCGGTTTCGGCTTTCGCCGCGCGTTTGGCCAGAGCCTCCGTCTTGGCTTCGGCTTCCTTGATCGCAAGCGTCGCCGATGAAAGCTTGGCTTCGAGCTCTTCCAACTGCGTCGCGAATCGAGACTCGGCTTCCGCTAAATCGCTCGCCGCACGCTCAGCGATCGTCTGCGCCTCGACCGCAAATTCTTCTTGGGCTTGCTCGCGCGCAACATCGGCGTCGTCCTCGGCAGCGGCGAGCCGCGCCTCCATGCGTGCCAAATCTGCTCGCAATTCTCGCTCGACGTCGTCATTCAACGCGCTACTCGATGCCTCAACCTTTGCTCGCGCTTCCGTTAAGTTGCGCGTCAACTCGTCGCGCTCGGCGGCGATTGCCGCGAGCGCCGCCGCAGCCGCTTCCTGTTCGCTTCTGAGCTCGCGCGCCAGTTCGCTCGCGCGATCGTCTGCTTCGGCTAGCTTTCGCTCCAACTCATCGCTCATCGAACGCAGGCGCGTCGCCTCGGAAGCTTCAGTCCTGGTGCGCTCGATTTCATCTCTCAACTCCTCCTGCTCGAGTTCAGCGATTCGAAGTTTCTCTCGCCATGCGTTTTCTGCGCGTCGCGCGTCGTCGCGCGCGGCTTCGAGTTCAGAAGCCTCGACGAGACTCGCCGTCTTCGCTTTGAGGGCTTCAAAGCGCGCGTTGGCTTCGCTCGCACGGCGCTCGGCGTCGGTGAGTTGACCTTTTAAGCTCTCGAATGCCTCCGCCGCAGACGCGGCGGAGAGTTCGCGCGCTGATCCTTCTTCGACGAGGCGCTCTATGTCGCTCACAAGGCCGTCAGATTTGCTCGTTTCCTCGACCAATCGCGCGTCGACTCGGGACTTTTCTGCACGTAAGCGCTTGATTTCGACTTCTAGTGCGGTGAAGCGCTCCTCCACTTGCGCGACGGCTGTTCTCGCCGCCGCTACGTTTTGTTCGCTCTGCGACATGGCGTCGTCGATGGATTTCTTGGACTCGGCGTACGCACGATCGACCTCGGACTTTTCGGCAACTAATTCATCGTACTTTGCTCGAATTTCGGCAATTCGCGCTTCAGATGAATCCACCGCCGTCGCAAGCTTTGCTTCGCTCACGCGTAAAGCCTCCGCAATGCGCTCGCGTTCTTTTTCAGACGCAACGGCGTTTTCTGCCGCCTTTGCTTCCAATTCGGCGAGAGCATTACGCACGTCATTTCGCTCTTCAACCAGGCGGTCGATCTCACCTTGTCGACGCAATGCTTCGTTTGCCGCGGCGGCGTTGATAGCGTCCTTTTCAGCGCTAGAAGCCGATTTCAAACTCGAGATTTCACTCGCATACGTGCGTGCACTCTCGGAAGCGGCTTTCTCCGCCTTGTTGAGCTCGTCGGTTTTAGCTTGCAATTGCCCGCGCAAAGTTTCGCACTCGGCTCGCGATGCATCCAGCGCCGTAGAATCTACCGCATTTGCGAGTTCACGCTCAAACGCACTCTTTTCCTCAGTCAATCTCGCGACGGTTTCTTGTAACTTTGCCATATCGCTTAACCGCGCGTTTTGCTCGCCGTCGAGTCGCGACTGTGCCGCCGCCTTTTCTTCTTGAACTCGCGCGAGCGCTTGACGCAATTCGAGCGCTTGCGATTCCGCGCGAGCTTCGGCACTCTTGAGCGTCTCCAGCGCAGATTCCTTCTCTGCGCGAAGTCGCTCAATCTCGCTCTTCATTTGCTCCTTCTCCGCCCGGCTCGACTCGTTGAGCGAACGCTCCATCTGAGCAACGGAGTCTCGCATCTCTTGCAGTTGTGCTTGCGCTTGTTTAGTTTCCGCGGAAGCGGCGTCAAGGGCTCGCGACATTTCGAGCGTCGCGTACGATTGCTCGTTCGCGCTTCTCGTTTCGAGTTTCGCCTCCACCTTGGCGAGTGCCGCGCGCGCGGTCGCGGCGTCTTCCATCGCTACTTCGGCTTCGCGCTTGGCGTCGTAGAGCTCTCGCGCAGTTTTGTCTTCATCGAGCAAAGTCGCAAATTGCTTCTCCAATCTTGCTGAATTTTCAATAGCCTTCTTCGCGTCAGCTTCGAGATTCTTGATCCGCCGCTCTTCGTTGGCGTATTGATGCTCGAGTTCGCGACGACGTTGATCCGCGGCGAGGGTCACTTTCCTCAATTCGAACGCGGCGTCCCGCTCCACGATTTCGGCGGCGCGTTCAGCCTCGCGAAGCATGCGCGTCAAGTCGGAAACTTGCGTCTTCAATTCGGCGTTTTCCGTCATCAACGCCTTGACACGCCCTTCGAGTGCGCCGGCACGCATATCATCGCGCTCAAGCGCCTTGTTGGCCGTGCGAAGTTCGCTGACTGCGCGCTCGAGTTCGCTGACCTTCGCTTTGAGTTGCTTTACGCGCGCGATGGCTTCGTCCTTGGCGATTTCTTCCGAGCGAACGCGGTCTTTGAGTTTTGCCACCTCATCGACAGTCATCCCAGATACACCTTCGAGCTCGGAGACGCGCGCATCCGTCTTGCGTTCGACTTGAGTGAGTTGGTACGTGTACTCCAACTGCACTTTTTCCAGACGCGAAGTCACCTCGCGGCACTCTTCGCTCAATTCATCGTTCCTCGCGTTGGACGCCTTCAGTTCGTCTTCCAAATTACGCACGCGTTCGCCCAAGTTGCGCGCTTTTTCGTCGCTCTGCGAAGCAGACGTCATGGCTTTTGCGACAAGCACTTGCAACTCTTCTTCCATTTCCTTTACCTTGAGCTGCTCCGCTTCGAGTTTTTGCGTGAGAGAGAACTCAACTGCCATTTGCTTCCCGAGCTCTGCTTTGGCGGTTTCCAAGCTCTGAAGCGCTTCGTCGACATCTGTTTCACTCGTCGTCTTCGCAGGTTCTATCTCTTCACCGATCCATCGCAAGCCCTCCTTATCTTTCCTGTCCTCATCAACACGTTCTGAAGCCTCAATCGAGGCACTGGTGGTGCGCTTGCTCATGAAAACGTTGATGTTTTCGATCCAAGCGGCGACGGGCATGCCGACTGAGGTTTCAATAGACGGAATTTCCGGCGATGACTCCGGCTGCGTTGGCTCTTCCTTCGTCTCCGTCGCTTGAGCTTCGATCTTGGCTTGTTCGCGCTCGCGTTCTTCCTGCGCCGCCTTGGCCTTAGCCTCGCGTTCCTCCTGCGCCGCCTTGGCCTTAGCCGCGCGTTCCTCCTGCGCCGCCTTGGCCTTAGCCTCGCGTTCCTCCTGCGCCGCCTTGGCCTTAGCCGCGCGTTCCTCCTGCGCCGCCTTGGC
>Ga0181560_10003633_pt1 | contig 14168 bp, 13 predicted proteins | sample 011ome_20_FD_133751 | JGI IMG/M metagenome (GOLD analysis project Ga0181560, IMG submission 133751) | Coastal salt marsh microbial communities from the Groves Creek Marsh, Skidaway Island, Georgia - 011509CT metaG (megahit assembly) | ecosystem: Environmental > Aquatic > Marine > Intertidal...
GAGCGTCCCCAATACTTCGGTGCGCCCGAGCGACACACCTTTCTCCGGTCCAACGCCCACGAGCTTGTCGGCGAAGAAGTCCGAGGAACGCGCGAACGGGTCGGCATCGCCGACCTCACCGCGTTCGCCAAGTTCGAGGTCACGGGGCCCCAGGCAGCCGACCTTCTCGACCGGGTCAGCGCGAACAGGATTCCGAGCACGGACGGGGCCATGCGTCTCGTGCACATGTTGACCGAGCTCGGTGGCATCGAGTGCGAGATGACCATCACCCGTTTCGGAGAGGGGCGCTACTACCTCAACTCGGCAATCACAGGAACCACCCACGACGAGGATTGGCTCAACAGCCACATTCTGGACGGTGAGGACGTGACCGTCACCGATGTCACCGATGCCAACGGCATCATTGCGGTCACCGGGCCCCGGGCCCGCGACGTGCTCTCCCAATTGACCGAGGCCGACCTGCATGCGCCGGCCTTCCGTTGGCTCACCGCCCAAGAAATCAACGTTGCCGGGGTCGAGATGAAGGCACTGCGGGTGAGCTACGTCGGCGAACTCGGCTGGGAACTCCACATGCCGATCGACACCATGGGGGAGGTGTACGACGCGCTCGTCGGTGTCGGCGAGCCACTCGGAATGGTCCACTTCGGCTCGTACGCCATGAACGTCATGCGGATCGAAAAGGGCTACAAGGCCTGGGGCTCCGAGCTCACCACCGAGATCACGCCGATCGAGGCCCGTCTCGAACGCTTCGTCGACTTCGATGGTGACTTCATCGGCAAGGGCGCCACCATCGACCGTCGCGATCAGGCCGACCCGCTGTCGATGGTGCTCGTCTACTGCGAAATCTCCGACGGTGCATCCGACCTTCGGGGCAACGAACCCGCCTACGGCAACGACGGCAAGGTCATGGGAATTGCGACATCCGGTGCGTTTGGCCACTCGGTCGGCAAATCCCTCGGCTTCGTCTATGTGGCGCCCGACTACGAGGCGCCCGGGTCGATCTTCGAACTCGACATGCTCGGCGTTCGTCGCACCGCCACCGTGCTCGCCGATGCAGCGTACGACCCGGCCAATGCTGCGCTCCGCGCGTGAACGAACAGGACACCGAATTGAGTGAGACCGGCGACCTCGACGTCACGGCGATCGATGGGCCCCCAGCGCGGCGTCGCTCCGGCGGTCGTGCCGGGAGGGTTGCCGCTCGCCAGGCGCCGCTCGGCAAGGACATGCGGCCGGTCCGCCCCGGCCTTGCCGGCGGTCTGTACAAGCCGCTGACCGAAGCCGATCTGCAGCAGGTCTACGACGCGGCGATCTGGCTGCTCGAGAACGTGGGGATGGGCTCACCGATCCCCGAGTTCATCGATGTCGTCACCGCCGCCGGAGGCCGGGTCGATGGTGATCGCCTTTACTACCCGAAGGCGATCGTCGAGCGGGCGATCGAGACGGCTGCGAAGACGTGGACATGGCACGCATGGGACGAGTCGCACTCGATCGAGGTCGGCGGCGACAAAGTCCATTTCGGCACGGGTGGGGCGGCCGTGCTCATGTACGACTATCCGACGAACTCCTTTCGTCACTCCACCGGTGACGATGTGTACGACTGTGGCCGTCTCGTCGATGCACTCGACAACATTCACTTCTACGTCCGCACCGTGGTGGCCCGGAATCACGCCGACAGTCGACTGCTCGATCTCAACACTGCGTACGGTGCCGTCGCCGGCTGTCGCAAGCCGATCGGCACGTCGTGGTTCGAGAAACCCCACGTGTATGAGACGGTGGCAATGCTCGACATGTTGATGGGAGGAGAGGGGGAGTTTCGTCGGCGCCCGATCGTGGCGGCCAACAACACCTTCGTGGTCCCACCGATGCGGTTCGCCGAGGAGTCGATCAGGTGCATGGTCGCCCAGGTGGAGTGCGGCATGCCGATCAACCTGTTGTCGGCCGGACAGGCCGGTGCGACCTCGCCGGCTGCGCTCGCCGGTTCGCTGGCGCAGGCCTTGGCCGAGTGTCTCGCCGGCCTTACCACCGTCAATCTGATGTCTCCGGGGCACCCGTGCGTGATGGGACTGTGGCCCTTCGTGTCCGATCTTCGCACCGGTGCCATGAGCGGGGGTTCGGGTGAGGAGGGGGTGCTCAACGCCGCCGCAGCCCAGACAGCCAACTGGCTCGGACTGCCGTCAGGGGTTGCGGCCGGTATGGCCGACTCCAAGGTCCCCGACAATCAAGCCGGCTACGAAAAAGGGCTCAACATCGCGCTTGCCGGCCATGCCGGTGCGAATCTCGTGTACGAATCGGCCGGCATGCTCGCATCGCTGCTCAGCTGCTCGTTCGAGGGCCTCGTGATCGACAACGACATGCTCGGGGCGATCAACCGCACCGTCCGCGGGATCGAAGTCGACGAAGAGACGCTCTCGACCCAGGTCATCCATGACGTGGTCACCGGGGCCGGTCACTTCCTGGGCTCACAACAGACACTCGACCTGATGCAACGCGAGTATCTCTACCCCGAGGTCGGGGATCGCGACACCCCCGACAACTGGATGGACGCCGGCGGCAAGGATCAACTGGTTCGAGCACACGAGCGAGCCAACGACCTGCTCGAGAACCACTGGCCCGACCACATCCCCGCCGACATCGACGCTCGCGTTCGTGCGACGTTCGGAATCGACGTCAAACAGCGCCCGGGAACGTGACGTTCGATCGGTTGCCCCGGTTCGAACAGTCGGGTCCAGGTCTCTAGGCTGAGCGGGTGGCATTCGCAGATCGTCCGGTCCTTTCCATCCTCGATCTCGCGATCGTCGGCTCTGACGAGACACCGGCCCAGGCGTTCGCCAACAGCGTTGCAATGGCGCAGACGGCAGAGGCTCGCGGGTACCGGCGGGTCTGGTACGCCGAGCATCACAACATGGCGTCGATCGCGTCGTCGGCGACCAGTGTGCTGATCGCACATGTGGCGGCCCACACCGAGACGATCCGGCTCGGTTCTGGTGGCGTCATGTTGCCCAATCACTCCCCGCTCGTCATCGCCGAGCAATTCGGCACGCTGGCCACGTTGCATCCGGGTCGCATCGACCTCGGCCTGGGACGTGCGCCGGGCACCGACCAGATGACGATGCATGCCATGCGTGTCGATCCGGCGGCCTCCGACCGGTTCCCGCAAGACGTACTGGAACTGCAGGCCTACCTGGCGGGCGAATCGCTCGTGCCCGGCGTGGAGGCGGTGCCGGCCGGTGGAACGCATGTACCGCTCTACATCCTGGGCTCGTCGTTGTTCGGCGCTCAGCTCGCGGCAACGCTCGGTCTGCCGTACGCCTTTGCGTCTCATTTCGCTCCCGGAGCGCTCCTGCAGGCCGTGGAGCTGTACCGAGAACGGTTCGAGCCGAGCGCCTGCTTGTCCGAGCCGTATGCGATCGCAGGGGTCAATGTGATTGCTGCCGATACCGACGCCGACGCCGAGTCGCAGCGACTCGCCGTCACCCGTAAGAGGGTCGCTCGGTTCCTCCGCGTCCCGCGCGAACTCACCGACGACGAGGCCGACGAGCTGCTGGCCTCCCCGCAGGGCCAGGGAATTGCCCAGATGACCCACTACACCGCCTCCGGCTCACCCGAACTCGTGAAGCGCTACCTCGAGAACCTTGCACAGGAAGCCGACGTCGACGAGCTGATCACTGTGCACCCGTCGCCGACCACGCAACAGCGCCTGCACTCGATCGAGCTCACCGCCGACGTCTTCGGGTATCCCGGTGGCGTATAGTCTGCGGCCAGCAACCGTTCTGGGGAGGACGTCCAATGAAGATCGTGGTCGATTTCGATCTGTGCGAGAGCAACGCCATTTGCATGCAGATTGCACCCGATGTGTTCGAGGTCCGAGATGACGACTTCCTCTACGTCCTCAACGAGCACCCCGACGAGGGTGATCGTGCGCGGATGGAGGAGTGCGTCCAGCGCTGCCCGAAGCAGGCAATTTCGCTCGAGGACTGAGTCGCAAGCTCGATGCCTCGACAATCGATCCATGTCGTCGGTGCATCGCTTGCCGGGATCCGTGCTGTCGAGGCGCTCCGGCGTCGTGGATTCGACGGTCGCATTGTCCTGATCGGTGCCGAGTCCCACCTGCCCTACGACCGTCCACCGCTGTCGAAGCAGGTCCTGGCCGGCAGTTGGGACACCGATCGCATTCAACTGACGAAACCGCAGACCCTCGACGAGTTGGCGCTCGACCTTCGTCTCGGTGTGCGCGCAACGGGTTTCGATCTCGAGAGTCGTACCTTGTCCACCAGCGATGGTGACGAGGTGGTCGACGGGCTGCTGGTCGCCACCGGAGCGCGCTGCCGCACCCTGCCCGGTACCGAAACCATCGGAGGAGTTCACGTGTTGCGCGACCTCGATCAGGCCCTGGCGTTGCGGGCCGAGCTCGAGGCGGGCCCCCGGCGGGTTGTCGTCGTCGGTGCCGGGTTCATCGGTGCAGAGGTCGCCGCCACGTGTCGCGAGCGTGCGCTCGACGTGACGATGGTCGAAGCTATGCCGACGCCACTTGGCCGAGTCCTGGGCGAACGGATGGGAGAGGTCTGTGCCGAGGTTCACCGCCGCCACGGTGTGGATCTGCGGACCAATGTCGGTGTCGATCGCGTCGAGGCCGAGCGGGGCCGCGTCACGTCGGTTGTGTTGACCGATGGCACCGAAATCGACACCGACCTCGTCGTCGTCGGTATCGGCGTCGTTCCGAACACCGAATGGCTCGAGGGGTCTGGGCTCACCATCGACAACGGTGTCGTCTGTGATGCGACCATGCTCGCTGGGCCGGGCGTCACCGCAGCGGGTGACGTTGCCCGTTGGCCAAATCATCGCTTCGACGAGGTGATGCGGGTCGAGCACTGGGACAATGCGATCGAGCAGGGCGTGCATGCAGCAGAGCGTCTCCTGACCCCCGATGCCGAGGCGCAGCCCTTTGCGCCGGTCCCGTGGTTCTGGTCCGATCAGTACGACCGCAAGATCCAGCTCGCCGGTCGGGTTCGACCCGATGACGAGGTCGAGGTCGTCACCGGCACCCTCGAAGATCATCGGTTTGCGGCGCTCTACGGTCGGGAAGGGAAACTGGTCGGCGTCCTCGGATTCAATCGTCCGCGCCATGTCATGCAGTACAAGACCATGATCGAGAATGGGACCAGCTTCGCCGACGCGATCGCAGCCGAGGTCTGATTCCGGGTGACCGTCGCAGCGGACCTCCTGCTTGCGCTGGCGCTCATCGCCGCGCTGGTCGACTGGTGGGGGGTTGCGCGTCGGCGGGTGAGTGTCGAGTTCATCGCCAAGCCGTTGGTCGATATCGCATTGATCGGGGCCGCGCTTGCGATCGAGACGCCGGCGGACATCACCCGTGGACTCATCGTTGCGGCGTTGGGAGCGGCCCTCGTGGGGGACGTGGTGCTCTCGACTCCTGACGCCCGTTTCGAGGCTGGGATTCTTGCCACCGTCGTTGCCCACGTGCTCTTCGCTGCTGCCCTCGTCGAGGCGGTCGAACCGGCAACCGCTGTCGTCGCCGCACTGCTCTACGTCGGGATCGGGATCGGGGCGGCTCCGCAGATCATCGACGGCGCCCGCAGACAACACCCGGCGGCCGGCATTCTGATCGCCGGCGCGCTCTTCACTGCCGCGTTGCTAGGGATTCTTGCGGCTGGTACCGGTGTGTTGATCGCAGCGATCGGCGGTGGGTGCTTCTTCGCATCGGCGGCGTTGGTCACATGGAACCGTTTCGTCGCTCCGGCGCCGGGAGGCAACGCACTGGTGCACGCCACCGGCCATCTCGGCCAGGTGGGAGTGGTGTTGTGGCTCGCCACCTGACCCTGTTGCTTCTGCTGCTTGCAGGCACGGTTGCGTGTGCGGAGGAGCTTCCCGACCTGCAGCGCGCCGATGTCGAGGCAGCGGTCGCCGGGGCGGCTGGCGATCTCGGAATCGCCGACATCGGGTGTCCGAGGGTCGAGGAGCTGGCACCGATTCCCGAGGGTGGGTTCGAGCTGATCACCTGCGCTGGGGTCCTGGGTGGTGACCAGGTCGTGCTCGATGTTGCACTGATCCGTGCCGACGCTGAATCGGTCGAAGTGACGGTTGCGCTCGAGACGCCGGTTCTCGACGTGTCGGCGGTCGAGCTCGACGCAGCAGCCCGCCTCGATGCGGACCTCGGGGATACGGCGTTGGTTCGTTGCGCGGAATCACGGGTCGTGATCGTGGTGGGGCGCGAGATCGCCTGCCGGGTGACAGCCGAAGGCGGCACCGCCGGCCCGGTCGATCGGGAAGCGCTGGTCAGGATTCTCGACGTCGAGGGGACCTGGGAACTCGATCTGACCCCGTGAACCTGCAGCTCCAGGGTCGGGTCGGGCGAGCCGGAGAGCGCCGGGCTGCTGGTCACGATTGCGAGTTCGGTGCAGCTGCACGAAACGATTTCCACAGCGGCCCGCTATCCTCGAGGGGTCCTCATCGCGGGGACCCGCGGTCCTGCTCGCACAGCGGTACGGACGGCCGGGTAACGCACCCAAGGAAAGACGCACACGACCATGGCAGTGAATCTGCGTGACAAGAGCGAAACCATCGCCGACATGGCGAAGGCCTTCGGTCTTGCCGAGAACGACACCGGCTCGCCCGAGATTCAGGTTGCGCTCCTCTCGGAGCGAATCAACCACCTCACCGAGCACATGAAGGTCCACAAGAAGGACTTCCACACCCAGCGTGGCCTACTCATGCTGGTCGGCCGCCGTCGTCGTCTCCTGGACTACATCCGGGACAACGACGTCGAACGCTACCGTGCGGTGATCGCACACCTCGGTCTGCGTCGCTGACAAGATGTGAGGGCGGCCCTCCGGGTCGCCCTTTCGGTTTCCGCCGGATCGTTTCCGTGGAAACCCGACGAATCCCAGTAGCAGGAACGTCCTGCGAACAATCGAGCACACGACGGTTGGTGCGTAGTCGTGAGTTTCTGAGCATGCTCAGCGATTCACGACTGGGAACTGGCGGTTGTGTGTTTGTCCCAAGGAATACAACACATGACCAAAACCACTTCCGTCACCGGCGCGTTCAGCCGCGGTGAGGGCAAGGACGCCACGTTCGAAGTCGGTAAGTTCGCGCCCCTCGCCGGAGGCTCGATCACGGCTCGCATGGGCGACACCGTCGTCCTCGTCACCGCCACGGGCGCCAAGTCGCCCCGCGACGGCGCCGATTTCTTCCCGCTGACCGTCGACATCGAAGAGCGCATGTATGCCGCCGGCAAGATCCCCGGCTCGTTCTTCCGTCGTGAAGCGCGGGCCGGTGAGCAGGCGATCCTGACCTGTCGCCTGATCGACCGTCCGCTTCGTCCCGCCTTCCCCGATGGCTTCCGCAACGAAGTGCATGTTGTCGGCACCGTTCTCGGCGCCGACCAAGAGAACCCGTACGACATCCTCGCCCTGAATGCGGCGTCGCTCGCCCTCTGTGCATCACCGGTCCCCTTCGACGGCCCGATCGGCGGTGTTCGCATGAGCTGGTCTCCGGAAGGTGAGTGGATCCCCTTCCCGACCTATGAAGAGTCCGAGCACTCGGCCTTCGAAATGGTTGTGGCCGGGCGCCTCGACGGTGACGACGTCGCCGTGATGATGGTCGAAGCCGGCGGAACGGCCAACAGCTGGCCGCTCTACGAATCGGGGACACCGAAGGTCGACGAGGACGTTCTCGCTGGTGGCCTCGAGGCGTGCAAGGTGTGGATCCGTGAAATGATCGAACTCCAGCAGGCGTGCCTCGAGCAGCTCGGTGAGATCGAGAAGATGGAGGTGCCACTTTCCATCGACTACACCGACGAGATCTACGCTGCGGTCGAGGCTGCTGGTACCGAGCGCATCGCCGCCACCCAGATGATCGCCGACAAGACCGATCGCCAGAATGCAGAGTCCGAGGTCTCCGCCGCCCTCGTTGCCGAACTCGAAGGCCAGTTCGCTGACAACGCCGATGCCGGCAAGCAGATCAAGGCTGCCGCTCGTTCCGTGATGAAGAAGGTCGTTCGCAAGCGAATCGTGGAGGAAGGTATCCGCATCGACGGTCGCAAGCCGGCCGAGCTGCGCGCCGTCTCGTCCGAGGTGGGTGTCATCCCGACGTCGCACGGTTCCGGCCTCTTCCAGCGCGGTGAGACGCAGGTGCTCAACATCACGACGCTCGGGATGGGCCGCAGCGACATGATGATCGACGACCTCTCGCCGACCGAGAAGAAGCGGTATTTCCACCACTACAACTTCCCGCCGTTCTCCACCGGCGAGACCGGCTTCATGCGTGGTCCGAAGCGTCGTGAGATCGGTCATGGTGCGCTTGCCGAGCGCGCGGTCTTCCCGGTCGTGCCGAGTTTCGAGGAATGGCCCTACACCGTGCGCACCGTGTCCGAGGTCATGGCATCGAATGGTTCGTCGTCGATGGGGTCGGTCTGCGGCTCGACGCTGTCGCTCATGGATGCCGGTGTCCCGATCAAGGCGCCGGTCGCCGGTATTGCGATGGGTCTCGTGCACGCCGAGGGCGAGTATGTGACGCTCACCGACATCCTCGGCGCCGAAGACGCCTTCGGCGACATGGACTTCAAGGTCGCCGGCACGACCGACTTCGTCACCGCACTCCAGCTCGACACAAAGATCGCCGGGATCCCGGCCAACGTGCTGGCCGGTGCGCTTGCTCAAGCTCGCGAGGCACGGCTCGACATTCTCGACATCATGCTCGAGGCAATCCCCGAGCCGCGAGAAGAGGTGCGCGACACCGCCCCGAAGATCGTCAGCTTCGAGATTCCGATCGACAAGATCGGCGAAGTCATCGGCCCCAAGGGCAAGGTGATCAACACCATCCAGGCAGAGACGGGCGCTGACATCTCCGTCGACGATGACGGCATGGTCGGTATCGTCGCCATCGCCAGTACCGACAACGGCGCTGTGGCCGAGGCCAAGCGACAGATCGAGCTGATCCTCGATCCGCCGACGGCTGAAGTCGGCGCCGAGTACGCCGGTCGGGTCGTGAACATCACCAAGTTTGGAGCGTTCGTGAACATCCTTCCCGGCCGCGATGGTCTGCTTCACATCTCCAAGATCGGGGGCAGCAAGCGCATCGATCGGGTCGAGGATGTGCTCGAGCTCGGCCAGGAAGTTCAGGTGGTCGTCGAAGACGTCGATCCGAACGGGAAGATCTCGCTCAAGCCGGTCGGCGACGGTCCTGAGGCCACCGGCGGTGGTGCTTCGGATTCCTCGCCGAGCGATGCGTCCGAGGACGCAGGCGAGGAGTCGGGTGATCGGGTCGCCGTTTCGTTCGATGCGTCGTTCGACGAAGATCTTGCATCCGAGTTCGGCGACCTGGGCCCAGAGGCGCCTCGTCGCTCCGGCGGAGGCGGCGGTGGTCGTGGGCGTGGTCGTGGAGGCCGCGGTCGTCGGTGATCGACGGACCAACCGTTGACTGAACGTACGTTGCACGCGACCGGGTCGTCCTTCGAGGAGGACGACCCGGTGTGCGTCAGCCGACTCGACGGCGGACTCCGGGTCGTCACCGAGACGCTCCCGCACTCGCGGTCGGCGGCGATCGGCGTCTGGGTCGGTGTCGGCAACCGTGACGAACCGGCCGAACTGGCGGGTGTTTCGCATTTTCTGGAACATCTGCTCTTCAAGGGAACCTCGTCGAGGACGGCTCACGAGATCGCCGAAGGCATCGATGCTGTCGGTGGCGATCTCAACGCGTTCACCTCGAAGGAGTACACCGCCTTTCACGCTCGGGTCCCTGCCTGGGATCTCGATTTCGGCCTCGACACCCTGCTCGACGTGCTCGTCGATCCGGGCTTCACCGCTGATGATCTCGATGCCGAACGGCAGGTCATTCTCGAGGAGTTGGCGTGGAGCGCCGACACCCCCGACGACGTTGTGCACTCGGTTCTCGCCGAACGCCTTTTCCCGAATCACGCACTCGGGTGGGAGGTGCTCGGCACCCCAACATCGATCCGATCGATGACTGTCGACGACGTCCGCTCCTTTCATGACCGGTGGTACCGCCGGCCCAACATCGTGGTTGCCGTGGTCGGTCCGATCGAGCACGACGAGATCGTGGCCCGAGTCGATGCGGCACTGGGCGGACGTAGTGGGGGAGTAGCGCCCGCCCGCATCGAGCCGGTCGACGCAGAGGCGTCCGACACCAGTACGTATCGCTCGATCGAGCAAGCCCACTTCGCCAGGGGCTGGCGGTCACCCGGGCTGCACAGCCCCGACCGGTATGCGCTTGCCGTCGCCACGCAGTTGCTCGGCGGCGGCTGGTCGAGTCGTCTCTTCCGCGAGGTCCGCGAAAAGCGGGGCTTGAGCTACTCGGTGTTCGCCTCAGGCAGTTCGTTCGTCGATGCCGGCACCATTTCGGTCTACGCAGCGACTGCACCTGAACGGCTCTCCGAACTTCGGTCGGTGATCGACGAACAACTCGCACTGCTCGCCGAGGACGGACCGGGCGAGCGTGAACTCGAAGTGGCGCGCGGGGGGTTCGAGGGGGCGACGGTGCTGGGCCTCGAAGACACCGGAAGCCGGATGTCTCGACTCGCCACCAACGTCTTGATCCGCGACCGGGTCGTGGGCGTAGACGAATACCTCGACGCAGTCCGTGCCGTGAGCGCAACCGACGTGCAGCGGGTGATCGCCGACGTTCTCGCCGGACCGTCCGCAGTGAGCGTGGTGGCTCCGGGCTGAACGAGCACCGCAGCCGGGCGAACCCACGTGTGCGTCAGAGGCCCGGCCGGAACACCATCAGGTAGAGCTGGACGAGGAAGAGCACGGTGATGAGCCCCCCGGCCATCGCAAGTTTTTTCTCCGCCGCTGGGGCGCCGTCAGGACCGGCAAGACCGATCGCTTTTTCCGACGGCAGGATCGCGCCGTGGAGCAGGCCATTCATGACGATCCACACGATGACTGCGGTGACGAGCCATCCCTGGCTGAGTTCGAACACGTCGTCGCTCATCCCCGCAACTCCGAACCCCAGCAAGCCGCAGAGGACGAGCGCCGAGCCGTAGATCTTCATGCCGTATGACGCCATGTAACCGATGACGGTCGAGCGGCCGTCGAACCCGGCGCGCTCCATCTTGCCTTGGATCACCGGATGGGTGAACGCCGGAGCGAACGCGACCACACCGGTCAAGATATGGAGGAAGAGCATGATGTTGTACGGCGTGTCACCGATGGCTGCAAGCATGAGACCAACGGTAGTGGATGGGGCCGCCGGTGGGCAGGTCTTGGCGCCTAACCTGCGGGCATGATCCGAGTTGGAGTGGTCGGTGCTGCCGGCCGAATGGGCCGAGAGGTGTGCCGCGCGATCGAGGGTGATGCGGGAACCGAACTGGTTGCCGAGATCGACCAAGGGGATTCACTTGATCTGTTGACTGCGAATGGTGCAGAGGTGGTCGTCGACTTCACCGTACGCGACGTCGCTCGTGAGACCTTGGTGTTCGCAGCGGCGAACGACATCCATGCCGTCGTCGGGACGACGGGGTTCAGCGACGACGATCTCGATGAGGTTCGAGCTCGATTCACGACGAGCAACGCCCTCATCGCGCCCAACTTCGCCATCGGTGCAGTGCTCATGATTCGAATGGCCGAGCTTGCGGCCCCTCATTTCGAGACGGCGGAGATCATCGAGTTCCATCATCACAACAAGCTCGATGCACCCTCGGGAACTGCCACGCACACCGCAGAGCGCATGGCGGCAGCATCGGCCGACTGGGCCGCAGACCCGACGACCCACGAGGTGTATCCCGGCGCTCGGGGGGGAGTTGGTCCGGGCGGTATCCGGGTCCACAGCGTCCGGATGGTTGGTGCGGTGGCGAATCAGGAGGTCCTTCTCGGTGCGATGGGGCAGACACTCACGATTCGTCACGACACCACTGATCGCACATCCTTCATGCCTGGTGTTCTCGTCGCCGTGAAGCGCATCGCAGAGTTTCCCGGTGTCACGGTCGGACTCGACGCGTACCTCGGTCTCTGATCGATCTGTCGTGCGCTCCCTGCTCACGCCCGGTTGGGTGCTGTCTCACGTGTTCGCCGTCTGCATGGTCCTGGCGATGATCGGGTTGGGGTTTTGGCAACTCGAGCGACTCGAGGCTCGCAAGGCCGACAACGACCAGATCCGAGCGGCGTCCGATGCGCCGGCCCGGCCGATCGAGGACGTGCTCGACGATCCCGGCGTTCTCGACCACACGGCGGTGACCGTCACCGGGAACTATCGCGCCGACTTGAGCTTCCTGGTTGCCAACCGAACCTTCGACACCCGACCGGGTAGCTGGCTCGCAACGCCGGTCGAGCTCGCTGACGGGCGTCTCGCAGTCGTTGTCCGAGGGTGGGTTCCCCGCACCATGGTGGCGACCGAGGCGGTGGCGACGATCGAGACGCCCACCGGAGATGTCGTGATCGCTGGACGCCTCTTCGACAGTGTCGATGGGGGTCGAATCGGTGAGAGTCGGACATCGCTGCCGGAGATCAATCGCGTCGAACTCGACGTCGTGTCGAGGCTCCTGGGCGTCGATGTCGTTGGACGGTGGGTGCAACTCGAGTCGCAGGATCCACCCCGAAACGAGGTACCGGTGCCGGTCCCACCACCGGTCCTCGACGACGGACCGCACCTGTCGTACGCATTTCAGTGGTTCTTCTTTTCGGTCAGCGGGGCGCTGACCTACCTCTACATCCTGCGTCGGCGACTTCGCGAGGTCGCCGACGGCTCGTGAGGCGGCCGTCAGGCCGACACCGCCCGATCACGTCCGGATTCCTTTGCTTCGTACAGGGCGACGTCGGCGCGATGCATCGCTTCGTTCCACGACTCCTTGGCCGGATCCCAGAGTGTCCATCCGACGCTGGCAGTGATGTCGGCGGCGGTGACAACGGACCGCAGTCGTTCGACGAGCTGTTCGGCCAGTGCGGGGTCGAGGCCCTTCGCCACGACGACGAACTCCTCGCCTCCCCAGCGGCCGACGACATCGATCGGTCGGATTGCCCCGGTGAGCTCGTCGGCAACGCGACAAAGCACAGCATCGCCGCCGTGATGTCCGAAGCTGTCGTTGATCGACTTGAAGTGATCGATGTCCAACAGCGCCACCACTGACACGTGCCCGATGCGATGCAGCCCGTCGAGATGTTGGTGGATCGAGCGGCGGTTCGCCAGGCCGGTGAGCGGATCGAGATTCGCAGCATCGATCAGTTCGATCTGCTCACGGCTGGCGGTGAGGAAGTCTTCGTGTTCGCGGACCCACCATCCGAGAATGATCAACAGGCCGAGGTTCATCGCGACCATGAACGGCCCGAGACGCCAGTCGCTCAACGGACCGTCGGCAAAGGTGGCCCGCTGCGCTCCGGCGAACGCAACCCCCCCGAGGGTCATCAGCCACGACATCCCGATCCCCAGTCCGATCCGCTTCTGATGCATCAAAAAGACGGCGATCAGGAGGGTTGGGATCTGGACGAGGGTGGCCACGACCGCAATATGGGTGTCGGCGACGTCGTCCCCCCACCACGCAAACGACCATCGCAAGAGCGAGATGGTCAAGATGATGTAGAGGAACGCGCGACGGATCGCATCGCTGGAACGTCGCCAGGCTGCAAGCGCACACAGCAGCAGGGCGTTGTAGACGAGGAGCACTCTGACCGACGACGACGTCGTGTCGGCGGGGAGGAGCAAGGCGAGTATCGCTACGCACTCGGCCACGACCATGGTGACCAGGAGCGCCCTCGAACCGAGGTTCTGCAGACCTCCGACCCGCTCGTCGACAAGATCCTTGGCGTCGCGGGCTGGTATCTCGCTGCTCGTACCCATCGCCGAAGAAGTTAGCCTGCTCCGGTCCGGTGGCGAGCCGAGACTGGATCGTTTCGTTGCCACCTCGAGCCAGCCCGTGCCCGCAATCGGTGCATGAGGTGGCCTCCCGATCCGCTCAACGGCTCGGCGGCCGCAACATCAGAACCGGCGTTGTGGCCAGGTAGGTCTGATACTCGGGATCGTCGCCCCAGCGCTTCAGCCCTCGACGTTCGAGCAGGGGCACACCGCTGATCCGGGTGAGCAGCACGAACACGAACAGCGGTGAGATCAGGGTGGCGATCTGCCAGTCGGCGAGCGCCGGGGTCGCCAGGATCGCAATTCCGAGCCAGAGGATGATCTCCCCAAAATAATTCGGATGGCGA
>Ga0181560_10003646_pt1 | contig 14136 bp, 15 predicted proteins | sample 011ome_20_FD_133751 | JGI IMG/M metagenome (GOLD analysis project Ga0181560, IMG submission 133751) | Coastal salt marsh microbial communities from the Groves Creek Marsh, Skidaway Island, Georgia - 011509CT metaG (megahit assembly) | ecosystem: Environmental > Aquatic > Marine > Intertidal...
CGTTGTTAGCCTTCGAAAAGCGCTGGCATGGCGCGCGCTGCGCTGCTAACTGCGCGCACCGCCCGACGCATTTTGGGCACCCGTAGCTCAGCTGGATAGAGCGCTGCCCTCCGAAGGCAGAGGCCACAGGTTCGAATCCTGTCGGGTGCGCCACTTAAATCGTTGATGTATAACGGTTTATAAAAACAATCTTCCCGAAAAATGCATAAAAATGTGCACTTTTGCTATGCACAAATCGTGCACAAATCTGTGTCCTTCCCCGTAAACCCTGATTAGGCTGGTTGCGATCAAGGGGTAACAATGGCGCACAGTTCAGAAAATCGAATCGATCTGCGTGGGGATGGTCGCATCATCCTATACAAAAGGACGGATTCGAAAGATCCTGTGTGGCAGGCTCGTATCCGGGCTCACCATGGGAGAACGGCTACAATGAGCGGTTCAACGGCACATTGCGACGCGAAGTGCTCAATGCCGAGTGGTTCGTATCGACCCGTCAGGCGCAGATCGTCATCAACCAGTGGCTTCGCCAATACAATCACATCCGTCCGCATCATGCTCTCGCCATGCGTCCGCCAGTGCCCGAAACCCTATTAGAGAAACCCCAAATCACTGGCCCAGCCTCAGGGGGCTAGACAAGCCGAAGGCTCAACATTGCTCTATTATCTTGGCCCATTGTTCCGGTAACACCGCGGTCTGCCGCCGGATGTCCTTCACCACCCGCTCAGCAGGGGCCTTCACCGACGATTTTTTCAAGGAGGATTGGGGCTTCATCTTCGTTCCTTCGTCACTACGACGAAGCCCCAATCCTCCTTAATTCACAACCTCAAATCTGGGACATAGGTGCTGACGGGGAACAGCTGACAAGCCTGCCCGACACTTTCTGGCTTAAACACGGCCGTGTGTTCAGCATGTTGCGAATTTTGTGATCAGTCGCCATGCAATCCAACGCCCCTTCCCGGATCGTAATCGCCAATAATTTGCCTGACACCAGCGCCGCGGCAGAGCCAGGTTGATCGCGCCGTCATCTGTGTTAGGCTTGACTCCCACGAGGCAATGGAAAGCGCGCGTTTCGCGATGGAACTGGTGGCGGTTGATGTCGGCGGCACACATGCCCGCTTTGCGATTGCATGGATCCGCAAGGGCGATGGCGTCAGCCTGACCGAACCTGTCGTATTGGCGACGGATGATTATGACAGCCTGCAGGACGCATGGCGGGATTTTGAACGCAGGCTTGGGCATGCAGCTCCCAGAGCGGCGGCGGTCGCACTGGCCGGGCCGGTTAACGGCCCCACAATCAGGCTGACTAACAACCGCTGGACCATTCAGCGCGACCAACTCGAACGAGAACTTTGCCTGCAACGGCTGTTGCTGCTCAATGATTTTGCGGCTGTCACTCATACAACGGCCTGTGTCGATCCAAACGAGTTTGTGCGTCTGGCCGGCCCGGACCGGAGCCTGCCGGAAACCGGCACGATCAGCGTGATCGGCCCGGGCACTGGCCTTGGGGTTGCCTGCTTCAGCCGGGACACGGTCGGATATCGGGTGCAGGCAACGGAAGGCGGGCACATCGGGTTCGCCCCTCTTGACGCGGTGGAGGATGCCATACTCGTCCGAATGCGGGCACGCTGCCCGCGTGTTTCGGCTGAACGGATCATCGCCGGGCCGGGGATTGTGCCGATCTATGAAACGCTGGCTGCGCTGCGGGGTGTAGCGGCCGGCCTGACAACGGATCGTGCAATCTGGGACGCGGGCTTGCAGGATGTGGACCCGCTGGCGGTTGATGCAGTCGAACGCTTCTGCATGTTACTCGGCGGTGTCGCGGGAGATCTGGCGCTTGCACATGGTGCGAATGGCGTGGTGATCGCGGGCGGGCTAGGGTACCGCATCCGCGAACGCCTGCTGGCTTCGGCCTTTGGCGAAAGATTCCGCGCCAAGGGACGATATGAAGCGATGATGTCCGACCTTCCGGTCAAGCTGCTGACACACCCCCAGCCTGGCCTGCTGGGCGCTGCGCTGGCTTTCGCCGGGAAATACGGGTGTGATTGAAACGCCGTGCCAATCGATGCGATCTCCAGTGCGGGGGTAGCATTGGTTTGCTTGTTGCGCTGCAGCGGTTATGGTCCAGGGCAATGAAGCCAGCACAGAGCCTGTCTATCCCCCCGTCGCTTGCCGAACTGGCAAGCGAAGGAAAGTTCGCGCTGTTCCTGGATTTTGACGGTACGCTGGTCGATATCGCGCCAAGCCCGGACGCGATCCGGGTCGCGCCCGGCTTGGCGGAAGCGCTGGAACGCCTCGCCCTGAAACTGGAAGGGCGGCTCGCGCTGGTCAGCGGCCGTTCGCTGGGCGATCTTCACCGCCATCTCGGGGCGCTGCGCGTTGCCTGCGCCGGATCGCACGGGATCGAACGGGTCGATGCCCATGGCGCGCCGGTCGGCCCGGCACCGCAGCCGTTCCAGGAAGATGTGCTGATGGCCATGCGCGACTTTGCGCGCTCGCACGACGAGATGGGTTTTGAACCGAAACAGTTTGGTGCTGCGCTGCATTTCCGGGCGCGCCCTGAAATGGGACCGCTGGCCATTGCTTTCGCGGAGGAGATCGCCGGGCAGGCCGGTCTGGCGCTGAAGCACGGGAGTTGCGTGGTCGAAGTGCTGCATCACGGCGCTGACAAGTCAGCGGCGGTGAAGGCATTCATGCAACTGTCGCCGTTTCAGTTCGCATCCCCGATTTTTGTCGGTGACGATCTGACTGACGAAGATGGTTTCCAGGCGGCCCGGCGGATGGGTGGGTTTGGCGTGCTGGTTGGCAACAGCACGACGACCGGCGCGCAATTCCGGCTGACTGGGCCCCGCGACGTTCATCAATGGCTGGGTTTTTCGAACCAATGACGAAGAGCAATCTCAATCTCTGGCCGATCGGCAATTGTCAGGTGAACGGCCTGATTGACCAGACCGGCGGCATCGTCTGGGGATGCGTCCCGCGCGTCGATGGCGATCCGGTATTCTGCGCCCTGCTGAATGGCGAACATCAGGATCGCGGCGTATGGCGCTTTGAACTGGAAGGCATGGTTTCGTCGCGCCAGCATTACGAACGCAACACGGCGTTGCTGGTAACGACGCTGGAAGCTGCGGACGGCAGCGCCATCGAAATCCGGGATTTCTGCCCGCGCTTTGAACGCAGCGGACGCATGTACCGGCCGGTCGCCTATGTCCGGATTGTGCGTGCCATTGCCGGGTCGCCGCGCATGCGCGTGGTGTTGAAGCCCATGAAGAATTACGGTGCGGAAATAGCCGAAACAACCAATGGCACCAATCATGTGCGCTATCTGGTCGGCCCGCAGGCCTTGCGCCTGTCCACTGATGCGCCGGTTGGCTATGTGCTGAATGGCCAGCCCTTCCGGATTGAAAGCGATCAGCATTTTTTCCTCGGGCCGGACGAACCCTTCACTGGCAACGTACGCACCGAAGTGCGGCGGATGGAAGAAGAGACGCGCAAATACTGGCAATTGTGGGTGCGCGGCCTTGCCACCCCGTTCGAATGGCAGGATGCGGTCATCCGCTGCGCCATCACGCTCAAGCTGTGCCAGCATGAGGAAACGGGTGCGATCGTCGCCGCGCTGACGACCTCGATTCCCGAAGCCCCGGGAAGCCAGCGCAACTGGGACTATCGCTACTGCTGGATTCGCGATGCGCATTACACCGTCCAGGCGCTCAACCGGCTGGGCGCGCTCGACGTGCTGGAGAAATATCTCGCCTATCTGCGCAATATCGTGGATTCCTCGACAGGTGGCCGGATCCAGCCGCTTTATTCGGTAATGGGCGAACATGAACTGGGTGAATCCATCATCCCGGAACTGGCCGGATACCGCGCCATGGGGCCTGTGCGGCGGGGCAATGCAGCCTATACTCAGGTGCAGCACGATTGTTATGGCCAGATCGTGTTGCCAACCGCGCAGGCATTCTTCGACCGGCGCCTGCTGCGCATGGCCGACGAGGCCGACTTCGCCAGCCTTGAGCGCGTGGGCGAGATGGCGTGGAAAATGCACGATCAGCCCGATGCGGGGCTGTGGGAGTTCCGCACGCGCGAGGAAGTGCATACCTATTCGGCAGTGATGAGCTGGGCTGCGTGCGACCGGCTGGCCAATGTCGCGCGACGGCTGGACCGTGATGAACGGTTCGAGCTGTGGCAGGAACGAGCGGAGGCCATCAGGCGCACGGTGGAAGAAAAAGCCTGGGCCGCCAATGGCGGCGGCGGTCATTTCAAGGCGTCGTTTGAAAGCGACTATCTTGATGCCAGCCTGCTTCAACTGGTCGAACTGCGTTTCCTTGCGCCGGACGATCCGCGGTTTCTGTCCACCTTCGAGCAGATCGAGCAGGCGCTGCGCCGCGGCGAACACATGTTGCGCTACGCGACAGAGGACGATTTCGGCACCCCGGAAACCGCATTCAACATCTGCACCTTCTGGATGGTCGAAGCGCTGCATCTGGTTGGCCGCAATGAGGAAGCCCGGCGCCTGTTTGAAGCCATGCTCTCGCATTGCACCGTTTCCGGCCTCCTGTCCGAAGATCTGGATTTCGTGACCGGCGAGTTGTGGGGGAATTTCCCGCAAACCTATTCGCTGGTCGGAGTGATTCACTGTGCCGGACTGTTGTCGCACAGCTGGGCGACCGTACGATGAGCCGACTGGTCGTTATTTCCAACCGCGTCGCGGTGCCCAAGGCGCGCGGCGCGGCCGGCGCGCAAGGCGGGCTAGCCGGGGCGCTGGTTGCGGCGCTGCGCAAGGCCGGCGGATTGTGGCTGGGCTGGTCTGGCGAGGAATGCGACAATCCGTCCCCCCAGCCGGTCATCAACACGCAGGATGGAGTTTCGGTGGCAACCATCGATCTCGCGCCCCATGACGTCGAGGAATATTACAACGGCTATGCCAATTCCACGCTTTGGCCGCTATTCCATTACCGGATCGACCTGACCGAGCATGAGCGCGAATTCAGCAAGGGGTATGAGCGCGTCAATGATCTGTTCGCGGAGACCGCCTCGAAACTGATCGAGCCCGACGATCTGGTCTGGATACACGATTATCACTTCATCCCGCTGGGAGAACGGCTGCGTGCCTGCGGCGTCAGCAACCGGCTGGGTTTCTTTCTCCACATTCCCTGGCCGCCCACCCGGCTGCTGGTGGTACTGCCCTATCACGAGCGGCTGGTCCGCTCGCTCCTGCATTATGATCTCATCGGCTTCCAGTGCACAGAATGGCTGGAAAGTTTTCTGCATTATTGCCGCAAGGAGCTGGGCGCCGAAGTGGATGATAAGAAAGGATATATCTGGCTCGAAGGGCGCAAGATCATCGCCAAGGCCTATCCCATTGGCATCGATTACGAACATTTCACCAGCCTGGGCGACAGCGAGGAAGCGCGCGAAACCGAACAGCGTGTTCTGGCCAGCACGCGCAGGCGCAGCGCAATGATCGGCGTTGACCGGCTCGATTATTCCAAGGGGCTGCCCGAACGGATGGACGGGGTTGCCCGTTTCTTCGAACGCCACCCCGAACGTGCGTCGGATCTGGTTTTTATCCAGATTGCACCGCCCAGCCGCGAGGATATCGGTTCCTACAAGCGGATTCGTGAAACGCTCGAACAGAAGACCGGACAGATCAATGGCGCTTTTTCAAAGGTGGACATGGTTCCGATCCGCTATGTGAACCAGGGCCATTCGGCGGCGGAGCTGTTCGGTATTTACCGCGCCTGCAAGATCGGACTGGTCACCCCCTTGCGCGACGGCATGAATCTTGTCGCGAAGGAATTCGTTGCGGCGCAAGATCCTGAAGATCCCGGCGTGCTCATCCTGTCGCGCTTTGCGGGTGCGGCGCAGCAATTGACCGAGGCGATACTGGTGAATCCATACAGTGCCGACGAACTGGCATTCGCAATCAGGACCGCGCTGGAAATGCCGCTTGAAGAACGCAAGCGGCGTTGGAAGATACTCGAAAAATGTGTCCGGGAGGAAAATGTCGCGGAATGGACCGAGAATTTTACCAGAGATCTTATATCGATAGACCGGTCATGCGCGATGTCTGCCGGAGAGTAATACGGTTGCAAACGATGAGTCCGACAACTTCTGCGGTTCACATGAGGCGCCAGCTTTGTTAGGAACCACAAGCTGAAGGAATCCAGGAAGCGCACCGGCAGATCGGCCGGCAGGACGGTGAAAGAGTAATCTTTGTAATCCGCGAGCATATCGCCCCGAGGCACGCCAACGCCTCACAACGTCTTGTTTCTTCCGTTCATCACAAGAGGCGAAGCACAGCCCCTGCGCGATATGTTGCCCTCGCATTGCTGCTGCTGGCCCCGTTTGGCGCACCGCTTCATGCCGCAGCCCCACGGTTCGTTCAACCCGGCGCGATCACCAGCGATACGGGCTATGCCATGATCGGATGGAGCGCAGACGCCCCGGTCACGCTCACCATGCTGCGCAATGATGATCCTGCCACCGCACGGACGCTTTATTCAGGCTCAAACTCTGCCAGTTTTGTCTCAGGGCTGGAAGACGGCACATACACGCTGATCCTGCGGGACAAGGCAGGCTTGCGCTCTGCCCCGCTCGAACTGACGGTGATTCACCAGCCACTGGCGCGTGCGCTGCTGCTGGTGACGATGGGCGCGCTGATTTTCCTGGCGATTGTGGCCACCATCCTGCGCGGACCGCGCGATGAGTGATGTCGAGGCGATACTGCCTGCGCAGACGGCGTGGCTCCTGCTGAGCGCTTTCAGCCTGCTGTGGATTGCGCTGGGCGCTTACTGGGGCCGCCGCAACACCAGCTTCGAGGATCATGCGCTTGCCGGACGAAACATCGGTCTCGCGCTCGGCACCGCCACAGCGGCGGCCACCTGGATCACCTCCAACACCACCATGCTGGCCCCGCAGTTCGCGCTGCAACTGGGCATATGGGGGATGCTGGCCTATGCGACCGCCAGTTTCGGGCTGTTGCTGTTCGCGCCCATGGCCAGGCGTATCCGCACCCTGATGCCGCACGGCTATACCAGCGGGGACTTCTTCCGCCTGCGCTACGGACGGTTGGCGTGGGCAATCTTTCTCGTGTTCACCCTGTTCTATTCACTGACCTGGCTGGTTAGCATGGCAATGGCAGGCGGAATACTGCTCAAAGCGCTGTCAGGCATCCCGTACGCCTGGGGAATGAGCGTGATCCTTGCCGTATGCGTGATCTACACGATGCGCGGCGGGTTGGCGGCGGTCATCGGCACGGACTTTATCCAGAGCCTGGTCATCATCGCCGGGATCGTGGTAGTCGGCTTCGCCGTTCTGTCGCATGTCCCGATCGAGAGAATTCACGCCAATCTCGCCAGCGAGCGGCCCGCCCTGCTGAGCGTGCTCTTCCCTGCCGCGATCATAGCAATCTTCAACAATCTGCTGTTCGGCCTTGGCGAGGTGTTTCACAACAATGTCTGGTGGAGCCGCGCTTTCGCCTTTCGCGATGGAGTTGCGGGCAAGGCCTTTGCGCTGGGCGGGCTGGTGTGGTTTCCAATTCCGATCGCAGCCGGCTTCATCGCGCTGGCATCGGGTGCGCTGAACGTGGCCGTGCCCGCCGCAGACATGGTCGGCCCACTGGTGATAGCCGATGTGCTGGGCCATACCGGAGCTATCGCCATCTTCATCATCGTCTTCTGTTCGCTCGCGTCGAGCATTGACAGCCTGCTCGCGGCGACCTCCGATCTGGTCACTGAAGACATTTATCGCCGTATCCTGCGCCCGGCCGCGGCACCACGCAATTTGAAAAAGGTCGCGCAATATGTTACACTTCTTTTGGGTGTATTGACCTGGGCGATCTGCCTGCCGCGCATCGGCACGCTGGCTACCGTGCTGTTTTTCGCGGGGCCGCTGGTCGGAGCGATGATCTGGCCGATCGTTACCGGCCTTTACTGGCGCCGTGCGAATGCTGCCGGGGCGGTCGGGGGAATGCTGCTGGGCGCAGGCGTCGGCCTCGCCTGCTATTTCGCGATCGGCTGGTATGTGGCGACGCTTGCCGCCACTGCCGTCTCGATGGTCTGGGTGCTGGCCTGCGCCCGGTTTTCCAATTCCCGGTTCGACTGGGCCAAGCTGAAAGAAACCGCATGATTTTCTCCGCCACCTTTCTGGGTGCCATTGTCTATGTTGCTCTTGCCTGGTGCGCACTGGCGGCACTGGGGCTTAGCGCGGTCTTGCTGCGCGATCTTGTGAACGGGGATGTGTGGTGACCGCGCTTTCTGCCGCGCAGGTCGATCACGAAGCCGATCCCGATCGACGCGAGGGCATCATCGGCAACCGTCCCGATCCGACCAGGCTGTTGGAGCCTTCCCCGCTTCTTGATCTGACCGTGCTCGACCGGCTCCACAATCAGTCCGTCCTGTCCGCAATGCAGTTCGACAAGGACCTGCTGGTGGAACTGGCGAAGCTCGCCGCCTATCTCCAGCTGCGCCGGTTTCCGGCCGGCCATGCGCTGGAAGACAAAATCCTGGCAGCCGCATTTTTCGAACCCAGCACGCGCACGCGCCTGTCCTTTGAAAGCGCGATGCTGCGGGTGGGCGGTAAGACGATCAGCGTGGCTGATGCCAAGACCACCGGCGTAGCCAAAGGGGAAAGCCTGCGCGATATCGGCCTGATGTTCAATTCCTATGCCGATGTGGTGGTGGTCAGGCACACGGAACAGCGTGCGGTCCAGGATCTGACCGATTACCTGAAAATCCCGCTGATCAACGGCGGAAACGGGTCTGACGAACACCCGACGCAGGCACTGGCCGACTGGTATGCGCTGCTCAAGTGGCGGCCCGAAATCGCCTTTGGCACCATTCCCGAAAAGTTCCGGCTCAACATCGGCATCATCGGCACCCCGGGCAATATGCGCACGGTCAAGAGCTTCCTGACGCTGGCCCTGCTGTTCCACGAAAACATCAGTCACATCACTATTTTCTCGGAGATGGCTGATCCGCTGGGCGATGAAATCCGCGAACTGACCAATGCCAGCCCCATCGGCATCGATTTCTCGCAAAACCTGGAACAGAGCCTTGAGTATCTCGATGTGATCTACATGAATGCCATCGCGTTTCTCGGCGATGGCTATCGTTTCTTCGCCGATGCCTTCACGCTCGATGGCGAGAGCCAGCTCAAACCCGATACGGTGATCCTGCACCCGCTTGCGCGCGGGCCTGAACTGGATGTCGTGCTCGATGGCACCCTGCATAACCTCTATTTCAATCAGGCGGATGGCGCGGTCTGGATCAGGCAGGCGCTGCTGCTGTCAATTTTCGGCCGGGTGCGTGATGTCGTGCCCACCACTTTCCTCGCCTGAACGGCCAGCACCACTCATAAGGAAAACCAAAATATGTGCGGCATTGCCGGGCTGTGGACCCCAAACGCCCCTGAGCTGGCCACACCTGACCATGCCCGGCGCATGGCTGACACGCTGTTCCATCGCGGACCGGACGGACGCGGGTTTCATTTCGACGAGGCCCGCGGCCTCGCCATGATTCACACACGCCTGTCGATCATCGGCCTCGATGCAGGCGACCAGCCGATCTATGGACGCGACAGCGACAACACGGGCGACCTCACCCTCACCGCCAATGGCGAATTCTATGACTACAAGCGCCTGCGCGGATTGCTGCGCACCGACGGCTTCGAATTCAATACGAAATCCGACAGTGAAATCGCGCTGAAGCTTTACCGCAAACACGGGCTGGAGTTTGTGGATCATCTGCGCGGCGAATTCGCCTTTGCCATCTTCGATGCGGAAAATGACCGGCTGATCCTGGTGCGCGACCGCTTCGGCATCCGTCCGCTGTTCTATCATCATGGCGACGAAGGTTTCTTCTGGGGCAGCGAGATGAAGGCCATGCTGGCGCATCCCGCTGTTCCGCGCCGCATGTGCCCAAAGGCGCAACTGCACCAGATGATGCAGGTGATGGTGCCTGGCATGACGCTGTTCGAGGATATTCATGCCCTGCAACCGGGTCACATGCTGATCGTCACGAAAAAGGGCGACGGCACTGAAATTGAAGAGAAACGTTATTGGGACGCGGAGTTTCCGCTGGATGGCCAGCATGACGATCTGCCCGATGAAGAGCATATCGAAAAGGTCCGCGCTGCGCTGGTCGAAAGCATCACTTTCCGGCTGGAAGCGGATGTGCCGGTGGCCTGCTACCTCTCCGGCGGGATCGACAGCTGTTCGATCATCGGCATGGCCGCCGCGATCCAGCAATCGCCGGTCAAGGCTTTCACCATCAGCTTTGACGATGACCGCTACGACGAAGCGCATATCGCCACTGAAATGGCGGAAAAGGCTGGGGCCGATCAGGATATTCTGAATGTGAAGGCGGTGGACCTTTACGGCCGGAATTTCGAAGATGCGGTCCATTATTCGGAACGTACCTTCTACAACACGCTGGGCGTCGCCAAGATGCTGATGAGCAAGCATGTGCGCGATGTCGGCTACAAAGTCGTCATCACCGGCGAGGGGTCGGACGAGTTGTTTGGCGGTTATGCGCAGTTCAAGGCCGACTACTTTCTGCATGATCCGGATCTGGCGGCCACTGGCGCGGGCGACGACATGAAGAAGCGCAATGCGATCTTTTCAGGCTCCGTGCTGGCCGAAAAACAGATCAGCCACCCCGCCTTTGAAGACGTCATGGGCTTCACCCCGTCGTGGATTCAACCCTGGATGCTGGTGCTGGAACGGGTGAGGCCGCTGCTGTCCGATGCGTTCAAGGCGCAGCTGGGCGATTACGATCCCGTCGCCGCCATCGCTTACAGCCTTGACCGCACGATGCTCGATGGGCGCCATGTGCTGGATAAGGTGCAATACAGCTGGATCAAGACCATGCTGGAAGGCCAGATCCTCAATTGGGGCGGTGACCGGGTGGATATGGCCAATAGTCTGGAGAGCCGCCCGGCCTTCCTCGATCATCATGTGGCCGAACTTGCCATGCGCATCCCGCCGCACGTGCGCATCCGTGACGGGGTTGAAAAGTGGGTTGTGCGCGAGGCGATGAAGCACGTCCTGCCCGAAGTGCTCTACAAGCGCGAAAAATTCGCCTTCATGGCGCCGCCAGCGCATACGGATGCGGCCAAGACGGCAGAGATTAACAAGCTGATCGACAAATGGTTGTCATCGGAAAAGATCGCCGAACTGGGCATTTTCGACGAGGCAAAACTGCGCGCCTCAATCGAGGATTACCGCCAGAGCGACGACCATACGCAGAACACCCGCAAGGACATCATCCTGAATCACGCCATTGCGCTCCACGCGATGGGTGATTTGCTGGTGCAGTAAAGCCGCCCGGCAACACCGCCATGCTGAACTCGTTTCAGCATCCATCCAGCTTCCACGTCCGACAGCGCAATTGGAGTAATAGACCCTGAAACAAGTTCAGGGTGACGTCATTTGGATCATACCGACAGGAGCGTAACATAATTGATTGCAGGAGCCGGCAGGCATATAATTTTCTTCTATGCGGAAGAGGGAACAGAATTTGCCAGGTTGGTTGCCTATGATTGGGACTATGTTAGGTCCTGTTGACAAAAGCGCGGTAGGGATTTCCAAAACCGTCATGCACTGATTCAACGCTGCTTTTTGGGGGAGCAGCTATGGCGCGCGGGGATTTGTCGGACGGAGAATGGGAAGTAATCGGACCGTTGCTGCCGCCCGAGGGGGGCCGCTGGGCGCGGCCAGCAGGCGATAACCGGCGTTTTCTCAATGGAATGCTGCATGTCCTGCGGGTCGGCTGCCCCTGGCGCGACATGCACGAGCGTTACGGAAAGTGGAACTCGGTCTATGTCCGGTTCCGGCGATGGGCCGAGCAAGGCGTCTGGGATGCCATGCTGCAAACGCTGGTCGATCTGGGGCTAACCGATGACTGGCAGCATATGATCGACAGCACGAGCGTCCGGGGCCATTCGCAGGCCGCCGGCGCAAGGGGGGACTCATAAGGAGGCTTTTGGTCGATCACGCGGCGGCTTTACGAGCAAAATCCACGCCCGATGTGACAATCAGGGGCGCCCTCTCTGCTTCGTCCTGACCGGCGGCGAGGCATCCGATTACACCGCTGCCGAGCCGTTGATGGCGATCCCGGTTACCACGCCCAAGGCGCTGCTCGCGGACAAGGGCTATGACGGGGATCGCTTCCGCAAAAGCCTGTTGATCCGGGGTATTCTGCCGATCATTCCGCCCCGCTCGAACCGCAAGGTTCCTGAGCATCCCGACTATCGCCGCTACAAAGACCGCAATCGCATCGAGCGCATGTTCAACAAGCTCAAGCAGTCCAGGCCCATCGCCACCCGCTACGACAAGACAGCCCTGTCCTTTGCCAGCTTCCTCAACCTCGCAAGCATCCGCTTATGGCTGAAGCCTTTTGTCAACAGGGCCTAGCAATAGTTTCGTTGGCGGGTTCCGGATTTTACGTCGCCTTTGGTTTTTGGAAGCGCAGCATGTGGGGTGCCGTCAAGACTGACGAGAGCGAAGCGCGAGTGGCGAAGGCCAAGCAGCCCTAACGGGGCTCCAACTGCAACGTCCGCAATGTCATCCTTAGCCGTCATTCCACCTCAAGCCTCCACCTTTTCACAGACCAATTCCATCACGCATTCCAGCAACAATTGCGTGCCGCGTTCGATGTCGGACCAGTGAGTCCATTCATCGGGGGCGTGGCTGACCCCGCCCACGCTGGGGACAAAGAACATCGCGGCCTTGGTGTGCCCGCAGAAGAACTGCACATCATGGCCCGCACCTGACGGCATGATCTTGTAGCTATAGTCCAACGCCCGCGTCTTCGCCTCGATCAGTTGCATGAGTTTAGGGTCGCAATGCGCAGGCTTCAGCCAGCTCATCTGCTCATATTCGAAGCGCAGCTTGTGGCGCCGGGCGATGGCCGCCAGCACCCGCTCGCAGGCTTCGGCCAGCGCGGTCATGACGCCGACATCCAGATCGCGACCGACAATTGTGAAATCCACCTCGCCCGGCACCGTGTGCGGAAAACCTGGTTTGCAGGCGACATGGCCGATGGTGATCCGGCTCTTGTCTGTGCCTTCCTCGTCAATGATGCGCTGGATTTCGTGCGCGAAATCGACCATGCCCATCAACGCATCGGACCGCATGTGCATCGGCGCGGTTCCGGCATGATCGGCCTTGCCAATCAGGCGGCAATTCCATTTGAAAACACCGGAAATCCCTTCGACTATGCCGATGGTGGTCTTCTCCATGTCCAGCACCGGCCCCTGTTCGACATGGATTTCAAGGAAGGCCTTGATCTCTTCCGGGCGGCGATAAGCATGCAGCGCGTCATGCGGGTCGAGCCCGACAGCCAGCATCGCGTCCTTCAATGCATGGCCATGCTCGTCCCTGGCGCTGTCCAGCCATTCACGGGTGAGATGCCCCGTCATGGCCTGCGCGCCAAGCATCCCGCCAAAGCGCCCCTCTTCCTCGCTCGTGCCGACCACTTCGATCGGAAAGTCAGGCTCGATCCCGGCCTGCTGCATGGTACGCACCACCTCCAGCCCGGCAATCACGCCCAGAACCCCGTCGAATATGCCACCTGCCGGAACGCTGTCGAGATGCGAGGCAATCATGATGCACGGCCTGTCGTCAGGGCCGTAGCGACCGATCACATTGCCCGCGCCATCCATGCGGTGCGCCATGCCCAGTTCATCAAAACGGTCACGCAGCCATTGCCGAGCCGCCATGTCCGCTTCGGAAAAGCCCTGGCGGTAAATGCCCCGGTCCGCCTCGTTGAAGCCGAATTGGGCCAGCGCATTGATGTCGCGTTCGATCCGTTCGATGTCGATCTGGTGCACGGGTTCTCCTGCTGTTGCTCGCGCGCGAACATAGACCCCAGTGCTTTAGAGGCGCAACCGGTGCCGTCAGGTCCAGCGCGTCATGGCCGCTCATTTCGTGATCTGTTGCATTTCCCCTTATTTTAGTTTTGAAGGTCTAATCTAAAAAAGCTATTCAATCAACAAATGCCATATAAGTCAACTATATACGCGGCTGCCCTTCTCTTCTGGAGTGTAGGATTAGCGCTCTCTTGGGCTGGGCCGGCCCAGGCTCAAACCACGGTTAGTGCAGGATTTGAAAACGGCGTAGTAGGCGAATACGGAAAC
>Ga0181560_10003647_pt1 | contig 14136 bp, 8 predicted proteins | sample 011ome_20_FD_133751 | JGI IMG/M metagenome (GOLD analysis project Ga0181560, IMG submission 133751) | Coastal salt marsh microbial communities from the Groves Creek Marsh, Skidaway Island, Georgia - 011509CT metaG (megahit assembly) | ecosystem: Environmental > Aquatic > Marine > Intertidal zone...
ACTTGCTCAATGATGTCTCTGACTGCACCTTCTCCTCCGTTTTTGTGCGATATGTATTTGGAAATGGCCTTAATCTCTGGACAAGCATCCTGTGGACAACAGGGCAAGCCTGCTTTAAGCATGACCGGAAAGTCTGGAATATCATCACCCATATACACCAAACGGTTCAAATCAATCTTATGTTCTATTACATAGCGGTCAAATACTTCAATTTTATTGTGAGCGCCAAGGTGAATGTCAGTGATGCCGAGATTTTCCAATCTTTTTTGCACTCCAACATTGGTTCCTCCAGTGATCACGCACACTTTGAAACCTGCATGCAGAGCAGCTTTGAGCGCAAAACCGTCCTTAACATTCATTTTTCTGGTCAATTCTCCCTCTGAGGTGATGTGAATCCCGCCATCGGTCAGCACACCGTCAACGTCAAAAACAAAAGTGTCGATTTGGTGGAGTAATTTTTTGTAGCTATTTGCCATGAGTTTGTTGTATGCTTTTCGTGATTAATTCATAAATCAATCGGTGGTTTTCCTTTTCCAATTGTTTGAGGTGCCGTTTGATGGTCTTTTGGTCTTTTCTTAATGCGGGACCAGTTTGGGCCTGGTAGGGCGACAGGTCTTGTACCTTCATGGCAGTTTCGAGGATCAAGGGTTTAAGCAAGTCAAAATCTAACCGTGCCCCATCGGTAATCTCGTGGGCAATTCGGTACATTTGATTGGAAAAATTATTGACAAACACCGCAGCAAGGTGCAGCGCAAGTCTTTGCTCACTCGAAATGACGCGACTTTTGCATCCCAAAGCATCAGCCAAAGCGGTCAATAAATTGAGATCTTCTTTTTGCAGCGCTTCAATGCAAATGGGAATGGATGAAAACTCGAGTGGTTTGTTTTTTGAAAATGTTTGCAAGGGGTAAAATACGCCTCGTCTGTGTTTTTTATCCATGTGGTGCAGATTGACACTTCCAGAAGTGTGAACCAGCAAGGCGTCGGATTGATTTAAAGAGGCGGAGTAATCGGCAATCGCGTCATCGCTGATGGCTAGAATTATAATTTGAGAGGATGACGGTTCATCAAATTTTTCGGAAAATTTGGTATTGATGTCAATCAAGACGGAAGAAGGGGTGCGAACCACCCAGCGGTCTAATACAACATTTGGCGCATTGGACAGGGCATTTGCCAAGTGATGGGCAACATTTCCTGATCCGACAAGAGTAACAGATATCATTTGGCGAAATTACGCAACTATTTAATCAATAAAAAATATGAACCGATAGGATTTAGACTGTTAAATCAGAGGCCAAAATTTGATTTTGTAGTATCTTTGCCGAGCCAAAAACACACTACTGCAATGCTCAATAAACTTGCCAAAGCAATATTTTCCACACGCACTACTGGTCTCCTTTTTATAGCCTTTGCCGTTGCAATGGCTGTTGGAACATTTATCGATGCAGGTCAAGGGGCTTCTCCGACCCCTATGTCGCGAAGATTAATTTACAACGCGTGGTGGTTCGAAGGCATCATGCTGCTTTTTGTAGTCAATTTTATTGGTAATATTTTCAAATATAAGTTGCTCAGAAAAGAGAAGTGGGCAACCTTAACCTTGCACTTGTCGTTTATTTTAATTCTCCTAGGTGCTTTTGTTACAAGATACACTGGATTTGAGGGAATGATGGCCATTAGAGAAGGGGAGACCGAACAAATGTTTTTATCGGACAAGACCTACGTCACTGTTCTGATCGATGGCGATTTTATGATCGACGGTTTGCCACAAAGAAGGGTAGCTGAATACCCAGTAGATTTTTCAAGTAGATTAGATAACAGTTTCGAAGAAAAAACCGATTACAACAAACAAGACGTAAGCATCGAACTCAAAGATTTCATCGCAGGAGCGGAAATTGATGTGGTACCAGACGATCAGGGCGAGCGCTATCTCAAGGTTGTTGAAGCTGGCAGTGCGGGTCCTCATAATCATTTTTTAAAAGATGGTGACATTCAGAGCATCCATGGAATTTTATATGCGTTCAACAACAACACTCCAGGAGCGATAAACATTTTTGAAGAAAACAACAATCTTTTCATTCAATCTCCTTTCGATGGCGAGTTCATGACGATGGCCACAGGCACTCAAGGCACGGTTGTAAAGGACAGTATTCAGCCTTTGGCGCTCCGTTCACGTTACATTATTGTAGATCAAGCGGTAGTGTTTCCTAAAGCTGTAGTCAAAGGGGTGTTTGATGTGGTTAAAAAATCTCAATTACTCAAAGGAGACAAAGACGCGATAGTTTTGGATGTCAGTAGCAATGGGCAAACAAAAACGATAAAACTCCTGGGAGGCAAAGGAACCAATGAAGCTTTTGAACAATTCGATCTAGCAGGTCTCAAATTCAGCATGCGTTATGGATCAAAGGTTTATGAGTTGCCATTTCAAATTAAGTTGAATGATTTTGTCGCGGAAAAGTATCCGGGCACTGAGCAACGTTATTCTGAGTTTTCGAGCGCAGTTACTGTTTTAGATCCTGATGATGGCGAATTCGATTACCGCATTTACATGAATCATATTTTGGACCACCAAGGCTATCGTTTCTTTCAATCATCGTTTGATCCCGATGAAAAGGGAACTATTCTTTCTGTCAATCATGACTTTTGGGGAACTTGGATCACTTATATGGGTTATTTTTTATTGTATTTTGGATTGATGGCCATCCTTTTCAGTCGATTTACCCGATTTAATGAGTTGAAAAAACAGCTCGAAAAATTGAAGAAATTAAAATCCAAATTGGCTGTTGTTGGTTTTGTTTTAATGTCGGCTACAGGTCTTGCGCAAGAGAATACCCATGAACACAACATGGCCAATAAACAGATTATTGATTCAATTTTAGCCAAAAACATCACACCAAAGTCTGAGGCAGATTACTTTGGCCGCTTGGTGATACAAGATTTAGGAGGCCGGATGATGCCTGTCAACACCTACGCATCGGAACTTTTGAGAAAATTGAGCAAGAATGATTCTTACGAAAATGCTGATGCCAATCAGGTTTTCTTGTCAATGCAAGAAAGTCCTTTGTTGTGGTACAGTGTTCCAATCATCTATTTGAGTAAGAAAAAGGCAGATACCATAAGGAGCATTATCGGCATTCCAAAACAAGACAAGTATGCCACACTCGCTGATTTTTTCACGGAACAGGGTGCTTACAAATTGGCCCCTTATTTGGAGGAGGCTTACAAAGCTCAACAACCCAGCGCCATTCAAAAACAATTTAAAGAGGCCGATGAACGCGTGAATCTGCTATTCAATACCCTTGAACAAGAATATCTTAAAATATTCCCGTTGCCTGACGATCCAAATAACAAATGGGTTTCCCCAAATGAGTATAGGAATGAAGGTCTGGTTATTGAAGATTCGCTTTATGCTAATTTTATCAATACAGGGTTTCAAGCCTATTTGTATGTCCTTCAGCAAGACAAACAAACTTTCAATTTTGAACAAAGTCGCACATTGCTTGACGCCATCAAAACAACTCAGTCCAATTTGGGCAAAAATGTGATGTTGAGTGACAAGAAAATCGATACAGAAATCGCCTACAACCGCTACGATATTTTTAAGAACTTATTCAGCTGGTACATGTATGCTGGAACCTTGCTTTTTGTTGTTGTTTTAATTCAGCTGTTTAAAGATAGAGGAAGAATCTGGCAACTTTTGAGTCAAGGACTGAGTATTTCAATTTATGGTTTGCTTGTTTTGCATACGGCGGGCCTAGCTGTTCGTTGGTACATTTCAGGTCACGCTCCTTGGAGTGATGCCTATGAGTCCATGATTTATGTCGCTTGGGCCACTATGGCCTTTGGAACAGTATTTGGTCACCACAGTAAACTGACCTTGGCCTCAACCGCATTTGTCACTGCCATGATTCTGATGATTGCTCATTGGAATTGGATGGATCCTGCCATAGCCAATCTGCAGCCTGTACTGAACAGTTATTGGTTGATGATTCACGTGGCAGTCATTGTTGCTAGCTATGGCCCTTTTACCTTAGGAATGATTTTGGGATTGGTTTCTCTGATACTGATGATTTTCACAAACCAGTCGAACAAAGAGCAGTTTAAACTTCATGTCAAGGAATTGACCGCCATCAATGAGATGTCCTTGACTGTAGGTTTGGTCATGCTCACCATTGGTAACTTCCTTGGCGGAATGTGGGCCAATGAGAGCTGGGGCAGATATTGGGGCTGGGATCCAAAAGAAACTTGGGCTTTGATCAGCATCATGGTTTATGCCTTTGTTTTGCACATGAGATTGATTCCTGGACTTGGTGGACGTTTGGGGTATAGCTTGGCTTCCATTGTAGCTTTTGGTAGCATCATGATGACTTACTTTGGCGTAAATTTCTATTTGTCTGGATTGCACTCCTATGCTAGTGGAGATCAAATTGTCAGTGTTCAATTCATTCTAATTACTGTGGCAATCATTGTCGTTGTGGGTGTTTTAGCCCAAAACAAATACAAAAGATTTTACCGATAACTTCAGCGTAATCCTTTGAAAATCGGGTCATCTTTTTATTATCTTTGAACAAACAGCCTCAAATTTGACGTTCCTGCTAAGTATTTGGGTCAGGATGTAAACAATTTGTTGGCCAAGTTGTCTCCATCGGACATGAGTAAAGTAAAAAACATACCCATAACAGCAAATGTTTCAGGATCGTTCCAAAAACCATCTGTCTCTACTGACTTGAAACAAGCTTCTACTAACTTGGCCAATCAGTTGACTCAAATGGAAAAGGAGAAATTGTTGAATAAAGGAAAGGACATGTTGGGAGGATTGCTCGGTAATAATGCAGTGCCAACCGACACTACAAAGGTCAAGGAAGAGACCAAACTCGACCCAGTGAAGAGTGTGATTAAAGGCATTCTTAAGAAGAAAAACAATAATTAATTCAATCGTAATTCTTCATATCCAGTTAGGCTTGAATTAATCGTCATACCGATCAGAGCCATTGAAGGTCATGGCCATGTTCAAAAATATTGTAATTTCACCGCTCAATATAGAAGCATGAAATTGGACATTCTCGCATTTGGCGCACACCCTGACGATGTTGAGTTAGGAGCAGGAGGTGTTTTAGCCAAAGAAATAGCATTGGGAAGATCGGTCGGCATTGTCGACTTGACTGGTGGCGAATTAGGAACCAGAGGATCGGAGGATATTCGTACTCAGGAGGCTATGGATGCCGCACGGATTTTAGGAGTAACTATGCGGCATAATATGCGCTTTGCCGATGGGTTTTTTAAAAATGATCAAGAGCATCAGCTGGCCTTAATTAAAATAATCCGAAAGCATCAACCCAGATTGGTCATTTGCAATGCCGTCAAGGACCGTCATATTGATCACGGCAAAGGAAGTCAGCTGGTCAGTGATGCCTGTTTTTTGAGCGGATTGACAAAGATTCGTTCCAAAGACGATGCTGGTACTGATCAGCAAGCTTGGCGACCTACACAAGTTTTTCACTACATTCAATGGCATCAAATTCAGCCCGATCTAGTCATTGACATCACAGGCTATATGGATTTGAAAATGGCTGCTGTTGGAGCCTATAAAAGTCAGTTTTATGACCCGAATAATAACGCCCCAGAAACCGCTATTTCTTCGCCAAATTTCTTTGAAAGTGTCAGATATCGGGCGGCTGATTTAGGGCGAATCATTGGCACTGACTTTGCCGAGGGTTTTACAGTAGAGCGATTTCCAGCTGTTGACAGCCTTTTTGATTTGATCTGATTTTATTCGAATTTTTATTTTGCCACTAATCATAAATAAGTTTAAATTTGCCGTTCCAAAATGGTGGTTGTAGCTCAGTTGGTTAGAGCATCGGTTTGTGGTACCGAGGGTCGCCGGTTCGAGCCCGGTCTTCCACCCTGGACAAAACCCGTCTTAAGACGGGTTTTTTTTTGTTTTTAATACATTCTATTTCACTAGTTCGAATATTTAAGCAAACTGTCTTAATTAATTGATATTTTTGAACTTCATTTGATGTTAAACTATTCATTTTATAGAGTGAAACAAAAAATTGGTTTATTCTTGCTTGTCCTGCAGGCGTCAACATTGGTTGCTCAACAATTTCGGTACGCAACCCATTTGGCTCATCTACAATTGTATGATGATAATAGCGGCGTTGCCGTTGCTGACTATGATCAAGATGGGGATTTGGATATTTATTTGGTCGCTCGGAAAAAGTATTCAGATGGTAACTATCCCTTAAGCCGTTTGCTTGAGAATGAGGGAAATGGCAGCTTTGTCGATGTGACCGCTGAAATGGGCTTAATTTCTACAGTCGATTATGATATTGGGTTACCCTATTTTTTGGAATATGGCGAGCGACAATCGGTTTCATGGGGCGATATCAACAATGACGGGTTTCCAGATCTCTTTTTAGGCAATTCTGGAACTAATGAATTATATCTCAATGATTCTGGTCAGGGATTTATTGATATTTCCGAATCGTCTGGGCTCGGAGGGTTTTGTTCTAATTGTTTCACCGTTGCAGGATTGTGGGTTGATTATAATTTGGATGGGTATTTGGATTTGTATGTTACCGATTACAATGAAGACGTGGCTAACAGGTTATATAAAAATTTGGGGAACAATACTTTTGAATTGGTCGATTTCCAAGATCAAGTTCAAAAATCGAGTTTTTGCGCCATTCCAATTTATATTGAAGAAGACAAATATCCTGACATCTATGTATCCAACGATTTTAATGATGATAATGCTTTGCTGTTTAATGACAATGGTAACGGATTCGTCAATAATACTTCTATTTACAATCTAACTGATCCTCATGATGGAATGGGTATGGCTACTTCGGATTTCGACAACAATGGTGAAGTTGAAATATTTATAGCCAATAAGGGAGAAAATGGTTTTTACAGTAAAACTGAAAATGGTACATTTACCAACATCTCACAACTGACTGGTATTTATGATACTGGATGGGCTTGGGCAGCAGCATTTGCTGATTATAATTTAGACCTTTTCGATGATGTATATATCACTACAGGACTTTACGCACCCGAGAAAGATTTTTATTTTGAAAATGTAGAAGTTAATGGAGAAAGAGTGTTTGAACAAGTTGCTACAGGTGCACTTAATCCATTTACAGCAGGTGGTACGGTGATTTCTTTTGATTATGACAATGATGGAGACCAGGATATTTTGGCTACGAGTTTCGATCATGAGCCCATGCTTTTTCAAAACAGAGCAATTGACCCTTTCTATTCTGATGAAATAGCCGGAAATTGGCTTAAGGTTAACCTTCAAGGTACGGTGTCAAATAGAGATGGGCTGGGCTCTAGAGTGACCCTGACGGTCAATGAAGACGTCAGTTTGTACAAAGAGTACAATGGCGTAAGCTTTCATTCCCAATCTCTCCAACCTTTGCATTTTGGACTTTCCAATGTCGTTAGCTCCAACATGAGCATTAATATTGTTTGGCCGAGTGGAATCGTGGAAGATTACATGGCTGTACCAATTAATAGTCATATTAAGCTAGTTGAAGGACTTGGACTTTTCGTATTAGATAATAACCTTTTCGTGCCCATTAGCGGATGCACAGATCCTCAATCATGCAATTACAATCCTAATGCTACTATTGACGATGGCAGCTGTTCATATTTGAACAGTTTAAACATTGAAGGTGTCCAAAATACTTATCCCTTTTATGAAGAAACATACTCAGTCATGTTGTCTAATGAATATGAGGTTTTTTGGTCAGTCACCAATGGGGAAATTCTCAACGGCCAAGGTACGGATCAAATTACCGTTAAGTGGGGCATACTTGGCGACGGAGTGGTGTCTGTTTTTTATGACAACGGAATATGCAGTTCAGAGCCGTTAGAAATTGAGATCGGTATAAATTATTACGATGAAGGAGCCACCAGAGGCACTTTCTCGGTGGCCCGTTTGTGGAACGAAGCCCTACTAGAGGCCATTAGGCTCGATAAGGCCAGGCCGACAGTGCATGCGCGAAATTTATTTCATTTAAGCGCCGCGATGTACGACGCTTGGTCGGTGTTTCATGAACCGGCGCATCCTTATTTTTTGGGAAAAACTGTTCATGGATTTGAAACGACTTTTGAAGGTTTTAATGAAACGGGTGTTGAATTTGAACATCAGGCTATTAGCTTCGCCGCCTATCGACTTTTAACGCATCGCTTTGAGCATTCTACTCATCAAGAAGAAACGCAAGCTATTTTCGATAACTTGATGAGAATTCTTGACCTTGATATGGCTAATCTTTCTCTAGACTACAGTAGTGGAGACGCTGCCGCATTGGGCAATTACATCGCCAATCAAATCATTCAGTTTGGCCTCCAAGATGGTTCCAATGAGGTTAATCAATACGAAAATCAATATTACGAACCAGTCAATAACCCAATGAGTCCAGAATTGATGGGCAATCCTAACATCAGTAACCCTAACAGATGGCAGCCGCTCTCTTTCGATTTGTTTATCGATCAAAGTGGCAATGTTTTGGATCAAACAACTCCTGGTTTCCTTGGTGCAGAGTGGGGTAATACCATGCCTTTTGCTCTAAGTGATCTGACCATGAACTACAGAGATGGAAACCCATATCCAGTATACCTTGATCCAGGGTCGCCTCCAGTTTTAGATGGTGCATCTTTAATCGAAACACAACAATATGCAGATGCGTTTGCTATGGTCGCTGTTTGGAGTGCTCATTTGTCTACTTCCGATAATGTCTTTTGGGATATTTCACCGGGCTCGATGGGAAATGTTGATTTAGATGCAATACCAACGGAATTAGAAGATTATGGCATGTTCTATAATTATCTCGATGGAGGAGATTCTGGTAACGGTTATGAAATGAATCCTATAACTGGAATGCCCTATGATGAGCAATTAGTTCTTAGAGGGGATTACACCAGAGTGTTGGCAGAGTTTTGGGCTGATGGTCCTGATTCTGAAACCCCTCCTGGACATTGGTTTGTTCTACTGAATGGAGTGAGTGATAATCCTTTGACCGTAAAAAAATTCAGAGGAGAGGGACTGTTGCTAGACGATCTTGAATGGGACATTAAGTCTTATTTTGTTCTGGGTGCAACGATGCATGATGTGGCAATTTCTGCCTGGGGCATTAAAGGATGGTATGATTATATTCGACCTATTTCCGCTATTCGATATATGGCTGGTCTGGGCCAAAGCACGGACCAATCTTTAGCCAATTACAACCCTTTCGGTATTCCCTTAATCGAAAATCATATTGAAGTCGTCTTTGAAGGAGACCCATTGGGCGGAGAGTCTGGGGAGTATGTTGGTAAAATCAAGCTTCGGGCTTGGAGAGGACACGATTTTATTGAGAGTACAGAAACTGACAATGCGGGAGTTGATTGGATTTTAGCAGAAAATTGGTGGCCTTATCAACGTCCAACTTTTGTGACACCGAATTTTGCAGGTTACATTTCAGGTCACTCTACTTTTTCACGAGCGGCAGCGGAAGTCTTGACTCAGCTTACAGGTACGCCTTATTTTCCGGGAGGAATGGGCGAGTTTATTGCTAAACAAAATGAGTTTTTGGTTTTTGAAGAAGGACCTAGCCAAGACGTAATTTTACAATGGGCTACATACAGAGATGCTTCTGACCAATGCAGTCTGTCAAGAATATGGGGAGGCATCCATCCGTATATTGACGATTTACCAGGACGATTGATAGGGGAACAGATTGGCGTAATGTCTTTCGAATTGGCAGAAACCTATTTTACGGAATCTCTTTCAACCTTTGATTACGAGCTCTCGGATTCAAAAATGTTCCCGAACCCTGTTTCGAGTAATAACTTTGTTTTTGTCACCAACACTGATAGAGCCTTAAGTTTTTCTTTAGTAGATTTGGTAGGACGATCAATACCTTTAGAAAGCACTTATGACAGCGGGCGACGACTTCATCAAATTGGAATTGACAACATATCTCCAGGGATATATGTCCTCCATTCAGAGAAAGCGAGTTGGAAGTTGATTGTTAAGTGATAGGTTTTTTCAATAAATCTGATCAAACAAAAGTTTATTTATCTAATAAAATACTATGAAATACTTCATCTTGATTATCTTTTGCTGTAACATGCTTTGTTGTCAAAACAAGACTTCAGACGAGCAAGTGTTAACCCTTGCCTTTGCTTCATGTAACAACCAGAATTTGGATTCTTTACAAATTTGGTCTTCTGTTTTAGCTACCAAGCCCGACTATTTCATTTGGACCGGCGACATTGTTTACCCCAATGAAGAAACCCCTCAAGGTCTCAAGGAAGGTTATGATATTCAAAAATCTAACAAGGAGTATCAAGAGTTGATTTCCAGTGCCAAAATTTTAGGAATTTTCGACGATCACGACTCTGCTATGAACGATGGAGGAGCAAACAATCCTTATCGCGTCGAGGCTAAAGCGCTGCTGTTAGAATTTTTAGACGAGCCCGTAGAAAGCCCTCGCCGAACAAGAGATGGCATTTATGACAGCTATTCCATGGCCAATGGATTTGTGAAAATAATTTTGTTAGACACCCGTTGGTTTAGGTCAGATTTAATGCGATCAGACGAACCTGGAATGCGCTATCACCCAAGCAATGAAGGAACCATTTTAGGGTCAGAACAATGGGAGTGGCTAGAAAACGAACTGTCAGATACTACACCAAAGGTCATCATTCTGGTAAGCAGTATTCAGTTCTTGAATGATTTTCACGGTTTTGAAAAATGGGGCAATTTTATTCATGAAAGGCAGCGATTGATTAACTTGTTGAACGGTTCTGGTAAACAAGTGATAGTCATTAGTGGCGACAGGCATTTTGCTGAAATTTCTCAACTAAGTGACCAAATTCTAGAAGTTACTTCCAGCGGAATGACTCACACCTACCGAGCTGTGAAGGAGTCAAACCCTTTGAGAATAAGCCCGTTGATTGTAGATCGCAACTTTGGATTGATTGAGATCAGCTACAGTAAGACGAATGCGTCCATTAATTTAATTGAATTGATAGGTGATAACAATGAAATATTGTGGAGCTCAAAACCTAAGACTGTAACCCAGTAGGTTTTTATTCATACTTTTTATATCCTTTTTTGAGCGTTTTTTCTAATTTTAAGCAACCCAAATGCTTGAACTATGACAACCGTTTTATTACCTGCTGATTTTTCCCCTAATTCAATCAACGCCATCAATTTTGCAATAGCCACTTTCAAGGATAGGCCTTGTAAATTTGTGCTCCTCCATGTTCATACGGCGGCTTCATATGTGACAGACGACTTAATGACCATGGGGTCTTCGGCATCAATTTATCAGACCTTAATCGCTTCTTCCAAAGCTTCCCTGGCAAAATTAGAGGTCAAGCTCCAAAAAAACAGTAAAACCAAATTGCATGAATTTTCCTCAATTGTGGACTATGATAACTTTGTGGATGCGGTGAATCAAGCGTGCAAGGACCAAGGCGCCAACCTTGTCATACTAGGAACAAAAGGAACTTCTGGTCTAGAAAGTGCAATTTTTGGCAGTAATACTGTGCACCTCATGGAACGTTCGAACTATCCAGTTTTGGCTGTTCCTGACAAATATGCGCCAGCTTTGCTGAATAGATGGGCAATTGGTTTGGATTTTGAAATTCCCGTCGCAAAATCGGAAATTGAATCATTACTAGATTTGGCAGCCATGACCAATGCTTTGGTCGACATCATTTGTGTGAAACAAAACGAAGACCCTTTAACTGCCGAGCAGTTGAAGAACAAATCAGCAGTAGCAAAGATTTTTGAAAATACCAATTCAGAATTTATCACACTGTTTTCTCAAAATGTGTTAGAGGCCATTTCGGCTTATTGTGACGAACACCAGTGTGATGCAATTGCATTAATTAACAAAAGGCGCAATTTCTTTTTCAGGTCGATTCGCAAGGATGAAATTCAGAAGTTCGGATACCAAATCAAAAGACCTTTACTAGTCATGCCTAAAAAGACCGAATAGTCTATTTATTAAGGAGTTTTGATTTATTCTGATTGCTTTCAAAGTTTTGGTATCTTTACCAATCATCAATTTTTAGAGAGCAATGGACAATCTGTACGGGATTATTTTATTACTTACCCTCGGTGGCCTTTTGGTGCTGATATACCGCTCCTTTAAACAATCTGGGGGCGCTGATAAATCCATTTTGCAAGACGAATTGCGGAAGAATAGGATGGAACTAACCCAGTCTTTACAACTCAATAGGGAAGAGCTTTCTAAAAATCTTGATCGATTGTCAGAAAAGCTTGAAGAACGCTTGCGTTATATCAATGAGAATCAAGTCAAAAGCGCTAAAGACGATCGGGAGGAATTGCATAAATCGCTGAAGTATTTTAACGAGTCATTTGTTCAGAGCGTAAAGGATTTTAATGAACTTCAAAAAGAAAAGTTCGAAGCCATGGCAGTTAAGCAGGACGAATTAGTAAAATCTACTGAGCTGAAATTAGAAAAAATGCGTGAAACGGTAGACGAAAAATTGCATAAAACATTGGAGGAACGATTAGGAAAATCGTTTGAAATAGTCACCAAACAATTGCTCGATGTTCAAAAAGGACTCGGAGAAATGCAGACATTGGCAGCTGGAGTGGGTGATTTGAAAAAAGTGTTGAGCAATGTTAAGAGTAGAGGTGGAGTAGGTGAAACACAATTGGCCATGTTGTTAGAGAGTATTTTGGCACCCGATCAATATGAATCCAACGTCAAGACCAAGTCGGGATCCGATTCAATTGTTGAGTTCGCCATAAAACTTCCCGGTCAGGACAACAATAAGAGTTATGTCTATTTGCCCATAGATGCCAAATTTCCTCAAGAAGATTATGCCCGATTGCAAATAGCCTATGACACTGCCGATCCTGTGGCCATTGAACTGTCACTAAAGGCGTTGACCAATTCTATCAAGAAATTTGCTAAAGACATTTCGTCAAAATACATTGATCCTCCAAATACAACAGACTTTGGCATCATGTTTTTGCCATTCGAAGGGCTGTACGCTGAGGTGGTAAGAAGTCCGGACTTGATGGCCCAATTGCAACGCGAGTTCAAAATTGTTGTGACTGGTCCAACTACCTTGGCGGCTTTACTCAATTCACTGCAAATGGGATTCCAGACCCTAGCTATTCAAAAACGATCGAGTGAAGTATGGCAAATTCTAAGATCGGTCAAAACCGAATTTGGCAAATTTGGCGAAGTCCTAGAAAAAACTCAGAAAAAATTGAGAGAAGCCGACCGCGAGTTAGACAATTTGGTTACAACAAGGACCAAAATGATGTTTTCTAAATTGAATAAAGTGGATGTCTTGCAGCAACCTGAAGAAGACAATCTGCTAGAGTAGTGGAGGTCTACCTGTAATTTCTATATCCTGAAAAATCTCCTGACGTATTGATACTATTGAGTCTCACGCCTCCAGTAGTCAAAGGCAATTTGGTTTTTAAATCGTGAAGCGATTCGTACTGAGAAACACTAACAACTTGACGCACTGCCAAATTTTCAAACAAACCTAATGACTTTGCTTTATTGAGCCAATTGTGCTGGATGGTACCACAAAACACTTTCGACTTGGATCCACTGCCATAGGCAATAAAACCAACTTGTTGACCTGAGAGGTCTTTGTCATTTTCAGCCGAATGCGCCAGAAGGCTCACAAAAGCCATAAAAATTGAAGCGGTATACATGTTTCCAATTTCGGATGAAGCCCGCTCTGAAGGTGCTATTCTCTCAGAAACAAAGGTGTGATATACAGCTGATTTTCGAGCTGCTCTATCCCAATCTTTAGAATCGGTACTTGCGCGTGAGCCAATTTCGTTTTCCAATGCAACAAAATAGGAACTGCCTTGGATCCATTTTAACCAATTCTCAAATATGATGCGCCGGCCGTGGAAGGCATATGGCAGGTGAAAAATCAGGTGTTGCCAATCCTCAATGTAATTCACCTCGGTTTGAGAAGACAAATGCTCTAAGGCTTCGCTCACGCGTTGCTCGTAGCACAGATTGGAATATTGCCCTTCAAAAACAGGTTCTTCTTTGAAAAGCTCTAAAGACAATTTTCTGTCACTCCAAAATTTTGAATCGGAATTAGTAAGCTTTTCATCAAGCTCTTGAAC
>Ga0181560_10003651_pt1 | contig 14130 bp, 13 predicted proteins | sample 011ome_20_FD_133751 | JGI IMG/M metagenome (GOLD analysis project Ga0181560, IMG submission 133751) | Coastal salt marsh microbial communities from the Groves Creek Marsh, Skidaway Island, Georgia - 011509CT metaG (megahit assembly) | ecosystem: Environmental > Aquatic > Marine > Intertidal...
ACCATATAGGCGTAATCGTAATTGAAAGCCAGTGAATTCTTGATCGGAAAACCGCCACCAATATTTAGGGCTTTTAAAGACGGACAAATCTTCTTTAATCCGACGTACACCTTCAGGCATTTCTGAAGCTCGTTCCAATAGTAGGCCGTATCGCGAATTCCTGTATTGATAAAGAAGTGCAGCATACGCAATGACACTTGCGGATCGTCTTGAATGTATTGCTTGTAAAACGGTACAATGTTTTTGTAACCGATCCCTAACGTGAAGTATAAAACTCAAACTTAGGCTCCTCTTCTGAGGCAATGCGTATACCTACTGAAAAGGGCTCTGAAGTTTTGGATTTGATTTGATCGATCTCAACATAATTATCGAGAACCGGAAGCACATTCACCGCTTTCGAAGACATCAACTGAGCTATCTTATCAACATATCCTTCTTGTTTGAAGCCATTGCAAATCACCCAATCCTCAGCCTTTATTTTCTTTTCATTCAGCAAAACCTCAACAATTGATAGATCATAGGCTGAGGAAGTTTCTATGTACACCCCTGAATCGAGCGCACGCTCAATGACGTGTCTAAAGTGTGAACTCTTGGTGCAATAGCAATAGTGATACGATCCATGGTAATCGTATTTTCGAAAGGCATCGGCGAACCACTGCTTGGCCTTTCCGATGTTCTCAGATATCTTAGGTAGGTACATGAACTTGAGCGGTGAGCCGTATTGCTCTACCAACTGCATCAAGTCAATACCGTGAAAAAGTAAGTTGTCATCGCGCAGCGTAAACTCTTCTTGAGGAAAGAAATACGTCTGGTCAATTAAATCTATGTATTTGGTTTTCATTAAAGCATTTAATAAGTGAGTGAATCAAAAAATCGTTCGAACGGATTTTTGAAACCCCTATTAAATGCGGATATGAGAGGTAGATTGCGTATGCAGCTCTGAAAGCGTGAGCACGATACGTTCTCTCATTAAAAATGAAATCATTTTTGAAGCTTGACCTTTTGCTCGGCGTACTCCACTGAATACGGCTTCCAGGACGAACTTCAACACACCCTTTGGCCCGAGCATAACATTCATTTTCAAAACGTTAAGGTTGCAACCCAAGGGTCACATTTTTCGGCAAAACTAATTAAAAATGAATTCGATGAAACTTATGAAAGATTTTTTTTCAGTTAAGTCTCTTTTTAACCGATTTCTTGACAGAAAAAATGGCTATTGCCAGCACCAAAAAGATGATAGGATTTCTACGATACGCCTCTCCCCAATTCAAGAGCACTACATCAATAGCGGCCCTTGACAGACCACAGCCCCAACACTCGACATGAAGCACGGTCTTGAAGAGACAAGGAATCATGAAATCAATAGAAAAGAAGGCTAAAATAAGGCCTGAAAAGAGCTGGTAACCCACAATTGTGGTCAACAGCAACTTTTCAGATAAAAACCTCGGTGAGCAACTACCCATTCGCGCGAATCGGAACTCCATTGGCATCTTTATACCCTCCGGTAACGATGAGAATAAAATCAATTATCACCCATATACCGCACCCCCCAAGGGTAAAAAGTTGAATGATACCAATAGTTGTGTGCCCTGTGTAAAAGCGATGTACCCCAAAAACACCCAAAAACCAACACAGCAATAGCGTAGCTAAAAAACGTGGTTCAGCATTAAAAGGTTGTTTTGGAGCCTCTGCATAAGAAAGTCCACAATGCGGACACATGGAGGCCTTTTTACTGATGAGGTTACCACATTCACTGCAGTACATCTGGTGTTCTGGTTTGGTTGTATTTGAAGTACTCATAAAGCTATTTTAAAATCAGAAGATACAATAAAATGAATATTGCCATGAGTGCAGCCCCCGTCACCCACAACGTAAAATAGGCGAATCTGAAAGTGCTTATAAATTCAGCTTCTTTAATTCGTGGCTTTATAGTTAAACGCCATATAAAGGTGACAGGCCAACACATCAAAAGCAAAAATCTTTGAAAAGATGAATAGTAACAGCTCGCAGTGGAAGCATCTTTAGGAACAAACCTTTCATCTCGCAGGGCCAAGTCGTCTATAATCTGAGAGATCCTCTCGTTGGCCTTCTGAACCTCAGTGAAGTCTGTTTTCGTATGAATAAGTCGAGTCAATACCTCATCATAATGCGCTTTTGGTATGTGTACCGTACTGTCTCTCAGCTCTTGTGAAACACGTTCAAGAATTTGTTGATCTCTTGATTTTAAGTCAAGTCGATTATTAAATAGGGGATCTGCATCTATGGGCGAAGAATAGTGTACAGCAACCCTATCGAAAAAACAGCTGGGCTGTTGATAGCTCAATCCAACCGCAACAAGACGTATTGAGGTTTTCGGATCCAACGCGTAAGCTCTATTGATAATTTCAATAAATCCTTTACGTAGAGGTCTTACCGTTCTATTTAATGAATGGTTCCCTTCAGGAAAGAGCAAAACACAATGGCCTTGCACCAGTATTTGCGCAAAAAAATCAAAAATGGGTTCATTTAAGGCTAAGGTGTCGCGACCATCACGGATACGGTAAATAGGGCGTAAGCCAAAAAAGTACAGCAATCGAGCTACCCGGGCATTTTTAAAGACGCTCGAACGAACAAGAAAATAGGTCTTACGACGATTAAATGCCGCAATGATCAAAGCATCCAATAACGCGTTCTGATGATTTCCCAAAAACACTAGTGGCCCCCTATTCGGAATAGCACGTCGTGTATGACGAATTTCTTTGAAATAAAGCCGTAACCATAAACGCAATAAGGCCTTTACACCAGAAACAATGAAGACTTGCATACGTTAAGTACGAGTTGGATGTTTTGACCAATAGAAAGCTAGTCCCAAACCTGAGATGAGATGCCAAATACCCCAAAGGGCTGCAACCACAGCCATGGACTGATTCTGATCAAAAAAGGTGAAAATAAGAAGCAGGCCAAGACCAGAATTTTGAATTCCGGTTTCGATCGCTAAGGTGCGCCTATCGGCTCCTTTTAGTCTAAAGAGCACGGCCACTCCATAACCAAAGGTTAAAGCAAGGGCATTGTGCAATAGTACAATTCCGAAAAGACTGAGTACCGAAAGCTGAAAGGCAGCGCGATTTTGAGCAATCATAAGCCCCACTAAAACCACAAAAAAGAGCACAGAACCTATTTTAAACCCTTTCGAAAGTTTTTGCGCAAGACCTGGATACAGCTGTGCAAAAATCATCCCAAGCGCAAGTGGAATCGCGAGTATAAGAACCACCACCTTGAACATTTCAAAAAACGATACCTCTAAGGATTCAGGAAAAGTGGTCACATCGAAATAAAAAGAAGAAAGTCCGCTGAATAAGAGAGGCGTCATGAATACTGCCGCTACTGATGAAATAGCGGTTAGGCTGACTGAAAGAGCGCTGTTTCCCTTAGCCAAATGCGTCATAAAATTCGACACATTGCCACCAGGACAAGCCGCAACCAAAAACATTCCTAAGGCGATATTCATTTCGGGCTGTATCCAATAAACCAGTAAAAAAGTCACTAACTGAAGTACTAAGAATTGACTGAATAAGCCAGCCAAAACAGACTTTGGCGCTTGCCACAGCAGCTTGAAATGATAAGGCCGGATCTCTAGAGCAATCCCGAACATAATAAGGCCCAATGCTATATTCAATAATTGAAGCGCCTGAGGATCAAACTGCACCCGAACTGTATCTAACCCCAAATTCATCAAGACGCTTTAATCCGTTCAATCACCGCACGACCGAGCAGCGAAAGTCCGGTGTTGATCACAACTAGTGCAAAGGTGCCGAGTATGAACCATGAACGCTGTTCGATTTTGGCAATAATGGCTTCTCCCAAAAGTGAAATTCCGAATCCGACTATGGTCAATGCAGCCACTGAAAAAACAAACCATTTTTTCATCTTCTAAACATTTTGTTCAAAATAGGTATTTTCAAGAAGCAATACCTATCAACTCTTATGAAAAGCGTGGTTGTATTATTACTGATTGGATATTCTTGTAGTCTTCTGGGTCAAATTCAAGTGCATTCACACAACGATTACGCTCAGGAAGAACCTTTATTTGGTGCATTAGATGCTCATGTCAAATCAATCGAGATCGATGTAATTTTAAAAGATTCCATACTCTATGTGGCGCATGAAGCGCAAAGCATAGCTCCTAAAAAGACTCTTAATGTTCTTTATTTAGATCCGCTCATTCAACTGATTTCAGAGAATGATCCGCGGATAAAGAATATCCAGTTATTGATTGATGTAAAATCGGAGGCTTATGCCAGTTTGAATGCGATATTAAAGGCATTGACCTCACTAGAGCGACTTAGTTATCCAACTATTGAAGACGGATTTCGCTTTGTGATCTCAGGAAATAGGCCCGCTCCAGCGGACTACAGTAATTATCCTTCGCATATATTTTTCGATTGCCAAGAAATAGATCAGACTCCAGAAAGTTCGTGGAGTAAAATAGCCATGATCAGTAAATCGTTCCGGCGGTTTTCAAATTGGGACGGTAGTTCTGATCTGGCAAACGAAGAAAACGAGCGGATTAAGTCATTTATCATAAAGGCCAAAACCTTCGAAAAACCTGTTCGCCTATGGGCTGTTCCAGACACCCCGAAGGCATGGCAATGGAGTAGAGCTGTAGGTCTAGATTTCATCAATACTGATCAGCCCAAGGAGGTACGTGCATTTTTGGAGAACTAAAAAGCCACCCTGGATGGGTGGCTTTTTAGTAAAGAAAATCTATTTTCTATTGAATCACGTGAATCCCTTTTACCTCAAGCCTAGCAACAAATTCTGTGACTTCAGAAGATAATTCTTCGACTGTATTTTGATCGACTAAGAGCATTTCTTTTGCCTGTGACAAACTTCGGTGATGCAGCGGTGTTGGTCCGTATGTGGTTGAAAATCCTCTAGATGCCATTCTTAAATTGCTCAAAGCAGTGTGCGCATCCTTTTCACCCACCTCGTCACGTGACGGGCTCACTGAGGTTTGTTTCTTTAGATCAGCAAGTCTTATACCTAAATCATTAAGAGTCTTTAAGTCATCCAAATAATTAATAATTCTGGCGCTATTGGCTTTTAAAACTTCAATGCGCTCCTCTATTTGATCTAATGATTGGCTGAATTTCAGGTAACTTGCTTCAACTGCGGCATAATTTGCTCTAAACGACTCATATGTATCATGATCCACACCTTGAAGCACTCCATTGTAAATCGGTTTGACCTCGAAGCGAATCGCATCCGTTTGAGCAAGGACCTCTCCTCCCTTTTCTATAATAAGAGAGGCGCTATACATACCAGGACGCGCCATAGGGCCACTTTCTGAAACGCGAGCATCTTCATCGAGCACCAATGGAGCTGGATTGGCATGACGAAGATCCCACGCCATGCGATGTGTTCCTTTCTCGGCCTTTTGACTAATTTTTCGAATCAAATTTCCCTCGTCGTCTTTGATAAGAATCCATACTCTAGCTTCGGGCTCAAGTAACTCTTGATCTAGTACATCGTATCCCACGAATGGAATGTTGGTATTCGATTCGTTCGCCTTCTCTTCGCGCTCTTTACGCATGTCCCTAGAAGTGTTATACACTTTTGCTAAGTGATAGGTAAATACTGCTCCATAGGTCGGATTGTCAGCGATATAAAAATCGGCCCCGGTATTTCCTAGATTACTTCTTGGTACAAACCATTTTGCAGGGCGTGTTTCAAATAAGGCGGCATCTGCGCTAAGGGCCTTAGCATTCATCTGACGCAAAGCGCTGTAATCATCTAGAATATAGAAGCCACGCCCGAATGAGGCTGCCACAATATCATTCTCTCTTTTTTGAATGGTTAGGTCTCTAAAGGCCATATTAGGGGTGCCAGGAAGTTTTTGCCAATTTCCTCCACCATTTAGTGAAGTATACACCCCAAACTCTGTAGCTAAGAATAAAAGTTGCGGATCGACGTGGTCCTGAACGATTCGCCACAACAAGGTACGCTCAGGCAGGTTAGCACTCAAAGACGTCCAAGTTTTGCCCTTATCGGTACTTTTAAATACGTAGGGATTAAAGTCACCCTCCTTATGGTTGTCTAGAACAACATACACGGTATTTTCATCGTGCAAGTCTGCCTTGATATCGTTTACAAAACTGCGCTCTGGGACTCCCATTTTTGTTACCGGAATGGCACTCCAGTTCGTTCCGCCGTTCTCTGTCACTTGAACAAATCCATCATCGGTACCTGCATAAAGCAAGCCCTCTTTTAATGGAGATTCACTAAGCGAAGTGATAGTATTGTAACTTGACATCGCCATTACGTCCCAGGCATTGTCCCACGATTGTTGGCGTCCCATAATAGGTAGGCCCAATCGTTCTTCATTTCTCGTAAGATCACCAGAAATGGGTGTCCAATCGTCGCCTCTAGAATCAGATTTCCAAACACGATACGAGGCAAAATAAAGTCTTGCTGGATCATGAGGAGAAACCAAAATTGGGGCATCCCAGTTAAAGCGCTCATGAGGGTCTCCAATAAATGCTTGTGGCTGAATCGCTAGTGGTTCTCCAGTAGTTAGATCAACACGGTGAAGTCCCCCTTGTTGGGTCTCAGCATAAATAATATCGTTGTATTCGGGATCAGTGGCTGATTGATGACCATCCGCAAAAAGGGTTTTATACCAGTGTTTGTTGCTTATTCCTTGTACCTCATCCGTTGCAGAAGGTCCACCAGCAGACCCATTATCTTGTGTGCCACCAAAAACATGATAAAAGGGCTCTGCATGATTTACGGCAACTTTATAAAATTGGGTTAATGGCAAATTTTTAATGTAACGCCAGTTTTCAGCCAGATCAAAACTCTCATAAATACCAGCATCCGTTCCTATCATCAAATAATTAGGGTCGTCCTTTTTGAATGCGATAGCGTGATTATCTGAGTGTTTCTTTTCTTCTTTTAACTCAGTGAAGGTTTTGCCTCCATCTTCTGAAGTTAAAACTCGCACATTCATCAAATACAGCCGATCAAATTGGTGTGGACTTGCATATAGCTCTTGGTAATAATGTGGCCCAGTGCCCCCTGAAACCGTATTAGACATTTTAACCCAAGAAGCACCTCGATCTGCAGAGCGATAAACAGCTCCACTCTTACGATCTAACTCTATGGCCGCATATAATACGTCAGGCTGTTGAGGAGAAATCGCAAGCCCAATTTTACCCATATTCGACGTCGGTAGACCCCTAGACAGTTTGGTCCAAGTTTCTCCCCCGTCTGTAGAACGATGCAACCCAGACCCAGGTCCACCGCCCATCAGAGCTGCAACGGTTCTGTGTCTGTCCCATGTAGCCGCATACAGTACATTAGGATCTCTAGGATCAATCACTAACTCTGTCGCACCAGTCCATTCTGAATTTCCGAGTACTCGTTTCCATGAAATTCCGCCATCAGTGGTTTTATAAACTCCACGCTCACCGCCTTTATTCCACAACGGACCCTGAGAGGCCACCCAAACTATGTCTGGATTGGTTGGATGCACTACAATCTTCGAAATATGCTCCGAGGATTTAAGTCCCATATTCTTCCAGGTCTCGCCTCCATCAATCGATTTATAAATGCCATCTCCGTAAGCCACATGCCGTCCTCCAACGTTCTCTCCAGTCCCTACCCAAATCACATTGCTATTCGTTGGATCGATGGTAACGCAACCCGTCGAATACGAATTCTGCTCATCGAATAAGGGCTTCCATGTGGTACCTGAATTTTCTGTCTTCCAAACGCCACCAGAACCCACAGCTACAAACCAACGATTCTCATTTTGGGGATCAATCGCAATATCTGCAATTCGTCCTGAAAGAAAGGCCGGACCAATATTTCGAAATTCGAATGCATCAAGAGAAACCTCATTTGCCGAGGTATTTGAGGATGATTTCTTGCGTTGGGCATCGAGTGAGCCGGTTAGAACCATACTCATCGTTAGTGCCATAAGGAGGTGAAACTGTTTCATCTTAAAAGGTGAATTTTTGATATACTACCCTTCAATATAACACAAAAGCAACTAAAAAGATTGTATACTTTAAAGTCCTAAACTCTTAATTGCATCGCTTTGCTTAGAATAGAAAAGCCCTCTCCAGAAAGTAGCTCCATTACCATTATATTTCCAAAGTAGTTGGCCTTGATCATTTACCTCCCAGAAACCGTAATCTCCCTCACAAATCAAAGTATTACCATTTGGCAATCGCACTGCTCCTCCAATAATGTCAAAATATAATTCATCATTAGAATATTCAAAAACCTTCCTAGGATTTGGACTTTCATTTAAAAGAGTATTGGAAAAAACAGGAAGTTCAAACTCCATTACTTTCGATCTTTTTGCTCCTGCATTATTATTAAAAATCAAAAGATGGTATTCATTCGATGAACGCACAAAAGATGGATGATGATTAAAATCGAAAATTTTAGGAGTAGGATCGCTATAAGTTCCTGGATTGCCAAAACGGTATAGCAAATCCCCACCTAAATTAAAATTTCCTCCCTCAGATAATTTGGCTTCATGTGTAGAGGTACTATGATCAATAAACCATACCTCGTTATAAAAATTAACGCTTATTGCTATAACATCATGTTCTTCTGAATATGCAATCCCATTTGCATGCATAATATCACCAATAGATATAAACCGATGATAATCGGATTGATAATTATAGAAGAGATCTATTTTATTTCTGCTGGTTTTAGGATCACCATAGGTAGGATGAGCAGGGTTCTTATCTTGAATTATATGATCCCAGCTTTCCCATTTCCAAACGATTTGGTTTGATTCAGGATTTATCTCAACTATTTTCTCCATGAAAATATCGCGATCCGTTATATATCCTAAATCTGCAAGGTCTTCTTTTTTCTTTCTTTGCCATACCAGTACTAATACATTTCCATTTGGCATTAATTCTAGGTCATGATGGGTTATTTCATCTTGAGAGGATATTCTAAACTCCCAAACAACATTATTCATCTTATCGATCTTCCTAACTAATCCACTTTTTCCTCCAAACGTGATGTCCTCATTAGGATCTGGGACCTGAAACAAACCATACAGTGAACCATCATGCGCAAGTTCAATATCCTGTCCAAGGGGTAAATCAAAATTCCACGTTCGGAGCTTTTGACCTGTATGATCGATCAAATAACATGTTTGCTTACCGTTTTCTATAGCAAGTATATAACCAGAAGTATCTACCAAATCCTGAACTATATAAGGAACATTACTACTAAACTCTTCAACATTTAGCTCAAAATTAGCCTTTATTGTTAGAGACCCTCTGACAACAAGTTCTATCGTAGATTCCAAATTCTCTATTCCATCCCAACCTGAAAACTTATAACCTCTATCGGGGATTGCCTCAATTTTAATTAGGGTTCCTTCCTCAAACAATCCTCCTTCTGTTGAGACAGTTCCGCCATCTGTAGTTGAAATAAAAAGAGAGTAACGCGCAACTTCAGCAATTTCAATGTCTTTCTGACATGCCATGAGTAACATGACACATGCAAGGATATTGATAACTGATTTACTACTTCTGATGAATTTGTTCATAACCAAAACTTTGAACTCACATAGACAAAAATAATGCATTCAAGACCAGTGTAAGATCCTTACTTTATTAAGTTTAATAAATTCAGTAGATTAGAATAATATAAAGTAGACTCATGAAAAAATTAGGATATCTCGTGCTTTTAGCAATGATGATGCAATCCTGCTATATTCACAAAATAGTGGTTGGTGAGGGGGCTCAACAAGGCTTAACTGTTAAAGCCACGCAACACAACTTTATTGGCGGATTAATCTCGGGTAAAACTCCAGACACGCAACTTCTAGCAGGAGGTGCATCGGATTATGAAGTGGTAGTTAAACATTCATTTATAGACGGATTGCTTAGCTTTATTACATCGGGTATTTACAATCCGACTACGGTCGAAGTAAAAAGGTAAACGCTCGATTAGTCACTGACTAGTGGCGGCTTTTGCGCATAAAAAAGCCGATGCGTTTGCATCGGCTTTTGGTGTGCTTAAGTGGGCCCTGCTGGATTCGAACCAGCGACCCCCTGCTTGTAAGGCAGGTGCTCTGAACCAACTGAGCTAAGAGCCCTAAAATGGGTTTGCAAATATAGAACGTTTTCGATTGTAGCAAAAGCAAAGCGTAAAAATTATACGACTTCGGCTACTGTAAATGTACTCCCTCCCACAAAGATTAGATCTTCCTTTGATGCAACAGACTGAGCTGCAAGAAGTCCAGCCGAAACAGATTCATAAACTGCCCCCTGCAACCCATATTCAAGAGCCTTGGTTGCTAGTACATTGGCGTCTAAACCGCGAGGGACGTCCGGCTTCACAAAATAATAGGTAGCCTCCTTAATAAAAAGAGGCAAGACGAGGGATAAATCCTTATCCGCGACTACCCCTAAAACGATGTGTAGCTGAAGGTATTTTAGAGTACTTATCTGTTCCATGACCTGAACGAGTCCAGCTTGATTGTGGGCAGTGTCGCAGACGGTATTTGCGCTTAGCCAATGCCAACGTCCTTTTAACCCTGTGTTATTTACCACATTTGAAAGGCCGCTCTTGATCTGTTCAGGGGTGATTTCCCAACCGATTTCACCTAATTTTAGGAGTGCGGTAAGGGCTGTAAGTCGATTATGGGCTTGATAAGCGCCTTTAAGATCAAAATCAATTTCAGCGGCTAAGCATTTAGCTTCTAATTGGTCCCAGGCCGCAATTAGCGGAGCCTTTCGCTCGGACGCAACCTGCGAGAAAACCGGAAACGTATCAGATTGATATTCTCCAATCACCACCGGAACAAAGGACTTAATGATTCCCGCTTTTTCGTAAGCGATTTTTTCTAGAGTATCTCCCAAGAATTCCATGTGGTCATAACCAATATTCGTGATGACCGAAAGTTCTGGAGTGATTACGTTGGTCGCGTCAAGGCGACCGCCCATTCCAACTTCAATAACAGCTACGTCAACATTTTCTGATGCAAAGGCTTCGAAAGCCAATGCTACTGTCAACTCAAAGAAAGAGAGACGATGCGTTTCAATATACGCTCGATGTGTATTTACAAAGTCGACCACATTAGATTCAGGTAAAAGGGAACCATTAAGGCGAATTCGTTCTCTAAAATCACGCAAATGCGGAGAGGTATAAAGGCCAGTAACATATCCAGCTTCTTGTAAAACCGAAGCTACACTGTGTGACACCGATCCCTTGCCGTTGGTGCCCGCCACATGAATCGTTTTGAACTTTTTATGCGGATTGCCGAGGTACTCCATAAGCGCCTCAATGCGATCTAACTTAAGGTGTAAGGCAGCCTTGCCATCCCGCTGAAACATTGGAAGACGAGCGTATAAAAACGACAAGGCTTCACTGAACGATTTAATGGAGCTCATCTCATTTGGATGTATTACTTCGGTGCAACGGCCAACACGATTTTGTAGTTGTTGGCATTAGCAATATCAAGAACTCGCACTGCCTCTTTGATCGCAACATTTTCTTCAGCGCGAAGCAACAAGGTCGCTCCAGGACGTTCGTCTAGCGCCTTCTTTAACTCTAAGGCTAAATATTCTGGGTTGATCTGAGTCTCGTCTATAAAATACCTCAAACGCTCGTCAATCGAAATAGCTATAGTTTGTGCCTCTGAAGTGCTGTTTCCTTTTCCTTCAGGAAGGGTCAAATCAATGGCAGAGCTTACGCTTGAAGTCAATAGAAAAAAGACCAATAGCAGAAATACCACATCGGTCATCGAAGAGAGACTAAACTGAGCACTGGGCTTGTGATGGCCTTTGATCTTCATACCTATAATTCTTCCAGAACCGTATTAATCAAAGATTCAAATCGCTGGGTGATGCGTTGTAATAGGTTCACCAATTGATTGTAAGCGATATAGCTGATGATTCCGACCACTAGTCCGGCAACAGTCGTAGTAAGCGCGGTATAAATCCCTCCTGCGAGTTGAGAGATATCTGCTTGGCCTGCACTCATAGCCATTTCTTTAAAAGCCAATACCATTCCGATCACGGTTCCGAGAAATCCGAGCATCGGGGCAGCTCCAGATATGGTTGCCAGTGTATTCAAATGACACTCAAGTTGAGCCACTACATATGCCGTACGTGATTCAATAGTCAGTGTAATTTGCTCCTTGTTTCTGCGCTTTTCTAAACGTACCAATCCTGCTTTAAAAACTGAAGCTAGAAGATGATCCGATTGATCGCAGATGGCGATGGCCTCTTTAGGTTCTGTAAGTTTTCGCCTGATTTCTTTGACAAAAATATCTTCTTGCTTGAGCACTGCGCGGTAGATCAAGAAGCGCTCAATGGTTATGTACAGTGCGTATATCAAGAGTCCAAAAAGAACTACAATAATGAGCACGTTGGCCCATCCGCCACTAAAAATAAGATCAAAGAAAGAAAACCGGCTCTCGGGTTCTTGAAGGACAAGGGGCATAAGGTCTAAATCTGACCTCTAAAATACGAAATCACGCAGTGCCATGAAGACCAATCCGCCCGAAACGAAACCGATCAACGCCAACCATGCAATTTTCTTGAAATACCAGAAGAAATCGATTTTTTCCATTCCCATAGCTACCACTCCTGCAGCAGAACCGATAATCAACATACTACCCCCTGTTCCGGCAGAATAAGCGATGAAGTGCCAAAGCGGACTGTCAAGTGGTTCTGAGAACATCCCCATTGAGGCTGCAACTAACGGAACGTTATCGATAACGGCAGATCCGATTCCTAAGAGAAGTACCACAATATCGGTATTCGGAATCGCCTGATTCATGCCCTCAGCTGCTGTGAAGAGAATACCCAATGATTCTAAACAAGCCACAGCCATCAGAATTCCCAAGAAAAACAAGATAGAAGGAAGCTCAATTTTTGTAAGTGCCTTATGCACCGGACTGTGATGACCGGCTTCGGCATGACCGGTAGCATCGGCCATTTTAAATTTGCGATTTGAGAAAATCTCCGCAAAAAGTGCAACTACAGCCAGGGATAGCATCATCCCTACATATGGAGGAAGGTGCGTTACGGTTTTAAAGAAGGGAACAAAGACGATAGCCCCTAAACCGAGATAGAGCATTGTACCGCTGTAGGCTGTTTTTCCTGGCTCCAGTTCATCCATTTCAATAGATCCTTGAAACACCTTGAATCTGGAGGCAATCAGGGTTGGTACAAGCATACATACGATTGAAGGAAGCAGTACTGTTTTTACTAATGTTGCGGCCTCTACCTTCTTGGCGATCCACAACATGGTAGTGGTCACATCTCCAATGGGCGACCAGGCCCCTCCAGCATTCGCGTTAATAATGATCAATCCCGCAAAGAATAGACGTAGGTTCTTATCCTTAATCACTTTTTGCAGAATGGTAATCAATACGATCGTTGCAGTCAGATTGTCAATAATAGCAGAGAGTATAAAGGCTAGAATTGAAAAGATCCAAAGCAAAGCTGTCTTAGATCGCGTTCTTATAAAACCCTTAATGGTCGAGAAACCATCAAAGTAGTCAATGATCTCAACAATGGTCATCGCACCTAGAAGAAAGACCAATATCTCCGCAGTTTTACCCAAATGATGCAGTAAAATTTCTTCAAGGTGGGTGGGCTCTAATTCCTTGAGCACCGTGTTGACCTCAAACATCTCTAAGTGACCTAAAGCAGCAACTGCCCATAACAGCGCCATCATTGCTAGCGCAGGAATAAGCTTATCTACCTTAACGTTGTGTTCTAAGGTGATAAAAAGATATCCGAGAAAGAAGATGGCAATGATTAGGGTTTCCATGCAGAAATAAGATTTTGTTGGGCCTAATATAGAAATTTTTGATAGGGAATCATTGCCGTAAAACTCCTTAAGCGCATTGTGGAATTGTTAAAATTTCACTCATAATATTCAAAGCTTACCAATAAGATTCACAAGACTACTAGTTGTTGTGAATTTTAAGTAAATTAAAAGGTGGGGCTGTTTTTATTTTATAGATTCCATAGTTTTTGAAAAATTTCACACATGCCAATAGATGCACAAGGTTTATACCTTCCTGAATTTGAACACGACAACTGTGGTGCCGGCTTTATTTGTAGCCTTAACGGCATCAAGAGTAACGATATC